>ERZ1034730.5-NODE-5-length-133416-cov-27.838626_pt1 | contig 133416 bp, 105 predicted proteins | sample MGYA00520650_ERZ1034730 | MGnify/ENA primary metagenome ERZ1034730 (study PRJEB33766, sample SAMN09781702) | gut metagenome | biome: gut microbiome | host: Homo sapiens | place: Madagascar | study: EMG produced TPA metagenomics assembly of the PRJNA485056 data set... | reverse complement strand
TTACGAGGTCGTTGAAGCAGGAAGCCCATTGGCTTAAGACAATGGGTAGTTCACAAGGGAAGGGCTTTGAGCGTGCCGGTAGTAAAGGTGCCGCGGAGCGTCAAGGAATGGCTTTGCATTGACAGGGCATATGAAAACGGCAACTTTAAGATTGAGCCAATGACAGGTGAAGCAATGTATGATCAGAGCTATGTGTTCGAGGATATCAATTATGTAAATAAGGATACCTCTAAAAAGGACAGCACACTGCTGGAGCTAATGACACTGCTTAAATCTCTGGATGGACCTTTTAAAATTACACTTGCAAACGAACAGAGAGACCTGGATTCATTTGTGAATGAGATATTTAATCCAATTAACGGACAGGAATATCCTGTGATAGAAAAAGGAATAGGAAAGTGGATTAACCAGAAGATAGATGAAGGAACGAGAGACATCAGAAAGACAATGATTCTTACTGTGACATGCCGTGCGCATACTCTGGAAGAAGCTGAAGCATACTTTGCAACGATTGACACTACACTGTCAAACATTTTCCGTAACTTAAGGAGCAGGATATACAAAATGTCTGCAGAAGAGAGAATGGTGCTGCTGTCGAGGATGTTACGGGCAGGGGAAGAGTGCCTTCCTCCAGCAAGAATATCACCAGATGACAGCGGATGGAAAAACCAGATACTTCCGGCATCGATACAGTCAGATACCGACTACATGGTTATAAATAATAAACAATACGTATCAGTGCTTGTGGGAACCGCATTTGGGCAGTCTCTTTCAGAGGACAAGGTAATACACAGCTTAAGTGATGTACTTTTTCCGACATACATTACGATAGACATGCAGCGTGTTCCAAAGAATGTAATTCATGACAGACTTGAAAACGCGCATGCAAATAACGAAAGGGTAATAGCCCAGGAACGTACAAGAAATTACAATAATAAGCAGTTTGGAGCAACTACAAGCTACAGCCTGACCAAAAAGAAGACGAGCCTGGAGGATGACATGGACCAGCTTGACGAGAATGATGAGGAGGGAGTATTTCTCGGACTTCTTGTTCTGGTGTATGCAGATTCACTTGAGGAGCTGACACAGAGGGTGGATATTTTAAAACAGAAGGCAAAGGGAAGCTCTTATGAGCTTGAACATGCATCACGTGTGTACAGGTACCGTTTCATGGATCAGATTCTCATATATGCACAGCGGCCTGATGCTGTTGCATGCGCTATAATGAACATATGGAACTCTAAAATGGGCTGCTGGATTAAGAAGGGCAACCGCGGCATTGCCCTTATTGATGAAAGCAACAGCAGAAAACTTAAGTATGTATGGGATGTAGCCAGTGTTGTACCTAAAATGGGAGGACATCTGCCGAGACTGTGGATACGAAAACCATATCATACGGAAACGATACAGAATCGTCTGTTAAAAGTATATGGATTACAGCCGCAGACTGATAAATATGACACAAAGAAGCCATCTATAGAACATACAATGGATTATCTTGTGGAATATCTGGCTGATGAGTATGCAGCTGATATTGCACAGGAAAAGTATTCGTCTGAAAACAGTCCTTTAAGTGAACTTGGTGAAGAAAAATACAAGATGGATGAGTACCGCAGAAACGTCAGGTTTTTTTTTAGGTATGGCCTTAACCGGATGATAAAGGAAAGAATGGGCTTATCGACAGGCGGTTTTCCAGATTATGATATGTCATTTATAAAAGACATGTCTGAAAGTGATTTCTGTGAGCTTTCCTCACGCATGACGGATGCAGCACAGCAGGCACTGCGTGAAGTTGGAATTGCAGTTTTAACCTATGACAGGGTGCATGGTATTGACAGGGACCCCAGTGCGGACTATAATGCTTTAAAGCGTAAAAGTGCAAAGAGGGAGGATAAAACATATGGAACTCGAATATATCAAAGCAGGGGACTACGAGATACCGAACCTTATACCGAACAAGGAACCACAGGAGCCGCTGACGAAATTCGGACTTATGCACAGGACATGGCTCAAAAAGAATTACAGGGCGAAGTTCGATACGATGCTGATGTTCGGGGAACTTCAGGAACACTGCCTAAAGGTACAGAAGAGAGCACAGGACGAGATGGACAGAATCGTGCCGCAGATGAAAAAACAGGAAGGAGTGACAGAACAGCTGAAGATGCAGGACCAGCTGAAATGGATACGAATGATGAACAGCATCCAGAACAGGGCAGAGGAAATAGTGAGGGATACAGTGATCTACACTTTATAGAAAATGAAATTGTACCGGAATCCGGTACCAGACTATATTTCATGCCAGAGCTGCCGACAGAGGATGAACAGCGCATAAAGGTAGAAAAATACGGCTATCTGAATCCGCGGAAAGCTGATTATATACCTCATGACTATATAAGACAGGTCATGCTCCGTGGAACCGGCTTTGAAGGAGTCGTGGGACAAAAACAAATATGGCGTATATGAAAGTGCATATTTGTGGTAAAATACGCACTAAAAAATTTTTTAAAAAATTTTGCAATTAATGCTTGACATTTCAAATATTATCAGGGCGCTAAAAACTTCTTTTCAAACAATTACACCTATGGTATAATGAGCGGTGTTGGAAAAAATACGACAACGAATATTTATATCGGAGTGAGAATTAATGAGTAAGGTTATAGTAGTTACCGATTCAAACAGCGGTATCACACCTGACGAGGCAAAGAAGCTTGGAGTTGAGGTGATTCCAATGCCTTTTTACATCGATGAGCAGATGTATTATGAGAATATCGATCTGACGCAGGAGCAGTTCTATGAGAAGCTTACGGCAGGCGGCGATATCAAGACATCTATGCCTTTGGTTGGTGATGTAACAGATAAATGGGATGAGTTATTAAAGGAAAATGATGAGATTGTATACATTCCGATGTCATCAGGTCTTTCAAGCTCATGTGAGACAGCATATATGCTCTCGCAGGATTATGACGGCAAAGTGCAGGTGGTCAATAATCAGAGAATATCAGTTACAATGCGCCAGTCGGTTATAGATGCGAAGAACCTGGCAGAAGCAGGAAAAAATGCAGCTGAGATAAAGCAGATATTAGAGGATGCAAAGTTTGAGTCTTCCATATATATCATGGTAGATACTCTTAACTACCTCAAAAAGGGTGGTAGAATCACGCCAGCAGCGGCAGCTCTTGGCACACTTTTAAAGCTTAAACCGGTGCTTCAGATTCAGGGTGAGAAGCTTGATGCATTTGCAAAGGCACGTACCGTAAAGCAGGCAAAGAGCATCATGATAGATGCCATGAAGTCGGATTTTGAGAAGCGCTTCAATAATCCGGATGGCAGCCAGATAAATCTTGAAATGGCATACACGCATGATATTGCAGCAGCGGAGACATTTAAGGAAGAGGTTCAGGCAGCATTTCCAAATAACGAGATAGTCATGAATCCGCTTTCACTTTCGGTCTCATGCCATATAGGACCCGGAGCGCTTGCAATAGCCTGCTCTAAGAAGATAGAGTATTGTAATAAATAATTATTAATAGTTACAAAGCATAATAAATATACCACTAAAATCAGGCAGTTACATGGCACAATGTGTCGTGTCAGAAAATACAAGGGAGGCATGTAAAATGTCAAAGGTAGATGTAGTAATAGGATGTTTCTATGGTGATGAAGGAAAGGGTAAGGTAATTGATTACCTTGCAGCAGACGCTGATGTAGCAGTAAGATGTACAGGCGGAGACAATGCCGGTCACACAATCAAAGCAAACGGTGTTAAATATGCAATGCACCTTATTCCGTCAGGACTCTTATCAGGACATACAATCGGAGTGATCGGAAACGGAGTAGTTTTAAATCCGCAGGTTCTTTTAGAGGAAATCAACAACCTGAAGGAGCACGGATATGATGTAGATAAATACTTAAAAATCAGTGAAAAAACACATGTCATTTTCCCATATCACAGAAAGCTTGATGTAGCGCTTGAGAAGGTGAGACAGGCAAAGAAAATCGGTACTACAGGAAAGGGTATCGGACCTTCATACTGCGATAAGTATGAGAGAAGCGGAATCAGAATGGAGGATTTATACGCACCTGATTTCAAGGAGCGCCTTAAAGAGCAGACAGAGCTTAAGCTTGCACTTCTTAAGGTATATGATCCTGAGACTGATTATACAAAGGAGCTTGATTTCGACAAGATGTTTGCAGAGTACAGTGACTATGCAGCACAGCTTGAGCCATATGTATGTGATACAATCACCCTCTTACATAAGGCACTTGAGGATGACAAAAAGGTGGTTGTTGAGGGAGCACAGGCTACACTCCTTGACATCGACTTTGGTTCATATCCATATGTTACATCATCAAATCCTACAATTGGTGGCATCCTTACAGGAACAGGTCTCTCAGCATCAGATATCGGAAATGTATATGGTGTCATCAAGGCATACTCTAGCCGTGTAGGTGAGGGCCCATATGTGACAGAGCTTCTTGACGCAACAGGAGACAAAATCCGTGAGCTCGGACATGAGTACGGCACCACAACAGGCCGCCCAAGAAGATGCGGATGGTTAGACCTTGTCACCTTGAAATATGCCAAGCGTCTTAACGGACTTACAGCACTTTCTGTAAACCATCTCGACACAATTGGCAAGTTTGATACAATAAAAGTCTGCATCGGCTACGATGTAAACGGTGAGGTGACAGAAGACTTTACCACAAATCTCAAGGTTTTAAACAACGCAAAGCCTGTATATGAGGAGCTTGAAGGAGGCTGGGGAGATGAAATCGCAAGCTGTAAGACTTTCGAGGAGCTTCCTGAGAATGCACAGAAATACATCAGTTTCATAGAGAAATACATCGGAGTACCTGTTAAGTTCATCGGAACAGGTGCTGACAGAGAAGCTATGATTGTACGCGCAGACAATTAGTACAGCTAAAATATCATAGTATTAAAATTATAAATAATGTACAAAAGAGTGTTCAGAATTCACAAATTGAACACTCTTTTTTTATACTCTGATGTCATAACAATTTAGGAAGGAGCATTACTGTGATAGAAATTAGTAATCTCGTAAAGAAATATGGCGACCATATGGCAGTCGATCATCTTTCGCTGACTGTTGAGCCGGGAAAGATATACGGACTTTTGGGACCAAACGGCGCCGGAAAGTCAACCACCATGAATATTGTTACCGGATATATCGGTGCTGATGGTGGAACAGTAAAGATAAACGGCTATGATATATTTGCACAGCCTGAGGAAGCAAAAAAATGTATCGGATACCTGCCGGAGATACCACCGCTTTATGTGGATATGACGGTATATGAGTATCTCAAATTTGTGGCAGAGCTCAAAAAGCTCGACAGGAAAAAGAGGAAAGAAATGATAGCAGATGCCATGGACATGACCGGCATCACGGAGGTGAAAAACCGTCTCATAAAAAACCTGTCCAAGGGCTACAGACAAAGAGTGGGCTTCGCCCAGGCACTTCTTGGCTACCCGGAAATCATTATACTCGATGAGCCTACAGTTGGACTTGATCCAAAGCAGATAATAGAGATTCGTGAGCTTATTAAAAAGCTTGGAGAAAAGCATACGGTGATACTTAGCTCGCATATTTTAAGCGAGATAAGTGCAGTGTGTGATCATGTGTTTATCATATCAAAGGGTAAGCTTGTAGCAAGTGATGCCACAGAGAACCTGATTAATCTCATGTCAAAGAACCAGGAAATTAACCTTGTTCTCAAATCAGACGAGATTGGTGCAAGAGAAATGCTTGAGAAGATAGTAAATGTTGATAAGGTCACATTTGAAAAGTCTGAGGAAGAGAAAACAGTGAAGGCTATGGTTATAGCAAAGGCAAACTGCGATATACGTGAGGAAATATTTGAGCTTGCAAGTGCAATGCATATGCCAATCCTTGAGATGCATACTGCTGTGAAGTCACTCGAGGATGTATTCCTTGAGCTTACAGGGGAAGGAGATGAGAAATAATGCTTGCAATATTTAAAAGAGAATTCAAATCATATTTCCAAAACGTTATAGGATGGCTGTTTGTTGCAGCACTTCTTGCAGTGTATGGCCTGTATTTTTATGTATACAATCTGAAAAACGGTTATCCGTATATCTCATATAATTTAAAGGGAATCGGTTTTATTATGATGATTGCAGTGCCAATCCTCACGATGAGATCGCTTTCTGATGAGAAAAAGACAAAGACAGATCAGCTCATGCTGACATCGCCTGTATCTGTCGGAAGGATTGTCGCAGGAAAATATTTTGCAATGGCAGCAGTATACACCATAGACATAGCACTTTTTGCACTTTCACCGCTCGTGCTGTCAATCTACGGTAAGGTGGCATTAAGTGAAGCCTATGTTGCTTTGTTTGGCTACTGGCTTTACGGTTTATCATGCATCGCCGTGGGACTTTTTATATCGTCCATATCTGAAAGTGTGATAATATCTGCAATACTTACATTTGCGGCATTATTCCTCTCATACATGATGCAGTCCATCACAGGGCTCATCTCGTCAAGTGGGAATCTGCTCACAAAGGTGCTTAATTGCTTTGATTTGTACACACCATTTGAGAATTTTATGAGTGGCTGCTTTAGTGTCACATCGACAGCTTATTATGTGACGGTTATTCTGCTTTTATGCTTCCTTACGACGCAGTCTATCCAGAAGAGAAGATGGGCATTTTCAAAGAAGATGATAGGCACAGGGGCGTTTTCAGCAGGAATGATTGTCATAATGTGTGCAATCTGTGTGGTTGTAAATCTTGTACTGACAGCGCTTCCTGCCAAGTACACATCAATTGACTGTTCGGCTACAAAGCTGTACTCGCTCACAAGCGATACAAAGGACAGGGTAAGTAAGCTCGATGAGGATATCACAATCTATGTTTTGAATTCCAAGAAATCAAAGGATGCAAAGATAGACGAGACAATCAACAGATACAAGGATCTTTCGAGTCATATAAAGGTAAAATATGTAGACCCGGCGACAAGCCCTAAGTTTTATCAGGATTACACAGACACGACACCTACCACAAACAGCCTTATCATCGAGAGCAAAAACCGTTCAAAGGTGATTGATTACAATGACATATATGAATATGACAGCTCATCATATTATTACGGATACCAGTCGCAGTCTAGCATCACAGGCTATGATGCAGAGGGACAGATTACAAGTGCTATAGAGTATGTCACAATGGATGCAGATGAGCTCCCGGTAATTTATCAGATAACAGGACACAATGAAACGGAAATAGGAAGCAATTTCCAGAGTGTTGTAAGCAAGGCAAATGCAAATCTTAAGAGCTTGGAGCTCTTTAACGAGGAAAAGGTGCCGGAGGATGCAACAGCCATTATCATTAATTCTCCGACTGTTGATTTCAACGAGGAAGACGCACAGAAGGTGATTGATTATTTAAATGGTGGCGGAAAGGCACTGATTATCGGCTGCTACGCATATAATGACGAGCTTACAAACTTTAACAAGATACTTGCGGCTTACAATGTCAGCTTCAAGACCGGTGTGGTAGCTGAAAATGACAGCTCAAAGTATTATCAGAATCCTCTCTACCTGCTACCGACGGTTGAGACGACAGATTACACCTCAGATGCAACAGACGGATATGTATTCCTGGCAGGAAGCTGTGCAATCAGTTATCCTGAGGATACAGATGATGTGACATATACAAAGCTGCTTTCTACATCAGACAGCGCAGTTTTAAAGAAGGACTGGAAGAATATCACCACATCGAAGGCAGAGGACGGGGATGAGAACGGACCGTTTACTACAGGTCTTGCTGTAAATGATTCAAGCACCGGCGCATCGATTGTTGTGTTTGGTACGCCTTATGTGGTTGATGATTCATATGACAATGCCGTTTCCGGCAACAATGCAGACATGTTCAAGGATGTTATCACATCAATGACCGGAAATGTGGAGCTTGCATCAAGTGTGATACCGGTGAAGGATTACACCTTAAGCAATATCACTATAAATACGCTGCAGGCAGTTGTTACGGGACTTATCATAATGATTGCTGTACCGATACTGCTTATAATCATAGGAATCGTTGTGTGGGCAATGAGGAGAAAGAAGTAGATTATAAGCAAAAAGCGTATAAGAAATCTAGGAACGATTCCGGATTCTATAGATGATATGATTGCAACGGAAGAAAGTGAGAGTACTGAGACTGAAAGTGAGTAGCAATGGATTAATAGTTTAAAAATGATAACTTTAAGAAATAGTTCATCTTTTTTTTATGAAATAGGTATTGAAATCGTGCTGATGTTGTACCATTATAATGATTAAAGGGTCAAAATGTATCATTATTATGATGTAGAATAATGAGGGAAAATGGTGAATAGCATGAATCAGATGAACAAAGACTTGGGCAGCATAAATATCACGGGCCTTACCGATGAAGCGGTAAGGCAGAGAGTGGAGGAAGGACTTACCAACAGGGCTGATATATCTACAGACAAGACGACAAAGGAAATTGTGATTTCAAACGTTTTCACATATTTTAACCTTATATTTCTTGTCATAACGATACTTCTCATAATGGTAGGTTCTTTCAGAAATCTGACATTTCTGCCTATAATTATTGGAAATACGGTAATAGGAATCGTTCAGGAAATCCGCGCAAAAAAGACTCTTGAAAAAATGAGTTTACTGAATGCTCCGCATGCGGATGTCATCAGAAACGGCAGCGTAAAGCAGATTAGTACGGATGAACTTGTAAAGGATGATGTGATTTTACTTACCGCAGGAAAGCAGATTTGTGCGGATGCGGTTGTGATATCCGGAAATATACAGGTAAATGAATCACTGCTCACAGGTGAAGCTGATGAGGTAGAAAAGACAGAGGGCAGCACTCTCATGTCGGGAAGCTTTGTTGTATCGGGAGAGTGCTATGCACGGCTTGAAAAGGTCGGTAATGAATCATATATCTCAAAGCTGAGCCTTGAGGCAAAATCAATGGGCGGCAAGGAGCAGTCTGAGATGATACGCTCCATTAATTTGATCGTCAAATGGGTTGGTATAGTGATTATTCCGATTGGGCTTATATTGTTCTGGCAGAGTCATTTTGTGAATGGTGAGTCTATCACAAAGAGTGTTACATCGACAGTTGCAGCGATTATAGGAATGATACCGGAGGGCTTGTATCTGCTGACCACAGTGGCGCTTGCCCTAAGCACTATGAAGCTTGCAAGGAAAAAGGTTTTGCTTCATGATATGAAAAGTATTGAGACGCTTGCGCGTGTGGATGTGCTTTGTGTGGATAAAACGGGCACAATTACTGAGCCTGATATGAAGCTTAAGGAAATTTTTCTCTGTAAAAACAGTGGAGCAGATGGCACACAGACAGCTTTGACATTAGATGAGCTTAAAAGTCTTATTTTAGATTATGCAAATGCTTCGGTTGACAACAATGCGACTATGCTCGCACTAAAAGCATATGCGGCGGATGCTTTGACAAATAATACATCTGCACTGCATCGTACAGCGGTTTCACAGCAGGCGTTTTCGTCGAGCCTCAAGTATGGCAGCGTTACTTTTTCTGACGGGACTTATCTGCTCGGAGCACCGGAGTTTATCATGCACGAAGACTTTGCGCGCATTGAGGAAGAAATCATACCATACGCTGACAAAGGCGACAGAGTACTTTTGTTTGCAAGGTACAATGGGGAGAACGTGGAGAATGGCATAAATGGCAGTGTTACTCCGCTTGGATTTGTGGCACTTGCCAATCCTATCAGAGCAAATGCAGTAAAGACCTTTGAGTATTTCAAGAGTCAGGGTGTTGCGATAAAGGTTATTTCAGGTGACAATCCGCGTACCGTTTCAAGGATTGCCATACAGGCAGGAATAGAAAGTGCAGAAAGCTTTGTTGATGCGGCAACACTCGATACTGAGGATAAAATAGCCGATGCAGTGAATAAATATACTGTATTCGGACGAGTGACACCAAAGCAGAAGAAACAGCTTGTAAAGGCTTTGCAGGCTAAAGGTCATACAGTTGCGATGACCGGAGACGGAGTCAACGATATACTTGCCATGAAGGATGCCGACTGCAGTGTGGCTATGGCATCGGGAAGTGAGGCGGCAGCCCAGGCAGCCCAGGTTGTCCTTTTGGACTCTGACTTTGCACATATGCCGGATGTGGTATATGAGGGCCGCAGGGTGGTAAACAATATCCAGCGCTCAGCAAGCCTGTTTCTTGTGAAAAATATATTCTCACTGTTACTTTCACTGTTTTCAGTTATTCTTATGGTTACGTATCCGCTTGAGCCGGCACAGGTATCGCTCATTAGTATGTTTACTATAGGAGTACCGGGATTTTTATTGGCACTGGAGCAGAATAAGGACAGGATAAAGGGGCGCTTTATCACCAATGTCATGCTAAAGGCACTGCCGGGTGGACTTACGGATGTAATAGCTGTCGGAGCGCTTGTCGTATGCGGAGAAGTATTTTGTATATCAGATGCAAGCATAGGAACGATAGCGACGCTTGTACTTTCGGTAGTGGGCTTCATGATTCTTTTTAAAATCAGTGAGCCGCTCAATGGAATGAAATATGCTGTTATTATCGGAAATATAGCAGGTCTGGTATTTTCGGGTTTCTTCTTAAAGAAACTGTTTGCGCTGACAGATTTGTCAAATATATGTATTCTTCTCATGATAGTGTTTGGCTTTGCGGCTGAGTCACTGTTTAGGAATCTGACACTTCTGGTTGAGAAACTGAGAGGTTCATATGAGAAAAAGAAGGGCTTCAATGTCTGATATTGAAAATCTGCATGGCACCATAGGTGTGTGGCAGCTTAGGACCAGGGGCCTTTCTTGATGGGCACGACAGATTTTTACAGTTCGCGCAGGTATTACAGAGCTCTTTGATATTTTTCTGCTTTTGTGAGTCAAGCTTTATTATGAGGGCGGCTGTCTTAAGTGGCTTGAGCATATTTGAACCGGTGAGATGTATGCCATCAGGGCTTACGTGCTCAAAAATCTCAGGCAGCAGCTCAAGCGGATATTCATCGCCTAAAAATGACAGCTCAATGGCATAAAGAGAGCTTTCTTCTTCGGCAGCCTTTGCAAACTGCTCATATGCGTTTGACAAAAGCATGAGGCTTAAACAGTCTGCGATGTAGGCCTCCTCAAGCTGCTCATGGTTTAAATACAGCTCTGACAGTTCGTCTGCACCGTTTCCGAGTGTCACGAGACCGTAGGCATAGTGTGTCAGGGATACCCCTGGCAAATCCTGTTTTATGGAATAATATGCAAAGGCATCCACCAATGGAAGCATTGCGGTGTATATTGCCCGGATAAGCGGCAGCTTATCGTTATCAAAATGGAACCGGCTGCAGAATTCCTTCCAGTCTTTAGATGATAATTCAGGTGTGATTTTGCATTTCATGGCATTTTGGTTACATCATCAGATTCTTTATCAGAACCCTTTAAAAGTCTGTATACAAATGAATACGCCCAGATAAGCACCGGGATAATGATAGTTGCGGCAACGGCAGCCTTCCAGTAGCGCATGTCACTCGTGTGATCGAGCGCAGTGGCAACAAATGCCACAACATATAAAAGTAATAAAAGGATGGCACCAATCAGTGCCAGAATACGTTTTGTCTTTTTCATGAATTGTTCTCCGTGGTTTTTGAATAGTTATTTAATAATTATAATATAAAAAAACAAAATTGACGTCAAGCTGTTATTTTGGTATAATACATCCATATGTGAAGTTGAGGCTGTAGCTGGCCTCATATCAGTTTATAAAAGATAAAGGTGGTAGTAAAAATGGCTTTATTAGAAGAGTGGCACAAGATTGCCTACAATGACAAAGCAGATCAGGGAGAGTTACAGCGTTTTTGGCAGCATTATTTCCTCTTGGAGAAGGGCGTATATGAGAAGCTCCTTGCAAATCCGGATGAGGCAGTAGAGGGAACAGTCAAAGAGCTTGCTGAGAAATATGAGTTATCAATCATGGAGATGACAGGCTTCTTAGACGGAATCAATGACAGCCTTGTCACACCAAACCCAATCGAGGAGATGGATGAGGACACAAAGGTAAGCCTTGCATTCGATAAGGAGAAGCTCTACAAGAACATGGTAGATGCAAAGGCAGACTGGCTTTACAATCTCCCGGCATGGGATGAAATCTTTGACGCAGAGACAAAGCATGCGCTTTACCTCGAGCAGAAGAAGTCTGGAACAGTGGTAGTAGGCAAGAAAATCGGCCGAAATGACCCATGTCCATGCGGTTCAGGCAAGAAATATAAAAAATGTTGCGGAAAAAATGCATAAAGTACTTTACAGATTAGAAAAATAAGTATATTATCATTTTTTGAAAGGAACATTAGCATAATAACAATACGTTGAAGAGCACAGTAAGTATATTAAAAGCAGCAGAGAGGGAAGCCTTGGAGGACGATATGAATCTTAGTCCAAAGAGTGGTGAAAGCTCCCCGGTGGATGATATACCGAACACCAGCTTGGAGTGGCTCTAATAAAGCCCGGTGACACCGTTATAGTCAAATGAGTTTCTGTCGGATACAGACAAGCAGTATGTTTTCAGGCGGAAAGAATGTGGGTGGAACCACGGTAACAAAGCTTATCGTCCCCGATGTCGCAGCAATGCGGTGTCGGGGATTTTTATATTAAAAATAAAGGAGAGATAACCATGAAGATAACATTGAAGGATGGCTCATCAAAAGAGTACAGCGAAGCAAAAAGCGTATATGAAATCGCAAAGGATATAAGCGATGGACTTGCAAGAGCAGCCTGCGCAGGAGAGGTTGACGGAGAAATTGTTGACTTAAGAACAGTTCTTGACAAGGACTGCACACTCAATATAATCACAGCAAGTGATGAGGAAGGACTTCGTGTCATCAGACATACAGCATCACACGTACTGGCACAGGCAGTAAAGAATCTGTTCCCGGATGCAAAAATCACAATCGGACCGGCAATTGATGACGGTTTCTACTATGATTTCGATTCACAGCCATTCTCAAGAGAGGATCTCGATGCACTTGAGGCAGAGATGAAGAAAATCATCAAACAGGGTCATGAGATAACAAGATTTACACTCCCTAGAGAGGAAGCAATCAAATTCATGAAGGAAAAGGATGAGCCATACAAGGTAGAGCTTATCGAGGAGCTTCCTGAGGGTGAGGAGATTTCATTCTATGACCAGGGTGGATTTGTAGATTTATGTGCAGGACCACATCTTATGAGCACAAAGGGAGTAAAGGCTTTCAAGCTCACATCATCATCAATGGCATACTGGAGAGGTGATTCAAACAAGGCAAGACTCCATCGTATCTACGGAACAGCCTACAATAAAAAAGAGGATTTAAAGGCACATCTTGAGAGAATGGAGGAGGCTAAGAAGCGTGATCACAATAAGCTTGGCCGTGAGATGGAGCTTTTCACAACAGTAGATGTAATCGGACAGGGACTTCCGCTTATGATGCCAAAGGGCACAAAGATGATTATGAAGCTGCAGAGATGGATTGAGGACCTCGAGGATAAGGAGTGGGGCTATGTGCGTACAAAGACACCACTCATGGCAAAATCAGACCTGTACAAGATTTCAGGACACTGGGATCATTATCTTGACGGCATGTTTGTTCTCGGAGATCCTGAGAAGGACGGCGAGGAAGAGGTTATGGCACTTCGTCCGATGACATGTCCGTTCCAGTATTATGTATACAAGGCAAAGCAGCACTCATACAGAGATCTGCCTTACAGAATGGGTGAGACTTCCACATTGTTTAGAAACGAGGATTCGGGAGAGATGCACGGACTGACACGTGTCAGACAGTTTACTATCTCAGAGGGTCACAATGTTATCCGTCCTGACCAGTGTGAGGAGGAGCTCAAGGCATGCTTCAGTCTTAACAGATATGTCCTTAAGGTGCTGGGACTCGAGAATGATGTGACATACCGTCTTTCAAAATGGGATCCAAAGAACACAGAAAAGTATTTAGGAGATGATGAGTACTGGAACTCAACACAGGAGGTTCTTCGTAACATCCTTATTGAGGAAAATGTTCCTTTTGTTGAGGCCGACGGCGAGGCTGCATTCTACGGACCAAAGATTGATATCCAGGCCAAGAACGTATACGGTAAAGAGGATACCATGGTAACAATACAGCTCGACTGTGCTATTGCTGAGAATTTTGATCTGTACTATATTGATCAAAACGGCGATAAAATCCGTCCATACATCATCCACCGTACATCACTCGGCTGCTATGAGCGTACACTTGCATGGCTTATCGAGCACTACGCAGGCAAGTTCCCTACATGGCTCTGCCCTGAGCAGGTAAGAGTACTTCCTATCTCAGAGAAGTATGCTGATTATGCCAAAAAGGTAGCAGATGAGCTTAAGCGCAATGATGTCGATGTGACAGTTGACAACAGAGCTGAGAAGATCGGATACAAGATCAGAGAGGCTCGTATGGATAAGCTTCCATATATGCTTGTTGTCGGAGCAGACGAGGAGGCAGACGGCACAGTATCTGTAAGAAGCCGTTTTGAAGGAAATGAGGGTGTTAAGCCACTTTCAGATTTCATCGACCAGATTTGCAAGGAAATCCGTACAAAGGAAATCAGAGTGGAGCTTCCTGAAGAGGAAAAACACAGATAATCAATTAAAAAGCATAAAAAAAATCAATCAGGACATACTAGCCTATGCATAAGCAAAGGAGGCAAAAGTATGACAAGACTTGATTGTAATGTTGAAAAATGTGCGTATAATGCAGATAACTGCTGTAAGCTCAGAGAAATCGATGTGAAAGGAACTAAGGCAAAGAAAGCCTGCGATACACAGTGTGGCAGCTTTTCAAATAAGGCCTGTGACTGTGAGGTATCTGCAGAGTTAGCTATTCACAAGGAAACGGATGTACACTGTGATGCAGCAAAGTGTAGGTACAATGACCACAATAGCTGCATGGCCAATCAGATTGGCATCAAGAAAAACTGTACACCAAACAAGTGCAGTACAGAGTGTGCAAGCTTTGAGTGTCAGGCGTAGACTAAGAAGCGCATAATGACAGTTGCCCGGAGTATCAGGTTTATGGTGCTCCGGGTACATATATTTTCGTAATTTGTGATTGCTGCCGTATATATTATGGTGTGACAGACAGCAATTACAGTCAGGAAAGGAAAAATATGGATTATAATATAAATTTCCCACATCTTCATATATATCTGCAGCATGTGATAAAGAGCATATCAATAGGAAGCTTTGATATTGCGATGTACGGCATAATAATAGCATGTGGTATGCTTGCGGGGCTGGGCGTGGCCTGCTATGTGGCCAAAAAATCAGGACAAAATCCTGATACATACTTTGATCTGGCACTTGTGGCAATCATTTGCTCGGTGATAGGCGCAAGAATATACTATGTGGTATTCAGGTGGGATCTGTACAAGGATGACCTGCTTAGCATATTCAATATCAGGCAGGGAGGACTGGCAATTTACGGAGGAGTGATAGCAGCAATTATCACAACATTCGTTTTTGCAAAGGTCAGAAAGCTGTCGTTTCCACTGTTGTGTGATACGGCGGGGCTTGGACTGATACTGGGACAGGCGATTGGCCGATGGGGAAACTTCTGCAACAGGGAGGCATTTGGCGATTATTATGACGGACTTTTTGCCATGCAGCTTCCGGTATCAGCTGTCAGGACATCGGATCTGACTGAAAAGCTTATGTCACATACAACTGTGGTAGACGGAGTGGAGTATATCTCGGTGCATCCTACATTTTTGTATGAATCCTTTTGGAACCTGTGCCTGTTTATTTTGCTGATGCTTTATTTTAAGCACAGAAAGTTTGACGGAGAGGTGTTTCTTCTATATTTATTAGGCTATGGTATCGGAAGATTCTGGATAGAAAGCCTGCGTACAGACCAGCTTCTCATCCCGCATATCAATTATCCGGTGTCTATGGCACTTGCCGCCACTTTGGTGGCAGTATCAGCCATATGGATAGGAATTGTCAGATATAAGCAGATGAAAATGGGCAAAATGGTGGACACTCCACCACAATCCACCACTAAAGAGTAAATTTCATATGTATTTTATAAAAAAGACGCAAAGTCCACGAAAAGACTGAGCGTCTTTTTTATTGCTTTTTTATGGGAATTTGGCTTAAAGCCTTGATTTTGTGGGCTGTTAGGTGTAATATTGTATTCAAGTGGTGGAAAGTGGAGTGAAATACCATATAAGTGGAGTGAAGTGGTGGAAAGTTTCAAAATGAGGAAAAGGAGGATGGATGCCATGTTCATGGGCGAATATAATCATTCAATAGACGCCAAGGGCCGTATGATTGTCCCGGCGAAGTTCCGTGAACAGCTTGGTAATGAGTTTGTAGTTACCAAGGGCTTAGATGGCTGTCTGTTCGTCTATTCCAACGAAGAATGGCATCGCATTGAGGAAAATCTTCGCGACAAACCACTCACATCAAGAGAAGCAAGAAAATTTATGAGATTCTTCTTTGCAGGAGCGGCCACCTGTGAGGTGGACAAGCAGGGCAGAATCCTCTTACCGGCGAACTTAAGAGAATACGCAGGTATAGATAAGGAAGTTGTATCTGTCGGAGTATACAGCAGAGTAGAAATCTGGAGCAAGGACAGATACCTTGAAAACTCTGATTTTGACGATATGGATGAGATAGCAGATCATATGGCAGAGCTTGGCATAGGCATTTGATATTAAATGGAGAGACCACATGGAATTTAAGCATTATTCAGTCTTAAGGGACGAGACAATTGAAAATTTAAACATCCGTCCTGATGGGATATATGTGGATGGTACTCTCGGAGGAGCAGGGCACTCATATGAGATAGCAAAGAGACTTTCGGACAAGGGCAGGCTGATAGGCATAGATCAGGATGCGGATGCCATAAAGGCGGCAGGAGAGAGACTTGCTGAGTTTGGAGACAGGGTAACGATAGTCAGAAGCAATTATTCTGATATGAAGAATGTGCTTCATTCACTCGGAATTGAAAAGGTGGATGGTATTATGCTGGATCTTGGAGTGTCATCCTTCCAGCTTGATACACCAAAGAGAGGCTTTACCTACAGGAGTGAGGATGCACCGCTTGATATGCGTATGGATGACAGGAATTCCCTTACTGCAAGGGATATAGTAAATACCTACAGCGAAAATGATCTGTACCGTATCATCAGGGATTACGGTGAGGACAAGTTTGCAAAGAATATTGCAAAGCACATTGTAGCAGCAAGACAAAAGCAAGAGATAACGACAACAGGAGAGCTCAACGAGATAATAAAGGCAGCGATACCAAAAAAGGTCAGAGCTACCGGTGGTCACCCGTCGAAGAGAACATATCAGGCTATCAGAATTGAGCTGAATCATGAGCTTGATGTGCTAAGGGACAACCTGGATGACATGATAGATTTACTTAATCCGGGCGGCAGGATATGTATAATCACATTCCACTCGCTTGAGGACAGAATAGTAAAATCCAATTTCAAAAAAAACGAAAATCCATGTACATGTCCACCGAGTTTTCCGGTATGTGTATGCGGTAATAAATCGAAGGGAACGGTTATCACAAGAAAACCTATCCTTCCGTCAGAAAAGGAACTTGAAGAGAATTCACGCTCGAAGAGTGCAAAGCTTCGTGTGTTTGAAAAGAATGAATTGTAGAATGACAGCAAAAGGAGCAGCTAAATGAATAAAACTACTTATTATATAAATGGGAATGCCGTAAGAGAGCTTGACGAGGCAGCACCGGTCAGAAGACCACAGAAATCGACAAGAGAGCTTGAGGAAATAAGAAGAAAGAAAAACAGAAGAACATCTGCAAGAAGAAATCAGGAGAGAGCACTCTCAATGAACAGGGCATTTGTAGCCTTTCTCACAGCGTGTGTGGCAGCTTCAGCCCTTGTATCTGTTTCACTTATTCAGATAAGGTCAAATGTGACACAGCAGATGAAGGAGGTTGCAGCACTTGAGAGCCGGATAAATGATATGAAGGCTGACAATGATGCCAGATACAAGCAGATTACTACATCTGTCGATTTAAATGCAATCAAGGATGCAGCTATCAACAGACTTGGTATGAAATATGCTTCACAGGATCAGATAGTTTATTACTCAGTTGATAAGAACAACTATATGGATCAGTACAGTGATATCCCTGAATAAATTGGAGGAATCATATTGGCAGCCAGGACAAGAAAAAGACCGGTAAGAAAAATCGGACGCAAAATGAAAACAAAGCTGTTTGCGTTGTTTATGTTAATAGTTGTAGCCATGCTTGGACTCATTGGCAGGCTGATGTTTATTGAATATACAAGCGGAGACGCATATACTAAAAAGGTACTATCATTACAGTCATATGACAGCAAAACAATACCGTTTCAGAGAGGAAATATTGTAGATTCAAACGGCACAGTGCTTGCTACGAGTGTGGCTGTTTATAATGTTGTACTTGATTGCTCGGTTATGACAAGCAAGAAAGAGTATATAACTTCGACGATAGATGCACTGACACAGTGCTTTCCGGATTTAGACAGGGCAACACTTGAGGATTATGCAAATAACAGCAAGGATAACAAATATATTGTACTGTTAAAAAAGCTGTCATATGATGCAATTCAGCCATTTGTACAGCTGCAGGATGCAACGGACGAAAAGGGCAATCTGAAGAACCCAAACATCAAGGGTGTGTGGTTTGAGACAGAGTATCAGAGAAATTATCCGTTTAAAACACTGGCAAGCTCAGTTATCGGCTTTACCTCCGCCGGAAATGTAGGTACAACCGGACTTGAAAACTATTACAATGACACTTTAAATGGTGTAAATGGCAGGGAGTACGGTTATCTGAATGCAGACAATGATTTCCAAAAAACAGTAATTGCTGCACAAAACGGAAATACACTGTACACAACTATAGACGCAAATATCCAGTCGATTGTTGAGGATAAGATAAAACTGTTCTCAGATACTTATGCAAATAATGCAAGAGAAGGACTTGGCGCAGAAAATATTGCAGTCGTTATAGAAAATCCTAAAAATGGTGAGATACTGGCCATGGCGAATTATCCGAATTTTGATTTGAACAATCCAAGGGATATGAGTGCATATTACAGTGAGGAACAGCTTGCGGCATTTAAAAAGGACAGTACTCAGGAGATGGATGCACTAAATAAGCTGTGGCAGAACTTCTGTGTTACACATACATATGAGCCGGGGTCTGTACAGAAGCCTTTTACCGTGGCATGTGGACTGGATACAGGCACGCTCACTACTGATATGACATTTTTATGTGATGGATACGAGATGTTTGGCAGTGAAAAGGTATCATGCGTCAACCGTAGCGGACATGGCATAGAGACACTTGAAAAGGCACTCATGGATTCATGTAATGATGCACTCATGCAGATGTCATATAAGATTGGTGCAGAAAATTTTCTGTATTATCAGAGTGTATTTGGCTTTGGTCAAAAGACAGGTGTTGACCTGCCGGGTGAGGCAAATACATCAACGCTCATGTATACACTCGACAATATAAAGCCTGTCGATTTAGCGACAAACGTATTCGGACAGAACTATAACTGTACCATGATAGAGATGGTCAGTGCATTTTCCTCACTGGTGAATGGCGGAAATTATTATCAGCCGCACGTAGTAAAGAAAATCACAGATGACAACGGCAATACAGTAAAGACAATTGAGCCTACACTGCTAAAAAAGACAGTGTCAGAGAATACAAGTGCGACACTTAAAAACTACCTGCAGAACGTAGTTGCAAACGGAACCGGTAAGGTGGCAAAGGTTGACGGATACTCAATGGGAGGCAAGACAGGAACAGCGCAGATGTATGATGAGACAACGCACCTTAGAAAGAGGGGCAGCTATCTTGTATCATTTATAGGCTGTGTGCCTGCGCAGGATCCGCAGCTTGTTATTTACACTGTAATCGACCAGCCGAATGTACAGGATCAGCCTCACAGTAACTATGCACAGAACCTGACCAGAGAGATATTAAAGGAAGTACTTCCGTATATGAATATATACCCTGATGAGGAACAGACCGGTGTAAATGCTGACCTTACGATAACAGGCGCAAATCCTCCGACAGGAGAAAAGGTCACACAGGAGGGTGAGCAGGGCGAATAGAGAATAGCCTCAATATTTTTTGCATATATTAGTGTAAAAATATTGAGGCATTTTTGTTTATGATACTTAACAATACGCGCTACAGAAGAAAAATATGCGTATTTTGCAGTATGCTGACAGCTGTTCTTATCGCCTTGTGTTTCAGACTGTTTTATCTCATGATAGTAAAAGGCGATTATTACAGTAAAAAGGCAAGTGCGCTTCAGGAAAGAGAGCGTGATATTGCAGGAATACGCGGAGATATAGTGGATAGAAATGAAAGGATAATAGCGACAAATGAAACTGCATATAACATAAGCGTTATACACAATCAGATAACCGACAAGGAAGCAGTCATCTCTGTTTTAAGCAGTGAGCTTTCGATTGACGAAAAGACTATCCGCAGTAAGGTGGATAAGGTTACATCCATTGAAAAAATAAAGAACAATGTCTCTAAAAAAACAGGCGATAAAATACTATCATATGGCCTGGCAGGGATAAAGGTTGACGAGTCAAGTGTCAGGTACTATCCGCTTAATGAGTTGTTTTCAAAGGTTATAGGCTTTGCAGGAGCAGATGGTCAGGGTGTTGTTGGGCTTGAAACCACATATGATGAGATTCTGCGTGGCACACCCGGGCGGATATACACTGTATGTGATGGCAGAGGTGTGGAGGTGAAGGGCTATAAGGAGAGAAGAGAAGCTCCCCAAAAAGGAGACACACTTGTCACTACACTCGACATAAATATACAAAGAGTATGTGAGAAAAATGCAATGATGGCATATGCACAAAACCTGGCAGACAGTGTGAGTATAATTGCCTTAAACCCTAAAAATGGAGAAATATATGCCATGACCGACTACCCGGAATATAATTTGAATGATCCTTTTTCATGTGAAAACCATGATGAAGCCTGGAGAAACGGCTGTGTAAGTGATACATATGAGCCCGGTTCCGTATTCAAGATAATTACGGCAGGAATCGCACTGGAGGAGGATGTGGTGAGCCTTGATGACAGTTTTTACTGCCCGGGATATATTACTGTGGAGGACAGACGCATACACTGCCATAAGAGAACAGGACATGGAAGCGAGACCTTTGTGCAGGGAATACAGAATTCATGCAATCCGGTCTTTATTGATTTAGGCCTTAGAATAGGCAGTGAGAGGTATTATGCTGATTTCAAGAGATTTGGTCTGCTTGATAAGACAGGTATTGATTTGCCGGGAGAGGCCGCCACTATAATGCATCAGCCGGATAAGATAGGCCAGGTGGAGCTTGCAACAATTTCATTTGGACAGTCATTCCAGCTCACACCCATCGAGCTTATGACAACGGTATCATCGCTTATAAATGGTGGTAACAGAATTACTCCTCATATAGGTAAGGAGATTCATGGCACCGAAGGCACGGTAAAAGAGGTGCTGTCCTTTGAACAGACCTCAGGTATATGCAGTGAAGAGACCTCTGATACACTGCGAAAGCTTTTGGAGGGCGTGGTAGCAGAGGGCTCAGGAAAAAATGCAAAGGTTGAGGGTTATGCGATAGGAGGAAAGACTGCTACATCGCAGACACTTCCGAGAAGTGACAATGTATATATAGCCTCGTTCCTTGGGTTTTATCCGGTGGATGATCCGGCACTTATGGTGCTTGTGAAAATAAATAATCCAAAGGGCGGTGCATACTATGGCGGAACAATCGCTGCACCGGTTGCAGCTGAAATATTTAGGGAAATCATACCGTATGCACAGGAGATAGGAGTGTGTAACTGATTTACGGGCTCTTGCGAAATAGAACCAAATAACGTATACTATAATTTAATGATTAAGGCAGTCGTTTGGAGAATTTGATTTGTTAAACATATCCATACGGATGGCTGCAATAAAAGATGGAGGAATAAAAATGAGCTTACAAGGAAAAAAGGTACTTGTTGTCGGAACAGGAAAGAGTGGCATTGCAGCGACAGAGCTTTTGTGCGCAAATGGCATCGATACAGTATTGTTTGATGGAAATAAAGAACTGGATTCAAAAACACTTTATGAGAAAGCACCAAAGCTTAAGGAGGTGCCGCTTATTTTAGGCGACCTGACAGATGAACAGATTGATGAGTTTGATGTGGCTGTGCTAAGTCCGGGAGTACCAACAGACATTCCTATGGTCAATTCCTTACGTGACAGGGGCGTTAAAATATGGGGTGAGATAGAGCTTGCATACACATTTGGGGCAGGTGAGATCATCGCTATCACAGGAACCAACGGAAAGACGACCACTACAGCTCTGACAGGTGAGATAATGAAGAATTACTTTAAGGATGTGAGAGTGGTAGGAAATATCGGAATTCCTTATACATCAATGGTCACAGGAAGCACCGGTGAGACAGTAACGGTTGCAGAAATATCAAGCTTCCAGCTCGAGACAATAGATACCTTTAAGCCACATGTAAGCGCAATTTTAAATATCACACCCGATCACCTGAATCGACACCATACTATGGAAAATTACATCAGGGCAAAGGAGGATATCACAAAAAATCAGACAGCAGATGATTACTGCGTGTTAAACTACGAGGACGAGGTGCTTAGAGATTTTGCAGCAAAGTGCCCTGCTAAGGTTATATTTTTCAGCAGTAGGTCTGAGCTTTCAGAGGGCTTTTATCTGGACGGAGATATCATCATATACGCACACGACGGTGTACGCGATGAGGTAATTGATGTAAATGAGCTGAATCTCCTTGGAAAGCATAATTTTGAGAATGTGATGGCAGCGTGTGCCATGTCTATAAGCTTTGGGGTACCGATGGATAAGATTGTCGAGGTGCTTAAGGTATTTAAGGCAGTTGAGCACAGGATAGAGTACGTGACCGAAAAGCGTGGAGTCAGATTCTACAACGATTCAAAGGGCACCAATCCTGATGCAGCCATTCAGGGTATACGTGCCATGAACAGACCGACACTTCTCATTGGCGGTGGATATGATAAGCAGTCGGAGTATGATGAGTGGATAGAGGCCTTTGACGGCAAAGTAAAGGAGCTTGTGCTTATCGGTCAGACTGCAGATAAAATCGAAGAGTGTGCACACAGACACGGATTCATGAATACTGTAAAGAAGGATACGTTTGAGGATGCGGTAAATTATTGCTATGAGCATGCTGTTTCAGGTGATGCAGTGCTCTTATCACCTGCATGTGCAAGCTGGGGCATGTTTCCTAACTATGAGGAGCGCGGACGTATCTTTAAGGAAATAGTAAAAGGATTTAAGGAGTAAATATTTTGGCAGGAAAGCGTAGAAGAAGTAGCAAGAATAAAGAAAAAAAAGAAAAAGGAATACCTTATTTCGACTACAACCTGTTGTTTATAGTTATATTTCTGCTCTGCTTTGGTCTTGTTATGCTATATAGCTCGAGTGCATACACATCGGCCATCAAAAATCATGACAGCATGCACTATCTTAAGCTTCAGATACGAAATATTGTACTGGGACTTATACCTATGGTATTTCTGGCAAAGGTCGACTACAGATATTGGAAAAAGCTTGGCTTTTTTGCGTATATAGCATCGCTTATACTGTGTGTGCTTGTGTTTGTGCCGAAAATAGGCTCAAGCTCACATGGTTCATCGAGATGGATTGGCATAGGACCAATACAGTTCCAGCCTTCAGAAGTGGCTAAAATTGCGGTCATACTGTTTATGGCTATGATTATAGACAAGATACCCAAGCAGTTTGATAAATTTTTAAGTCTGGTAAAGGTGCTTGCTATGCTTATTCCGCTCATAATAGTTGTTGCAATCAGCAATCTGAGTACGGCAGTTATCATCATAGGCATTTCGGTCTGTATGTTGTTTGTCGCAAGCCCAAAGTATCTGCAGTTTATTATTGTAGCAGTGGCGGTAGTTGTGTTTGCAGTGGCGTTTGTCATGCTGGCAGGCTATAGAAGTACACGTATTGAGGCGTGGCTACATCCGGAGACTGCGGGAACAGACGCAGTATTCCAGACTATGATGGGGCTTTATGCGATAGGCTCGGGCGGATTGTTTGGAAAAGGACTTGGAGAGAGCTTACAGAAGCTTGGCAATGTGCCGGAGTCACAAAATGATATGATATTTACAATTATTTGTGAAGAGCTTGGATTGTTTGGAGCTATCTGCCTTATTTTACTTTTTATACTGCTTATATGGCGTATGATGGTCATTGCAAACAATGCAAGGGATTTGTATGGCTCACTTTTAGTGATTGGTGTGATGAGTCATATTGCAATCCAGGTGATACTGAATATTGCGGTAGTTACCAATTCACTTCCCAATACCGGTGTTATTCTGCCGTTTATAAGCTATGGAGGTACGTCAATCATATTCCTGATGGCGGAAATAGGGCTTGTTTTGTCTGTGTCAAGAGGCATCAGGCTTGAAAATGTGTAGATTAAGGCGTGAAATATAATGATTAAGAAAAAAAGAAAACATAAAAAGAGATTAAAGCATTTTTTTATGGGACTGCTAATTACGATAGCAGTGCTCGCGATACTGTTTCTCATTGCACTTAAGCTGTTTACGGTAAAAAGGGTAGTTGTCGAGGGTAATGAGCTTTACGACCAAAAGACTATAGAGGATGCGGTGCTTAATGATAAGTACTCATGGAACTCACTGTATGTCTATCTGAAATATAAGGTAAAGGATACTAAAAAAATACCGTTTATTGATACAATGAGCATAAGCCTGGATAGTCCGCATACTCTTCATATATCAGTTTATGAAAAAGGAATGCTTGGATACATATATATTCCGGGAATTAATGAGAATGCATATTTTGATAAGGATGGCTTTGTGGTGGAGACATCCTCAGACACGGTGCCGGGTGTGCCATGTATAGACGGCATAAGCTGTGACAAGGTAGTGCTTTACGAGAAGCTGCCTATAAAGCAGACTATGCTGAAAGATATCCTTGAGCTTACCCAGGGATTAAAAAGGCAGGACCTTGTGCCGGATTCTGTGGATTATGGTGCGCAAAATGCACCGGTAGCCAAGTATGGTAATGTGAGTGTGATAATTGGTGACACGACAAAGCTTACACGTAAAATAGAGAGGCTTAAGGCTATCATGCCATCGCTTGAGGGACAGTCCGGTACACTACATTTAGAGAGCTGGACGGAAGAAACCACAAATATTGTGTTTGACAAGTCAGAATAATGTAAAACTAAATAAAAAAAATCATATTTTATAGTTGATTATTTTGGAGAAAAATTATATTATAGAATAAATGAGTTTAAGAATATTCGATATTTTTATATAGAAAATTAAATTTTGGGAAAGAAAGAGGAGGAATCACCTTGCTTGAGATAAGAAGTAACGAGGCTGATAACAGCGCAAAGATTATTGTCATTGGAGTCGGAGGAGCCGGTAACAATGCAGTTAACAGAATGATTGATGAGAATATTGGTGGAGTAGAGTTTATCGGTATCAATACAGATAAGCAGGCTTTACAGCTTTGTAAGGCTCCTACACTTATACAGATTGGAGAGAAGCTTACAAAGGGACTCGGCGCAGGTGCGCAGCCTGAGATCGGTCAGAAGGCCGCTGAGGAGAGCGCAGAGGAGCTTCAGGCAGCAGTAAAGGGCGCTGATATGGTATTCGTCACATGTGGTATGGGAGGCGGAACCGGTACAGGTGCAGCTCCTGTTGTTGCAAAGATAGCAAAGGATCAGGGCATACTTACAGTTGGTGTTGTTACAAAGCCATTCAAATTTGAGGCAAAGCAGCGAATGATTAATGCTGTTTCAGGAATAGAGAGACTTAAGGAGAGCGTTGATACACTTATTGTCATTCCAAATGATAAGCTTCTTGAGATAGTAGACCGTCGCACAACAATGCCGGATGCACTCAAGAAGGCAGATGAGGTATTGCAGCAGGCAGTTCAGGGAATCACTGATCTTATTAATCTTCCTGCACTTATCAACCTTGACTTCGCAGATGTACAGACTGTCATGAAGGACAAGGGTATGGCACATATCGGTATCGGTAGTGCACAGGGGGATGATAAGGCTATCGAAGCTGTTAAGCTTGCGGTTGCTTCACCTCTTCTTGAGACAAAGATAAATGGTGCAACACATGTCATTATCAATATCTCAGGAGATATCTCTCTTATGGATGCAAATGATGCAGCAAGCTACGTACAGGATCTGGCAGGAGAGAATGCCAATATTATCTTTGGTGCCAAGTTTGATGAGAGCATGACTGATCAGGCTTCTATCACTGTTATTGCTACAGGACTGGAGGATGTTTCAGAGAAGATAGATATGCAGGGCAAGCAGGCAGCGCCTGGTGCAGGAATGGCAGGTGGTATGCAAAACCGTATGGTATATCCGAATCAGACAACTGCAAGACCTGTTTCAGGCATGGGAACACAGTCCACAGTAACAGCAGGACTTCACACAACAGCAACAAGCGGACTTCATACAGCTGCCCAGCCACAGCAGACAGCACCTGCACATGCATATACAGGTATCCAGAAGCCACGCCAGCCTGAGAGCACGGTTAAGCCTGTAGAGATTAATATTCCGGATTTCCTTAAGAATTCAAGACGATAGTTTATAGGACATGCAGCTTTTTGGCTGCATGTCTTTTTTGCTTATTGTCGACATATTACGGCACTTAAAAACCTGCTTTTACGCTATTCTTGTCTGTGAAAGTGAGGTGAAAAATTATCTATGCATTTTATCTCGATATTTTTCTTCTTCGTACATTTATCACCAACTGTCTCATACTTATATTTGTCATATATATGCTAAAAATCCCATTGATCGGGAAGGTGGTACGTCTGATTGCTTCTGCGGTTGGTGCATCGGTATGTGAATGTGTACTGCTTCTTTTGGCAGGCAGCTATGCGTTTTATAAATGGACCTCTGTTCTGGTGGTCGTACCGCTTGCGGCAAGGCTTGCAATAGGCAGACAGGCTGGCAGAAAAATCCCGTTTCTAAGACTTTTTGCACTATGTATGTTTGCAACAGTGCTGACCGGAGGCATAGTAACAGCTCTGGACAGTTTTTTCAGCTCCGATGCGACAGTTATGATATGCTTTGGTTTTGTCATATCATACATAGTGTTAAAGTGCTTCTGTGAGCGAAGTAATGAGAGCAGAAGACTATATAGGGTCACACTTTTAAAGGATGGTAAAAGAGCTTGTGCCACAGCCTTGTATGATACGGGAAATCTGCTAAAAAAACAGCCACAGCAGATTCCGGTGCACATAGGCGGGAGTGCATTGTTTGATATTGTAGGAGAAGATGCCGGCTTTTTTGATGTGCCGTACAAGAGTCTGGGAAATGATGGTGGAAGCATTAAAGTGTGTGAATTTGATGAGATGACAGTCATGAAGGGAAATGGTAAGCTGATTTTACATAATGTGCTGGTGGGAAGAGCATCGGATAGTTTATTTGAGGACAATGCATATGATATGATTTTGAATGAAGCTGTTTTTAGTAATAAAACGGGTATGGAAAATACTCTGGGGAAGCAAGCCGCACACAAATGAGGTGTTTTATATAGGAGGGACGGAGGTGCTGCCGCCTCCGCTTGAGACAGATGAGGAAAAGTGCTGTCTGATTGCACTGGTGGATAAAAATGTGGCAATGTCAAAGGAACAGGCAAAAAAGCAGCTTATAGAGCACAATCTAAGGCTTGTGGTGTATCTGGCAAAAAAATTTGAAAACACGGGAGTATGCGTGGAGGACCTTATATCAATTGGCACAATCGGTCTCATAAAGGGGATAAATACATTCAATCCTGAGAAGAAAATAAAGCTTGCCACATACGCATCCAGATGCATAGAAAATGAGATTCTTATGTATCTGCGCCGCAACAACAGAGTAAAGCTTGAGGTATCCTTTGATGAGCCACTAAACACGGATTGGGACGGAAATGAGCTGCTTTTATCAGATATACTGGGGACGGATGAGGATGTCATATATAAGGATCTTGAGACTGAGGTTGAGATTTCACTGCTAAAAAAAGCCATGCTGTCATTGAACGAGCGTGAAAGACAGATAATAGAGCTTCGATTTGGAGTAAACCGTGTGGAGAATAAGGAGCTGACGCAGAAGGAGGTGGCAGATATTCTGGGAATTTCACAGTCATACATATCAAGGCTCGAAAAAAAAATAATGGCAAGATTGAAGAAAGAAATACAGAAAATGGCATAAGTGTGGTATAATATTCTATTATAAAACAGAATAGGAGATGGTAGTATGGTATTGGAATTTATCGGGGCTGACAGAGAGGTTACTGGAAGCTGTCACTATCTGACATTTGGGGACACACATATACTTATTGACTGTGGAATGGAGCAGGGAGCTGATTTGTACGTGAATCAGGAGATACCGGTCAATCCTTCACTCATAGACTATGTGTTTGTCACACACGCACACATTGACCACTCAGGTCTTTTGCCACTCATATACAATCATGGTTTCAGGGGCACCATTTTTGCGACAAAGGCGACAACAGATTTATGTAACATCATGCTAAAGGATTCTGCGCATATTCAGGAATTTGAGGCGGAGTGGAAGAACAGAAAGGCAAGACGAGCCGGAAGACCGGAAGTGACTCCTATGTACAATGTGGAGGATGCACAGAATGTCATGCAGCACTTTACACCGTGTGATTACAACAGTGTGTATGAGATATGCCCGGGGCTTAAGGTGAGATTTGTGGATGCAGGTCATCTACTTGGTTCATCATCTATTGAGATGTGGGTGACTGAGGAAAATGTGACCAAAAAGATTGTCTTTTCAGGTGATATCGGAAATCACAACAGGCCACTCATCAAGGATCCGCAGTATGTGGACAGTGCTGATTATGTGGTTATGGAATCTACATATGGCAATCGTCTGCACGATACGCCGCCTGACTACGCGGTGGAGCTTTCAAAGGTCATCAATGCGACATTTACAAGAGGTGGAAATCTGGTAATCCCGGCATTTTCAGTTGGCAGGACACAGGAGATGCTCTATTTTATCAGGCGTATAAAGACTGAGAATCTGTTGCCGGAGCATCCGAATTTTGAGGTTTACATCGATAGCCCCCTTGCTGTTGAGGCGACAAATGTATTTCATGAGAATATATCGGACTGCTTTGATGAGGAGGCTATGGAGCTTATTTCGGCAGGCATCAATCCAATCAAGTTCCCCGGACTTCGTGTAGCAGTATCATCGGATGAGTCAAAGATGATTAATTTCGATAAGAAGCCAAAGGTTATCATCTCAGCATCGGGTATGTGTGAGGCCGGACGTATCAGACACCACTTAAAGCATAATCTTTGGAGAAGTGATTCAACAGTTTTATTTGTAGGATATCAGGTTCCGGGAACACTTGGCTATGCACTTTTAAACGGTGCTAAAAAGGTGAAGCTTTTTGGTGAGGAAATAGAAGTAAGGGCAAGCATAGTAAATCTGCCGGGTATCAGTGGACATGCAGACAAAAATCAGCTTACCGAGTGGCTTGGCGCAATAAAAAACAAGCCGGAGCATGTATTTATAGTCCATGGAGAGGAATCCACAGCAGAGTACTTTGCAAACCATGTGCATGAGACCTTCGGCTATGATGCAGTGGCACCGTACAGTGGTGATGCCTATGACCTTATCACGAATCAGAAGGTGGCAGATGGCTCCCGCAAGCTTGTGGAGAAAAAGGCTTCATATGGCATGGCAAGCAGAGAGAAGACTATATTTGACCGTCTTGTGGCAGCAGGCCAGAGGCTTGTATCTGTTATCCAGAAGTGCCAGGGTATGGCTAATAAGGACTTGAGCAAGTTTGCAGACCAGATAAATGCGCTGTGTGATAAGTGGGATAGATAGAATGTAATCACAGCATATTAAAGTAATTAATAAAGTAAAAAGCTCTGTGCATACATATAAGTGTATGACACAGAGCTGTTTTATTTTATGACGCGCAGCTTATTGAAAGAGCTATGTATGTAACTACGCCTCGTCCTGCTTGAAAATTACATTTCTGTATTTCGAAAGTATTCCTTTTAACAAGCTTCCAAGTACACAGATTGAGATAATCTCACCGATTCCGACTGTAACTGCATTGAAAAGAAGAGAGATATCAACACCCTTGTATACAGTTGTAAAACCATATCCGTATCTGAGCACGAGTGGCACGATGATAATGTTGGCGATGACAGGTGGAAGCGTGTATACAAACTTCTTTTTTCTGAGGAAGTAAGTGCCAAGTGCACCGAGCAGTGTAGCGATGCTTCCAAAGATGATATCCCAGATGATGCCACCTGTGATGAGATTGGAAATCAGACATCCGATGAAAAGACCCGGAATGGCTGCCGGTGTGAAAACCGGAAGGATGCAAAGCGCCTCAGAAAAGCGTACCTGAATGGTGCCTGATGCGAGACCAAGCAGATTGGTGATATACGTGAGCACAACGTAGAGTGCTGCAATCATAGCTGCCTGTACTGCAAATAATACTTTTTTGTTTCTCATATTTATTTCTCCTTTAGTTTTGTTTTACGTCAGGAAGGTTTCGAACTGACGCATTTATTTTCGCCTTGCTATGTTAACAAAAAATGCTTTGAATGTCAAGAAGTACATAAAGTCAGTGCCATATTTGGAGATGTATGATATAATGAGCGTAAGTGAAAAGAGGGAAACAGTATTATGAGAGAAATAAAGGTTAATGAACTAAAAGAGGGAATGACTACGGCAGTAAATGTGTTTTCGCCAAAGGGACAGCTTATCCTTAAAAGACATCAGACTGTGTCGGCATTTGATATAGCAAAGTTTGGATTCTACAATATAGCTTCGGTTTATGTTGAGGGAAGCTCAGCACAGGAAAAAGAAGAATGGAATAAAAAAAATGCAATCATTAAGGAAAAATACCGTGATTCCATCGATAACCTGCATGAATATATGAATGACATACTATACAGGAATATCATTCCGGATAAGAATACGATCATCAGGGACTCGGTAGAGATTTTTGACAGGTTTGAGACTTCATATGAGCTCTTTGACGCACTTCAGGTATTAAAGCAGACAGATGTATCTACGATGGCACATTCCATGAATGTATCAATTATTGCACGTCTCATTGGTGTATGGGCAGGGCTTGATACAGAAAAGCTGGATGAGATTTCAATGGCAGGTCTGTTGCACGACATAGGCAAGTTTAAGATACCGGATGAGATATTATTGAAGCCGGGAAAGCTTACAAAGGAAGAGTTTGAGGTGATAAAGAAGCACACGGTATATGGCTATGAGATACTTAATAATTTCAAGATTCTTGAAAGCACGAAGCGTGCGGCACTTTTACATCATGAGAAGTTTGACGGCTCAGGATATCCGTTTGGATATACAGCAGATAAAATCGATGATATATCAGCTATTATTACGATAGCCGATGTCTACGATGCAATGACATCAAAGCGCTGCTACCGTGATGGGATGTGTCCGTTTGATGTGATAGCAGATTTTGAGTATGATGGCATATCAAAGTATCATCCGAAGTATATAGGGATGTTTTTGAAGAAGATTGCAAGCTCATATATCGGAAGCACTGTGCTTTTGACAAACGGCAAAAAGGCCAAAATAATTTTTGTGACGGATAAGTATTCAAGGCCTACAGTTACATTGCTTGAAGACAACAGTGTGCTGGTGCTTAAGGATGAAAAGGATATAAAAATAGCGGCAGTGCTGTAGAATTATATACGCGGATTAATTGAATAAAATTACTGTAAATGGGAATGCTTTAGATAAAGAAATTTATCCGGAGGATTCCCATGTCTGTATATAAGGTTGATATATGTGGAGTGACCACATCAAAACTGCCGGTACTTAAGGATGATGAAAAAGAAGAACTGTTTGAGAAAATAAAAAAGGGAGATAAGGCTGCAAGAGAAAAGTATATTCGTGGAAATTTAAGGCTGGTGCTTTCGGTAATCAGAAGGTTTTCAAACCATAATGAAAATATGGATGATTTATTTCAGATAGGATGCATCGGACTTATGAAATCAATTGATAATTTTGATCCGACTATAGGGGTTAAGTTTTCCACTTATGCTGTTCCGATGATTATCGGTGAGGTGAGACGATATCTGCGTGACAACAGTGCGTACCGCATTCCGCGTTCTCTGAGGGATACGGCATATCAGGCTATTAAATCAAAGGAAAAGCTATCGAGAAAGCTGGTGCATGATCCGTCCTTAGCGGAAATATCAAAGGATTGCGGTATCCCTGAAAACGATATACTATACGCACTTGATGCAATCCAGACACCGCTTTCCCTCTTTGATCCTGTATATACTGACGGTGGTGATACACTTTATGTGATGGATCAGATATCGGACAAGAAAAACAAAGAGGAAGCATGGGTAAAAAATCTGGTTCTCGACGATGCCTTAAAGCTGCTTGATGACAGAGCAAGACAGATTATTAAGCTGCGTTTTTTCGAGGGCAAGACACAGATAGAGGTGGCAGAGGAGATAAATATCTCTCAGGCACAGGTATCAAGGCTTGAGAAAAATGCGCTTAAAAATATGCACGGATATCTGGAAGCATAAGCAGATAATTGAATATTTAGTCTGCCTGTGCTAAAGAAGTTTTTTTAAGCACAGCCGCAATTATGACTGCATATACACCTCCGATAACAGCAGTGATAAGCTGTGTCACTGAAAACTGAAGCTGTAATACTGGCAGCATCTTGTGCATTGGAGTAGGCAGAAATGCAGGTAGAATGATAAGAGCAATGGCTATTCCCATGAAAAGAGCCTTTAGTATGGCACCTATTGCAATTGATACAGGAAAACCGGCAGCTTTGCCGCATTTTTTGCGAAGCAGTCCCACACATACCACGAGAATGATATTTCCTATCATGATACATGGAAACATCGCAGGGATAGCCGCCATAACAGGACTTCCTGTGATGAAAAATGATGTGACAGGTGTGATAATGCTTAGGATAATGCCACATGCCATTCCGGCATAGAGTACGGTAAGTATTAAAGCTGCATTAATGATTGGACCTGTGATGTATACGCTTAAGTTCTTAAAGAACTGGCTGACAAGACAGATTGCAAGCATAATTGCAGTGACTGTTATTTGTTTAGTTTTTATCTTCATTGATAAGACCTCCTTTAAATTTTCATATGAAATCATACTCCTTTGGGGGTGCAAATGCAAGGTTACGTTGACGGTTAATATTTACTCAGAAGGCAAAAATGACGGTTGATATTGAAAGCAATTCATTTGTGTGCTAATATAAGTATATTCGCTGTTTGACGCAAAACAGCTATATATCAGGAGGAATACAATGAAAAAACTGATTAATTTGATATCAGAGGAAGTGACAAAGGCATTCGTCAGTGCAGGATATGACGAGAAGTACGGAAAGGTTACACTTTCAAACAGACCGGACCTTTGTGAGTTCCAGTGTAACGGAGCAATGGCAGCGGCAAAAGAGTATAAGTGTGCACCATTTATGATCTCGGACAAGGTAGCGGCGCTCCTTGAGTCAGATGAGATGTTTGAGTCAGTAGAATCAGTAAAGCCGGGATTTCTTAATATCAAAATGGATACCGCTTTTCTGGCAAAATATATGAACGATATGAAGGATGACGAGGGCAGATACGGCCTGGAGAAGGCCAAAAAGCCACTCACTATAGTAGTGGATTACGGCGGACCAAACGTCGCAAAGCCTCTTCATGTAGGACACCTTCGTTCGGCTGTAATCGGAGAGAGCGTTAAGCGTATCGCAAAGTTCATGGGACACAATGTGATTGGTGATGTGCATCTCGGTGACTGGGGACTTCAGATGGGACTTATCATCACAGAGCTTCGCGAGAGAAAGCCTGACCTCGTTTATTTTGATGAGAGCTATACAGGAGAGTACCCAAAGGAGGCACCATTTACCATATCAGAGCTTGAGGACATCTATCCTACAGCCAGCGGTAAGTCAAAATCAGATGAGAGCTTCAAGGAAGCAGCACTTCTTGCAACAAAGGAGCTTCAGGGAGGCAGGAGAGGCTATCAGGCGCTGCTTTCACACATCATGAATGTATCTGTAACAGATCTTAAGAGAAATTATGAGAATCTGAATGTTCATTTTGAGCTGTGGAAGGGCGAGTCGGATGCACAGCCATATGTACCTGGGATGGTTGAAATGATGAAGGAAAAGGGCTTTGCACATATGAGTGAGGGAGCTTTGGTTGTGGATGTTAAGGAGGATACAGATACAAAGGAGATTCCGCCATGTATCATCCTAAAGTCTGACGGAGCCTCACTTTACAGTACTACAGACCTTGCAACACTTGTTATGCGTATGAAGGAGAACAACCCTGACCGTGTGATTTATCTGGCAGATGCACGTCAGTCAATGCACTTTATCCAGGTGTTCCGCTGCGCAAGAAAGACAGGCATAGTACCTGATACTACAGAGCTTGTACATATCGGCTTTGGAACCATGAACGGTAAGGACGGCAAGCCTTTCAAGACAAGAGACGGTGGAGTAATGCGTCTTGAGTACCTCCTCAAGGAAATTGACGATGAGATGCTCAATAAGATTAAGGAAAACCAGAAGGAAAAAGAGAATTTAAATATTGACGAGGCGGAGGCTGAGCAGACAGCCAAAACTGTAGCGCTTGCAGCAGTCAAGTATGGTGATTTGTCTAATCAGGCGAGCAAGGATTACATCTTTGATATCGACAGATTCACATCCTTTGAGGGTAACACAGGTCCATATATCCTTTATACAATCGTGCGTATCAAGTCAATCCTCTCAAAGTATGAGGCAAAGGGTGGCGACATCAGCGCACTGAAGGATGCAATCATGCCGGCAGTCAATGCAGGACAGAAGAATCTCATGCTCTCTCTGGCAAAGTTCAATGCTACAATTGAGAGTGCATATGAGGAGTCTGCACCACACAAGATATGTGCATACATCTACGAGCTTGCCAATGCATTCAATGGCTTCTACCATGACACAAAGATTCTTTCTGAGGAGAATGAAGAGCTTAAGAAGTCATATATTTCGCTGCTTGTGCTCACAAAGGAGATACTTGAGGCTTGTATCGATATGCTTGGATTCTCAGCTCCTGACAGGATGTAAAAAATAATAATTTTCACGTTCTAAAACAATTGGACATGTAATATAAATAGGACATAGATGATTTATCAGAATCGTCTGTGTCCTTTTTTTATTTGAATAACTGTCGGTGGCAGGTCGGGATGGGCTCACGCGTGTGGCTGCAGTGTCGCAGAAGCGTATAGCGGAGCTATTTAGAGTCTGTTAAATTATGCTTTGAAGCACAGAAATGCCGAGGCATGGACGCCGAGGCAAGGAGATATCGAGCCAGGACGGCGAGTATCGACGGTTTCGTCAGGCATAGAAGTACTTACTGCATAATTTATACAGAGTCTTGATAGCGCAGCGTAGCTTCTGCGACACTGCAGCCACATGCATAAGCCCCGTCCCGACCTGCCACTTAAGTGGCGATAAGGAGTGAAAAATATGGATATAATTGATTATCTGCCACAAAAGATGAAGGCTGAGGCAGAAGCGTACATGCCGTGTGGTCTGGAGGAAATCAGGGTGCGCGCCGGAAAGCAGGTGCAGTATATGTTTGCGGGAGGATGTAGAGCCGGAGTGTATATCTCACATAGCGATATTGAGGAGATGATAAATTATCTGAGCGGATATTCATTCCACGCGATAGCACCGCAGCTTGCAGCAGGCTATTTTACAGTGGAGGGAGGTCATCGTGTGGGAATTGCAGGGCAGATGGGCTGCGATGGAGGAAAGGTTACAACAGTCAGTGAGATAGCGTCCTTAAATATTAGAATTGCCCATCAGATAAGGGACGTTGCAATGCCACTGATGCCTTATATCCGTGATGAAAACAGCATTTACAATACATTGGTTATATCACGGCCGGGAGAAGGAAAAACAACATTTTTAAGAGACTGCATAAGGATACTTTCAGATGGCTGTGACGGAAAAAAAGCTCTTAAGGTGTCGGTGGTCGATGAGCGCTCGGAGATAGCGGCGTGCTACTTGGGAGTGGCTCAAAACGATATAGGCAATTCCAGTGATGTGCTGGATAACTGTCCGAAGTCACTTGGCATGAGGATGCTTTTGCGCTCTATGTCACCGGATGTGATTGCGGTGGATGAGCTGGGAGGAGAAAGCGATATCGAGGCACTAAACCAGCTTGTGAGCTGTGGAATAAGGATACTTGGCAGTGTACATGGCACCAATGCAGATGATCTGCGAAGAAAAATTCTGCCACATGCAATAGAACGGTTTGTGTTTATAGACCATGATGAAAAAGGGGTGAGGCGTTATAGCATTTATGATGAAGCTTACAGGCTTTTGTATAGTACTGTTTGCGGTATCGGGGCTGATAAACGATTACAGCAAAAGAAAAAAGACAGATATAGCGATGCTGTATGATTTTATGCTTTTGCTTGAAAAGGGGGCATTTTATCTGGCAGGAGAAAGAATGAAGGCACCACAGTTTTTTAACAGCATAAGAGGAAAGAGCGAGGTGTTTAATGAGGGATGCAGGAGAATGGGAGAAGTGCTTGCAAACAGGAGCTGTAAAAGCGGGGAGGAGGGCTGGAAGGCTGTGTGGGAGAAGGTGCTTTGGGGCAGGGTATCTGATGAAAAAATAAAGAAAATGATAGTTGAAATGGGAGGTGCATTCTTTGAAAAAAATGCAGCTGCGATGGAGCAGCGGCTTAAGGAATGTGCTTTGGATATACATAAACAGATAGATTTTTACAGGAAAGATTATGTTGAAAAAATGAAGGTGATTTGTCCGGTGGGGCTTTTGGGAGGGATTATGATATCAATAATGCTTATATAAAAATGTGGTAATCCGATTAAACATAATGTTGTATGCGATGAAAGGACTTGATGATGGAGATTTCGATTATTTTTAAGATAGCAGCACTTGGAATAGTGATTACGGTGCTCGGACAGGTCTTAAAACACAGTGGAAGGGAGGAAATGACTTTCCTGCTTAGTCTGGCCGGGCTTGTTATTGTATTGTTCTGGATTGTGCCATATATAAGTGAGCTGTTTAAGGCAATGCAGGATATGTTTTCTTTGTAATATGTTGAAGATTGGGATAATAGGAATTGCGGCAGTATTTTTTGCAGTGCTTTTAAAGCGTGACAGGCCTGAGCTTTCAATGCTTCTTTCAGTGGCCTGTGGCACTATAATTTTTGCTTTTGCATTGGAGCGGCTCGGCACAACAATTGAGTTTTTTAAAGGACTTCTTTCAAAGCTTCCTGTGGAACCGGAGTTTTTTGTCACTATGGTAAAGATGCTTGGGATTGCATATATTGCGGAGTTTTCATCCTCAATCTGTAAGGACTGCGGTCATAGCGCAATTGCATCGCAGATAGAGCTTTTTGCGAAGGTAGCAATTGTTGTGATGTCAATTCCGGTGATGTCGTGCCTGATAGAGCTGATTGGAGAGCTGTTTTGATTTGTAAAAAATATATTTTGATAATAATCATATTGGCTGTAGTGTTTTTGCCGCAGTGTTTTGTGTATGCGTCTGACACCGAAATTACAGATAAAATTGAGCAGCAGATGCTTGAAAAAATAGATATGTCAGAGATTGAAAAATATTCAAAGGATTATCTGCCGGACAGACTATCGTTTTCGGATATAGTGGATGCCATTCTGGCAGGAGATCAAAAGGCCGGTGAAAAAATCTGTGAGTATATTTATGAGCTGTTTTTTTATGAGATAGCGGCGGTGAAGCCTGTTATTATAAATGTGCTGTGCTATACGATACTTTTTATGGTGTTTTCAAGGCTTATTTTCTGGCGGCAGGATTATGTATACAATGTAAGCTTTCTGTTTATGTATGCATCGGTTATATCAATGCTTATGGCATCTTTTTTTGTGTTGTCTGATGTGGCAAAGGGCTGTATTGATGTGCTTTTGACTTATCTTACAGCGCTTGTGCCGGCATATGCGACAGTACTTCTTGCATCTGGAAAAGGATTTTCGGCATCAGGCTTTTACATGCTGGCATTTGTGCTCATTTATGTAGTGGAGTGGCTTATAAAGCTGGTGCTCATACCGGGAATTCATCTGTTTCTGGTGCTTGAGGTGCTCAATCACGTATCAAGTGAAAAGAAGCTTGAAAAGCTTGCCGAGTTTATTGAATCAGCAGTTACAAAAATAATGAAGGCATCCATAAAGATAGTGGCAGGCATAGGCATAGTCCAGGCCATGATTGCTCCCGCAAAGGACAAAATATCGGAAAGCCTTATCTTAAAAAGTTTTCAGGCGATACCGGGTGTGGGGAGACTTGGGCAGGGTGCAGGTGAAATCATGCTTGGCTGTGCGATGCTCATAAAAAACAGTGTTGGTGTGGCGGCGATTATCGTGCTTTTTTTCATTGTGCTGACCCCGCTTGTGAAAACACTAATCTTTTCGCTGATGTACAGATTGCTTTCCGCTGCGCTGCAGCCGGTTTCAGACAACAGGATTGTGGAGGGCATAGAAGCCGTTGCCAGGGCAGGAAATCTGTATTATATCGTGATAAGAGATGCATCTATATTGTTTTTTATAGTGATTGCTATAGTATGTGCATCTACAAGCTTTATGGGAGGTTGATAGGGCATGAAGAGTTATTTGTATCTGGCATTTTTTTTCATGGTAATGACATATTTAACGCCAAAGGAGCAGTACAGGAGGTATTTTAGGTTTATGCTTGGGGTGTTTTTGGCGGTCATTATTCTAAAGCCTCTTGCGGCAGGGTATGAATATGACATGAGATTTGCTGAGCTTACAAAGAAAATAGAGGGGATTTCGTATGAATATGACGCGGATACGACAGATTTGTTTACGGCTTTCGAAGCTGAAGAAAACTGACTACATAGTGATTTTACTTGTTGGAGTACTGCTTCTTATTGTGGTGCTTCCGGTAAAAGAGGATAAAAAGACCTGTAGTAATTCACAAAAGAAAGCTAAGTCAGTAAGTGAAAGCACCTGCAATGATGAAGAATATGAGAAGCTGCTTGAAAAAAAGCTTGAGGGTATTCTTGAAAGGATGGACGGTGTGGGTGAGGTATCTGTGATGATTACGCTGTCAGACGATGGCACAAGGATAGTGGATAAGGATACCAAGGAGACCTCGGAGAGCATTGAAAAGACTACGGTCATATACGATGACGAGGATGCAAGCGTACCTTATGTCACAAGCACGGACAAACCGACTGTTTCAGGAGTGCTTGTGGTAGCGCAGGGCGGAGGAAACCCACAGGTAAACAACGATATTTCTAATGCGGTTTCTGCATTATTTGATGTGCCCATGCATAAAATAAAAATAGCAAAAATGATATCCAGGGAGGAATAAAAGTGAAGAAAGGCAGCCATAAAAATCAGATAATTATTACGACACTTGCACTTCTTTTGGCAGTGGTCGGTTACATAAGCTACGATAACAGGGATACCTTTATGAATGCAAAGGATGTGCTTTCCACTGAAATCGAAGCTGTAAATGGAAAGGCAGATACAAAGGAGTCTAAGGAATGTGAGGATACACAGGCATCAGATGAGGTCGCGCTTGAGACAGACTCGACAGAGGAAATATTAAATGCCGGCGAAACGGTACTGACAAGTGCATCCACAGAGAGCGAGGAGTGTGTGGCACAGGTGAAGCTGGGACGCGAGCAGGTGCGCTCAAAGAACAAGGAGGCTCTGCAGAAGATTATCGATGATGAAGGTGTGTCAGAGGCAGAGAAGAAGAGCGCGGTCGATGCCATGGTGAAGCTGACAGAAAATGCACAGATGGAGGAGGATGCCCAGATGATGCTGGAGGCAAAGGGCTTTAAGAATGCTGTTGTAAGTCTCAGTGATGAATGCTGTGATGTGATTGTGGGAAAGGACGATGTGACTGATGAAAAGAGAGCTCAGATAGAGGACATTATCAAGCGCAAGACAAATATCGGGGCATCAAATATTGTCATATCGACGATGGACTGATACATAAATTTTTAGTGTCTTGAAATGGAAACCGTTTTAAGCTATACTATACTCTGATTTTGTTTGGAGGAAATATCAGTGGATAACTTAAGACAGGAAATAGAAAAAAGAAGAACATTTGCAATAATTTCCCATCCGGATGCAGGAAAGACTACTCTGACAGAGAAGTTTCTTTTGTACGGAGGGGCAATAAACCAGGCCGGATCGGTAAAGGGAAAGGCTACGGCAAAGCATGCTGTTTCGGACTGGATGGAGATAGAAAAGCAGAGAGGTATTTCGGTTACTTCATCTGTATTACAGTTTAATTATGACGGATATTGTATCAATATCCTTGATACACCGGGACACCAGGATTTCTCAGAGGACACATACCGTACACTCATGGCAGCCGATTCGGCCGTCATGGTAATTGATGCGAGCAAGGGTGTTGAGGCACAGACCAGAAAGCTCTTTAAGGTCTGTGTCATGAGACATATCCCGATTTTTACATTCATAAACAAGATGGACCGTGATGCCAACGATACGTTTGAGCTTCTCGATGACATCGAAAAAGAGCTGGGCATCGCGACATGTCCTATCAACTGGCCGATAGGCTCAGGAAAGCAGTTTAAGGGTGTGTATGACAGAAACAGCAAGGAGGTTATGACCTTTGCAGATACCTTAAAGGGTACAAAAGAGGGCTCGGAGAAGATTATTCATATAGATGATCCGGCTCTTTCCGATGAGATCGGAGAGGAATTTAAAAGTCAGCTCATGGATGAGATTGAGCTGCTGGATGGCGCCAGTGCCGATTTTGATATGGAGCTTGTCACAAAGGGAGAGCTTTCACCTGTATTTTTCGGCTCTGCTCTCACAAACTTTGGTGTTGAGACATTTTTACAGCATTTCCTTAAGATGACATATGCACCTACAGCAAGACAATCTGACATCGGAATGATTGATCCTTTTTCAGAGGATTTTTCTGCATTTGTATTCAAGATTCAGGCCAACATGAACAAAAATCACAGGGACAGAATAGCATTTATGCGAATCTGCTCCGGACAGTTTACAGCCGGCATGGAGGTATACCATGTGCAGGGAGGCAAGAGCCTAAAGCTTTCACAGCCGCAGCAGATGATGGCAGATGAGAGAAAAATAGTGGACAAGGCATATGCGGGCGACATCATAGGTGTGTTTGACCCGGGCGTATACTCTATAGGAGATACACTCACGACAGCAAAGGATAAATTTGAGTTTGAGGGCATCCCGACATTTGCACCTGAGCATTTTGCGAGGGTATCACTTGTTGATTCCATGAAGAGAAAGCAGTTTGTAAAGGGAGTCACACAGATAGCGCAGGAGGGTGCTATCCAGATGTTCCAGGAGTACAAGGGCGGCATGGAAGAGATCATAGTCGGCGTGGTCGGTGTGCTTCAGTTTGACGTGCTTAAATTCAGACTTGAAAATGAGTACAATGTGCAGATCAGACTTGAGAATCTGCCATATGAGCATATCAGATGGATTGAGAACAAGGATGAGGTCAATGTAGATACAATTAACGGAACAAGCGACATGAAGAAGGTTGTCGACATGAAGGGCAATCCGCTTCTTCTGTTCATCAATGAGTGGAGCATCGGCATGACACTCGATAGAAATGACGGACTTGTGCTTACTGAGTTTGGAAGAAACTAGGTAAGGCTTTCAAGGTTGAATTTGGACTTGACGTTAGTGAGAGATTATGTGTATAATGAAGACAGTTGTGAGAGCAACTGTCTTTTTAATTATGTTTTATTTGTATAATTTTGAGTATTTTAGCTATAGCTGTTTTAGAGCATAGCGTGAGGCACAAACAGCATCACGGGCAGCTATATGATTCTGTAATTATTCCAATTTATTTGTTGACAATTGAATAGAAGTGTATTATTATAATAACAGAACGAACGTTTGTTCGCGAGAGGATAGGAGATTATTATGGCAAAGGAAGATAAATTAAAAGCATTAGACGCTGCCATCGCGCAGATTGAGAAACAATACGGAAAGGGCTCTGTCATGAAGCTTGGTGACAATTCAGCCAATATGAATGTAGAGACAGTACCTACAGGCTCATTAAGCCTTGATATTGCATTAGGACTCGGAGGCCTTCCGAAGGGCAGGATTATTGAGGTGTACGGACCGGAGTCATCAGGTAAGACAACGGTTGCACTCCACTGTGTTGCAGAGGTACAGAAGCGAGGCGGCATCGCAGGCTTTATAGATGCAGAGCATGCGCTTGACCCTGTATATGCCAGAAATATAGGTGTTGATATTGACAATCTCTATATTTCACAGCCGGACTGCGGTGAGCAGGCACTTGAGATAACAGAGACCATGGTACGTTCCGGCGCCGTGGATATCGTGGTTGTCGATTCAGTTGCGGCACTCGTACCAAAGGCCGAGATTGACGGAGATATGGGGGATTCCCATGTCGGACTTCAGGCCAGACTTATGAGTCAGGCGCTCCGTAAGCTCACGGCAGTTATCAGCAAGTCAAATTGTATCGTTATATTCATCAATCAGCTTCGAGAGAAGGTAGGAGTGATGTTTGGAAATCCTGAGACTACCACAGGTGGAAGGGCATTAAAGTTCTATTCATCAGTGCGTCTTGATGTCAGAAGAACTGAGTCACTCAAGCAGGGCGGTGAGATAGTCGGCAACCATGTCCGTGTAAAGGTTGTTAAGAATAAAATAGCTCCGCCTTTCAGAGAGGCAGAGTTTGATATCATGTTTGGTCAGGGTATCTCAAGAGAGGGTGATGTGCTTGATCTTGCAGTTAATGCTGGCATTGTTAATAAATCCGGTGCATGGTATGCATACGAGGGAGACAAGATAGGACAGGGTCGTGAGAATGCAAAAACTTATATCCATGAGAATCCGGCATTTTTTGATATGCTTGAGGCAAAGGTAAGGGATTTTTACTTTACACAGCCTGAGGATGAAGATGCTGCAGTACAGGAAGACTCAAAAAAGCCTGAAGCAGAAGAATAATAAGTGAGCAGGGTTATATATGATAGAGATTACCGGATATGAGAATATTGGTAAAGGCAAATACCGCACGACCTTTGATAATGGCACGACATGTGTGCTGTACCGTACAGAGGCCGTGCGGTACTCTATTATGGAGGGAGCCTTTATCAGTGAAGCGGATTACGAAAAGCTGATAACTGAGGTGGTAGGAAAGAGAGCCAAAAAGAGAGCACTGCATCTGCTTGAACAGATGGACAGGAGTGAAAGAAAGCTTAGGGAAAAGCTCACACAGGGCGGATATCCGGATTGCTGTGTGGATGTAGCGATAGATTATGTCAAGAGCTTTCATTATCTTGATGATTACAGATTTGCTTCCACATATGTCAGGTATCATCAGGACAGCTTAAGCCGCAGGCAGCTAGAGCAGAAGCTTATGACAAAGGGCATAGGCAGAGATGATATAAATTGTGCCATAGACAGCGAATACACTGCTGATGAAGAGAAACATATAGCAAAGCTGCTTGAAAAGAAACACTATGATCCTGATAACTGTGATGAAAAGGAGTTTCGCAGGATATACCAGTTTCTTATGCGCAGGGGCTTTAAGAGCAGCCAGATTCTTTCTGCAATGAGGTCACAATTACCTTGACAATTTGCACCAAAAAGTATAGAATTTAATTGTTGTAATTTGTGAAATACAATGAAAATTTAATAAAGGAGGTGCTCCTGTAATGCTACCGTATATCATTACTGCTGTAGTTTCTATTATTATTACTGCATTGGTTGTATGGTTTGCAGCCGCTTCATATGAGAAGAAATCTGCTAACTCCAAGATTGGAAATGCTGAGGAGAAGGCAAGAGGAATCATTGATGAGGCTGTAAAGACTGCGGAGGAAAAGAAGCGCGAGTCTATGCTTGAGATCAAGGAAGAGTCTATTAAGGCTAAGAATGATCTGGATAAGGAAATCAAAGAGCGTAGAAACGAGATTTCCCGTAATGAGCGTCGTATCGTTCAGAAGGAAGAAAATGTCGACAAGAAGCTCGAAGCTATCGAGAAGCGTGAAGCCGGATTTGCAGTTAAGGAAGAGGAACTCAAGAAGCAGAAGATTGAAATATCAAAGCTTAACGAGCAGCGTTTACAGGAACTTGAAAGAATCTCTGGATTAACCTCCGAGCAAGCTAAAGAATATCTCTTAAAGACCATTGAAGAAGATGTAAAACTTGATACTGCAAAAATGATTAAGGAAATGGAAAACAAAGCAAAGGAAGAGGCAAACCGTAAGGCTAAGGATTACGTGGTTACAGCTATTCAGAAATGTGCAGCAGATCATGTGTCTGAGACTACTATTTCAGTAGTATCGCTTCCGAATGATGAGATGAAGGGACGTATCATAGGAAGAGAGGGACGTAATATCCGTACTCTCGAGACTATGACAGGTGTAGATCTGATTATAGATGACACACCTGAGGCAGTTATCTTGTCAAGCTTTGATCCAATTAGAAGAGAGGTTGCAAGAATAGCTCTTGAGAAGCTTATTGTTGACGGAAGAATCCATCCGGCCCGTATAGAGGAGATGGTTGAGAAGGCTCAAAAAGAAGTCGATAATATGATTCGTGAAGAGGGTGAGGCTGCCACACTTGAGGTGGGCATACATGGTATTCACCCGGAGCTTGTGCGTCTTCTTGGAAAGATGAAGTTTAGAACAAGCTACGGTCAGAATGCGTTAAAGCATTCTATCGAGGTTGCACAGCTGGCTGGCTTACTGGCTGCTGAAATTGGCGAGGATGTCAGAATGGCGAAGCGTGCAGGCTTATTACATGATATAGGTAAGGCAGTAGATCACGAGATGGAGGGTTCACACATCCAGCTTGGTGCCGAATTATGTAAGAAATACAAAGAGTCACCACTTGTGATTAATGCAGTAGAATCACATCACGGTGATGTTGAACCGGAGTCACTTATTGCATGTCTCGTGCAGGCAGCTGATACAATCAGTGCGGCACGTCCGGGTGCAAGAAGAGAGACTTTGGAGACATATTCAAATCGTCTTCAGCAGTTAGAGGACATTACAAATGGTTATAAAGGGGTAGAGAAATCTTTTGCTATTCAGGCAGGTAGAGAGATTCGTATTATGGTAGTTCCTGAGCAGGTCAGTGATGCCGACATGGTTATCATGGCCAGAGATATATCTAAGCAGATTGAGTCTGAGTTAGAGTATCCGGGTCAGATAAAGGTTAATGTAATACGTGAGTCACGTATAGTGGATTACGCAAAGTAGAGCATTAGCGTATTGTCGGTTTGACATAATAACATGTACATTTGAAAAGGCTTCGTATGAAGCCTTTTCTTTTTTGCAAAAAATAAAAACGTAAATGCAGCCGATTTTTACAATGTAGTGCTTATGGTATGAAATAAATTATCGGCAACTGTTCATTACTACTGAAGAAAATTGTATATATTGCATAAAAATATATGTATAAGATATCTTGTATTCACAAAAATGGATAATGGTACGTGACAAAATTAGTAAAATGTTATAAAATGGTAAGTGTAATATTTAGCAACTATTCAGTATTTGATTGCTGCAATATTTATAAATATTACAAGGGAGAAACTATATAAAAAATATCATATGGAGGGTTTTACAATGCAGAGATTTACATTACCAAGAGATTTATATCATGGAAAGGGTGCGCTTGAGGCATTAAAGAGCTTTGAGGGCAAGAAGGCTATTATCTGTGTGGGCGGAGGCTCAATGAAGAGATTTGGCTTTTTAGACAAAGCCGAGGCTTATTTGAAGGAAGCAGGCATGGAGGTAAAGCTTTTTGAGGGAATTGAGCCGGATCCGTCAGTTGAGACAGTCATGAAAGGTGCGGCTGCCATGGCTGAGTTTGAACCGGACTGGATTGTAGCAATTGGTGGTGGCTCACCTATAGATGCAGCTAAGGCTATGTGGATTAAGTATGAGTATCCGGATATCACATTCGAGGATATGTGCAAGGTATTTGGTATTCCAAAGCTTAGAAAGAAGGCACATTTCTGTGCTATTTCATCCACATCAGGTACAGCAACTGAGGTTACTGCGTTTTCAATCATCACAGATTATGAGAAGGGTATCAAGTATCCAATCGCAGACTTTGAGATTACACCTGATGTTGCAATCGTAGACCCTGAGCTTGCAGAGACAATGCCACAGAAGCTTGTTGCACACACAGGAATGGATGCCATGACACATGCCATCGAGGCATATGTATCAACAGCCAACAGTGATTTTACAGATCCGCTTGCACTCCATGCAATAGAGATGATACAGCATGAACTGATTGATTCATACAATGGTGATATGGCAAAGAGAGATGCGATGCACAATGCGCAGTGTCTGGCAGGAATGGCATTCTCCAACGCACTACTTGGAATAGTTCATTCCATGGCACACAAGACAGGCGCAGCTTTTGCAGATTATGGTGCACATATCATCCACGGAGCAGCCAATGCCATGTATCTGCCAAAGGTTATTGCTTTTAATGCAAAGGATGAGACAGCAAAGGAGCGCTATGGCGTAATAGCAGATTTCATGAAACTGGGTGGAGAGACACTTGATGAGAAGGTTGAGCTTCTTATCAAATACTTACGTGGCATGAATGATGAACTGAATATCCCACACTGCATCAAGAATTACGGAGCAGACAGTTATCCAACAGAGCAGGGCTTTGTACCAGAGGAGGTATTCCTTGAGAGACTTCCTGAGATTGCTGCAAATGCTATCCTTGATGCTTGTACAGGCTCAAATCCTCGCCAGCCAAGCCAGGAGGAGATGGAGAAGCTTCTCAAATGCTGCTATTATGACACAGAGGTGGATTTCTAATCAAAACGGTAACTCTGAATTTAAATTATTTAGAAGGTAAACAGGAAAATGATTGATGAAATGAAACGGCAAAAAAGAGAGCTTGTATATAAGGGCTCAATACTCGATATATACAAGGATACAATGCAGTTTGCAAACGGTAAGACTGAGGAATGGGATTTTGTCTCACACAGAAAGGGTGCTGCGGCAGTGCTTCCGGTGCTTGATGACGGCAGGATAATCATGGTGCGTCAGTATAGAAATGCTCTCGAGAGGGAGACAATAGAGATTCCGGCCGGCTGCAGAGACTTTGTGGGAGAAGATACCAGACTGTGTGCAGAAAGGGAGCTTAAGGAGGAGACGGGCTACAGCTCTGATGATATCTCGTTTTTACTTTCACTTCGCACAACAGTTGCCTTTTGCGACGAAGAAGTAGATGTCTATCTTGCCAAAAACCTGAAAAAGGGCAAGCAGCATCTAGATGATGCCGAGTCAATCGATGTAGAAATATACACCCTAAAGGAGCTGTGCGACATGATTTATGCCGGGAAAATCCAGGATTCCAAAACAGTCAGTGCAGTTCTTGCTTATAGTAATATGATTAAATAATAAACCGGCAAAATAATGCAAGCCACAGGATATATACTCCTGTGGCTTGTGTTTTGTAAAAAAATGTGTGTATAATTTGTGGTTTAAGAATTCATTTCTGCAATGTCGTAGATAAGCTTCTTTGAATCCTCCCATCCTAGACATGGATCGGTGATGGATTTTCCGTAGACATGCTCACCAATCTTCTGGCTGCCATCTTCAATATAGCTCTCAATCATAAGACCCTTGACAAGTGATTTGATATCAGAGGAAAGCTGTCTGTTGTGCATAACTTCCTTGGCGATACGAATCTGTTCCTTGAACTTCTTTCCGGAGTTGGAATGGTTGGTATCGATGATAGCCGCCTGGTTGACAACGTCCATCTTGTCGTACATTTCGTGCAGACGGATTAAGTCCTCGTAATGGTAGTTTGTTGTAGTGTTGCCATGCTTGCTGACAGCACCTCTTAAAACAACGTGAGTCAGAGGATTTCCTGATGTTTCAACCTCATAGCCTCTGTAAACAAAATGATGTGGGTGCTGTGCTGCGTAAACAGAATTGAGCATGACGGAAAAATCACCGCTTGTAGGGTTTTTCATGCCGCTGGCAACATCGAAGCCGCTGACGGTGAGACGATGCTGCTGATCCTCAACAGAACGAGCGCCGATTGCCACATATGAGAGAAGATCCTCAACATAGCCCCAGTTCTCAGGGTAAAGCATCTCATCTGCACAGGTGAGTCCGCTCTCTGCGATGGCACGGATGTGCATTTTTCTCATGGCGATAAGACCCTCAACCATGTCAGGAGCCTTCTCAGGGTCAGGCTGTGAGGCAATTCCCTTGTAGCCCTCGCCGGTTGTTCTTGGTTTGTTTGTATATACACGAGGGATGATGATTACGCGGTCCTTTACATCCTCCTGAATCTTTGTCAGACGGCTGACATAGTCGCAGACTGAATCCTCGTTGTCGGCTGAACATGGTCCGATAATGACGAGAAATCTATCATCTTTTCCGCAGATAACATCTGAAATCATTGCATCGCGCTTCGCTTTAAGCTCGGTAAGCTCCTTTGACAGAGGATATTCCTCCTTAATCTGTGCAGGAGTTGGAAGCTGGTTTAAAAATGTGAAACTCATAATACTGCTCCTTATATAAATTGTAATTGTATTAATTAAAATGGTATATTTTTATGGCATATCGGAAAAAATTTCCAATATATAATGCCCAAACAGTTAAATAATAAGATAAATGAAATATATTGTCAAATTTTTATCAATTATAATAGTATGCATAAAAAGTTATAATAAAACACTAAAAGACTACAATAAGAAAAAAGTAACATTGAAAAAAAGTAAAAGATGTGATATAAATAGTTGGTAACTTTTTTTGTGACCGTAGTTTAATGGATAAAATTCCGGACTCCGACTCCGGCGAGTGCGCGTTCGATTCGCGTCGGTCACATACTTTGATTTTGATATGTTGGGTTAATGGAGGAACCATATGAAGGACTTTTTTAACAAGGAAACATTGGATAATATAAAGCAATTTTGTGCAGAAAATAAAAAATACGTTGGAGTAGCAGGTGTACTTGTAGGACTCATACTTATACTTATAGTAGTTGTCGCAGGAGGCAATAATGGCAGACAATCCAATACTGAAGCCGGATCACAGACAGAGATTTCGGTGAAGGATTTTGAGTTTGAAAAGGATTACACAAATGACGCCAAGGACGATATCAGCACATTACTTGCTGATTATTACAAGGCATACGTGGGTGATGACCTTGATACACTTGGCAAGCTTGCGACACCTATGAGCGACAACGAGAAGAGCTATATTGGTGTTGTCAGCCAGTACTATGAGTCAGTCAATGACATTACACCTTACACCAAGAATGGTTTGAAAAAGGGAACATACTTTGTGTCTGTTAAAAACAGCATAAAGTTTACTGGAGTTGATACACAGGCACCTACACTTGACTTCTTTTATATAGAGACAGATAAGGACGGAAAGCTCTTTATAAACAATGTATACAGTAATTTCAACAGAACATACTGTGAGAATGAACTCGATGACGATATTATGGAGCTTATTTCTAAGTATACTGCTTCATCTGAGTTTGCAGACCTGCATGAGGAGGTACAAAAGGCATATGAGCAGGCGGTAGGTTCTGATGCCAATTTAAAGACCATGCTTGAGACAACACTCACAGGTGCTATAAAGCAGTGGTACACATCGTCAGGCATTGCCAATTTAAAGAAGTCTGATGCAGACACACAGACTACAGAGGCAGATACACAGCAGGCCGATGATGCATCACAGAGTAGTGACCAGCAGACCACGGATGCAAATGCAGGACAGACTGCAGACCAGCAGACTACGGATGCAAATGCCGGACAGACCACAGACCAGCAGACCACGGATGCTAACGCAGGACAGACCACAGATACAAATGCAGCCAATCAGCAGACAGCCGAGCAACCACAGGCACCGGCTGAGTATCAGGTAGTGACAAAGGATGTTGTAAAGGTGCGTGACGGTGCAAGCACAGATGCAAAGGAGCTTGGTCTCTTAAAGGAACAGGTAACACTTACAGCATATGGCACAGAGGGAGACTGGACTATAGTATCCTACAGCGCCGGAACAAATGGCAGAGCTTATATCAAGACAGAGAATCTCCAGACAGTAGGACAGTAAAAGCAATATAAAGTAACAGATGTGCATACAATCATAAGAAGCAACACGGAGGCTTAAAGGTCTCCGTGTTTTAATCTACATGGCATATGGCTGCTGTAAAGAGTAGAAAAGACTGCTGCCTGGTTTATGTATATCGGATAAAGAAATCTAAAAAGAGGATATGGTATGGAAGAAAATGGTGTAAGAATAAATAAATTTCTCAGTGAAGCGGGTGTGTGCTCAAGGCGTGAGGCAGACAGGCAGATAGAGGCCGGCAAAGTAGGAATAGACGGCGTGACAGCAAAGACAGGTGACAGAGTTCTAAAGGGACAGACTGTCACATATAATGGACAGGTAGTATCAAAGGAAGAAGAGATGATACTGATTGCCCTCAATAAGCCGGCCGGCATAGTCTGCACAGCAGAAAAAAGGGAAAAAAACAACGTGATAGATTATCTTAATTACCCAAAGCGCATTTATCCCATTGGCAGGCTGGATAAGGATTCAGAGGGACTTTTACTTCTGACCAACAATGGCGAGATAGTAAATAAGATGATGCGCTCCGGCAACAGACACGAAAAAGAGTATATTGTCACAGTAAACAAAACAATATCTGACAGCTTCATAAGAGGGCTCGCAGGAGGCGTACCGCTTGTAGAGCTTGGTGTGACAACCAGAAAGTGCCATGTGAAAAAGCTGTCCTCAAAGCAGTTTAAGATTATTCTGACCCAGGGCTACAACAGGCAGATAAGACGGATGTGTGAATACTTTGGCTACCGTGTGGTTAAGCTTGAGAGAGTGAGAATCATGAATATTGAGCTTGGTGACCTGCCAAGAGGAAAGTACAGGGCAGTGACACCACTTGAATACAAGGGGCTCAAAAGACTGATTGCGGATTCCTCGAATCAGCCGGTTATGCCTGATACGAATAAGAATCATTCTGATAAGAAACATACGGATAAGAAATATCCGGATAGAAGAGCAAAGTAAAGCAGACAGGGGATTATTACAGCATGGAGAATAACAAAATAAAAGATAAGATAGATGAGCTTGTTGAAAGTCTTAACCGCGCGTCCAGGGCTTACTACAACGGCGCAGATGAAATAATGCCAAACTACGAGTGGGATGCACTGTTTGATGAACTTACACAGCTTGAGGAAAAAACAGGATATATCCGTGCGGACAGTCCGACACATAATGCAGGCTATGATGCAGAGGCAGGAAATCGTGAGCCGCATGAGTATCCGGCACTTTCACTTGCCAAGACAAAGAGTATTGAGGAGCTTAAGAAATGGGCAGGTGATATGCCAATCTGGCTTTCATGGAAGCTTGACGGACTGACACTTGTGCTCACATATGACGGTGGCAGGCTTGTGAAAATACTGACGAGAGGAAATGGAACTGTAGGAAGTAACATCACCTTTTTGCAGGATGCCATAAGCGGCTTCCCAAAGGAGATACCATACAAGGGACATATGGTTGTAAGAGGGGAAGCGACAATTTCCTACACGGATTTTAAGCTGTTAAATGATACAATCGAGGACGATGATGAGAAATATGCCAATCCAAGGAACCTTGCATCCGGTACATTAAATCTCGATGATGTGGAAGAGGTGAAGCGCAGGCATGTAGTGTTTTATGCGTTTACACTCGTGCATATAGATGATGATATCATATCCTGGGGAGATAGAATGAACTATCTTAGTGATATGAAATTCAATGTTGTCAAAAGGGAGGCAACAGATGCGGCAGGCCTTGATGAGGCTGTAAAACGCTGGACAAGGGATGTCGAGAGCGGAAAGATGGATGTGCCGGTGGACGGACTTGTCATATGCTATGATGACACTGCCTACGCTGCAGGCGGAAGCGTCACAGGGCATCATGCTACGAGAGCCGGCTTTGCTTTCAAGTGGCAGGATGAGGCTGTAGATACGAGGCTTCGTTATATTGAATGGTCGTGTGCGGTTTCGACAATATCGCCGGTGGCTGTTTTTGAGCCGGTGCAGATAGAGGGTACGACGGTTTCGAGAGCTTCGCTTTGCAATCTGACTGAAATAGAAAGGCTTGGAGTGGGAAAAGAGTGTACCCTTTCCGTGATAAAAGCCAACAAGATTATTCCAAAATGCATAGCTGTAAAGGATGCAGTGGGGGCAGTTGAGATACCGAAGGAATGTCCGGTGTGTCATCATCCGACACGCATATTTGTAAGTAAAAACAGCGGTGTGAAGACGCTGCATTGTACAAATCCTGACTGTACAGCCAAGAATGTTAAAAAGTTTTCAAGATTTGTCAGCAAAAGCGGAATGGATATAGATGGACTTTCGGTACAGACAATGCTAAAATTTATAAATGAGGGATTTATAAAACAGTTCCCTGACATATACCATCTGCCAGAGCATTTTGATAAGATAAGCAGCATGGAAGGCTTTGGAGAAAAATCGTGCATGAATATGCAGACTGCCATAGAAAAAAGCAGACATGTCCACCCGGTCAATCTGATATTTGCACTCTGTATACCTCTTATAGGTACCGATGCAGGTAAGAAGATTGTAGGCGCCATAGGCTTTGATGGCTTCGCGGACAGGATGAGAAATGCCACAGATTTTGTGGATATAGACGGTATAGGCCAGGAAAAGTCAGGCTCCATACTTGAATGGTATGCAAATCAAAAAAACAGCGCGATGTTTGAAGCACTGATTAAGGAGCTTGACATAGAAAAGGTCGATATAAAGGATATGTCGGAGGGCAGCTTAAACGGCAAGACCTTTGTTATCACAGGTGATGTGCATGATTTTGCCAACAGAAGCGAGTTTAAGGCCTATGTGGAGTCACAGGGCGGCAAGGTGACAGGAAGCGTGTCAAAAAAGACGGACTATCTGGTAAACAACGACACTGAATCTACTTCATCAAAAAATAAAAAAGCAAAAGAATTAGGAATACCTATCATCTCGGAGGATACATTTATAGAGATGTTTGGGCGTTAGAAAAGAGGTTATAAAATGCCTATAAAGACACAAAATGATTTACCTGTAAAGGAAATACTTGAGAGAGAAAATATATTTGTGATGGACGAAAACAGGGCATCACATCAGAATATCAGACAGCTGGAGATTGCGATTGTAAATCTCATGCCATTAAAGGAGGACACAGAGCTTCAGATACTGCGCTCGCTGTCAAATACCCCTATACAGGTCAATGTAACGTTTGTGACCACATCTACTCACGAGGCCACTCACACATCACTCAGTCATCTGAACAAATTTTACGAGACCTTTGATGATATAAAGGACAGATACTTTGACGGCATGATAATCACAGGGGCACCGGTTGAGCTTATGGAATACGAGGAGGTAGACTACTGGGATGAGATATGCAGTATAATGGAGTGGAGCAAGACACATGCTTTCTCCACACTTCATCTGTGCTGGGGTGCACAGGCAGGATTATATTATCACTACGGCATACCAAAGCGTGTGCTTCCAAAGAAGAAGTTTGGTGTGTATGCGCACCGTGTAAAGAACAGAAAAATCCCACTTGTCAGAGGCTTCGATGACGTGTTTTACGCACCGCACTCAAGACATACCGAGGTCTTAAAGGAGGATATATTAAAGCATCCTGAGCTTACCATACTTGCGGAGTCGGATGATGCCGGAGTATTCCTTCTGATGGATCAGGACGGTAAAAAGATTTTTGTGATGGGACATCCTGAGTATGACAGATATACTCTTCACAATGAGTACGAGAGGGATAAGAAAAAGGGACTTGATATAGATATGCCGGTGAATTACTATCCGGATAATGATGATACACAAAAGCCGCTTTTACAGTGGCGGTCGCACGGCAATATACTTTATTCCAACTGGCTTAACTACTATGTGTACCAGGAAGTGCCGTACGAGTTCATAAACAACCGCGAGATAATTGGAAAATAATGACAAAAATTATAGTATTTTTTAGTTAATTTTGAATTGCATAAATGCCAAAGTGTGGTAAAATATAACTATAAACCATTATAAAAAACCAAAATAATTGCAAAAGCTAACAAAAATTTAATAAAATTAAACAAGGGGGATTTTAATATGGCAAAAGAGCTAGTTGCGATGCTTCTTGCCGGTGGTCAGGGCTCCAGACTTTATGCACTGACGCAGAAACTTGCAAAGCCGGCAGTTCCGTTTGGAGGCAAATACAGAATTATTGATTTTCCGCTTTCTAATTGTGTTAATTCAGGTATAGATACAGTTGGTATATTGACACAGTACCAGCCGTTTGTGCTGAATGAGTACATAGGAAATGGACAGCCATGGGATCTTGATAGATTATATGGAGGAGTGCATGTGCTGCCACCGTATCAGAAGGCTTCAGGCTCAGACTGGTACAAGGGAACAGCCAATGCGATTTATCAGAATATTGCATTTATCGAGAGATATGATCCTGAGTATGTTATCATACTTTCAGGAGATCAGATTTGTAAGCAGGATTACAGTGATTTCCTTAAGTTCCATAAGGAGAAAAATGCGGAGTTTTCTGTAGCGGTTATGGAGGTTCCGTGGGAGGATGCATCGCGTTTCGGTCTCATGGTAGCAGATGATAACGACAAGATCACAGAGTTCCAGGAAAAACCAAAGAATCCTAAGTCAAATCTTGCATCTATGGGTATTTATATCTTCAATTGGGATATACTTAAGAAGTATCTTATCGAGGATGAAAATGATCCGGATTCAGAGAATGATTTCGGTAACAATATCATTCCAAATCTTTTGAGGGATGACCGTAGGATGTATGCTTATCACTTTAACGGCTACTGGAAGGATGTAGGAACAATACCTGCACTCTGGGAGGCAAACATGGAGGTGCTTGATCCTGAGCACAGCGGTATCAACCTGTTTGATGAGAACTGGAAGATATACAGCCGTAACAGCGGTCATACAGGACATTTCATCGGCAACAGCGCAGAGGTTACAGACTCTATGATTACCGATGGCTGTGTAGTGAAGGGCACAGTAAAGCATTCAATTCTTTTTGGCGGTGTCATCGTAGAAGAGGGCGCAGTGGTAGAGGATGCAGTTGTCATGGGTGATACTGTGATAAAAAGAGGCGCTAAGGTCACACACTGTATAGTTGCAGAGGGTGTTACAGTAGGCTGTGATGCAGTTATTGGAGAAAAGCCGGCGGAGAACGTGACAGGTGATGTTGCTACAATTGCACCGGGAGTTACAATTGGCGACAGAGCGGTTATAGGACCAAAGGCAATGGTATATAATGATGTTGAGGAGGGCCAGGAACAATGCTAAACATGAACAACGAAGAGGCTTTGGCCGTTATTTTTGCAAACAGCTACGATGCCCTCATTCCTGAGATGGTATCCGAGAGACTTATGGCTTCCATTCCGTTTGCAGGTCGTTACAGACTCTGCGATTTCCTGATTTCAAGCATGGTGCATAGCGGAATCGACAATATATCTCTCATAGTTAAGAAGAATTATCACTCTCTGATGGATCATCTGGGCTCAGGTCAGGAGTTTGATCTTGCAAGAAAAAATGGTGGTATCAATATAGTTCCGCCTTATGCACAGAAGCAGATTAAGGTGTATGAGGGCCGTGTTGAGGCAATCGAAAGCCTTAAGGGCTATCTGAAAAAGTGTACTCAGAAGTATGTTATCATGGCTGATGCCAACTATGTATTCAATTTTGATTTCAGGGAGCTGATTGAGGCACATAAGAACACAGGGGCTGATATCACTGCAATGTACCGCAAGCAGGAGGTACCGAAGGTATTCTTAAGACCAAACGGCAACAATGATGAGATGTACTATACATTTGATATAGATGATGGACGTATCAAAAAGATATATATCAATGACAGGGATATTGGCAAGGTAAACTTTGGCATGAATATCTATATCATGGAGAAGGAGAAGCTCATTAGAATAGTGGATGACGCTTTTGTACATGGTTATTCTTATTTTACAAGGGATCTGATGGCTACAAACACTGATTCACTCAATATCCAGGCATATGAGTACACAGGCTATGCTTCACAGATTACAGATATGAAGAGCTATTTCGAGGAGAATATGAAGCTCCTTGATGAGGATAACAGGAAAGCATTGTTTAAGAGTGGCAATTCTATCTATACAAAGATCAGGGATGATAACCCTACAAGATACATAAATGGCTCAAAAGCCAAGAATGTCATGGTTGCTGATGGCTGTGTCATCGAGGGTACCGTGGAAAACAGCATCCTATCAAGAGGCGTCAAGATAGGAAAGAATGCAAAGGTCAAGAACTGCATCCTGCTACAGGATACGGTAATTGAGGATGGCGCCAATCTGGAGTACGTGATCACGGATAAGAATGTTCGCGTATCAAGCAATAGATCACTTACGGGAAATGACTCATTCCAGGTTTACGTGGCAAAGGGACAGACCGTATAGCCGGTTAAGGAGGAACATGGACATGGCAGAGAATAGAAACACAATAAATATCAAATCAGATGAGTCTGGCGAGATCAAGGTAGCAGATGAGGTTGTAGCTATCATAGCAGGTCTTGCTGCCACTGAGGTTGAGGGAGTAAGCTCCATGGCAGGCAATATCACAAACGAGATTGTCAGCAGGCTCGGTATGAAGAATCTCTCAAAGGGAATTCAGATTGAGATAGCAGACAATGAGGTAGTGGTTGATGTAGCACTCAATATTGCTTATGGATACAGCATCCCTGAGGTTTCTACAAAGGTACAGGAGAAGGTTAAGTCTGCAATTGAGACAATGACAGGGCTTTCTGTGGCTACTATCAATGTTCGTATAGCAAGTGTTGATATGGGAGAGAATTAAATAGTTCTTTTTAAATGAGCACAAATGTAGTATAATTAAGGATGTCGTACAGACATCCTTAATTTATATAAAATACTATTCACGAGAGGAATTTAAATGACAAGAAGCAAGATAAGAGAAAACGTTTTTAAGATGCTTTTCAGGGTTGAGTTTCATGACAAGTCTGAGCTTGCAGAGCAGATGGAGCTTTTAAATGATGAGCTTACAAATCCTACAGACGAGGAAAGACAGTATATTGATGAAAAATGCAGTGCGATTATTGAGCATATGGCAGAGCTTGATGCGCTCATCGATGAGAAGTCTACAGGCTGGAAGACCAATCGTATGGCAAAGGTTGATCTGGCAATTATCAGATTGGCAGTTTATGAGATAAAGTTTGAGGACGATATTCCTACAAAGGTTTCAATAAATGAGGCTGTTGAGCTTGCAAAGAAGTATGGTGCAGATGAGTCAGGTGCATTTGTAAACGGAGTGCTTGCAAAGTTTGCATAGCTTAAGAGGAACAGCGATATAGAGCATTGAACATGGCAAATAGAAATATATATTCGGTAGCGCAAGTAAATAGCTATATTAAAAATATGTTCGCCCAGGATTTTATGCTCAGACAGGTGAGCATAAAGGGAGAGGTGAGCAACTGCAAGTATCACACGAGCGGTCATATTTATTTCACAATAAAGGACGCGGGAGCAGCCATGAACGCTATCATGTTTGCGGGCAGCAGGGCGGCAGGACTTTCTTTCCACATGAAGGAGGGGGACCAGGTTATTGTGACAGGCTCCGTTGAGGTGTATGAGAAGACCGGCGCATATCAGCTTTATGCCAAAAAGATAGAGCTTGACGGAGAGGGCAATCTGTATCTCAAATTCGAGCAGCTAAAGCGTGAGCTTGAGGAAATGGGCATGTTTGCGGCAGAGTACAAGCAGCCCATTCCGCAGTATGCCGGCCGTATTGGTGTGGTTACAGCACCGACAGGCGCGGCCGTGCAGGATATAAGGAATGTATCATCTCGCAGGAATCCATATGTACAGGTCATACTTTATCCGGCACTTGTGCAGGGAGAGGGTGCGGCTAATAGCATAGCAAAGGGCATACAGACATTGGATGCGATGAATCTTGATGTGATAATAGTCGGCAGAGGCGGAGGCTCCATAGAGGATTTATGGGCCTTTAATGAGGAGATTGTGGCGAGAGCCATATTTGACTGCCGCACGCCAATTATCTCTGCAGTAGGCCATGAGACTGACTGGACGATAGCGGATTTTGTGTCAGACAGGAGAGCACCCACACCTTCAGCGGCTGCAGAGCTTGCAGTCAGTGACTACAGACAGACGTTAGAGCGCCTTGACAATCTGCGCCGCAGGATGGACAGAAATCTGACAGGCCGGATTGATTTTTTCAGGGAAAAGCTGTCACATATTAAAACAAGACTTAATTTCCTTAGTCCACAGAATAAACTAAATGAGAATAAAAGGCGTCTGGCAGATATCGAGGATGCACTTGAAAGGATTATGAAGCAGAGGCTTTCGGATTGCAGACAGCGTCTGGCACTGCTTTCAGGTACACTGGATGCATATTCACCGGCCAAAAAGCTGGCACAGGGCTATGCGTATGTCGAGGTGGAAAAGAAGGGGGCACTGCACAGTGTATCCGATATCAATGCAGGCGATGACATAAATATATATCTGATAGACGGTCATGCAAGGACCGTAGTTTCGGAGGTTATTAACGATGAACAAAGAAAATGAAAAAACACTGACACTCGAGGAGCGCTTTGCACACTTAGAGCAGATAGTGGCGAGGATGGAGGATGCGGATGTATCCCTGGATGAGGCCTTTGAGCTCTACAAGAAGGGGCTTGATGAGGTAAAGAGTGCAAATGATATGGTACAGGGCATGGAAAAGGCCATGCTTGTGCTAAACAGCGACGGACAACTGGAGGAATTCTGATGAGCTTAAATGGGAATTTAAATAAGTCACAATTCATGGAAGAGCTGCAGCAAAAGGTAGAGCATATAAATAACGTGCTTGAGAAGTTTCTTCCCGCTGAGGAGGGACAGCAGAGGATTATTTTTGAGGCCATGAACTATAGTGTGAGAGCCGGTGGAAAGAGGCTTCGCCCTATCCTCATGGAAGAGACTTACCATATGTTTGGCGGAAGCAGTGCAGTGATTGAGCCATTTATGGCGGCAATCGAGATGATACACACCTACTCGCTGGTGCATGATGACCTGCCTGCCATGGACAATGATGAGTACAGGCGTGGAAAGAAGACCACACATGCTGTGTACGGTGAGGCTATGGGCATTCTTGCAGGTGATGCACTTTTAAACCTGGCATATGAGACCGCAGCAAAGTCTTTTGGCATGGAAGTGGCTGATGCGCGTGTGGCAAGGGCATTTGCGGTGCTTGCAAAAAAAGCAGGCGTGTATGGCATGGTCGGAGGACAGGTGGTCGATGTGGAAAGCGAGAAATCCGATGACTGTCCTATCACAAGGGAAAAGCTTGACTTTATCTACAGGCTTAAGACAGGCGCACTTATAGAGAGCTCGATGATGATAGGAGCGATCCTTGCAGGGGCATCGTCTGATGAGGTATCACGCGTGGAGCAGATAGCGGCAAAGCTGGGGCTTGCGTTTCAGATACAGGATGATGTGCTTGATGTCACAAGTACACTTGAGGTGCTTGGAAAGCCGGTAGGCAGTGACGAGAAAAATAATAAAGCGACATATGTCACATTTGAGGGATTGGATAAAGCGGTTTCTGATGTGGAGCGCATCTCCAAGGAGGCAGAGGAGCAGCTTGATGATTTGGGATACGACGATGCATTTCTTAAGGAGTTATTTGAATATCTGATCCATCGGGAGAAATAGGATGGTTTTAGAAAAGATACAAAAGGAAAATGATATAAAAAAACTGACACCTGAGGAGCTTGAGCTGTTAAAGGATGAAATCAGGCAGTTTCTTATAGAGAGCATATCGGTGACAGGAGGTCATCTGGCATCAAATCTCGGAGTTGTGGAGCTTACCATGGCACTGCATCTGTGCTTTGATCTTCCGAAGGATAAGATAGTGTGGGATGTAGGGCATCAGTCGTACACACACAAGATACTCACAGGCAGAAAGGATGGATTTTCATCGCTCAGACAGTATGGCGGCATGAGCGGTTTCCCAAAGGCGGATGAGAGCGACTGTGACTGCTTTAATACAGGACACAGCTCCACATCTATCTCAGCGGGACTTGGGCTTGCGACAGCCAGACAGGTGACCGGAGATGACTACCATGTGGTTTCAGTCATCGGAGACGGCGCGCTGACCGGAGGCATGGCATATGAGGCGCTCAACAACGCTTCAAGCGTGAAGGGCAATTTTATTATAGTGCTGAATGACAACAATATGTCGATTTCAGAGAACGTCGGGGGCATCAGCCAGTATCTTTCAGGCTTTCGCACAGCGGATGCATACAGGGATTTTAAGAATAATGTCATGAATTCCCTAAACCATATACCTATCTACGGAGAGCGTATGGTAAAACATATCAGGAATACAAAGAGCAGCATAAAGCAGCTTTTTATTCCGGGTATGTTCTTTGAGGAGATGGGCATTATCTATTTGGGACCTGTGGATGGCAGTGATATAAAGGAAATGTGCCGTGTGTTTGATGAGGCAAAGCGTGTGGATGGTCCGGTGCTTGTGCATGTGCTCACGAAAAAGGGAGCAGGCTATGGCCCGGCTGAGCGTTATCCTTCCAGATTTCACGGGGCAGAGCCGTTTGTTATAGAGACAGGGCTTCCAAAGAATAAGCGCACGAAGGCCAATTACACAGATGTATTCTCAACAGTCATGAAGAAGCTGGGCGAGAGAAATCCAAAGGTAGTTGCGATAACGGCTGCCATGGCAGATGGAACAGGGCTTCGCAGATTCCACCGCAATTTCCCGGATAGATTTTTTGATGTGGGAATAGCCGAGGCACATGCCACGACCTTTGCGGCAGGGCTTTCAAAGGCAGGACTTATCCCGGTATTTGCGGTGTACTCGTCATTTTTACAAAGGGCGTTTGACCAGATACTTCACGATGTGTGCATACAGAATCTGCATGTCATCTTTGCAATCGACAGGGCAGGGCTTGTAGGCAGTGACGGAGAGACACATCAGGGAATATTTGACATATCATATCTGTCGGTCATTCCGAATATGACAATCATGGCTCCAAAGAATAAGTGGGAGCTGTCTGATATGATGAAGTTTGCAGTGGCATATGACGGTCCGATTGCACTCAGATATCCAAGAGGTACAGCCTATGACGACCTTAAGGAAATCAGACAGCCGATAGAGCTTGCAAAGAGTGAGCTGATCAGAAAAGGAAGCACGGTGGCTATCATGGCACTAGGCAGTATGGTAAAGACTGCCATTGATGTAGTAAAGCTGCTTGAGGCAGAGGGAATCTCTGCTACACTTATCAATGCGCGTTTTGCAATGCCTTTTGATAAGGATGCAATTAAGGAACTGCCGGCTGAACACAGTCTGCTTGTAACTATGGAGGAAAACGTGCAAAGCGGCGGTTTTGGTGAGCATGTGACGGAGTATGTCAAGACTAACGGCATAGCTCTTGAGGTGTTGACAGTTGCACTTCCTGACTGCTATGTGGAGCATGGCAATGTCGAGGTGCTCAAAAAGGAGCTGCATGTGGATGCCGAATCGGTGGCTAAGCGTATAATAGCAGCATTATAGATAGAGGTAACATACAGTATGAAAGAAAGATTAGACGTATTACTTGTAAACAGAGGCCTTGCACCATCACGGGAAAAAGCAAAGACCATGATTATGGAGGGCAATGTTTTTGTAAATAACAACCGTGAGGATAAGGCGGGAAGCACATTTCCTGATGACTGCAATATTGAGATTCATGGAAAGACACTGCAGTATGTGAGCCGTGGAGGTCTAAAGCTTGAAAAGGCTATGAAGCACTTTGATATCACGATGGATGGCAAGGTGTGCATGGATATAGGTGCTTCAACAGGCGGTTTTACAGACTGTATGCTTCAAAATGGTGCTAAAAAGGTGTATGCCGTGGATGTCGGATATGGCCAGTTTGCATGGAAGCTGCGTCAGGATAAGCGCGTGGTGTGCATGGAAAAGACCAATATCAGATATGTGACGCCCAATGACATAGATGATGAGCTGGATTTTGCATCGGTTGATGTGTCATTCATATCACTTACCAAGGTGTTAGGTCCTGCAAGAGCACTGTTAAAGGACGGTGGCGAGATGGTTTGTCTTATCAAGCCACAGTTTGAGGCGGGCAGGGAAAAGGTAGGTAAAAAGGGCGTGGTCCGTGACAAGAGCGTGCATGAGGAGGTAGTGAACAGTATCATATCCTTTGCACTTTCAAATGGATTTAGCGTGTTAGACCTTGAGTATTCGCCAATCAAGGGGCCGGAGGGCAATATAGAGTACCTCGTACATATCAAAAAGACAGATGATCCTATAAAGGAGGAATCAGTGGATATTCATAGTGTGGTCGAGGCCGCGCATGGAGAGCTGGACAGGAAATAGACTATGAAACATTTTGTTGTGATAGCAAATGCCTATAAGGACAGGGATTTTGCACTTACAAATAAAATAGTGGCATACATAGAGCAAAAGGGCGGCACGGCAAAGGGGCTTATGAGCAATGTCGAGGCTATATCCGATAACGAGTTTGAGCTAGAGGATATACCACAGGATACGCAGTGTATTCTTGTGCTCGGCGGAGATGGTACACTGATTCGTGCAGCCACAAGGGTGGAGACACTTGAGATTCCGCTTATGGGAGTGAATCTCGGCACACTCGGCTATCTGTGTGAGGTGGAGGAAGCTACGGTTTTTGGCGCTATTGATTCGCTCATGGCTGATAAATACATGACAGAGGACCGTATTATGCTCACAGGGCATAAAAGAGGCAGTGAGACCTCGAGAGTTGCATTAAATGATATAGTCATCCATAGAAAGGGCAATTTGCAGATATTAAGCCTCAATGTGTATGTAAACGGTGAGTTTTTAAACAATTACCATGCCGACGGCATCATTGTTGCGACTCCGACGGGCTCTACAGGCTACAGTATGTCGGCGGGAGGTCCGATTGTGGATCCGAAGGGCGATATGATACTGCTCACACCGAACAATGCTCACAATCTTACGTCAAAGAGCATTGTGCTTTCAGGCGATGATGAGATAGAGATAGAGATTTTAAGCCGCAGGGAGCAAAACGATGAGCTGGCGTGTGTCAGCTATGATGGCGACACCACGGCAGAGCTGGCTGTGGGAGACCGTTTTGTTATTTCAAAGGCAGCCAATCATACAAAGATTTGCAAGCTTCACCAGAGAAGCTTTTTGGAGATACTCCGCAAAAAGATGGGAAATTATTCATAACACAGATAAGGATTGTTATAATGAATAGTTACAAATAATATTTATGAGGTGACAGGACATGAAAACAAACAGACAATCCAAGATAATTGAGATAATCCAAAAGAATGAGGTAGAGACGCAGGATGAGCTCTCTGCGCTTCTTGAAAAAGATGGTTTTCGCGTGACTCAGGCCACAGTATCCAGGGATATCAGGGAGCTTAAGCTCACAAAGATTCCTACCGCAGGCGGCAGACAGAAGTACGCCGTGATAACGGATGCACCTGAGAATCTCTCAAAGAAATACGAAAGAGTACTCAGAGAGGGCTTTTTGTCAATGGATATGGCACAGAATATCCTCGTTATAAAGACTGTATCGGGAATGGCAAGCGCTGTCTGTGCTGCAATAGATGCCATGAAGATGAGAGAAATCGTCGGTTCGATTGCAGGAGATGACACAATCATGTGTGCAATCCGGACTGTTGATGATACATATGCGGTGATGAAAAAAATCCGCAGAATTGTGGAATAATGTTACATGAATATCAGATTATTGCTGAACTGTAACAGAAAATAACATATATCGTCATGCCTGGGAGAGGAAGGAGAAAATATGTTACAAAATCTACATGTAAAGAATCTGGCACTCATAGATGAGTGTGAGGTTGAGTTTTCCGACGGACTAAATATACTGTCGGGAGAGACCGGAGCCGGAAAATCAATCATCATAGGCTCTATCAATCTGGCGCTTGGTGAAAAAGTGCAAAAGGAGATGCTAAGAGACAATGAAAAGCCTGCTTTTGTGGAGCTTATTTTTTCAGTCGAGGACCCAAAGATTATAGAGGCTTTAAGGGAGCTTGATGTGGAGGTCGAGGACGGATGCGTGATTTTAAGCCGTAAAATCACACAGTCGCGCGCAGTCGGCAGGGTAAACGGTGAAGCCGTGTCTGTTTCACGAATGAAGGAAATAGCCTCATATCTCATAGATATCCACGGTCAGCATGAGCACCAGTCACTTTTATCAAAGAAAAAACACCTTGATATACTTGATGAGTACGCAAAGCAGCCGCTTGGAGATAAAAAGCAGCAGCTTTCAGTCACATACAAAGCATATAGGGCGCTTAAGGATGAGTATGAAAAGTCAAATATCGACAATGAAGAAAGAAGCCGTGAGCTGTCATTCCTTGAGTACGAGGTGAAGGAGATAGAAGAAGCTTCCCTTGTGCCGGGTGAGGATGAGGAGCTTGAGGCGCAGTTTAGGAAGTTTTCAAACTCAAAGAAAATCATGGAAGGCGTAAATGCTGCATATTCTGCCACAGGAGGCGAGATGGAGAGTGCCTCAGAGCTTATTGGCAGGGCGGTAAGAGAGCTGTCACTGGTATCAGGCTATGATACGGATGTGGAAGCTTTTGAGAGTCAGCTGTCAGAGATAGACAGTCTGCTTTCTGATTTTAATCACGAGATATCAGTATATATATCACAGGCTGAGTTTGACGAGGAGACCTTCTATGAGACACAAAAGCGTCTGGATGAGATAAATCATCTAAAGAGCAAATACGGCAACTCAATTGATGATATACTGATAGCACTCAATGAAAAGAGGGAGCGTATCAGTGTCCTGAATGATTATGATTCTTATTTACAGAAATTAGAGCAGCAGCTTGCGAAAAAGGAAAAGGAGCTGGCACAGATATCGGATGAGGTATCAGAAATCAGACAAAGGAGTGCTGTAAAGCTTGTGTCAGAAATTAAATCAGCACTTAATGATTTGAATTTCCTTGATGTACAGTTTGATATGCAGTTTGACAGATTGTCTGACTATACGGCAAACGGCATCGATGCGCCGGAGTTTCTCATATCAACTAACCCCGGAGAGCCGCTTAAGCCGCTCGGCAAGGTAGCATCGGGAGGAGAGCTGTCGCGTATCATGCTTGGCATCAAGACAATCATGGCAGAAAATGACCACATTGAGTCGCTTATTTTCGATGAGATTGATTCTGGAATCAGTGGACGTACAGCTCAGATGGTATCTGAGAAGATGAATGAGCTTGGCCGCAACCATCAGATTATATGTATCACACATCTGCCACAGATAGCAGCTATGGCAGATGCACATTTCCTTATTGAAAAAGCAGTCGAGAACAAATCCACGGTTTCAAGGATTCGAAGGCTAAGTGACAATGACAGCGTGGCTGAGCTTGCCAGAATGCTCGGCGGTGCAAAAATCACGGATACCGTGATGGAGAGCGCACGCGAGATGAAAGCACTTGCCATGGAGAAAAAAATCTGACATTATCAGTTTACGGCGCGGTTGATTACCAGTATATCACCGGTGGTCAGCCGTACGTTTCCGTTTGGGATGATTACCTGTCCGTTTCTTTGGATCATTATTATAATCTCATTGTGTTTTTTTGATATTTCAGACAGCAGTTTATTGTTATATCTGCTGTCTTTTTCTATTATTTTTTCCACCAGCTTTATACCATGCACCTCATCAGGTGTGATGGCACTAAGCACGAGCACATCATTTTGCAGAATTATTGTTTCACCGTCCGGTATTATATTCTGTTCACCTCTTCGTATGAGCACAATCAGTGTCTCAGGAGGCAGCGTCAGGTCCTTTAGTTTGTGGCCACACCACAGATGATTTTCAGGTATGGTAAGCTGTATGAACTGGATATCTGCTTCCTCGGAGTAATCATTGAAGGTCTTCATTACATCGGCTGTTTTATCGAGCATATCAAGCTTTCGCGATATCCATGGGAGCATTGAGCCCTGAAGCAGTATTGAAAAGAGTACCATCATAAATATTATGTGGAAGGTGTCGAGGTCATCATTGGTGGCGGTATATGCCATGATGGAAAACACTATGGATGCGGCTCCTCTTAAGCCGGACCATGAGACAAGCAGCTGCTGTTTTATTTTGCTGCGAAATGGTGTGAGCACAAGTGCGACAGAAAGAGGTCTTGCCACAAAGGTCAGCCACATAAATATTAAAAGTGCCGGTACTATGACGTGTGGCAGCTTTGATGGGAAAGAAAGCAGACCAAGCAGGAAGAAAATAAGCATCTGCATGAGTCCAGTTATGCCATCAAAGAAATTCACCAGATTCTTTTTATTTTCTATTTCAGTGTTACCAAGTATAATGCCGACTATATAGGCACTTAAGAAGCCGTTTCCGTCAAAGTAAGCAGGCAGGGCATACGATATCAGAGCAATTCCCACCATGAAAATCGCATCAAACCCCGCGCTTTTGAAGCGTATATATCGAAGGAGCATGATGGAAAGCTTTGCAATCAGGACGCCGAAGATTATGCCGAAGGCAAGTTGCTTTACTATGAGTATGGCAATATTTCCCGGGCTTGCGCTGCCCTGGGATACGGCTATAAAAGCAACGGTGAGCATATAGGCACATGGGTCATTACTACCGCTTTCCACTTCAAGAAGAGAGGCAGTATTGTATTTCAGATTCAGCTTTTTCGAACGCAGTATGGAGAAAACGCTCGCCGCATCAGTTGATGAAATCAGCGCACCGAGGAGAAAGCTTATTTCCCAGCTCATATTAAGGGCAAAGCGACAGAACAGACCTGTGAGAAAGCATGTGATAATAACACCGATGGTGGACAAAAGCACAGACTTAACGGCAACAGCCTTTGCACGCTGCCAGTTGGTGCCAAAGCCACCATAGAACATGATAAAAATCAGCGCGGTAGAGCATATCTGTTCAGCGAACGCGTAATTGTCGAAATCTATCTTCATTATTCCGTCAGAGCCAAAAAGCATGCCGAGCACAATAAAGGCTAAAAGTGCCGGAATGCCTATGCGGTTGGAAACACGATTTAGCAGGATACATAAGAAGATTACTATGGATGTGATGAGTAGGTATGTATTCATGAAATTCCTCCTTTATTAAATGGTGATTTAAGAATTATAAAGCTATTACAATATTAATTTGTAGCTGACAACGTGGGAATTATATGTGAAATCTATAATAATCATATAAATATATCGAAATTATATAAGAAAACACCTAAACTGTCAAATTATACCGGCTTTTGCTCAAAATAATTTGGAATAGTTACAATGAGATAATAAGATATTAAAAGAATAAAAGAAAAATTACAGGAGCATACTAATCCAAATGGAGGTAATAGTATGCGGAAGTTTTTTGGAAAATTTGTGAGTGTCACGCTGGCTGCAGCGGTGATAGCTATGTTTGCACTAAGCAGTGATGATAAGTGGTGCAGCAGGGTAGATAAGGCATTTGATGAAAGTGCATTAGGAAGTTTTTTAAATGAATCAAAGGCCGGATATGGAAGATATGCGACAGGGCTTCCGGGACAGGCGGCCAGTGTATTGGCTGATTCGGGCGAGAATGGTAAAAATGGTGAAAACAGTGGAAACGGTGGAAATGGCGGAACCGAACAAGACATAGGACAGACAGCAGATACAGCATCAACTCACAGAGCTACTGACAGAGATTATGAAGAGACAGATAAAATAAGTGATGGAATAAGTGTTGAGGGCGTATATGCCTGTGGCAGGCTGACCGGCATATATGAGCAGACAGAGGGCGTGCTTGTAGTGAATACGACGGAGGTGACAGACGAGGATGGCAAAAAAGTCAATCCGGCAGATAAAAAGGTGCAGTGCGGTGATTATATCCTATCTGTCAATGGACGCACTGTGGCAGACAAGGAGGAGCTTTCTGAAGCTGTGAATGATATCATGAAGGAATATAATGAAAGGCATGAAGATGAAAGTAATGAAGATAAAAGTACCGTAAACATTAAATTTCTTCGAGGCGGTGAGAAAATGTCAGCGGATATAACGCCTGTGAGGATGGATGATGGCAGATACTATATGGGAATATGGGTGAAGGACGATCTGGCAGGAATCGGTACTATCACTTATTATACAAAGGATGGCCGTTTTGGAGCGCTGGGGCATGGAATAGGAGACGGAACGCAAAGCGGCAATCTCTTGTATGCAAACAGTGGTGATTTGTACAGCATGAAGCTTACCAAAATCAAAAAGGGAAAAGCCGGCGCGCCGGGCGAGATAGGCGGAGTAGTATATTTTGGCAAAAAAAGCCATATAGGCACACTTGACTGCAATAGTAATCTGGGAATTTACGGACAGCTTGACAGCGATGAATTGTCGGAATATGCCGCAGAGGATACGTATTATCCGGTCGCCGGCAAGGATGAGATACACACAGGCAGTGCACAGATGATATCGGAAATATCAGGAAAACTGGAAAAATATAATCTGGAAATAACAAATATAGACAAAAAAGCGACAGATACAAACAAGGGAATGGAGCTTAAGGTGACAGACGACAGGCTGATAGAGCTCTCCGGTGGCATAGTGCAGGGCACATCCGGAAGCCCAATCATACAGGATGGAAAAATAATAGGAGCAGTCACCCATGTGTTTGTAGATGATCCGACCGGAGGCTACGGCATCTGTATTGATGAGATGCTGTAATTTAATTACTGCTCCATCCTGCGAAGCTCCGGCAGAACAGTGCTAAGCATGGTTACAAAGCAGATGCTTCCGCCAATCACGTTTGATACAGGCTCTGCCATAAACACACCGTCGGTTCCCATACCAAAGGAGTACGGCAGAATATATGTCAGCGGTACAACGATGAACACCTTGCGAAGCAGGGAGAAAAATATAGCCCGCTTCTTTTTGTTCAGTGATTTAAAGGTGGTCTGTCCGATGTACTGCAGATCCATAAATATGAATGCCGCAAAGTAGATATTTAAAGCCTTCACCGCATCATCCATAAGGGTGGCATCGGAACTGAAAATAGCAATCAGGGCATGAGGAGCAAGTATGATTACACTCCACATGACAGCTGTATATAGAAGCACGAGCAGTCCCATAGTCAAAATAGATTTTCTCACCCGGGCCGGTCTTTTGGCGCCATAGTTGTAGCTTAAAACAGGAGATGAACCCTCCACAATTGCATAAATTGGAGTCTCTACCATCTGCCTGATGCTTGATACGATGGTCATTACCGATATGTACAAATCGCCACCGGTCACTGAAAGCACGTTGTTGCAGCATATAGATACCAGGCTGTTTGTGAGCTGCATGACACAGCCGGAGGTTCCAAGGCTTATGATGTCCTTTGCATAGCGTGTGTTTTCACCAAATTCAGAGAGTGTCATAAGGCGCACCTTAAGCTCAGCCTTTTTCCTAAGAAAGTGAAGCACATAGAGAACAGACAGTATTTGTGAGATGACCGTAGCAATAGCTGCTCCTTTGATACCGAAATTAAATCCAAATATAAAAAGTGGGTCTAAAACCAGATTGGCAACGGCTCCGATTGCAACAGACAGCATGCCGGTAGTGGAGTAGCCCTGAGCGTTGATAAAGGGATTCATGCCGGTTGAAATCATGGATGGGAGTGTTCCTATCAAATAAATGAGCAGGTATGGCAGAGCGTATTTGAGAGCATTTTCAGATGCGCCAAACACGATTAAAAGGGGCTTTGCAAAAATCATGCACAAAGCTGTAAAAGCGACTGCGAATGTGCAGACCATTGTAAAGCTCGTATTCATTATAGTATTGGCGGCTCTGTCATCACTCATGCCTCTTTTTATTGAAAAAAGCGGAGCGCCACCGCTTCCGAAGAGATTGGAGAAAGCGATTGTCAGCATTATAATAGGAAAGCAAAGCCCCACAGCACCGAGTGCAGTGGTTCCCATATCCGGTATGCGGGCAATGTATATGCGGTCTACTATATTGTACAACAGGCTTAGAATCTGGGCTGCCAGCATGGGCAGAGCGGCCTGCAATATATTTTTCTTTATTGAATCGTTATCAAAATCTATTTTTTTCATTGTGAAACCTCTTTTTGATTTGCTTCGCCCATTATATCACCTCATATAAAAAAATCAAATGCTCAGCAAGTTTTGATATAGATTTTATTTATGACAAACTAAAAGAAAAATATATTTTACAATGACAAAAAACTACAGTAATATATGGACTATAAAAATTACAAATTGTTGAATAACCATATATACCGGAGGATAACATGAAGATTACACAGATACATACAAACAAACCACAGTCGCTCTCCTTTGAGATATTTCCACCAAAGAAGGAGGAAGACTTTAAAAATATTGACGAGATGCTTGAGATACTCTGTGATTGCCATCCTGAGTACATCAGCGTGACATTTGGCGCAGGCGGCAGCTCAAACAATAACAAAACTATCGAGATTGCGAAGAAAATCAAGAACCGGTACAATGTGGAGCCGGTCGTACACCTTACATGTCTGTGCTATAACAAGGCAGAGATAGATGAGTTCACCAGACAGCTTTCATATGAGGGCATTGAGAATATCCTCGCTTTAAGAGGAGATAGAAATCCGAACGTGCCTGCAAAGGAAGATTTTCTCCATGCAAGCGATTTGATTAAATACATAAAGGACACCACAGGTGATCAGTTCTGTATCGCAGGTGCGTGCTACCCGGACATCCATCCGGAGGCAGCTGATAAGGTAGATGATATTAAGAATCTTAAGAAAAAGGTTGATGCCGGTGCAGAGCTTCTTTTATCGCAGCTCTTCTTTGACAATGATACCTTCTTCAATTTTGCTGAGGACTGCAGGCTTGCAGGTATCAATGTGCCTGTTATCCCGGGCATCATGCCTTGTATCAATGCGGCTCAGATTCAGAGAATGGTCACAATGTGCGGAGCAAAGTTCCCGGAGAAGTTCCAGAAGATTGTGCACAGATACGGAGACAACAAGGCGGCACTTTTTGATGCCGGAATGTCTTACTGCGAGAGTCAGATAATTGAGCTTTTAGCTAATGATGTGGAGGGAATTCATCTTTACACTATGAACAATGTGAGAGTTGCAAAGCGTTTAACAGAGGGAATCAAGAACCTCATTTAGGACGTTTATATAATAGTACGGAACGCAAGCCCCAGGTACCACTGGCGCACACGTACTCCAGTCGTCGCTACGCTGCGTGGCTAAGATACTGTACGAAATTATGCTTGATAGGTTTCTATGCTTGACGAAAACGTCGAAACGCGCCTTCCGTGGCGCGGTTCTCCTCGCCCCTGCGTCCATGCAGGGGCGTTTCTGCGTCTTGTGGGCATAATTTCTACAGTATCTAAGCCACCACACTGCAAATGCGAATAAAAAATATCAACCGTTGCAAAAAGTACTCCGGATGATTATAATAGGTATATTAGATTTGTAAATGGAAACAATGTCCATATTAAATCGAAATTAGATTATATAATATATTAAGGAGACAGTATAAAATGAAAGAAAAATCAAGAAGCACTTTTTCCGGCAACATTGGGTTCGTTCTTGCGGCAGCCGGCAGTGCGGTAGGACTTGGAAATATATGGAGGTTTCCGTATCTGGCAGCAAAGGACGGAGGAGGACTTTTTCTGCTGGTGTATCTGATACTTGTTCTGACCTTTGGCTTTGCATTGCTTACCACTGAGATTGCGATAGGACGTAAGACAGGACAGGGACCGCTCACCGCGTATGGTTTTATCAATCCAAAGGGCAAGTTTATCGGTGTGCTTGCGTGTATAGTACCGGCTATTATTCTGCCTTATTACTGTACTATAGGTGGATGGGTTTTAAAGTATTTTACAATTTTCATTACAGGAAGCGGTAAGAATGCGGTTACTGATGGATATTTCACAGGTTTTATCACAGGCCAGTGGGCACCAATCATATTCGGAGTGGTCTATCTGCTTTTAACAGCAGCAATTGTCATTGGTGGAGTCAATAAAGGCATCGAGCGATTCAGCAAGGTGCTTATGCCTATCCTTGTTGTGCTTATTTTTGCAATCGGAATTTTCTCACTGACGCTTCATTATAAGGATGCGTCGGGCACAGTAAGAAGTGGTCTTGAGGGACTTAAGATTTATGTGATTCCGGATTTCAAGGGGCTTACAATGCAAAAGCTTTTCACCGTATTTGTTGATGCGCTCGGTCAGCTTTTTTATTCAATCAGTGTAGCTATGGGAATCATGGTTGCATACGGCTCATATGTCAAGAAAGAATCAAAGCTCATGGGTTCAATCAACCAGATAGAGATTTTTGATACACTTGTTGCATTTCTTGCAGGCCTTATGATCATTCCGGCAGTATATGTATTTATGGGCCGTGACGGCATGTCAGCAGGACCGGGGCTTATGTTTATATCACTGCCAAAGGTATTTAATGAAATGGGAATAGCAGGAGATATCGTTGGACTGATATTCTTTATGATAGTTGCATTCGCAGCAGTCACATCGTCTGTATCAATTATGGAGGCTATTGTATCGAGTCTTATAGACAGATTTCACTGGAGCCGCAGAAAAAGCGCAATTTTAGTCACGGTATATGCCCTGATTGCAGAGATAATAGTCTGCCTTGGCTACAATAAGCTTTATATGGAGGTTAAGCTTCCAAACGGCACAGTCGGACAGATACTTGATATAATGGACTATGTCAGCAACAATGTGCTCATGCCAATCGTGGCACTTGCCACATGTATCCTCGTTGGCTGGATAGTAAGTCCAAAGGTAATAATAGATGAGGTGACACGCGGAGGCAGCAAATTTACCAGAAAAGGACTTTATATAATCATGGTTAAATTTATTGCACCGGCATTCCTGCTTATACTGTTGCTGCAGGCACTGGGAATCGTTACTTTTTAGTATTGAAATAAATTTGTTGTATATTTTATATAAAAACCCTTGAAATACAGCCATCATAATGGTAGTATTTTACTAAATGATGAAAGAGGGGGAGCCACTATGGCTTTTAGACGAGAGAAAAAGCGTATCGGTGATATGCTTATAAATGAAAATGTAATTACTCAGGAGCAGCTGGAAAAGGCTCTGCCTATAGCCAAAGAAAAGCATAAGAAGATAGGAGAAACACTCATTGAGCTTGGGTTCACCAATGAGCTTGAGATAGCGAAGGCATTGTCACAGCAGCTGGGACTGGAGCTTGTTAATGTGAGCTCAATCAACATACCTGAGGAGGTGCAAAACCTTGTCAGTGAGACAGTGCTTAGAAAGCATGTTATGATACCATATGCATTTGACAAGAATAATGCAAATATAGTGCATGTGGCCATGGCTGATCCTATGGATATGGTTGCGCTTGATGATTTTTCAATTGTTACCAATCTGCAGGCTGAGCCTGCGGTAGCGACAGGCAGAGACATACTTTTGACGCTTGACAAATATTACGGTGATACAGAGGCCATGAAAGCGGCTCAGGAGTATGCGAGGGAGAGAAAAGAGCGTGAGCAGAAAAATGCCGAGGCTGAGGAGGCAACCAGCAAGGACGTCAACAATTCGCCGGTAGTTTTACTTGTCAATTCTATCATTGAGCAGGCAGCCAGACTCAGGGCCTCAGATATACATATAGAGGCACTGGAAAATAAAGTCAGGGTGCGATACAGAATTGATGGTGCGCTTTATGAGAAGGCAGCATATAGTATACATCTGCTTTCTGCAATTATTACACGACTTAAAATTATAGGTGGTATGGATATTTCCGAGAAACGTAAGCCGCAGGACGGCCGTATCACTATGGAGATAGACAAGACAGAGTATGATATCCGAGTATCAATTCTTCCGACAGTATTCGGTGAGAAGTGCGTTATGCGACTTGCGCAGAAAAAGGCACTTACAAGAGATAAAAAGGAGCTGGGATTTTCAGACGAAGAGCTTAAGGCCTTTGATCATATACTGATGAATACAAACGGTATCATCCTTGTTACAGGACCTACAGGAAGTGGTAAGTCAACCACACTTTACACGGCACTTTCCGAGCTCAACAGGGATGATGTAAATATCATCACAGTTGAGGATCCGGTCGAGGCCAATATAGACGGAATAAACCAGGTACAGGTAAATAATAAAGCTGACCTGACATTTGCATCAGCACTTCGTTCCATTCTGCGACAGGATCCGGACATCATTATGATTGGTGAGATTCGTGATCAGGAGACAGCACAGATCGCAGTACAGGCGTCAATCACAGGACATCTTGTGGTCAGCACACTGCATACCAACAGCTCGGCAAGTACTATTTCACGACTGGAGGACATGGGAGTTGAAAGTTATCTGCTTGCGGATTCGGTAAAGGGAATCATTGCGCAGCGACTTGTAAGAAGACTTTGTCCGGCATGTAAGAGAGAGCATCTGCTGACAGAGGAGGAAAAGACCTTTATGAATATACCGGCATTCCGTCCTGTAAAGATTTATGAGCCATGTGGCTGTGAAAAATGTGCCAATACAGGCTACAAGGGACGAATCGGTATATATGAGATAATGACCATAACACCAAAGCTAAAGTCACTAATTTCAAAAGGTGTTGATATAGAGGATATAAACAAGGCTGCATGTGATGAGGGCATGCATACACTTAGACAGAGTGCAGAGAAGCTTGTACTCGAAGGAGTTACTTCATTCCAGGAAATGTTAAAGACCACGTTTGAAAACTAAGGGGGAAAAGAAAATGCAGATAGTAGACATTTTAAAAGCAGCGCAGCAACAGAACTCATCGGATATACATATCGCACCGGGAAATCCGGTTATGCTTAGAATTGACGGAATGCTTGTACCGCAGGGAAACCAGGTTCTTACCAATGTTGAGACGGACAACCTGCTTTCTCCAATTGTTCCGCAGGAGCTTAAAGATGTGCTAAAGAAAAATGGAGAGCTTGATTTTGCTTTTTCGGTGGAGGGCTTTTCACGAGTCAGAGCCAATGTGTTCAGACAGAGAGGTTCATATGCAGCAGCACTTCGTATTCTCTCATATGATGTGCCTACACCGCAGCAGCTTGGCATACCACAGTCGGTTGTCAATCTCACCACAAAGATGAGAGGACTTGTCCTCGTGACAGGAGCTACAGGAAGTGGTAAGTCGACCACATTGGCAAGTCTTATAGATGTCATTGCAGCAAGAGATTCCAAAAATATAATCACGCTTGAAGATCCTATCGAGTACCTGCACACAAGGCGCCGCTCTATAGTGGCACAGCGAGAGGTTGGAAAGGATACACTCTCATATGCTGCAGCTCTAAGAGCTGCATTGCGACAGGATCCGGATGTAATACTTGTAGGAGAGATGCGAGATCTTGAAACTATATCTACAGCTATTACAGCGGCGGAGACAGGACATCTTGTATTTTCTACACTGCATACCAACAGTTCATCCGACGCAATTGACCGTATGATTGACGTTTTTCCACCACACCAGCAGCAACAGATACGAGTGCAGCTCTCAGGAGTTTTAGAGGGAATTGTTGCACAGCATCTGCTTCCAATGGTAAATGGCGGACGAATTGCAGCATTTGAGGTGCTTCTTGCAAACAATGCCATCAGAAACTTAATTCGTGAGGCAAAAGCATTTCAGATTCCATCTATCATACAGACCTCAAAGAGAGAGGGTATGATGATGATGGATGACTGTATTTTACAGTATTACAGCCAGGGCCTTATAGCGCCGGAGACTGCAGTTGCATATGCACATGATCCGGTAAGCATGGCTAGCCGTGTACACCTTTACTATTGATGGCATAATCGTATGTATTTTACTGTTATGGTATAATGTTGTGGAGTCTTAATAAATTATGATTTAATTTATCTGGAGGTTGCACAGAATAGGTATAAGGAGGAGAAGAAAGTGGCTGACTGGACATATCAGATTATAGACCAGAGCGGAAAAGAAAGAAAAGGAAATATAGTAGCCGAGTCAGAAGCAGAGGCAAAAAATAAGCTTAAGATGGATGGAAACATGGTCATAAGCCTCACCAAGGCAACAGCACTGACCAAGGAAATCTCATTCAGTGTAGGAGGAAAGGTAAAGCCGAGAGACCTATCGGTATTCTGCCGCCAGTTCACCAGTATGGTCAATGCCGGTGTTACGATTCTTGATACGCTGGATATGCTATCCGATCAGACTGAGAACAAGGTCATGGCGAAAGCTATCAGAGGCGTTCATGCCGAGATTCAAAAAGGTGAGACTCTCTCGGATGGTCTCAAAAAATACCCGAATGTTTTCCCTGATATTATGGTGAGCATGGTTGCGGCAGGAGAAGCATCCGGCAAGATTGATGTAGCTTTTGACAGAATGTCTGCACACTTCGAGAAATCAGCAAAGCTTAACGGCATGATAAAAAAAGCGGCAGTTTATCCGATTATCGTTGTGATTGTAGCTATTGCGGTTGTTATTGTAATGCTTGTAAAGGTCATCCCAAGCTACTCAGAGATGTTCAATGACCTTGGAACAGAGCTTCCGGGCATCACAAAGGCAGTTGTTGCGATGAGTGATTTTGTCACCGGATACTGGTATATTGTGATTGCTGTCATAGCAGCAATTGTTATTGCCATCAAGCTTTATAAGCAGACTGACAGCGGCCAGATGTTCTTTGGTAATCTCGCAAGAAAGATTCCGGTTTTCGGAAAGCTAAACATCAAGACAGCGGCCAGTAACTATGCGCGTACACTTTCAACACTAGTGTATTCCGGACTTCCGATGATTGAAGCCCTTGGTATCACTGCTGACACCATGAAGAATGCGCTTTACAAAAAAGCACTGAAAAGTGCGAGGGAAGAAGTAAGTAAGGGTGTTCCACTGTCTGAGCCAATCACTGCGTGTGGATTGTTTCCACCTATGGTTTCACACATGACCAGAATCGGTGAGGAGACCGGTGACTTGGAAGGCATGCTTACCCGACTGGCAGACTACTATGATGAGGAAGTTGAGTTGGCTACCCAGACAGTTATGGCAGCTATTGAGCCTATGATTATCCTTGTTCTGGCACTTATTGTTGGTGTGCTTGTGGCAGCCGTTATGGCACCTATGCTTACCATGTATCAGGCTATGGACAGCTTATAAAATGAAAAAAGAAGCAGACTTTGAGTGTGAAGCTCAAAGGCTGCTTTTTTTATGCAGAGACATTTGCAGTAGGACGGGGCTTCATCCCATGAGCTCTGGCTTGTGCACACTCTCTCGCGTGAGCTACGCTGCACTGCCAAGATACTGTAGGAATTATGCTTTATAGGTTTACTATGCTTGACGAAACCGTCGAAACGCGCCGTCCATGGCGCGGTTCTCCTTGCCCTGCCATCCATGGCAGGGCATTTCTGTATTTCATGCGCATAATTCAACAGTATCTAGGCAGCTCCGCTATTTGCTCACGCGAGAGAGCATGCCCCAGCCGGTTTCACGTGATAAAGCCCCTTGCGCTGTGGCAGAATGAAAATATAAGTATGAAAAAAAATTATGATGACAAAGAACTGCCGCTATGCTACAATCAACTCAAAGCATTATATTTCTGTAAGCGGCACCACATAACAATTTTTTACAGGTGCACACCACTTTGAAGAGGGCAGACCACTTCGCATCATTCTACAAAGGACATGGAAGTTTTCGATGCTTTATTTACCAATCAACAGCAGGAAAATTGAAATGCCGTATGTAGACGGAATGCAGAAAATGCAGTAAGAAACAGATAAATGCAGTCAAAAAAGGCAGCAGAAATATACAGCGCGTTAATCATAATGTAAACATAAAAAAGAACAGCACATGTATATTTCATAAACTGTACCACTGTACCCTCATTGGCACCGGATTTTCCTGCTCACACAAGAGAACAGGAGGAGAAGGATTGAGCGCAAAGGACTCAATGGCAAAGGAATACTTTGCAGACAATGCCAGGTTTGCTGACCTGTGCAACAATATACTGTATGGAGGAAGAGAGGTCATACTGCCGGAAAACCTTAAGGAAAGGGACACCACGGAGGTACTGACAGCATTAGGGCTTGACAAAAAGACCATAGCGATGCAGAAGCTGAGGGACATCTTCAAAAATGCCAGCATCAAATATACCGGCAAATCATATGTCGTACTGATAGGAGTAGAAAATCAGTCTGATATACACTATGCCATTCCGGTAAAAAACATGTTTTATGATGTGATGGCATACGGCAACCAGGTAAAGGAAACAGCAAAAAAGCACCGAAAGGAAAAGAATACGGCAACATCAGATGAATTTCTTTCGGGATTTACGAAAGAGGATAAGCTGATTCCTGTAATTACGATTACAGTGTATCTCGGAACAAAGGAATGGGATGGTCCAAGGAGGCTGTCAGATATGTTTGATGATGTGGATGAGGAGCTTCTGCCATTCATACCGGATTACAGAATTAATCTGCTGGCACCGAGGGAGATAACAGATTTTACAGGATTCAGGACATCCATCAGGCAGCTTTTCGAGGTACTGCAGAATGCGTATGATAAAGAAAAAATGCAGGAAGTGCTGCAGAATGACGAAAAGTTTAGCAAGGTGGACAGAGAGACAGTCGAGGCAATCAACCTGTTTGCAGGAACGGATATAGATATAGATGAGAAAGAAGAGGTGATTGATATGTGCAAGGCGTGGGAAGAGCAGAAAAATGAAGGCAGAGAGTTAGGCAGAGAAGAAGGTAGAGAAGAAGGTAGAATTAGTCAGGCAAAAGTAACGGCTTTAAAACTTCAGAAAAAAGGTCACTCAATAGAAGATATAGCTGAATGTGTGGAGTTTGATGAGGAAACTGTAAAAAAATGGCTGGTGAGCTAATATTGTAGTGAAATGTAAATTATAGGAAGCAGTCTTCGAGTGAGAACCCGGAGGCTGCTTCCTCTTTTGTTGGCAGTAGGGCGGGACTTAATCACATGAGCCAAGGCTGGTGCACACTCTCTCGCTTGAGCTACGCTACACTGCCAAGATACTGTAGGAATTATGCCTTATAGGTTTACTATGCTTGACGAAACCGTCGAAACGCGCCGTCCGTGGCGCGGTTCTCCTTGCCCTGCCATCCGTGGGAGCTCATTTCTGTGTATCGTGTGCATAATTCGACAGTATCTAGGCAGCTTCGCTATGCGCTAATGCGAGAGAGCGTGCCCCAGCCGATCTCATTTAATGAAGCCACTTACGCTGTGGCAAAAAATATAATGACAAAGTAACATAGCTCTGCTACAATCTGTTTAAAGAGATAATTTATGATAGAGGATAAGCTGATTCCGGTAATTACGATTACAGTATATCTTGGAACAAAGGAATGGGATGGTCCAAGAAAGCTGTCAGATATGTTTGGTGATGTGGACGAGGAGCTTCTGCCATTCATACCGGATTACAGGATTAATCTGCTGGCACCGAGGGAGATAAAGGACTTTACCGGATTCAGGACATCCATCAGGCAGCTTTTCGAGGTACTGCAGAATGCATATGATAAGGAAAAAATGCAGGAAGTGCTGCAGAATGACGAGAAGTTTAGCAAGGTGGACAGAGAGACGGTCGAGGCAATCAACCTGTTTGCAGGAACGGATATAGACATAGATGAGAAAGAAGAGGTGATTGATATGTGTAAGGCGTGGGAAGAGCAGAAAAATGAAGGCAGAGAGTTAGGAGAACGACAAAAGATAATCTCACTGGTTGTAAAAAAGCTGCAAAAGGACAAGAGTGTGGCAGAGATAGCAGATGACCTGGAAGAAAAAGAGGAGGTTATCGCTCCAATTTACGAAGCGGCATTGTCAATGAAGCCGGATTATGATGTTGAGAAAATCTATGAGCTTCTTGAAAAAAATAAGAAGCTGGCATAGCAGCTGTAGTTGAAAATTAAAAATAATTGATAGGAAGCAGTCTTCGAGTGATAGCTCGGAGGCTGCTTCCTCTTTTGCCGGCAGTAGAACGGGGTTTCATCCCATGAGCCCTGGCTGGTGCACACTCTCTTACGTGAGCTACGCTGCACTGCCAAGATACTGTAGGAATTATGCTTTATAGGTTTACTATGCTTGACGAAACCGTCGAAACGCGCCGTCCATGGCGCGGTTCTCCTTGAGCTCCCATCCGTGGGAGCTCATTTCTGTGCATCATGTGCATAATTCAACAGTATCTAAGCAGCTTCGCTATTCGCTCACGAGAGAGAGCGTGCACCAGCCGTTCTCATGGGATAAACCCTCTTACGCTGTGGAAAAATACATTGACAACTGTTATACAATAGGCTACAATTCGAATACATGGTTCGGGTATGTTCTTTACCCGTTGATTTATCATGCTGTGTCAGCAACAAATCCGATTGTGTGTTAAAAATAAATATCAGCTAAAGTACCAGTCTATTCGTTTCTATGCGTGGCGGGCATTTATTTGAGGAATATAAAGGGTTATTATCATTTGAAATTATGTATGCACAAAAAATGGGACTATAAAAAATGATGTGTATGCAGATTTCATGTGGAAACAGGAGAAGTGTATGATATACAGAAAAGTGAAGACAAATTTGTCCAGAACTCTCAGCTCTATAGAGCAGGACAAGGCAACCAGTGACGACTACGTGAAGTGTATTCTGGCAGATCCGCAGATAGCAGCCTATATAGTTCAGGCGCTCGTGCCGGAATTTAAGGAAATGGAAGCCGAGAAAATAATTCCGTGCATTGGTGAGCCGACAGTAATGCTCAGATTTCCGGAAAGGCTTGGAGTTAAAATCCAGAACGTAAATAATGAGTCAGTTGATGAGGATGATGGGAAAATTATTTACGACATCAAATTTCCATTGTATTATAATGGAAAAAGAAGAGAATTTATCATCAATATTGAAGCTCAGAAGAGCAGTAAAAAATCAAAGCTGGGCTACCAGCTGGAAAACAGGATTGCCTATTACATGGGCAGAATGATATCAGAGCAGAAGGGAACGGAGTTTGTAAATTCGAATTATGATGATTTAAAATCCGTATATACTATATGGATATGTATGGATACGAAAAAATCAGAGGACTCAATAATCGAATTTGGGATGAAATCCAGCCTGATTTATGGTAAAATAAAGAAAATACCACAGATTGACAAATTAAACGGTGCACTGATAAATGTCCGGACGAGAGCAACAAAAAATAAAAAGCAGTCTAAGAATAAACTCATAGGAATGCTGGAAGAACTGTTCTCAAAGTCAGAGTTTATCGAGAAAAAGAAGATACTTGAAGAAGACTATGGACTTAAAATGAGCATGGAACTCGAAGGGAGGATGAGCGAGATGTGTAATGTGAGTGATTACTGGGAAGAGGTTGCAACAGAAGAGGGTAAGGAAATCGGAGAAAAACAAAAGGTAATCTCACTGGTTGTAAAAAAGCTGCAAAAGGACAAGAGCGTGGCGGAAATAGCAGATGACCTGGAAGAAAAAGAGGAGGTTATCGCTCCAATTTACGAAGCGGCATTGTCAATGAAGCCGGATTATGACGTTGAGAAAATCTATGAACTTCTTGAGAAAAATAAGAAGCTGGCATAGCAGCTGTAGTTGAAAAATAAAATAGTCAATTAGGAAGCAGTCTTTGAGCGAAAGCACTGAGGCTGCTTCCTCTTTGTCTGAGGGTACTGACAATAGCCCGGGGCTTCGTCCCACGAGACAGGCAGGGGCACACTCTCTCGCTTGAGCTACGCTGCACTGCCAAGATACTGTAGGAATTATGCTTTATAGGTTTACTATGCTTGACGAAACCGTCGAAACGCGCCGTCCGTGGCGCGGTTCTCCTTGCCCTGCCATCCGTGGCAGGGCATTTCTGTGTATCGTGTGCATAATTCAACAGTATCTAGGCAGCTTCGCTATTCGCTCACGAGAGAGAGCGTGCCTTAGCCGATCTCAGGGGATGAAGTCCCTTACGCTGTGGCAAAAAAGAAAAATTATGATGACAAAGAACTGCCGCTATGCTACAATCAACTCAAAGCATTATATTTCTGTAAGCGGCACCACATAACAATTTTTTACAGGTGCACACCACTTTGAAGAGGGCAGACCACTTCGCATCATTCTACAAAGGACATGGAAGTTTTCAATGCTTTAATTACCCATTAACAGCAGGAAAATTGAAATGCCGTATGTAGACAGAATACAGAAAGTGCAGTCAGAAGGCAGTTAGAAGCCAGATAATGTAGTCAGAAGACAGATGAACTGTATACAGTGTGATAATCATAATGTAAACATATAGAAAACATAAAGAAGGACAGCACATGTATACCTTGTAAACTGTACCACTGTACCCTCATTGGTACCAAATTTTCCTGCTCACACAAGAGAACAGGAGGAGAAGGATTGAGCGCAAAGGACTCAATGGCAAAGGAATACTTTGCAGACAATGCCAGGTTTGCTGACCTGTGCAACAATATACTGTATGGAGGAAGAGAGGTCATACTGCCGGAAAACCTTAAGGAAAGGGACACCACGGAGGTACTGACAGCATTAGGGCTTGACAAAAAGACCATAGCGATGCAGAAGCTGAGGGACATCTTCAAAAATGCCAGCATCAAATATACCGGCAAATCATATGTCGTACTGATAGGAGTAGAGAATCAGTCCGATATACACTATGCCATTCCGGTAAAAAACATGTTTTATGATGTGATGTCATACGGCAATCAGGTAAAGGAAACAGCCAAAAAGCATCGCAAGGAAAAGGATACGGCAACATCGGATGAATTTCTCTCAGGATTTACAAAAACTGATAAGCTGATACCGGTGATTACAATTACAGTATATCTCGGAACAAAGGAATGGGATGGACCAAGAAGGCTGTCGGATATGTTTGGTGAAGTAGACGAGGAACTTCTGCCGTTTATACCGGATTACAGGATTAATCTGCTGGCACCGAGGGAGATAAAGGACTTTACCGGATTCAGGACATCCATCAGGCAGCTTTTCGAGGTACTGCAGAATGCATATGATAAGGAAAAAATGCAGGAAGTGCTGCAGAATGACGAGAAGTTTAGCAAGGTGGACAGAGAGACGGTCGAGGCAATCAACCTGTTTGCAGGAACGGATATAGACATAGATGAGAAAGAAGAGGTGATTGATATGTGTAAGGCGTGGGAAGAACAGAAAAATGAAGGCAGAGAATTAGGCAGAGAAGAAGGTCGGGAATTAGGTCGAGAAGAAGGCCGAATTCGTCAGGCAAAAATAACAGCTTTGAAACTTCAGAAAAAAGGTCACTCAATAGAAGATATAGCTGAATGTGTGGATTTTGATGAGGAAACTGTAAAAAAATGGCTTGTGAGCTAATAGTGTAGTGAAATGTAAATTAGAGGAAGCAATCTTTGGGCGAGAACTCGGAGGTTGCTTCCTCTTTTGCTGACAGTAGGATGGGGCTTCATTCTCTACGAACGGTTGGAGAATATACTCTCGGGTGAGCGAATAGCGAAGCTGCTTAGATACTGTTGAATTATGCACACGATACACGGAAATGCTCTGCCACTGGGATGTAATATATCGTTGCTGTTCAAACGCAAGCTTGACACCACGCTGTCAAGCTATGCGCCAATAAGTCAACTATTGTCAGATTACAGCCCCTGCCTCGTAGAGGCAATTTTAATGGGCTGTAATCGTTACTGGTCACACTGCTGGTGTGAGCAGTAATGGGCAAGGAGAACCGCGCCACGGACGGCGCGTTTCGACGGTTTCGTCAAGCATAGAAAATCTAAAAGCATAATTCCTACAGTATCTTGGCAGTGTAGCGTAGCTCTCACGAGAGTGTATGCGTTAGGCGGTCACATGTGATGAATCCCCTCACACTGTGCCAAAATATAGCCTGAAATATATTTTTTTTGAAAAAATATGATTTAAATGCAATAAAACGGTTTAAATTTGGTTAAAATTGCTAAAAAAGGCGAAAAAAATTATACAGTAATGATACTATTGTACTAGAAAACAACTTGCATTATGCTTTGATTTATGGTACAATGAGCGCATACAAACCAAAGAGATGCTGATAGGGCACAGCTCTTTGCACAAAAACCATGTTATAATGAAAAGGAGAAAAGAACTATGGTAAAGAATGTATTTAAAAAGTTAGGAAAGAAACAGAAGAACAACAAAGGTTTCTCTCTCGTAGAGCTTATTGTTGTAATCGCCATCATGGCAGTGCTCGTAGGTGTACTTGCTCCACAGCTTATCAGATATGTTGAGAAGTCAAGAGAGGCTACAGATATCCAGAACTGCGATAGTATTGCAACTACACTTAAGACATATTTCTCTGATAAAGAGAGCGTAAAAGGAACAGTAAAGGTTGCTGTGAAGACGGCAGGTGATGTTGTTGTAACAAAAGGAGCTGCTAGTGATACATTTGTTCCTGCCGATGTTGAGACTGCATTAGATGATGCAGGCTTAAAGTCAACTAACCTAAAAGGCAATGGTTGGAAGACACCAGCAAATGAAATAGATGTCGTTTATGATATTGATTCAGGAAGCGTTAGTTATACATGCTCATCTGATCATTATCATGCAACTAATTCTCCAAAGATAGAATCAGGAAAAGCAGCTGCTGGAGGAAATGGCGGTAATTAAAAAAGAAAACAAAATTAAATTAAGAACTGAAATTTAGCATTTTATTTTTAAGGACCACCAACCATGACCACAGAACTGATACCCATCTACATCTTAATATTTGCATTCGGTATAGTTATAGGCAGTTTCCTAAATGTCTGTATCTACCGCATACCGCAGCATGAGACAGTGGTGACCGAAAGGTCCCACTGCATGAGATGCGGGTATCAGCTCGCGTGGTACGATATGGTGCCGGTTTTCAGCTGGCTGTTTCTTCGTGGCAGATGCCGCAAGTGCAAAGAACCGATATCACCTCAATACCCTATTATTGAGGCGCTAAACGGTATATTATACATAATAGTATTTGCAGTAAATGGACTTGAGCTTACGAGTATCATCTACTGCTTTCTTACATCTGCACTCATAGTTCTGAGTGTGATAGACTGGAGAACATATGAAATTCCATTCGGAATCAATATATTTATACTGGTACTTGGAATCCTGCATGTGTTTATAGACCATGATAACTGGTCTGAATATGTGATAGGATTCTTTTGTGTCAGTTTATTTCTTGAAATCCTCCTTCTTGTGAGTGGGGGAAGAGCCATAGGTGGCGGTGACGTCAAGCTCATGGCATGTGCAGGCCTTACGATAGGCTGGCAGAATATTACATTAGCATTTTTCCTGGGATGCATCATAGGTTCCGTGATACATCTGATTCGTATGAAAGTAACAAACGCAGGCAACAGGCTTGCGATGGGACCGTACTTGGCAGCCGGAATATTTATTTCGATGCTATGGGGTGAGAAAATGATATCGGCATATTTGACACTCGCAGGCTTTTGAAAAGTGTGTTATAATATAGCGTGCTTAACATAAAGACAGGCAGTATAGCCAGTTTTAAGCCAAAAGCAGAGCAAAGCACAGATATACCGAAATATATATAGAATGTTTTACAAACGTATGCAGTGTAAAACAAAGATAAACATGGAGGATTAGGTTATGGCAAACAGGGTACTCGGTATTGAAATAGGGGAGAACCTTACCAGAGTAGTTGAGATTGATTACAAAGCAAAAAATCCCAAGATTTACAATATGTTCGGCTTTCCGACACCACCGGGGATGATTAGTGATGGAGTGGTACAGCCGGATGGGATGTTTCGTTCTATCTTATACAGCAAGCTGAAGGAAAAGAAGATTGCCACCAAGAAAGCTGTTTTTGTGTTAAATTCAGCGCGTATAGCAAGCAGAGATATTGAACTTCCGCTTGTTAAGGAAAAGCAGCTTAAGGAAATGATTGCAATGAATGCATCGGATTATTTTCCGGTGGATTTGAGTCAGTACAAGCTGGTACATCAGATTATAGAGAAGATTGACAGACCGGAAGAAAAGAAATTACGTCTTTCGGTTATTGCTGTACCTAACGATCTTATTTTGTCGTATGGGGCTCTTGCGGCTGATTGCAGGCTGCAGCTAGTAGCTCTTGACTATAGTGGCAATGCCATCAAGCAGCTCATGAGAAGAGAAATTCCGGGAGATGTGAAGGTGACTGTCAAGGTGGATGAGGTTTCTACCACACTGACAATCATGGATGGAAGCATGGTAAAGCTGCAGCGCAATGTCAACTATGGACTTGCTGATGCTATAGAGGAGATTCAGGATAGTGAGCTTTTCGGAGAGTACCTGTCATTTACCGATGCAGTCGATGTGGCACGCAGAAAGACCTGTCTTGCAATAAGGCCTGATGGCACAGTACCGGATGAGCCGGTGGGCGGCGGCATGGATCCTATGGGGCATGAGATTGATTCGGAGCGCTTTAAGAAGCTTCGTCTGAATGTGTCATACGCACTTTCCAATCTGATAAGCAGTCTCGGACGAGTGATAGACTATTATCAGTCGAGAAACTCAGATACTCCTATCGAGAGAATTTTCCTTATTGGCTTAGGTGCTGATTTCAGCGGACTCTCAAAGCTTTTGACCAATGAGCTGAATGTCAAGGTGGTTCCGCTCCAGCAGTTTGACGGCATACATGTGGCAAAGAGCATAAATCTCGCAGAGGCAAAGCTTGCAGAGTATTTCAACTGTGTCGGATGTTCACTGAACCCGCTTGATATACTTGACAGTAAGAAAAACAAGGGAATCGGTGCTCCGATTATGGCAGGAACAGCTGCCGGTGCTATGCCATCCGGCGGTGCACAGGCAGGGATGCAGGGAAATCCACCTGTTGGTCCTGATGGGAAGCCTCTTCCCGTACCGGCAGGGGAGACAGCTGAAAAGCCTGTTTCTTTTGCGGTGCAGCTTCTCATTTTTGGCTTGTGTGTAGTAGTTGCAGTTGGTATCACGGCATACAGCATTTTTTCAAATCTTGTTTTAACTTCAGACAATATGACGCTTAAAGCACGTGTTTCTGATTTATCATATGCACAGAATATATATGATGTGTACAACCAGACCAAGAAGGACTATGACTGGACTAAGCTTCTTGAGAGTGCCTCATCCAACAAGAATGATGAGATAACGGGCTTTGTTGATGAGCTGGAGCAGAAGCTTCCGTCAGAGGCCAAGCTTGTGAATATGTCTGTTACGACTGATGGTGTTTCGATGACCATCAAGACAGGTAGCAAGGATATAGCGGCTGATGTAATTGCACAGCTTCGTACATTTGAGAGTATCATGGTATCCAATGTGTCAACCATCACAGAGGAGGTTGATGAGACCGGTGCTTCAAAGGTTCAGTTCACAGTAGATTGCACATATGTAAAGGCTGATGACAGTGCTGCTTCTGAATCGGGGGATGGCACAGGCAGTGAGCCAGATGATACATCAAAAGATGCGTCATCACAGGCACAGACGGATAGTAATTCATCATCAGATACAGACAGTACAAATCAGTAGGGGGTGTTAGGATGTCAACGAGAGATAAAAAGTTACTTATTATATTAGCGGGTGTTGCCATTTTAGCACTGACATATTTTTTGATTTTTATTCCACAGTCCAATAAGAGGGATTCGCTCAAGAGCGAAAACATGAACCTGAAATCACAGTACAATCAGCTTTCAGCACTTGCGGCAAAGGCTGACGATTACACAAATAAGACAAAGGAAATGTCTGATGCCATGCAACAGGTGTATGACAATTTTCCTTCATATTTACAGATTGAAAACGGCATCATGGATGCGGTTGCTATAGAGAAATCTACCAATACAAATATTACAGAGCTTACAGTCGGCTCACCGACAGCTATTGATGTGAATAATCCGACAGGTGAAGCCGGTACAGATTCTTCGTCAGGAAGCAGTTCAGACAGCAGTACCACGGATAGCAGTAATGCAGACAGTTCGCAGAGCTCTCAGACCGCTGATGGCAACAGCTCTCAGTCACAGACAGGCGACGGCAGTGCAGCTGATGGCAGCACATCATCAAGCTCTGCAAAGTCTACGGTTACAGGCTATCAGCTTTATGATGTCAGCACAGTTATGGCGTTCAAGACAGAGTATCATGGTCTTAAAGCTATGCTCGGCGAGGTGATTGGTTCATCACAGAAGAAGACCATCAGCACACTTAATGTGAGCTTTGATGATTCGACAGGCAAGCTGACAGGTGAGATGCTTGTGGATTCATATTTCCTGTATGGACTTGATAAGCCATATGAGGCACCATACATACCTGCAGTACCACATGGTACAAATAATCTGTTTGGTACAACAAACTAACTGATTATTATAATATTAGATTATTAGATTACAGGGTTATTGAGACGGTAAGTGATAAATATTAAATGTTAGATTATTGAGTTATGAGATAACAAAATACAAGAGGGGAGGAAGCAGATTTGAGAAAGCTAAAAAACGATGATCGAGGAGTAACACTTGTGGAGATTATTGTGTCGATTGCTATTCTCGCAATAATCGTGCTTCCTTTTTTGAATGCATTTGTTACTGCCACAAAGACCAATGTAAAGGCAAAAAACGAGATGAATGCCACACATCTGGCGACAAACATTATGGAGGGCATCGAGAAGAACTCCATGAAGACACTGGCATATCAGTTCAACTATCCGTCGGAGGGCTTTGATGTGGCGGACGGCTTTAATATATCAGATGGAAGCAGTGCATGTGAGCTTCTTAAGAAATCGGATAAGTTTGATAATGTAAAGAGGCTTGAGGATATCAGTGCTGAGATTGTAAACAAGGATGATGTCATTACTAGCTGTATCCACAAGACTGACGCATCAGCCCAAATAGGCGATACATCGCTTTGGGATTTCAGGGAGTCGGATGCGCACAAGTATTATTTCTATATGTCAGGCGTGCAGTCAGGCACAAAGAAATACAATGCTCTTGTGACGGTGGATGCAAAATCAGATGCGACAAAGGTAAACCCTACAACGGGCAAGAAAGAGGCGGACAATAAGGTTACAAAGTACAACATGGACGAGGTGGCAGATATGTCCGCCATGGATGCAAATTTCGACTGCATGAGTGCAGACAGGTATTCTGCTACAAATATTATATCTGCATTTAACAATATGAATCCAGGCTTCAGTGTACAGCAGAGTGATATAAAGAGAACTATCACAATTGATATAGAAAAGAGTGGAGCTGCAAGCAATAAGGCTACCAAGGTGACGGTGTCGTATTCGTATTCTATCAATAAGAATGGAGTAAGAAAGACTTTTCCGGATCCGAATAGTGCACTGAAGGATGATTATACCATGGTGATTTACGACAATTCTTCAGATACTGTGAACCATAATTTAAGGAATGTCTATCTGTTTTACAATCCATGGTACACATCTACAGGAGCACTTTACAATACCTGCAACGATGTCATTATAATCAATAATAAGGGCAAGCTGGACTGCACGGTAAATATTGTAAAGCAAAAGACTATATCGGATCAGTCAGAGTTGAGCACGAAGGAGAGTACATATAAGGCATATGTGAAGGTAAGTGAGCCGGGAAATCGTACAGGTCATGCTTATACTCATATAGCCACCAATCTGAATGTAAATATGGGAGCACCGGATAATCCACTACAGCCCGATCAAGCTATATATGGCTTTAATAACAATGTAATTCAGAATGATGTAAAGGCAATTGTCGATATAAAGAATCTGACAAAAAACAAGGCATCTGAAAGGCTGTATGATGTGAAGGTGGCTGTATACGATAGCAAGGCTTCACTGGATGATATATTTAATGATAAAGACCCGGTTGTCACGATGACCGGAAGCATGGGGTATTAATTATGAAGCGTAATGATAACCGTGGTGCTTCCTTTGTTATGGTTGTAGTTGCAATGGCTATAGTGGCTGTTTTAGCTGTGACTGTGCTGTGGATAGCGCTTATGAACCTCCAGATGAAGGTGACGGATAAAAAAAATACAGATAACTTTTACTCGGCAGAGGGTGTGCTGGATCAGATATGCACAGGTCTGCAGGGAGATATTTCCAAGGCTTACTCAGCAGGATATACCAAGGTTATGGAGAATTACTCTGACAGCAGCATAAATGAGGCAGGCAGACAGAGCAGCTTTGCGCAGGAGTATCTGAAGAGCTTAAAGACCAGTCTGGAGTATGACAGCACAGGTATGACCTTTAATAGGGGAAAGCTCATACAATATGTAGACCCGAAGCTTCTCGAGAAAAAAGACAATCAGCCACATGCTATTATCAAATCGACCAATGCCGATGTAAACGGCAATGGTCAGCTCAAGGTGTACCAAAATCGTGTCGTGCTGAATGGACTAAGGGTAGAGTATACCGATGAAAAGGGATTTAAATCAATAATAGAGACGGATATTTCTCTGGGGGTTCCTTCCATGAGCTTTACAGCATCGGGAGGAGTTCCGGAGCTTTTTACATATTCTCTTGTAGGAAATGAAGGTCTGAAAATCACATCAGGACTTAATAAAGTAAATCTATCAGGCAATCTCTACGCCGGCTGTGAAAATGCGGCAGACACAGGAACTTCTACTACGAGTGTTGTTATTCCAAACAATGCCACACTTGATGTAAAGGATACCAGCTATATGATTGCAGAGGGCGATATAGAGGTGGGAGACTTTGCCGGAAAAGATACTGCTACAATAAAAAAGAACATGGCGGGTGTACACAATAACAGTACACTTTCTGTTGATTCACAGTGTCAGCTGTGGACAAGCAACATAAATGTAAATGGTGCAACAGTCAAGCTGGATGGCATGACATATGTGGCAGATGACATGACCTTAAAGGGTACAGGCTCAAAGGTCACACTTGGAAAGAATAATAAGAATAACAATGCGAAGTACGTCGGCTTTGGCAATGGAGGCGCTAACAAGGAAAATCCTGTCGCAGGCGATAGCTCTGCCATTATCATAAACGGCAGGGAGGCATCGCTTGATATGTCAAATATCAGGGAGCTTATGTTGGCAGGAACCGCATATATCAATACACAGGCTATTGTAAACTCAAGTGGTGTGGGTACAGAAAACAGCAATGTGGCTATGGGTGAGTCAATCTCTGTAAAGGGTGACCAGATAGCATACCTTGTGCCGCCTGAGTGCATAGGTACAAGTGGAGATGGGGCGGATGCCAAATCGCTTTACAACAAGAATCCACTCTCCTATAAGGAGTACAAGGATATTACTGCAACCGGACAGGATCAGACAAAGTATACTGAAGTTAATACCAATGTGGTCAGTACAAAGACAGGCAAGGCTCTCTCAGCATATCTGCCGGATGGCAGGACAATCGACAAGTGTATAAAGAAAGTCTTTGTACCTTCTACTGATAATAGTGATGATGGACTTGTATACTATTATGTCAATCTGCCAACGAACAAGGCAGCTGAGTATTACAGTGACTATTTTGGTGCAGACAGTGACAAGCTCAATAGATACACTAAGTTCTATACTGACAGCATACAGGTAAATGAGGCAGCAAGCATCTATACTGCCGGCAATTACAGTATCTACGATGGCAGCAATTTAAGCCTTTTGAAGGGTATAGCTGATGGCGTAGACATGGATGCACAGTCGGATGCTTTACAGCGCACATATACTGCACTAAACTCAAAGCTTTTGACGAATTATGCGGATTTACCGACAAATGCAGCAAGTGTTTCGCTTTTTACAAATATAGTTAACAATACCAGTTTGCTGAAAATAGTGCCAAATTCCGGTAATAAACATATATTTGAGACTGAGTATCAGGGAAAAACGTATCAGGCAATTGTCAAAAACGGTAACTACACCTATGATGCAAATGACAAATCACACAATGTGGATATAATTGTTGCTACGGGAGATGTGACACTGAATGCTGACTTTACAGGTACCATAATTGCAAAGGGCAGGATAATCGTAAACAAAGACCAGTGCGAGATTGATAATGGTACACAGGAGGTATTTAAGGCATTGCTTCTTGAAAAGGTAAGTGATGCAGACGATGCACTGCACCTGTATGATGTGTTCATGGATGGTGCCAACTATCTGGGGAATGTTTCTTCTTTTTCAAATAAGAAAGAGGCGGACACAAAAATAGATTATGCTACGCTCATTACATATCAGAACTGGACCAAGGAGTAGAAAACAAGCGGCTTTTAAGGCGCAAAACAGCTGCGAAATATTTATATTTGACATATTTTGACGATATATACAAGGGAGGAATCCAATATGTCTGTAAAAGAAAAAAAGAATAATGGCGGTTTTTCTCTCGTAGAGCTTATAGTAGTGATAGCGATATCTGTCGTACTGATAGGCGCGGCAACCATATCCATTCGCTCAGTCATGGGTGTTGAGGTGAAGCAATGTGCCAGAAATATTGAATCGATAATTAACAAAACAAGAGTTACCTCTATGGGAAAGGACAGCGCAGTTCTTAAGATATACAAGGCATCAGATGGTGCCTACTATTATAAGACGACTATAAATGGTACGGAATCTGATCCAAGTAAAATCGGAAAGAGCAGGATTGATGTATACTATTCCATGAATGATGATTATAGTGGCAAGACACAATTGAACGTCTCTGACAGTATAGAGCTTCAGTTCGACAGAAGCTCAGGTGCACAAAAGCCGGATAGTAACGGCAAGTACTGCAGCCGTATCTGGGTTCAAAAAAACAGCACCGAGAAGGTTATCACGATATACAAGGAAACCGGCAAGGTGGTATGTGAGTAATTTACATAGTTTAATGATGAATATTTTATTTTGACGCAAGGCTGTTATAAGGTTGTATGATGAAATCGGAGAGGAAGATGAACCATGAAGATTTTAAGGCGCATGAACAAATCAAATAATAGGAAAAACAGTGGCTTTACACTTGTTGAGCTTGTCATTGTCATGGCGATAATGGGAATACTGGGTCTGGCTGTTACAGGCTTTATAGGTACGAGTACGAAGCAGTACAAGTATGCTACAAAGGACGTAGATTTACAGTATGAGGCACAGCTGACCATGAATCAGATAGGAGACCTGATAATTGATGCGCAAAAGGGTGTCAAGTATGAGCCTGCTACAGTGGCAGCGCCGGTGGAGGTGGCATCAGCAGCCCCTGAGGCCGGTTATGTTGCAACTGCATCAGCGGAAGAAGCGTCATCCGAAGAAGCATCATCTGAGGAAACATCATCCGACAGCAAGCTGATTATCTACAACAAGGATTGTACATACAATATCATATACAGACCATCAGAGCACAAAATCTATCTGCGAAAGGATACACTGGATCCTGCAACAGGTGCGGTGAAGGCAGATGGTCAGGGCAAGGAATCGCTTATGGCAGAAAATGTCACAGGCTTTACCCCTGATTTAAGTGAGGCAGAAAGCAAGAACTCTGTCGGAATTGTTGTGGACTTTAAGGCTGGAGACAAGAAGTATACATCAAAACAGAACTTCACTATGCGCAATAAGGTACCGACCGGAGCAGATGTGGAGTATGTGGCACCGACAGAGCCTGAAGGAATAAGGATATATTACAAAGGCAAGGATGTAACCAACGGAACGGTATACTATGAGATGATTAATGATCCAAATAATAATAGATTACAGTTTACGGATAAGATTCTTGGCGGAAAATATGATGCAACAAAAGCTACCTGGTCAGTATCAGCTGAAAATGGAGATGTTGATGATCAGGGCAAAAAAACCGGTGATGTCTATAATATTTTGATCAAGAGTACTACCATAACACAGTTTGAGGTATATGTACAATCTGATGAAAACAAAGACCTTAAGGCAAAGGTAACTGTAAACGTAGCACATCCAATTAATATTCTGCATTGTGATGCAGATAAGCATTTCAATTTAGGACAGACTCATCATTTGGATATTGATGAAAATGAGTTAAGGAGTTCTCCATTAAAAGACAAATATCATGTTAAGGATTTTGTATGGCATATGGAGGTAGAAAGTGTCAGCTCAACAGGTGCAACCGAGTACAAGGGGGATATATCCTTTAAAATGGGTGATGATGGCAAGCTGATTTATGGCACGGAGGGCAATGGTGAGCCTGATGGAATATTTAACTTTAGTTCAAATGAGATTTCCGAAGAACAAGCAAGTGATCCTAAATATAGGAACTATCTTAATTATTATATTGTAGATGGTAATCAAAATAAAGAAATGCATATCACTCTCGGAAAAAATTTTCTTGTCGGAGAAAAGTTAAATATCAGCGTCTGGCTTGGACTTGAGGATATGCCGGAGTTTAAGTCAAATACAGTTACGTTTTATACATATTAAGAAACAGAGTAGTTTTTTACAAAAGGAGCAATCGCAATGAGCAAATTAAGAAAAAAAATAGTGGTTCCAATATCGCTCACACTTACAGGATGTCTCGTTGTGGCAGCTTTTGTGCTGAATGACAGCCTTACAAAGGTCGATGCAAATGTAGCGTTCAATGGAATATCGGATATAGTCAGCTCACATGGCAAGGACAAGCCCTTCAACATAGTGGAGGTGGTGCCTGACAAGAAAATGGCATCCATTGGCTATCTGATTGACGGTCAGGAGCCTGACGATTGGTTTGGAACACTGTCAAAGATGTCTGATAAAGATGGTGCCGGTGTAAAAAACAGGTCTGCCTATATGGAAGGTCTGAAAACAAAGCTTGCACCTATTACTACTGAGCAAAAGGATAACACAAAGCCTCTTTACTATGAGCCGTATGAGGAGAGCTATGTCAGTCAGGGCGATGACTGGACAGAGCTTGCCCTTGTAGATATGGACAGAATAAACAAGGGTACCACCGGTTATAAGATGACAGAGCAGGCGGAGGGAGATTATAAGTTCAATACCGATTACCAGCTTGCAGTAAATGAAGAGGGACTGCCTACAGGTCATTACAGACAAAATGTTGACCATTATGTTTTCATGCAGGGCGAGGATGAGACGGAAGATGGCTCTGATACAGAGAATGAAAATGGCAATCAAATTAAGGCACCCGGCAAAAGAGGCTACTACAGTGTTGCTTTTACTGCGGTCAAATTGCCGGATGGCATGACAAACACTCAGTATCTGGTACCGTCTGATAATTCACAGAAAGCTGATGGAAATACAGACAGTGGTACAGATGGTAACATCGATAGCAGCACAGACAATACGACAGATACAGGCACAGGTGACGATACCGTTGAGAAGCATGTGGTTTATTCTATAAAGAGCGCATATGCCATTGGTTCTGCTGAGGGCATGCAAAACATAGCAAAATATGATCCAAAGGCATATATTTACAGAAAAGACAATTCAGATATCACATCACCATATAAATTTGTTGCAAGAGCTGACCGGATGGCAGGTCTGCCGGATGGCAGTAAGCCGGATTATGAGAAGTATACATACTGTACGGTTGAGATGGAGTATGTGCCTGCAGATAAAATCACTGATGACGAGACCTACTACGAGGTGGACACTGAGGTACCTATTGAGTTTAATTACGATGAGACCGGCGAGTATGGAGCAGTGCTTGACTCACAGAATCCATACGAGAAGATAGATGGCGTCACACCGGATAATCAGCCGGCAGGTAAGACCGGCGCAGATGATATTTCAGATGATGCTTCAATAGCTGATTCTGCTACAGAGAATAATGATGGTAACACAGGCAGGGTAATCCTCAATGATACAGACGGATATTTTGATATAGTTAAGGACAGCCAGACATATACCTATGTAGGTAAGGGAAAAGGTGACTATATAATGGAGGCTGATAAAAACGGCTCACTTGATTATCCTGTAAATACTACACACATATATTATAAGGGTGGTTTCAAGAACAATAACTGGTTCAGAACAGGTGTATTCAATCAGGAGGGCAAGACAGGCGATGATGATAAGACTGCCAATATGACCTTCAAGGTAAAAACGGTCACACCCAAGGAGCTTGAGCAGATAGATGTGTCAACAATTGATTTACTCTATCTTTCCGGCTCAAAGTCCGTCCTTTCAAATGATTTAGGAAACGATGCTGCAACATATAATACTGATAATGACATTTCATGGGACAAGGTAAAGCAGATAGTCCAGCGTGTACACCAGAGTGGTATCATGATGCCTGTTATAGTGGATAATGGTATTGTGTGGCCTATTTCAAGTGCAGACTATTCTAGCAACATTAAAAAGCTTGCAGGTCTTTTGAGCTGTAACAATTTCAGCTCCTTGAATTTTACAAAGGACTCTGCTGATAATTTTATTAACTGGAATAATGACATAAAGTATTATACAGTTGACAGTAAAAAACATAAATATGGTTTTGTAATTGGCAACGAATATGTCATTCCACGAAACTATAGTCCTAAGACGGATGTGCCGTTTGTTTTAAGAGATGATTTTGCTTCTGCGTTTATTGAAAATGATGATGAAAATGAATTTGTCGAAGCAGCTAAAAATGAGAATTTTGATGAGATAGCAGAGTATATCAACTCAGAGAATACAAGCAGGAAAAAAGAAAATAATACTCTTGGAAAGGACGAGTATGCGTATTATGACAAGAAGATTTCAAAGGCGATAGTTTTAAGCTATATCATATCGTATGCTGATAAAAGAGACATTATAAATCCGACAGATAGTCTGAACATACTGGATATAGAGCCCGGAACTGTAAAAAATGAGTCTGATGCTTTAAATTATGATAAGCTAAAAAATTGGCTTGGATCAAGGTGCCCGGAGAAAAAAAAGGTTACAATAACAAGGGTTACGAGTGCAGAATTTATTGGAAGAATAGAGGACCTTAATAACTATGACATGATATATATGGGACTTGTAGCCGATAATCTGAATTATAGAGATGGTCATACAGTATATAATGATTGGAAGATGGATGGGCTTAAATACTCAAATGTTGGTGATATTGTTGTTATAAATCCGAAAGATGTGGTAAATTATTGGGGATATGATATGCTCAAGAATGGTCATGCGGGATTGCTGGATACTGATTATATAAATAATGGAGAGGCGCTTAATACTCAGCTTACATTAAGAGGAAATGGAAATAATGCTGATTATTTAACTGCTCCAAACACATATAGAGGTTCAGGCAATGATATTACTAAGCAGAAGGTTTCAGAATTGGAGGATTATATAAAGGCGGGCTTTCCTGTCGTCTTTTCAGATGGCTTTTTCAGCAATGATAGCAAGTATGAAAGTGGAATTAATGAGGATTACATTGATAACTGTTCAAATGTTTTTACTTTTTTAAGTTATGCAAAAGATAAAGACAATGTTCTTAAAGTGGACAACAAGGGAAACTTAAAAAATAAGTCAAATGAGCCAGCGGAGCTTGTTACCTACCTGACTACTGAAAAACCTGAAATATTACTCAAGGAGCAGGAAAAAGTAAAAGATACAGATTATGTTGAGATTAGTAATAATCAGATCACATTGGAATTTTCAATAAACAATGCAGGCGGTGCTGATTCCAAAGCAAGTTTTAATGCACAGCTGTTTTTGGATTCAAATTCCGATGGTAAGTTTTCGACAACCAATGAAGGAATAGCTGCAAATAAAATAAAATTATATTGTGATGGTACTATTGTGAATCCGGTAATGGGTGATGATGGTAAATATATGTATAGTCTGAATGCAGGCAATTATAATTATAAACTGGTCTATGATTTGCCGAATGGCTATGTAGGAGTTATGCCTTGGCAGCTTCGTGTAAGTCAGGCTACAAATAGCTACAGATATGATCAGAAATCCGGATATGTGTATGTCAAAAATTCAAAAGGCAGTCCTACAAAAGTCAAGATTCTTCAGATTAATTCAAAGTTGGAGCATAATGAGGGCTTTAGGGGAAATTTTGATATGCAGGCGCAGAAGAATGATAGCAATACAAAGTTTCATAAATTACTTAGTCAAGTGAAGGATTTTGATCTGGATATAGAAACAGTTCGTTATGACGACGTACCTAAAATGGATGAGGTATGTGATAAGCTGCAGACATACGATATGCTTGTGATTGGATTTGGTGATTGTTATGATATTGATAATACAAATAATCATCTCGATAAAATAAAAGCATATATCCAGTCAGGAAAACCGGTATTGTTTGCTCATGATACAACGTCATTTTGTAATAATAAAAATGATAATAAATATAATAATGTCTGGGGATATAAGTTTAACTCTATAATTCGCGATACTGTCGGACTGGATAGGTATGGAATACTGTCAAATGAGTATTTAAAGAAGGGCAATACATTAATAAAGAGTACTGATTCGGATTTTACAAAAGCTGTAGAGACCGCTGAAAAGAATAATACTGATATTGCATATGAGCCAAAATCTGGTAATACAGTTATTGTCAGACAGAATCAGGGATTTACTTATGCGGATTTAAATCAGTATCAGTGGAAAGATAATGGTAGTGATCATGGCGAGTACAGGCTGTATTCAGGGCTTGATAATTATGATGTTGAAGCTAAGACTAATAAGGCAGTCAAGGTTAATTCAGGACAGATTACCACATATCCTTTTAAGATTGCTGACGAAATAAATATAGCTACCACTCATAAGCAGTACTACCAGCTGGATATGAATCAGGATGCTGATGGTGATGGTGAGAGTGATATTGTTGTATGGTATACCTTGTCAAACCATGGAATTTATGAGCAGTCTCCAAAGGATGTAAGAAATAATTATTATATTTACACAATGGGAAATGTAACATACTCAGGTGTAGGACATTCCGATTTCTCAAATAATGAGGATGAATTGAAACTTTATATAAACACTATGATTGCTGCATATAGTGCAGCGGTTCATGAGCCGTCAATTTATCTTAAGGAGAATGCTGATACCGATTCAAATGACATATCTACATTATATGCAACTATTGATGATGCCATTGAAGAAGATGCAGCTAATAAAGCAGATGCCAGATTAGATGGTGCAGATAGTACGCAGGATGTTTATTTTACGGTAAAGGATTCAAACCTCGTACGTAATCAGATTGATGATAAAACTGTTGTTTATATGGACTTTTATATCGAGGATCCGCAAAAAAATCCAAAAGATGAAACGATTGGCACCGGAGATGATAAGATTTACTTAAAGAAGGTGGACTGGGATATCTATTCACTGAATAATGACGGAACTGAAAATGAACGGATAAATAACAGTAAAGAAAACAGTCAATTAAATAAGGATCCAAGGAACTTCTTTGAAAATAACAAGACATATAAGGTAAAGGTACCATTGAGTGTTTTACCGGAGGGAGCTAATTCTATAAAGATTTATGCCGTAGGATATAGTAAGATTTATCAGTCACTGGCGAGTGGTGGGGATAAAGAGACCACAACAGCCAAGGCATACAAGACCTTCCAGATACAGCGTGTAGGTCTTGCCGATTTGGATTAGTTTTCAAAGGCTCCTGGCTATCACATACTTTTCGATTAAGCACAATTTATCAAACAGAGACTTATATAAACCATTTATATAGTCTCTGTTTTTTTACCGTTTCTTTATACTTTCTTTATTGAATTATCCGCGCTAATTGATAAAATAGATAGTATGCGCACGATTGCGGATATTTTTTTGCATTCGTGTATGGGGGATAATTAACCGGAAAGAAAGGAAACGTTTATGAGTAAAATTTTCAAGAATCTGATTCCATACTGGCGATGGATCATATTAATTTTTGTTTTCCTCATTGCACAGGCTTACTGTGATCTGGCTTTGCCTGCGTACACATCAGACATCATTGATGTGGGTATTCAGGATCACGGCATTGAGCATATCCTGCCAAAGGAGATTACATCGGAGGATTATCAGATGGCACAGACATTTATGCTGTCTGACGAGAAAGAAAAATTTACGGACTGTTATGAGGCACAGGATGCTTCAAAATCTGATGACAGTGTGACAAAATACAAGCTGACAGCTGATTCTGACACACTTGATGAGCGGGATGAGGAGCTTTTGGTTCCTCTTGTCATGGCATATCAGGCTTTTCAGTCGGGGGAGCAGATGGATGTGGATGCATCAGCTATCCCGCAGTCAGCAGCACTTGATGATACCATGATAAAGCAGATAAGAAGCAAGATGCAGGACAAAATCGATGCGGTGGGTTCATCTACTTTAAAGTCCATGGGTGTAACTTTTGCGACAAAGTGTGATGAGAATGCAGGAATCGACGTGGATGCCAATCAGGTTGCTTATCTGTGGAAGGCAGGCGCCAAGATGGCAGCCTTTGCAGCAATTATGCTTATAGCAGCATGTGTTGTAGGCTTTGCGGCTTCAAAGGTCGGTGCCGCTGTCGGCAGGGATTTGAGGGAGAAGACCTTTTCAAAGGTTGTAGGTTTTTCAAATGCCGAGATTAACAAATTCTCTACGGCATCACTGATTACGAGAAGCACGAACGATATACAGCAGATTCAGATGGTTACTACTATGATGCTTCGTATGGTGCTTTACGCGCCAATCGTTGGTATCGGTGGTATCATCAAGGTGGCGCAGACCAAATCCGGCATGGAGTGGGTGATTGCCATTGCGGTTGCTGCCATCATGGTTTTTATTTTCACACTGGTTGGCATTGCGATGCCAAAGTTCAAGATTATGCAGAGTCTTGTAGACAAGGTAAACCTTGTTTCTCGTGAGATTCTTACAGGTCTTTCCGTTATCAGGGCTTTCGGCCGTGAGAAGGAGGAGGAAAAGAGGTTTGATGAGGCTAACCGTGAGCTTACACGCACACAGCTGTTTACAAACCGTGTCATGACCTTTATGATGCCGGGTATGTCCATGATCATGTACTGCATCACACTTGGCATCGTGTGGGTTGCAGCAGGCAGAATAGACAAGGGCTCTATGCAGGTAGGTACCATGACTGCGTTTATTACATATGCCATGATGATTGTTATGTCATTCCTTATGCTTTCAGCCATGTCCATCATGCTTCCGAGAGCAGGTGTTGCGGCAGAGCGTATTGATGAGGTTATAAGGACAAACAGCACCGTAAATGATCCGAAAGAGCCTGTTACTGAGGCTGATCACAGAGGTGTTATACGTTTCAACCATGTGGATTTCAGATATCCGGGAGCAAAGGAGAATGTGCTTTCAGACATTGATTTTATGGCGGAGCCGGGCAAAATCACAGCTATCATCGGAAGTACCGGCTGTGGAAAGTCTACACTTGTAAACCTGATTCCGCGTTTCTATGACGTGACGGGAGGCTCAATAGAGCTTGATGGACACGATATCAGAGACTACACACTAAGCGAGCTTCGCGAGTCAATAGGCTTTGTTCCGCAGAAGGGTATTCTTTTCTCGGGAACCATCGCCTCAAACCTGCGCTTTGGTAAAGCAGACGCGAGTGATGAGCAGATAAAAAAGGCAGCGGATATCGCACAGGCTTCTGAGTTTATCGAGACAAAGAATGACAGGTATGACAGCTCAATCGCACAGGGCGGCTCAAACGTGTCAGGAGGCCAGAAGCAGAGGCTTGCCATAGCAAGAGCTATCGCAAAGGACCCTCATATCTATGTGTTTGATGACAGCTTTTCAGCACTCGATATGAAGACTGACGCGCGTCTGCGTGCAGCTTTAGCAGAGGTTACAGAGAATGCTTCCGTCATTATCGTGGCACAGCGTATCAGCACGATTATTCATGCTGACCAGATTCTCGTGCTCGATGACGGTAAAATCGTAGGAAAAGGCACCCACGAGGAGCTTCTTAAAAATTGCGATGTATATATGCAGATTGCACAGTCACAGCTTTCAGCAAAGGAGCTTGGACTTGATGATAAGGTGGCAGAAACTGCAACAGATAAAGCAGCAGATACTTCGGCTGTATCAGGCTTAGATAATGAAAAGGAGGGCATGTAAGATGAGTGAGAATAATAACGAACAGTTCAAGATGCCTCCTAGGAGGTCGAGAGGACCAATGGGCAGAGGCCCCGGAATGGTCACAGAAAAGGCCAAGGATTTCAAGGGCTCTACAAAGAAGCTCATAAAGTATCTCGGCAGATACTGGGCTGCCATCATTGCAGTTATGATATTTGCAGCAGTTTCGACTGTATTCTCCGTTGCAGGACCGAAGGTCATGGGTAAAGCCACCACTGCGCTTGCCGAGGGACTCATGAACAAGATTGCAGGAACAGGCGGCATAGATTTTGATTATATTGCAAAGGTTCTTTTGTTTACGCTGGCTTTATATGTGGTGAGTGCCATCTTTATGTTTGCCCAGGGGCTTATCATGACAGGCATCACGCAGAAGACCTGCTACAGGATGCGTAAGGACATCACGAGCAAAATCAACCGTATGCCGATGAAGTATTTCGAGTCAAGGACATACGGTGAGGTACTTTCGCGTATCACAAACGATGTGGACACACTCGGACAGAGCTTGAACCAGAGTATCACACAGATTATTACATCTGTTGCCACTTTGGTCGGTACACTTGTCATGATGCTGTCTATTTCACCGCTCATGACGCTGATTTCACTCGTTATCCTGCCTGTTTCGATGATACTTATTTCGTTTGTCATAAAACATTCACAGAAATACTTCAGACAGCAGCAGGAGTATCTGGGACACATAAACGGACAGGTCGAGGAGGTGTACGGAGGCCATCTCGTCATAAAGGCATATAATAAAGAGGCAGAGACTGTAAAGACCTTTAAGGAGGCCAACAATGTGCTCTACAAATCCGCTTGGAAATCGCAGTTTCTCTCAGGACTTATGATGCCTATCATGCAGTTTGTAGGAAACTTAGGATATGCGGGAGTAGCCATCTCAGGTGGTATACTTGCCATAAAGAATGTCATCACAATCGGTGATATCCAGGCATTTATACAGTATGTGAAGAATTTCACACAGCCAATCCAACAGATAGCGCAGGTGGCAAACCAGCTTCAGTCGATGGCGGCTGCATCTGAGCGTGTATTTGAGTTCCTCGAGGAGGAGGAAGAGGATATAACAGTGGAAAATCCTGTAAAGCCAGACCATATCGAGGGAAGTGTAGAGTTTTCGCATGTACACTTTGGATACAATCCTGACCAGATCATCATCAATGATTTTTCTGCAAAGGTAAAGCCGGGACAGCAGGTTGCTATCGTTGGACCGACAGGAGCGGGAAAGACTACCATGGTCAAGCTTCTTATGAGATTTTATGATGTAAGCTCAGGTGCCATTCTTGTAGACGGACATGATATCAGGGATTACAACAGAGCCGATCTGCGAGATGCATTTGGAATGGTATTGCAGGACACATGGCTCTTTAAGGGCACCATTATGGAAAATATACGCTACGGCCGTCTGGATGCCACAGATGAGGAGGTCATCGCGGCAGCAAAGGCAGCACATGCGCATCATTTTATCCAGACATTGCCGGGTGGCTACGATATGGAGCTCAACGAGGATGCATCCAATGTGTCACAGGGACAAAAGCAGCTTTTGACAATAGCAAGAGCCATTCTTGCAGACAATCCAATCCTTATCCTTGATGAGGCCACATCCTCTGTTGATACACGTACAGAAATCCGTATCCAGAAGGCACTCGACAATCTGATGAAGGGCAGAACAAGCTTTGTCATCGCCCACAGGCTGTCTACTATCAAGAATGCCGATATGATTCTTGTCATGAAGGACGGAGACATTATCGAGCAGGGGACACACGATGAGCTTCTTGCAAAGAACGGATTTTACGCAGAGCTGTATAATTCACAGTTTGAAGAATAGAGAAAGCATGGGTATCGTGCGGTTTTGCGAATATGAGTGGGGCTGAATGGTTACATAAAATTTAAAAAAAAATATGCTCTCGACAAAATTCGACAAAATGTGTTATCATAAAAACATAAAATTTGTTTTGACATGACAGTAATTGGCGGCATAGGAGAGTTTGATGAGCACTTTAAATGTCGCAGTAGCAGACGAAAAGAAAAATATGCAGAGTTTATTAAAAGGCATGGAGTTTTTAGGAACAGCAAGAAGTAGTGATGAAGCATACAGCATGATAAACGGTAATGCCGGTTCTGATGTGATACTTGTGTATGTAAAGAGAGCATCCGGTGACACTGAGCCACTTGATGATACATATATGGAGAAAAAATCCCTTGAGACACAGGTGACGGATATCATTCATGAGATAGGTGTTCCGGCTCATATAAAGGGATATCAGTATCTTAGGACTGCGATAGTGATGTGCGTTGAGGATATGGAGATGCTTAGTTCTATCACAAAGCTTTTGTATCCCACTATTGCAAAGAAGTACAAGACTACCTCAAGCAGGGTGGAGAGAGCCATAAGGCATGCTATCGAGGTGGCATGGAGCAGAGGCAGGATGGATACGATAGACTCCATGTTTGGATACACTGTAAACTATGGTAAGGGCAAGCCTACCAATTCGGAGTTTATTGCTCTGATTACAGACAAAATACGTCTAGGAATGTAAAAATCGTCATTATAGACAAATAAAACCACGTTTTGATAAATTTACTAGGCAAAATGTACTCCCGCGTGATATAATATAGTGTACATTCTATTGGTTTCAGGATGTATACTATATTTTTTATCAGATTAATCGTTGTTTAAATAACTGTAATCTGGGGAGGTTTCAGCATGGACAAAATTAAAATATTAATGGCCGCATCAGAGGCAATACCTTATATGAAGACAGGTGGACTAGCTGACGTAGTGGGCTCTTTACCAAAATATTTTGACAGGGACAGATATGACGTGAGAGTTATACTTCCGAAGTACAAATGTATGGATGATAAATTATTGCCACAGCTTAAGTTCGTCTGTCATTTTTATGTCAATCTCAACTGGCGCAGGCAGTATGTGGGAATTTTTACATCGCAGTATGATGGTGTGACATATTATTTTGTGGACAATGAGTTTTACTTTGCAGGAGATAAGCCATACAACAATATATACGAGGATGTGGAGAAGTTTGCTTTCTTTTCAAAGGCGGTGCTTGAGGCTTTGCCGGTTATTGATTTTGCCCCGGATGTGATACATTGTAATGACTGGCAGACAGGACTCTTGCCGGTTTTTCTAAAGACTGTGTACGGCTCAGACAATTTCTATGCCGGTATCAAGACAGTCTTTACCATTCACAATATGAAGTTTCAAGGGCGTTGGAAGATTAAAGAGGTGGCTGATGTTACAGGACTTCCGGAGCATATTTTTAATTCAGGGGAGCTGGAGTTCTATGGTGAGGCTAATTATTTAAAGGGCGGCATAGTATATGCAGATGAGATTACGACTGTCAGTCCGACATATGCAGATGAAATCTGTACACCTGAGGGCGGCGAGGGCCTGGATGGCCTGATGCTTGAGCGGCGCAGGCATTTGAGAGGCATTGTAAACGGTATAGATTATGAAGTCTTTAATCCTATGAAGGATACATATCTGGATAAGCATTTTTCTGTAAGGGAATTGAGTGGAAAGGTCGTTAATAAGCGTCAGCTGCAGGAGAAGTATGGTCTGGCTGTGAATAAGGATGTCATGCTGATTGGAATAGTTTCGCGTCTGACAAATCAGAAGGGCTTTGATCTGGTGGCATATGTGATGGAGGAAATGCTCTCCACCATGAATGTACAGTTTATAGTGCAGGGCACAGGAGAGCAGCAGTATGAGGAGATGTTTAATTATTTCCATGGCAGGTATCCGCAGAAGCTTGGAGTATTTATCGGCTACTCAGAGGAAAATGCACATGAGATATATGCAGGCTGTGACGCATTTCTCATGCCGTCTCTTTTTGAGCCGTGCGGCTTGAGCCAGCTCATGTCTATGCGATATGGTACGCTGCCTATAGTCAGGGAGACCGGTGGTCTTAAGGACACTGTAGCAGCGTACAATGAGTATGAGAATACGGGCGATGGCTTTTCCTTTGCCAATTATAATGCGCATGATATGCTGCATGTCATCAAATATGCTCTTGATGTGTTTGAAAACCATAAGGACAGATGGCAGGAGATGATGCAGCGCGCCATGAGGCATGACTTCTCATGGAGGGCATCTGCGAAAGAGTATGAGAAGCTTTACGACATGCTGCTTGGCAACTAGTACATCGTTCTGCAAATAACAGGTCAATAACTTTCATGAATTTCCAACTATGTTCTTAGAAAGTAAAATACCGGATACATATCTATGATATGATATCCGGTATTTTGTGTTATCGGGTATGATTATAAGGTTATATGATTATCAGTAGACAGTGTCTGTTTTACTATCGTATATGTAGTACCTCTCGCCGAGCACTTCCTCGTCACGTACCTCTGTCGAGTTTACCTCACAGATGAACTCGCTCAGGTTGCAGACATCTATATCGCTATCCAGCGGCATTACCAGAAACTCATGGATACTGCTTGGTATGAGCAGCATATTGCCACCGAGCTTTTTAGCCAACGAGCTTAGCACACCCGGGTAAAGTACGGCGGATGCACCGTTTGTCTGCCTGCTGTTTGTCAGGATGTACATAGGCAGGCTGTCAAAATCACAGACTGCGCGCATCTGATTGGCATAGCCCGGACATTTTTTGGCAAGAAACTCTGCCATGTTGATTATTGAGCATGGAAGTATCCTTGGTGTATTTTGCATTGAGGCGCGGATTAGTGTTTCTGTATCTATGCCCCAGCGTGAAAGAAGCGCATCTGTGACTGTAATGGTGCCAAATTCAGGCAGTTCTGCTCCTACATATACTTCAAATATGATGGCAAAATCCAGATATTTGATATAGGGCATGTCCTTTAGCTGCTTTTGGTTTTTGTCGTAGCTTATGAGCTGAAAAATTATTTTCTCCTTTACCTTGGAAAAATCATCACAGAAGCTTATGTCAAAATCTTCAGTTGGCTTGAAATCATTGTAGGTGGATAAAATTGCATCGAGAATAGAATCAATGGATACACCATCAAGATACCAATGGTAGTAAGGATTGAGATAAATAGTCGGTGCTATATTGAATTTGGGATTGATAATCACCAATCCGTCGTAGATCATCCCGTTGTTCTTTTTGACAGGATGGATGGTAAGCTTGAAATTATTGTCAAGTCTTGCGGTTATTTCTGTTTCTATAGTATGTAAAAACTCCGTGTATTTCATGAATCTCCTTGCGGAGCATAAAAATATCGGATCCCGTGGAAAAGTAAAACCCACGAAGCAGGGCGCTTCGTGGGTTTTACTCTATCATTGTTTGTTGAAGTTTGCAATATGTATTTTTGTACAATTTTTAGACTTCATTTTTGTGACATCATACAAAATATAGCTGCGCAATTCATTTTTAATCCGATTTGAGCCTCTGCCACAGTGTGTTGTAAAGAGTTGCGTCATCATCATTTAAAGCTCTGTATACTTCACAGTTTTTGAGCATATCGGAAGGAGGATTAATCGCCTCATTTTCCTTTGTTTCCTCATCCTGGTTGTCGATGACAGACTGGATAGGTGATGCATAGTATACATATTCAAAGTTGAGCTGTGCCGGCTCATCACTGCAGATATAGTTCAAAAATTCCTGTGCGCCCTCTTTATTCTTGCATGTTTTTGGAATAAACCATGAGTCAATCCAGAGGTTTGAACCCTCCTTTGGCACGATATAGTCCAGGTTATCGTTTTCAGCCATGGCGGCAGCTGCCTCACCGGAGTAGCACACTGCGATTGCCGCATTTTCAGCAACCATCTCATCACAGGTCTCATCCACGTAGTAGGCGAGCACATCACTGCTTTGTTTGTTCAGTATATCAAATGCTTCATCGAGCTTTGCTGTGTCTGTCTCGTTTATCGAGTAGCCAAGTGTGCGAAGGGCGGGAGTAAAGGCATCACGGACAGAATTAATCATAATCATGTTGTCCTTGTATTTGCCGTTCCACAGGCAGTCCCAGGTATTTAGGTCTGATGCATCAGCCATCTTTTTATTGTATAGTATGCCGAGTGTGCCGTAGAAATAAGGCACAGTGTATTCATGTGTCGGGTCAAAGGATGCGGACATGTCGATTATATCCTGATTTACATTTTGATAGTTTGGCATTGAGCTGTAGTCTATCTTGTTGACCTCACCCTCACTTATGAGCTTCTCGATGATGTAGTCAGAGGTGCAGATGACATCGTAATCGATGGCACCGGACTTGTACTTTGTGTACATCTCCTCAGGCTCCTCGTATTCCTCGTATTTAATGGTGATTCCGGTTTCCTGCTCGAAGCTGTCGATTACTGATTCATCGATGTATTTACCGTAGTTTAGCACTGTTATGGCATTGTCATTGTTCGTGCTTCCGGCGCTTATGGTAAATACCGAAAAGCAGCCGATTACGAGTACTGCAACAATTGCGATGCTCACACTACGCTTTACGATGCGCAGCTTTTTAGCCCTTGCAGGCTTCTTTGAGGCGCTGACAGGTATCTGGTTTGAGTTGATGTTTACCACAACCAAAAGTAGCAGCACTGTGAAGAAAAGTATGGTTGACAGAGCATACAGCTCCGGCTTTACACCCTTTTTCAGCTCTGTGTAGAGCATGGTTGAGAGAGTGTTTACTCCGGCACCCTTCGTAAAGTAGGTTATGGAGAAGTCATCGAGTGACATTGTGACCGCCATCATAAAGCCGGAGAACACTCCGGGGCTTATTTCAGGCCAGGTGACCTTGAAAAATGCATATAGAGGTGATGCGCCCAGATCAAGTGCGGCCTCATAGGTGTATTTGTTGGTCTGCTTGAGCTTTGGAAGCACATTGAGTATCACATAAGGGATATTGAACGTGATGTGTGCGATAAGCACTGTCACAAAGCCCAGATTCATGAATTTTACAAACAAAAGCATCATTGAGATACCGGTCACGATATCTGCATTGAGCATCGGGATGTTTGTAGCGCCCAGATAGATTGTCTGGTTACGTTTCTTCATGGCGCTTATACCCATGGCTGCGAGAGTTCCTATTATTGTAGAAATCACAGCTGCAAGCAGCGTAATCTGCAGTGTTGTAGAAAATGCCGACATAATCCGCTCGCTCTGAAAGCACTTTATGTACCAGTCGAGCGTGAAGCCTCCCCATTTAACCTTGGATTTGGAGTTGTTGAAGGAGAGTACTATTAATACAACGATAGGTAGATACAGGAACAAAAAAATCAGTCCCATATATACCCTTGATGCTATTTTTTTTACCATAATGCGCTCTGGTCTCCTTCCTTATCAAACAGATTGACGAGTGCCATGCTGATTAATACGAATACCATGAGCACGAGTGAGAGACCGCTTCCTGCGCCCCACTGCGAGCCATGGACGAAATCCTGTTCTATGATATTTCCGATGAGCAGGACCTTGCCGCCACCGAGTATCTGTGAGATGGCAAAGGATGTGAGTGATGGCACGAAAACCATTACGATTCCGCTTATGACACCGGAAACTGTAAGTGGCAGTATAATCTTGAAAAATATTGTGACTTTGTTTGCACCGAGGTCAAGAGCCGCCTCAATCCAGTCGTTTTTGATTCTGGTCATGGAGTTGTATATAGGCAGCAGCATGAATGGCAGAAAGTCATAGACCATGCCAAGCACGACGGCTCCGGAGGTATTCATGATGTTAAAGCCCGGCAGTCCGAGAGTGGTGAGTATCGAGTTGATGACACCGTTTTTTGACAAAAGCTGCTTCCATGCGAGTATTCGAAGCATAAAGTTCATCCACATAGGGAGCATGAAAACAAATACCACAAAGCTTTGATTTTTAATCTTTAAGCCGTTTAAAATCATCGCAAGCGGATAGGACAGCACCAGGCATATTATGGTGCATATGATTCCAAGCCGTAGGGATAAAAGCAGTGCCTTGATATTGGTGTGCTGTGCTATTGCAGCCACATATTCAAATGTGAAGCCTCCGTCAGAGCCTTTAAATGCATAGTACACAATCATGAAAAGCGGAAGTATGATAAATCCGATAATCCATATGAGGTACGGCCCTGCGAGCAGCTGTTTCTTTATTTTAGACATCTATCTCCACCGCCTTTTCATCTGAGGACTCAGGCTTGTGCATTACCTGGATATTAAATGGAATCACCCTGATACCCACATGACTGCCGACCTCTACATATTTGGTGGTGTGCACCATCCAGTCGTAGCCGTTAGCCTTTACCTCAAGCTCATAGTGCACTCCCTTGAAGATATTTGACACGACATCGCCCTGCATGTAGCCGTCCTCCGCAGGCACCAGCTCCACATCTTCCGGGCGGATGACTATATCTACAGGCGTGTTCTCACCAAAGCCCTCGTCCACACAAGGCATCTTTACACCGAGTATCTCGACGAGCTTATCCTTTATCATAACACCGTCGATGATATTACTGTGCCCGATAAAGTCAGCGACAAAGGCATTTTCAGGCTCATTGTAAATGTCCTCCGGTGTGCCAATCTGCTGGATATAGCCCTGATTCATGACTACGATGGTGTCAGACATGGTAAGCGCCTCTTCCTGGTCGTGTGTGACGTAGACGAAGGTGATACCGAGCTCATTTTTGAAGCGAATAAGCTCATACTGCATGCTCTGGCGCAGCTTTAAGTCGAGAGCGCCAAGCGGTTCGTCTAACAGCAGTACCTTAGGCTCGTTTACAATAGCTCTTGCAATAGCGATACGCTGCTGCTGGCCTCCGCTAAGAGAATCCACAGAGCGGTTTTCAAAGCCGTCGAGATTGACGAGCTTTAATGCATACTTTATTTTGTCATCTATGTAAGCCTTACTTTTTTTCTTTATTTTAAGACCAAACGCTATGTTTTCAGCTATTGTCATATGAGGGAAAAGAGAGTATTTCTGGAAAACAGTGTTCAGATTTCTCTCGTTTGCAGGCACATTTGTGATGTCCTTTGAATCAAACATGATTTTTCCCTTGTCCGGGGTCTCAAAGCCACCGAGCATGCGAAGTGTGGTGGTCTTTCCGCAGCCTGATGGTCCAAGCAGCGTCAGAAACTCATTCTCCCTGATGTATAGATTTAAATCGTCGAGTACAACATTGCCGTTGTATGACTTTGTGATATCGATAAAATCAATTAATTTCTTTCCCATGGTGTAAACCTTTCTCATGTAATTATAGTACTGGTAGGACCTGTATGTTTATAATTTGCTGCTGTACACACTAAAAATGTGGCCGGCAGTAATTACAGACCTATAAAAGAGCTTCTGCAGGGGAAGCGTCAGAAGCTTGGAGGATTGCTGACCCATATGAGCATGGCATCCTTTGGAGACTTATTTTCAATAAAATGCTTCTTACCGGCTTTAAAATAAAAGGACTCACCGGCCTTTACGGTGTGCACTTTGCCACCATAGCAAAGCTTCACTGTACCCTTTATCACATATCCAAACTCCTCACACTCCTGAGGCAGATATATTTCAGAACTGCCACCCGGATGAAGAGTGAGCCTGACAGGCTCCATGGAGCGGGTCTGTGCGTTTGGAATGATCCATTCCACCTTGCTGTTTTTTTCCTCGTCAATTTTCTCGAAATAGTCGTTTGCCTTGTATACAATCTGCTCAGGTTCCGAATCTGTAAAAAACTCCGCCGGTGTCATACCCAGGCACTGGATGATATCAAGCAGGGTGCCGACTGACGGTGAATTCTGATTTCGCTCAAGCTGGGAGATAAATCCCTTCGTCAGCTCAGCCCTGTCAGCAAGCTCCTGCTGGGTAAGTCCGTACTGGATACGAAGCTCCTTCATACGATGTCCGATATCCATGTTTACTTCCTTTTCTAATACATTTTATGTTATATTTACTGTAGGTTTAATAATAGATTTTTTGTTTACTAAAAATAAACCAACGAGATAATTTTAATATATTTTTTATAAATGTCAAGGGGATTTTTGTAATAAAAAAACACCTCATTCAGTTTTGAATGAGGTGTTTTTTATGTATGAAGCCGATAACCGGGATCGAACCGGTGGCCTACGCATTACGAGTGCGTCGCTCTACCTACTGAGCCATATCGGCAAGCTATATTATATTATCAGATATAAGAGTGTATGTCAAATTAAAATTTTGGGGGATGATTTCATAAAGGTATTGACAATATAATGTATATAGTGTATATATAACACATGAACAGTTAATAAATACAGTACGGAGGTAGCATATGAAGCTGATGCAAAATTCAGGAGTGCCCATCTATCAGCAGATAGCGGACAGCTTCAAGACAGATATTTTGGCCGGCAGGTATGAGCAGGGGGAGTTCCTTCCGTCGATAAGAGGGCTGGCGAAGGACCTGAAAATCAGTGTGATAACCACGATGAAGGCTTATGAGCAGCTTGCAGATGAGGGACTCATCACAGCGGCACAGGGCAAGGGCTTTTATGTCAATGCACAGGACAGTGAGATGATAAAGGAACAGCATCTGCGCAAGGTGGAGGAGTCGCTGACAGCCGCGATAGCCGCGGCTGAGGTAGCCGGAATCTCAAACGACGAGCTTAAAGGGATGCTTGAGGCATTACTTGATGTAGAATGACAGGAGTGGATTGGTTATGAGTATGATAAACATAGTGATGACAGCATTAGGTCAGCTATTAATGGAATTTGTGGCACAAATTATATCCAGATTTATTTAATACAATGATTATGGATAGCTATAAACAATGAAAAATTTAAGTAAGAATTAGTTCATATTAAACGATGATATGAAAATGAATAAGGAGAAATGAAAATGACAACAAAGAATGCAATTGAGGCAGCAAAAATCACAAAGAAGCTTAAAAACTTCACACTGGATGTGGAGAATTTCGCAATACCGCAGGGCTTTGCTACAGCATTAATCGGAGAAAACGGAGCAGGAAAGACAACACTTTTAAATATCCTAGCAGGAATCAGGCTTGACTACAAAGGTGACATCACATACTTTGGACAGTATTCCGACAAGCAGAAGGAAAACTCCGGTGATATTAAAAACCGCATAGGCTATACCGGTCCGGGCAAGTATTATCTGCCACAGTGGACGGTTAAGGATATCGAGGAAATCAGCAAGCTGATGTTCGATGACTTTTCTGCAGAGGATTTTCACAGATATTGTGAGGAGCTTGCAATATTTTCACATGGCAGCATTGATATGAAGAAAGCCAACAGCTCATTTTCGGATGGTATGAAGATGAAGCTCATGCTGGCAGGAGTCATGGCGCGAAAGACTGACCTTCTTTTGCTGGATGAGCCGGCATCGCCACTTGATCCGCTTATGAGAGATAAGCTGTGCCAGATGATTGGCGAGTATATCCATGAGGGCAACGGAAAGCGAAGCGTATTTTTCTCTACACACAATATCTCAGATATGGAAAATATCACCGATTATGCCATTATAATGGAAAACGGACAGATTGTGGAGCAGGGCTTTGTTGAGGATTTGAAGGAAAAATATATCCTGATTAAAGGAGATGCAGCAGATACAGAGGCTGCCGGTAAGGTACTTTATTCTATGACCAAAAATCCGTACGGTTTTGAGGGCATATGTTTGGCGGAAAACATAGATAAGCTTGCAGGACTTAATGTGACAAAGGAGATTCCTACACTTTACCAGATAAGCGTTGCGGTCATGAAAAATAACACAAAGATTGTGATGCGCTAGTGCGAGGTGAGGTGTTATGGAAAATAAGTCAGGAAGTATGAATGAAAAAATGGTTTCACAGGAACATGATACTGAAAGAACAATTAATAAAAAAGATAACAAAGCAAAGAATGAAGTTCTAACATACATCAGGGATTACCGTGTTATGACTAATCTCAAATATCGTTTTATAACAAATATACTGATTCCGGTTTTAGCAATTTTTACATCAATGCTAATTGCCTGTTCGAAAACAATCTGGGCATGGATTGGAGTTATAGTAATTGTTTATGATTTTTATATGATGTGCGAGGTGGTACAGGACTATTTCTGCTTCGGCTGTATGTGCAAGAAGAATGCATTTGGCATGCATTTCCTAAAGACAGGTTTTAACGGAGTAAGATACTTTGAGAATTCAGTTCTTGTGGATATACTTATAAGACCGCTGCGTATTGGAATTACAATACTCATTGCTTCAATACCATTTATTAAATTTGGAGTTAATATTTGGTCGATATTTGACATTATTATGATATCTTCAATTGTTTCTGTTGGCTCATTAAATATATTCAGATACATGGATCTGGGAATGTATATTTATCTGCTGGCGCTTATAGTTATCTTACCGGCAATTGCAGGCAGTATAGCTGTTTTGATTTATGGCGGGAGAATGTGGTTTATCGCACCTGTGTTAGCAGTGGTGCTTGTAGGAGTGATAGCAGCGACATATTATCATATGATGGTGCGTATCCGCAGATCATATGTTGATGTGTAGAGGCATTTTAAATTGGAAGTATATTTGAAAAGGAGAAATATTATGTTGAAAGATATTAAATTAGGATTTAAATTATTGAGATATGGCTACAAACTGAAGTTGAATGTGATCATGCTTGTATTCTTTACAATATTCGGAATAGCATCAGAGATATTCAGCAAAGGAACCTCAATCATAGGCGGTGTATACTTTATGATGAGTGGTATGTTCACGTTTCAGCTTATTATGTCTATGGATGTATCTGAGCTTATCCAGTCCACATCGCTGAAAAAAAAGCTGCAGATATACATTCCGGTGCTTGCCAGCACAGTGATAAACCTGATTTTATTTACAATTTTTGTGGTGGAAAGAGTTGTTCTGATACAGATGGGAGTGGCAGATAAGACGCAGATTATCTATACGCTTTTTATGCTTGATGTTATTCTTCTTATAACTTATCTGTACACCAGCATATGCTATAAGTACTTTGTACTGGGCTTTATATTATTTATGGTTGCGTTCATGGCGGCATTTATGGCACTTGATAATACGGCATTTATGGGATTTGCCGATACTATTGTAGCGCTTGGTCTGCCGGTGATTGCTTTATTTGGTTATATTGCTATTTTTGTCGGTGGGGCACTTGAGATATTGATAGGAGAGCTGCTTTACAAGAAGCCTTTGTCTGAATTCGCATTCAGGGGATTTTTCCGTGATGCAAAGTAGTGTTCGCAAAAAATAAGAAATATTTGTGTAAAAATATTGAAAAAATGATCGCTTTGTAGTATGTTATCATTGTCGGTGCAAAGCCGGCAATGAGACTAATTAACATATTATCAGGAGAAAAATATATTAAATGGATAGTGACAGTTATAGTAAACAACAGTTAGACGACTTGTTTATGGATATGATTGCCTACTATGATGGCGATCCAAAGAGAATCCAGCATTTCACCAAGGTGCACAGCTATGCAAGGCTTATCGGTATAGGAGAGGAGCTTGATGATGCCTCGCTCTTTATACTTGAGGCAGCGGCTTACACACACGATATCGGCATACGTGTAGCGGAGGAGAAGTATGGCAGGTGCGATGGGAAGCTTCAGGAGCAGGAAGGACCGATAATCGCCCAGAAGATGCTCTCACAGCTTGGCTTTGAGAATTACATAGTTGAAAGAATATGTTTTCTCATAGGTCACCATCACACATATGACAATATAGATGGTCTTGATTATCAGATACTCGTTGAGGCTGATTTCCTCGTAAATCTGTATGAGGATGATGCGGGAAACCGTGCAATCGACAAGGCATATAAGCGCATATTCAAGACTGAAACAGGAAAAAAGATTTTTAGACTAATGTTCGGATATGAAGAAGAGGATTAGTATGAGCCGGACCGGGAGGAGACTTCCGGTCCTTGTTCGTATTATGCGGCTTATATCAGAAATAGTAATTAAAGTAAATATGCAGAATAGTTACCTGAAATATATTTGAGGATGTGTTAAATAATTTGGTATTTGGAGAAAAAATATAATATGGCAAATAAAATTAACTATCAAAAATTAATGGAGGATTTAATAAAAGAAAATTGCATGGATAATAGCTGTACCCCACGGCTTTTGCTCCATAGCTGCTGTGGGCCGTGCAGCACGTATTGCATACAAACTCTCTCAGAGTATTTTGAAGTGACGGTATTCTATTATAATCCAAACATTTATCCGCCAGAGGAATATCACATGAGAGCACAGGAGCAGAAGCGATTTATAGATGAGTTTCCGGTGAAAAATCCGGTTCACTTTGTGGAGGGTGTGTACGACACCAAGCGCTTTTACGATATGGCACGCGGCATGGAGGCTGTGCCTGAGGGCGGGGAGAGGTGCTTTAAGTGTTACAGGCTGCGTCTTGAGGAGAGTGCACAGTATGCAAGGGAGCATGGCTTTGATTTTTTTACTACGACACTTTCCATCAGCCCGTTGAAGAATGCCGAAAAGCTCAATGAGATAGGAAAAGACTTAGAGAGCCAATATGGAGTGCGATATCTTTTCTCTGATTTTAAGAAGAAAGAGGGCTATAAAAAGTCCACAGAGATATCAAAGCAGTATGATATGTACAGGCAGTACTACTGCGGCTGTGTATTTTCCAAGGAGCAGCGTGACAGAGAGATTGCAGCACGTGGGTGAAAATGTGGTTGCGTGTCAGCAAAAATTATTATATAATTTAGCACAGTAAAGCGGCTGTGTATGGCAGACGGCGGTATCACATTTTGGTTTTGTTCAATGTTTTATGATACCGGGAAAATAAATCATCATTTAATAATCAAGGAGGAATCTCATGGCACAGTTATGGGGAGGACGTTTCACAAAGGAGACAGATCAGCTCGTTTACAATTTCAATGCGTCCATTTCATTTGATCAGAAGTTTTATAAAGAGGATATAGAGGGTAGCATCGCCCATGTCACGATGCTTGGAAAGCAGGGCATCATCTCACAGGCAGAGAGCAATGATATAGTGGCTTGCCTAAAGCAGATACTTAAGGAGGTAGAGTCGGGAGAGCTTGAAATCAGCTCAAAGTATGAGGATATCCACAGCTTCGTTGAGGCTACACTCATAGACAGGCTTGGTGATACAGGAAAGAAGCTTCACACAGGCCGAAGCAGAAACGACCAGGTAGCTCTTGACATGCGTCTTTTCACCAGAAAGACAGTGAAGGAGACTGATGATGAGCTTAAGGAGCTTTTAGCTGTTATCCTTAAGATTATGAAGGAAAACACACAGACTATCATGCCGGGCTTTACACATCTGCAGAAGGCCCAGCCAATCACTCTGGCTCACCATATGGGCGCATATTTTGAGATGTTTAAGAGAGACAGATCAAGACTGTGCGATATATATAAGAGAATGAACTATTGTCCGCTTGGCTCAGGAGCACTCGCTGGCACTACATATCCGCTTGATAGGGACTATACAGCACAGCTTCTGGATTTTTACGGACCGACACTTAACAGTATGGATGGTGTGTCAGACAGAGATTATCTGATTGAGTTTTTATCGGCTCTTTCAACTATCATGATGCATCTGTCACGTTTTTCTGAGGAAATTATCATATGGAATTCAAATGAGTACCAGTTTGTTGAGATTGACGATGCGTACAGCACAGGAAGCTCAATCATGCCACAGAAGAAAAATCCTGATATAGCAGAGCTTGTCAGAGGAAAGACAGGCCGTGTATACGGTGCGCTCATGTCGCTTCTCACCACCATGAAGGGTATTCCGCTTGCGTACAACAAGGATATGCAGGAGGATAAGGAGCTGGCATTTGATGCATTCGACACTGCAAAGGGATGTATCGCACTTTTTACAGGAATGATTAATACAATGAAGTTTAACAAGGACGTGATGAGAAAGAGTGCAAACAATGGCTTTACAAATGCCACAGATGCAGCTGATTATCTCGTTAAAAAGGGTGTACCATTTAGAGATGCACATGGTATTGTAGGAAGAATAGTGCTTTACTGCATCGACAAGGGCATTGCAATCGACGATATGAGCATCGACGAGCTCAAGGCTATCTCTCCGGTATTTGAGGAGGATGTATTTGATGCCATTTCAATGGAGACCTGTGTCAGCACAAGGTGTACAGTTGGAGCACCATCAAAGACATCAATGGACAAGGTAATTGCCGTTTACGATGAGTATATGAAGTCAAATTGGCAGGATGAAGTGTAGTTTTTGTGCATATTTTATAAAAAACATGGAGAAAAATTATTAATTTAATATAGTTTTTTCCTTGTTTTTCATTAGAGTTTCAAGTAATATATTTCCTATAAAGACAGTTGTACGTGACGGACGGACAAGATGAAAATAGTCGATATTAAAAATAAACGTATGACAAGGTCGAAGAAAATCTAGAAGATAGGGAGATTAGAGTAATGAGTGAAAAGCTTAAAGTAGGTATCCTCGGTGGAACAGGAATGGTAGGACAGAGATTTATTTCTCTTTTAGAGAATCATCCATGGTTTGAGGTAACAACAATTGCAGCCAGCCCAAGAAGTGCAGGCAAGACATACGAGGACGCCGTTGGTGATAGATGGAAAATGGACACACCAATGCCTGAGGCAGTTAAGAAAATCATCGTAAAGAACGTCAATGAGGTAGAAGAGGTTGCTTCACAGGTTGACTTCGTATTCTCAGCCGTTGATATGTCAAAGGACGAGATCAAGAAGATCGAGGAGGACTACGCAAAGACAGAGACTCCTGTAGTTTCAAACAATAGTGCCCACAGATGGACACCTGATGTGCCAATGGTTGTACCTGAAATCAACCCACAGCACATGGAGGTTATCAAATATCAGAAGGAGCGTCTCGGTACAAAGAGAGGCTTCGTAGCAGTAAAGCCAAACTGCTCAATCCAGTCATATGCTCCGGTTCTTACAGCATGGAAAGAGTTTGAGCCATATGAGGTTGTTGCTACAACATATCAGGCAATCTCAGGTGCCGGAAAGACATTCAAGGACTGGCCTGAGATGGTTGGAAACATCATTCCATTCATCGGTGGAGAGGAAGAAAAATCTGAGAAAGAGCCACTTCGTCTCTGGGGATATGTGGATGATGAGAAGAAACAGATTGTTCCTGCAGAGTCACCGGTTATCACATGCCAGTGTATCCGTGTTCCTGTATTAAACGGTCATACAGCAGCTGTATTTGTCAAGTTCAAAAAGAACCCTACAAAGGAGCAGCTCATCGAGGCACTCGAGAAGTTCAGCGGAGTACCACAGGAGCTTGGGCTTCCAAGCGCACCAAAGCAGTTCATCAGATACTGTGAAGAGGATAATCGTCCTCAGGTTGCACTTGATGTGGATTATGAGCATGGTATGGGAATCAATGTCGGACGTCTCAGAGAGGATACAGTCTATGACTGGAAGTTCGTCGGACTCTCACACAACACAGTACGTGGTGCAGCCGGTGGAGCAGTGCTTTGTGCAGAGCTTCTTAAGGCACAGGGTTACATCACAAAGAAGTAGATTTGGCAAAATATTCAATTTTTATTAGGAGGGCGGATTTTCCGTTTGTGGGCTGTGGGCACAGGTGTACTCTCCGGTGAAGGCAGTGCATTGAACGGAAAATCCTCACTCTGTGAATTAATTATTATGCAAAAGTCGAGTCCCTTAAAAGGGACTCTTTTTTGTTAGGTTTGTTAGGTTTATTATTCTCGGGGGGCTTAATTGTTATGCTTGAATTTATATTTTATCGTGGTAAAATAGATAATCTGAGTAGAATATATTTAAGAGGTAGATATAAGTGAAGAATAATAAGTATGAAATTGATATGGTGAACGGTTCAATAATGGATAAGCTTATTTCATTTGCGTTGCCGCTTATGATTTCGGGTATTTTACAGCTGGCATTTAATGCGGTGGATATTATTGTCGTGGGACAGTTTAGTGGCAGCAAATCACTGGCGGCTGTTGGCTCGACTACGGCACTTATCAATGTGTTTGTCAATCTGTTTATGGGTATATCGCTTGGTGCGAATGTGCTCGCTGCCCGATTTTATGCGGCAGGCAAGGATGAGGAGATGTCTAAGACGGTACACACTGCTATTATGATTGCACTCATAAGTGGTATTGTGATGGGTGTGGTCGGTGTTATTTTTACAAGGGGTGCGCTGGAAATCATGGGTACACCGGATGATGTCATAGGTCTTTCCACTATTTATATGAGGATTTATTTTTGCGGTATGCCGTTTTTTATGCTTTATAACTATGGTGCGGCGATTTTGCGTGCTGTCGGCGATACAAAGAGACCTCTTATCTTTTTGATTATTTCAGGCTGTATCAATGCACTGCTCAATCTGTTTTTTGTAATAGTGTGCAAACTGGGGGTTGCAGGTGTTGCAATCGGTACAATTGTTTCGCAGTTTGTTTCCTGCGTACTTGTATTATACTGTTTGAGCAAAGCAGATACCAGCTATAAGCTCTGCTTTAATAAGCTTGCGATTGATAAGGAATATATGCTTCAGATATTTCAGGTGGGAATTCCGGCCGGCATACAGAGCACAGTCATAAATATCTCAAATGCCATGCTTCAGTCATCAGTCAATTCCTTTGGTTCAATAGCCATGGCTGGATATACGGCGGCAAACAATATACTGGGCTTTTTGTATGTATCTGTCAACTCAATCACACAGGCCTGCATGAGTTTCACAAGCCAGAACTATGCGGTAGGAAAACAAAAGAGAATGGACAGGGTACTGATAGACTGTCTGTTTCTCACGACAGCGGTAGCACTTGTGATGGGAAGTGCTTCATACATATTTGGAACACAGATACTTGGCATATATACAAGTAATAGCGAGGTAATTAAATCAGGACTTGAGATTATTTCGATTACAACAATCCCATATTTCCTGTGTGGAATCATGGATCTTTTTCCGGGAGCACTAAGAGGAATGGGATACTCAACAGTACCTATGATACTTTCTATAATAGGAACAGTCGGAGTCAGAATCATCTGGATATATGGTCTGTTTCCAAGCCACAGATCGCTGTTTTTCCTGTTTATATCATATCCCGGTTCATGGATAGCGACAATCATCATGCAGGCTATCTGCTATATGTTTGTCAGAAATAAAGTGAAAGCTACAATAGGAGCCCGGAAATTATAATTAAAATCTATTTGTATATGTGTTAAATTGTGATATAATATTTCCAGTTGATTATTTTGGAGGAATATTATGAAAGCAAAACACACAGATTTAGAGAAACTTGAGCAGCTCTATAAAGAGTCGGGTAACCAGCTCGTAGTGCTCTACGGAAGGAGAGGCTGTCAAAAAGAGGAGCTCATAAAGGAATTTTGTGACGGAAAGAAATTCTTTTACTACAGATGCAGACAGGCATCGCCAGAGCATCAGCTTGAGATGATGGGGGAGGAGATAAGCCGTCAGTACAAGGTGAGCCTGAGCAGACAGACATATGAGGAGTACTTCGCGAGAATCAAATCAGGAGGTCCTTCCAAGCTTGTCGTGATAATCGATGAGGCACAGTTTGTGGCAAAGAGGGATGCATCATTTATGGAAGCAGTTGCAAAGCTTAAAAAGCACAAGCTGTATCCGGGACCTGTACTTATAATACTTGCCACATCATCTACAGTCTGGGCCACACAAGAGGCAGCAGAGCAGTTTAAGGGAGCCGAAATGAAGCTTGAATCGCTCAATTTCCTTGAGGTTGTAAGACATTTTGAAAGTCTTCCGGTTGCGGAAATCGTGAGGATTTACGGAGCAATCGGTGGAGTTCCGGCATATCTGGATAAGTGGGATGCAGCTGAATCCTTTAAGGATAATATATGCAGGCTCGTATTGACACCATCGGGAGCACTGTATGGTGAGGCGGATGCTGTTATATCCGCAGAGCTTCGAGAGCTTTCTGCATATAGCACAATACTTGCAGCAATCGCAAGAGGTGAGAACAAGCTCAATGATATTTTCCATGCGACAGGATTTTCACGTGCCAAAATCAGCGTATATTTAAAGAATCTTGCCAACTTCAATATCGTGGAAAAAGTAGTTTCATTTGAGACCGGCGGATGGGAAAATGCAAAGAAGGGCGTATATCAGATAAAAGACACATTTGTTAATTTCTGGTTTAAGTTCGTTTATCCGAATATGTCTAATCTGTTTCTGCTTTCACCGGAAGAGTTTTATGATACATATATAGAAAAAGAGCTTGATGCGTATCTTGAGAGATATTTCAGGGAGGTCTGCACAGAGTATCTGCTTATACTAAATCAGATGGGACAGCTTCCGTTTGCCATAAAGCGTGTGGGTACATGGATTGGAAAGACAGGCCGCATAGACATCGTGGCTCAGAGCGAGGATAGAAGGAGTATCATCGGCTTCTGCAACTGGGACAAGCCAATGATGACCATGGATATGTGCGAGAATATGGCTATGGCTATGGAGCAGGCAAGGCTTACATCTGACGACTATTATCTGTTTTCGGCAACGGATTTTGAGCCTGCACTGCAAAGCTATGTGGTCAGAGACCCTAGGTTCAAGCTCATAAACATGAATGAATTATAGAGGAGCTTATGGGAAAATCACTGATAATAACAGAGAAGCCATCCGTGGCACAGGAATTTGCGAAGGTGCTGCGGGTGAGCGGACGCAATGACGGTTATATAGAAAATGGAGAATATGTGATTTCATGGTGCGTGGGACATCTGGTCGGGCTGGTCTACCCTGAGTCCTACGACATGAAATACAAGAAATGGCGTCTTGAGGATCTGCCGTTTCTGCCAAAGGAATACAAATATGATGTGATAGACAGCGTGCGCAAGCAGTACAATATTGTGCACGCTCTTTTGCAGAGAGAGGACATTGACAGAGTTTACTGGGCAGGTGATGCCGGAAAAGAAGGACAGACCATCGAGGAGAATATCAGAAACTTTGGTGGTGTCAGGGAAGGCATGGAGGAGCTTCGAGTCTGGATAGATTCGCAGACCGAGGAGGAAATCCTAAGAGGCATAAAAGAGGCAAAGCCGATGAGTGCGTATGCAAACCTCGGAAAGAGCGGCATCATGCGTACCATCGAGGACTATGCGATGGGCATCAACTTTTCGCGTGTCATGTCGGTCAAATACGGCAATCTGCTAAACGATGCAGCGGGTACACGCTCGTACACGGCAATCGCGGTCGGACGAGTGATGACCTGTGTGCTTGGAATGGTAGTAATCCGTGAGCGCGAAATCAGAAACTTTAAGGAGACTCCGTTTTACAGGGTAATCGGCAGGTTTACGGATGCCGGTGTAGAGGCAGAGTGGAAGGCTGTAGAAGGCTCAAGGTACTTTGAATCACCGCTTTTATACAAGGAAAACGGCTTCAAAGAGGAAAAAGAGGCACTCGCTTTAATTGAAGAATTAAACGGCAAACAGGCGAAAGTTAAATCTATAGTTAAGAATATTACTAAAAAAAGAGCACCGTTTCTTTTCAACCTGGCGGAGCTGCAGGCAGAGTGCTCAAAGAAGTTTAAAATCAGCCCTGATGAGACATTACAGGTGGCTCAGGATCTGTATGAAAAAAAGCTCACCACCTATCCTAGAACAGATGCCAGGGTGCTCTCAAGCGCTGTGGCAAAGGAGATTGGAAAAAATATAAGCAGGCTTAAAGGTTTTGAACCGACAGCAGACTTTGTGGAGCATATTATGCAAAAGAGGCTATATGCCAACATAGCTGATACGCAGTACACGGATGACAGCAAGGTAACAGACCACTACGCTATCATTCCGACGGGTCAGCTTACAGAGCTTTCGGGGCTTACATGGCTTCAAAGAGCAGTATTTGAGCTGATTGTCAGGCGTTTTCTTAGTATTTTTTATCCACCGGCAGAGTATGAGAATGTGAAGCTTGTCGTAGATGTGGATAAGGAAAGTTTTTTTGCATCATCAAAGGTACTAAAGAGCGAGGGCTATTTACAGGTGGCGAATCCGCCGAAAAAGAAGTCGTTTGAGGAATCAAACGCACGAATACTTGGTAAAAACAGTGAAACTGCAGATAGTACAGATGAAAACAGCACAGCAAACGGCAGCAATGATGAGATAGTCGTAAATCCCAAGGTGATGCTTGAGCTTGCCGATAAGCTAAAGGCGGGTGATGAGATAGCATGCCAAGGCTATAATATCAAGTTTGGTAAGACATCTCCGCCAAAGCGCTATACATCAGGCTCCATGGTGCTTGCCATGGAAAATGCAGGACAGCTTATCGAGGACGAGGAGCTTCGTGAGCAGATAAAGGGCTCAGGAATAGGCACCTCAGCAACGAGAGCGGAGATAATCCAGAAGCTTGTCCGTATAGGATATCTGAATCTGAACAAAAAGACACAGATACTCACACCAGAAAGCCTTGGCGAGATGGTGTTTGAGGTCGTATACATGACAGTTCCGGCACTTCTTAATCCAAAGATGACAGCCAACTGGGAAAAGGGACTGGACGGAATTACAAGGGGCACGGTGGATTTCTGGGAATACAGGGGAAAGCTTGAGAGCTTTATCCGCAAAGAGACAGAAAAGATGATTGAGCAGAATCTGCGCCCTGAGATTGCAGACCGTATCAGCAGCTTTGCAGGCAAAAATGCCAGAGGTGCGGCGGCCAGACGAAAGATAGGTGTCAAGTGCCCGGTCTGCGGCGGTGAGATAGTGACCACACCGTTTGGCTATGGCTGTGCTAATTATAAAAATGATAAATCAGGCTGTAATTTTAATATCGGACAGGTGGCAGGACTTGATATTCCGGAGGAACAGGTCAAAAAGCTGATTGAAGAAGGAATGACCGACACAATCCGTGGTTTTAAGTCGAAGAGCGGCAAACGCTTTGATGCATGCTTAAAGCTCAACAAGGATGAACAGACGAACAAGGTATCAGCCACCTTTGATTTTGAAAACGTAAAGCCACAAAAGGTCGAGGGCATTGTATGCCCGGACTGTGGAGGCGATATATATGTGTCACCATACGGCTACCGATGTGCAAACTATAACAGACAGACAGAGGATGGCTGCCATTTCTTCGTTGGAAGGATAGCAGACAAGCAGCTGTCACAGGTACAGTTTTTAGAGCTCATGGCAAACGGCAGAACAGAGACGATAAAGGGCTTTAAATCAAAATCGGGAAAGCGGTTCAACGCATGCCTCGTCTTAAAGAAGGAGCCGGTCACAGAGGGAAGTGAGAAAATGCACACCGTCGTAGCATTTGACTTTGACAATGTGGAGGATGAAATCATAAAGGATGTTGTCTGTCCGCTTTGTGGTGGTCAGATAAAAAAGACATCGTTTGGCTATGGCTGTGTGAACTACAAGGGTGACGAGCCGGGAAGCTGCCGCTTTTCGGTGGGACAGATTGCGGGAAAGACAATCACAGCCGCAAACCTAAAGCAGCTTCTTAATGATAAAAAGACCGAGACCATACGAGGCTTTAAATCCAAAAGCGGGAAACGCTTCGATGCGTGCCTGGTGCTTAAGGAGGATGAAAACAAAAAGCTTTCTGTCCAGTTTGATTTTGACCATGTAGAACCAAAGACAGTGAAGGATGTAGTATGTCCGAAGTGCGGAGGCAAAATCCAGGTGGCACCGTTTGGCTTTGTATGCGAGAACAACAGACGTGATGATCCTGAGAGCTGCCGCTTTATGGTGGGTAAGGTTGCAAGCGTCAAGATAAAGGAATCTGTCCTTAAGGAACTTCTGACAAAGAAAAAGACAGAAGTTATATCAGGATTTGTCTCAAAGACAGGCATGAAGTTTGACGCACCGCTAAAGCTCACAGAAGACGGAGATATAGCCTTTGATTTCCCCGAAAAGCCTAAGCCAATCGAGACAAATGTACTCTGTCCAAAGTGTGGCAGACCTCTCAAAAAGACACAGTGGAAATATGAGTGTGAGTGCGGCTTCAATGTTTGGCATACTGTGGCAAAGGTGGAGCTTTCAGAGGAAATTCTCACGGAGCTGTTTACCACAGGAAAGACCAAAAAGAAGGTCACAGGCTTTACCTCCAAGGCGGGAAATGTATTCGATACATGCCTTAAGTTTGAAAATGACCAGATATCATTTGATTTCGATAACCCGGGTGAGGAAGAAGTACAAAGCACGGCAGATGATGCGCCGGACGAGACAACCATGAATAATACAACCATGGATGAGATGGGAATCCCCGAGGAATTTCTGGCAGGATTTGATATGGCAGCTGATAGTGCACAGGCAGATGATGTGTCGGAGGCGGCACTTGCGGCGGCGCATGAGCTGTTCGGTGAGTAGCTCTGACTATAATTAATTATTAAATCTATAATTAATATGAATTTTTATATTTATGTTTAATACTTATATTTAAGTTTAAATATTAAAATGACAGTTAAAATAATAGTCAATAATTTTCACATAATTAAAAGAAAGGACATAGAAAAATGGAAAACGCAAAAATAACAAACCTCTATAATCTGGATGAAACAATCGCAAAGGAGTATTTATCACAGTTCACTTATCCATGGGAGGCACTTGCCGGAATAAGTGATTTCATCAAGGAGATAGGACCAACACTCGACCCTGAAATCTATGAGAAAAGAGGCGAGGATATCTGGGTAGCAAAGAGCGCAACAGTATTTGACAGCGCATATCTGCACGGTCCGCTCATTATCTGCGAGGATGCAGAAATCAGACAGTGTGCTTTTATCCGTGGCAGTGCAATTGTAGGAAAGGGCTCAGTAGTAGGTAACTCCACAGAGCTTAAAAATGTAATCATCTTCAACTCAGTACAGGTGCCTCATTACAACTATGTAGGAGATTCAATTCTGGGCTACAAATCACATATGGGCGCAGGCTCTATTACATCAAATGTAAAGAGTGACAAGACTCTTGTAGTCGTAAAAGATGTTTACGATACAAAAGAGGAGATTGAAACCGGCCGCAAGAAATTCGGCGCTATGCTCGGTGACCATGTGGAGGTGGGCTGCAACTCAGTGCTCAATCCGGGAACAGTAATAGGAAGAAATTCAAACATTTATCCGCTTTCAAGAGTACGCGGAGTCATTCCTGCAAACCACATTTTCAAGGACAAGGACAACGTAGTTCTTAAAAAATAGTAATGTTGTTTGAAAAAATATTGTATTTTTGTTGTTTTTTGTCGATGATACTCTAGACTTATGACAAAAAATATGAGAGAATAAATCGGGTATGTTAAAACCATAACGAAAGGAGTCTTAAGATGATTTACACTAAGGAAGTTGAAAACATGTGTCCTGTAGCTAAGGGCGCAAAACATGAGCCAGCTCCTATCCCAGAAGAAGGAAAATGGGTTCATTCTAAGAAAATTGAGGACATTTCAGGATTTACACACGGTGTAGGCTGGTGTGCACCACAGCAGGGTGCCTGCAAGCTCTCACTCAATGTAAAGAATGGAGTAATTGAAGAGGCATTAGTTGAGACTATCGGATGCTCAGGAATGACACACTCTGCAGCTATGGCAGCAGAAATCTTACAGGGTAAGACAATTCTTGAAGCATTAAACACAGACTTAGTTTGTGATGCCATCAATACAGCTATGAGAGAGTTATTCTTACAGATCGTTTACGGTCGTACACAGTCTGCATTCTCTGATGATGGACTTGCTGTTGGAGCAGGACTTGAGGATTTAGGAAAGGGACTTCGCTCACAGGTTGGTACAATGTACGCAACAAAGGCAAAGGGAGTTCGTTACCTTGAGATGGCTGAGGGCTATGTAACAGGAATCGCTCTTGACAAGAACGATGAAGTAATTGGATACCAGTTCGTTTCTCTTGGAAAAATGACAGATTTTATCAAAAAGGGTGATGACGCTAACACAGCTTGGGAGAAAGCTTCAGGATCATACGGTCGTGTAACTCCAGAGCAGGGTGCTGTTAAGATCATCGATCCAAGACAGGAATAAGAGGAAAGGAGAACGACAATGGCATTATTTGAATCATATGAAAGAAGAATAGACCAGATCAATGCTGTACTTAACAGCTATGGTATCAGCTCAATCGAAGAAGCTGAAAAGATTACAAAGGACGCTGGACTTGATGTTTACGATCAGGTAAAGAAAATCCAGCCAATCTGTTTTGAGAACGCTTGCTGGGCATACACAGTTGGTGCAGCAATCGCAATCAAAAAAGGATGTAGAAGAGCAGCAGACGCTGCAGCAGCAATCGGAGAGGGACTTCAGGCATTCTGTATTCCTGGATCAGTTGCTGATCACCGTAAGGTAGGTTTAGGACATGGTAACCTTGGAAAGATGCTCCTCGAGGAGGAGACAGAGTGCTTCTGTTTCTTAGCTGGTCACGAGTCATTCGCAGCCGCTGAGGGTGCTATCGGAATCGCTGAGAAGGCAAACAAGGTTCGTCAGAAACCACTGCGTGTTATCCTTAACGGACTTGGAAAAGACGCTGCACAGATCATCTCACGTATCAACGGATTCACATTCGTAGAGACACAGTATGACTACAAGGCAGCTAAGCTCAACATCGTATCTGAGCATGCATACTCAGATGGACTCCGTGCAACAGTTAAGTGTTACGGTGCAGATGATGTTCAGGAAGGTGTTGCAATCATGCATCACGAGAACGTTGGTGTTTCTATCACAGGAAACTCTACAAACCCAACTCGTTTCCAGCATCCTGTAGCAGGTACATACAAGAAAGAGTGTATCGAGCAGGGTAAGAAGTACTTCTCAGTAGCATCAGGCGGTGGTACAGGACGTACACTTCACCCAGACAACATGGCAGCAGGACCAGCTTCATACGGTATGACAGATACAATGGGACGTATGCATTCAGATGCACAGTTCGCAGGATCTTCATCAGTTCCGGCTCACGTTGAGATGATGGGACTTATCGGAATGGGTAATAACCCAATGGTTGGTGCTACAGTAGCAGTTGCCGTTTCTGTTCAGCAGGCTGCTGATGAGGGCAAATTCTAAATAGAAAGCTTGATTTTATAGGCTTTTTGGAGACTCATATCATTTTTGGTATGGGTCTCTTTTTTTAGCTCATTTTCTGGATTTGGTGTAAAAATAGCTGCACGCTGCCCTCAAGTCGCCATATTTAATTATTGGCGACGTGGAAAGTGAAATATTGGCGACTTGGGCGACGCAGGTTGACAAAAATAATTGTTTATGGCGACTTGGAATACTAATTCCGGTTATATTTTATGCCTCGCAGGTCATAGCCTTTTGTATTTTTATTTATTAAAATTTCTAATATCTCTTGTGCGAAAGGAGAAGTAAATGAGCGAAGTAATTGTAAGAGAAGCTTTGATTCTTTTTTCTGCCACATGCGGTATCCTAACGGCACCGCAAGATATGATATTTTATCACGATTCCACACGGGCACACATAACATCAGACTTACAAAACAGTGTCCATTAAGATAATTACAGCCATTATGCGTTGCATGATCAAACAGCTTTGATACATTTTCAAATTTTGTACCAAATTTGGAGATTATTGTATCATCAATGCAAAGAAACACCGGCTGTGATTTAAGCTGTTCCGGAATAAGGTGCAGTGCCATTTTGGCAGTTACATTCATAAATCTTGAATAATCAGCTTTGGCATAAGAGCAGGCATGATAAAAAGTATTCAGGGATTTTTCTGTTATCACGGCAAGAAAATGCTGGTACAGGAATCTGATTGAATGAGCTGACTCCAATGCGAGTATTTAAAGTACTAGTAAAAATAATGTTTCTGCCGTAGGAACAGAAAAAGTTGCATAATATTCAAAAAATATTTATGAAGTCTACCAATTAATGAGTTTTCGTTGTATAATGTCTTTGTCGTACAGGGTCACTTTCCTTTGTACTGTTTTTGTGCAAATTCATTATACATCATAAAGCCATGTACGATTTCTTTTTTATGAAAAAGTTGTAAGTGGTGTATATAAAGTGAGTTAATTATTATTAAAAGTATATTTGACAGTTGAAATATATATAAAAACTTTATACTAAACTTAATTTGTGTTTGTAAATCATTAAATATACTGTATTATTATAAGTATAATAAGAAAAATTTGAAATAGAAAGATAATAACCACTTTAAACTAATTTGTTGGATTGACTATATTCTATGAATAAACATTAAAAAAACGCAAGGAAATAAGGAAATGAGGTGTTTCCGATGGTTTATGACAAAGATAATATAATTATCTTATTGTAAGTGTGCTACATCAGAAAAAATTGACTTTTGTGGTGAAGGAGGAATCATTAGGTTTAAAAAGCATAAATTTATAAGTTTCTTAATAATATTTGTATTACTTTTTAGTGTTAATATTACAACTTTTGCATATACAACAATGGAACAAAATTCTTCAGTAAATTATACTTCTGAAATTAAATTGTATGATTCTAATGAGAATATTATTGCATACTACTATGAATTAAACCCAACGGGATATGTTATTGTAAATGCTGATAATAATGAAATGATTGAGTATTCTGAATACAACAATAAATACTTTTCGGAGAAAGATGCTCATTATTATTATGGCGGTCCGCTAATGTATTATAAGGCGGACGGGACTAGACAATTTGGAAGTATAATAGAATTGCAGTCTCAAAAAGAAGTAGCTATAGAAGATATTACACCTCTAGTGCGTGGCTCAGAAGCTGATTCATTAGGAACTTTAAATATCGATAATTTTTTAATAAAAACAAGGGCTGTATCTAGCGATAGTATATCTCATTCTACTGCACGATACAGTTATAATCCAGATGGAAGATGTGGTTCTGTTGCAGGAGCCATTGTTTTGAATTATTATGATCGATATAAGTCACCGTCATATGTACCTAATAGTTTAGAATCTTCAGATGGCGTTGCTTTGATAAATGCACTTGTTGCAAGAATGGGAACAAGTACTAATTACATTGAGTTAAAAAGAGGATTATCGTTGTATATTAAGCAATACTATAAACCAACTACAGTAACTGCAAATACATATAGTTGGGGAGATAGAATTAGAACAATTATTGGTAAAAATTATCCATGCATATTAGGATTGACATCTCATCCACGATATGGAGAACATTGGGTTGTTGTAACGGGTTATAATTTTACATCTCATAATTCTGGAACCTATACAGTAAATGATGGATGGGGAAATGTTGGAATAAATATTAATTCGAGTTATACAGATGGGGGTGTTGATATTGGGTAATAAATCTGTTGTAAAACGCAAGTCGTATATTACAATGTTAGTGTTTATATCCACGATAATTATACTTTTTTTAATAGTGAATATGCATGAAAATAGTAGCAAAATAAAGGTAAAAGGTGGAGAAGGATATGGTATGTTTGATAAAGCAACAAGAATAGAGATTATATTTAATGATAATGAATATATTGTATCCAATCCAGATGAAATTGAACAAATAATTCGTTTGTGCCGTCAAAACTGGGAGCCATCAAATACTCATATTACAAAGGAAGATTGTGATATGTGTGTTAAGTTTATTGGTACAGATACAGAGGTTTGGGTTGATACTGAAACATTATCATCATATATAGGGGAAAGTTTTGTACAAATGCCAGAAGATTTATTTAAAAAAATTAAAGAAGTAGTCTCGTTAAGTAATACACTTCGGAGCATGCCGATATTTCAATGTATCTACAAGGAAAAAATTCTACTGTTCTCAGTTAGTATGGGCTGCATTTAAAGATAATTACGGAATCGACTTAGATACGTCCGATTTTGGAGATGCGGTACATCCGATGGAACTTGTAAATTCTTCAAAAACATATACTATTTATAAAAAATAATAATGTTTTAAGTAATATTTTGTGATGACTCGGCCTGGAAAATTTGTGTATAAATTAATGTTTCTCAAATTTTCCAGGCTGATATTTTAGATGAGGTATGTGTATGAAAAAAAAATTTTTTACAATTTGTGCAATAGTGTTTCTAGGATTTACTGGATGTACGCATAGAGAGAGTGCGAATATAGATCTAACAACTTCATCTGTTGGAGTTATTGAAACAAGTGGTAATAGTAAAAAAAGTAGAATTTACTTTTATAATCAAAATTTAGAAAAAACAGCTACGCTTCCATTGGAATACGCTTCATTAGGAAGTATTTTTTATAATCCAGTAATTTATGAAGATGAACTATATTTGATTCCTCAAGGAAAAACTAATGTTAAGGATGAAAAAAAGGTTCTGAAAATTGAGTTGAAAAGTGGGAATCAAAAAATCTATGAAATCAATCAGTTGGCAATGAATAGTATTTGTGTTAATGATAAAAATATTTATACTTGCAATACGTTAAACGGTGATTCGTACATTAATAAATGTAGTAAAGAAAATAATCAAGTCGTAAGTGAGAAAATTGAAGGTGTTTATGTAAGCAAGCTATTGTGTAGTAAAGATATGTTATTTGCATTTGCTACTACAAAATACGGAAAAGAGATGAATTCTTACATTTACATTTATGATGCTGAAGAACTGAGTTTTGATGAGAAAATTGATATTACAAATTATGGAGGTACTCATTATAAAGCAATTCTTTTCGACAACAACATATTGTTTTCAAACTCAGTAGATTCTGGTGATCATCCATGTAATACCGTTTGCATATATTCGATAAATGACAAGACGATAGAAACAATTTCATTTGATCAATATTATCCACTAGATTTGGCCGTATGGGATAACATACTTATCGTTTCTCACTTTGACTTGGTAAAAAGAGAAGGTGGAAGTATATCTATATATAACTTAGAAACCAAAGAGTTAAATAATATAGAACTTGGACATGATGTAGAGCAAATGACGATTAATGAGAATGTTATCTATATTTTATCAGATAAAATAATTTATCAATATGAATTAAAAGATATGAATTTGTATCTAAAATGTAAGACTCAAATAAAAAAATCAAATGAAGAAAATTATCTTTCGGGGATTTTTATATTAAACCTGAATCCATGAAGTTCACTCTTTAATAAGTCAAACCTGCCAAAGGTAAGTTGGTTTCATGATTGGAGTATACTTATATGACATTTTCGGTGCTAGTGCTGGGAACAAAAGCAGTCACCCAAACAATACAGTTTTTACAGTGATGCCGGGGACAAGCAAACTTGAAAAAGCTGACTTTCCGGTACATGTGACAGTGAGAAAATATGATACAAGGATTATAGATGACACTACACGATTATTGCTCTAATTCTGGTAAAGACTTAATACTTGATTATATAAATAGTTTACCAGAAGATGAAAAGACAGATCAAAAACTTGTCCGAAAACGAGCATCTGAACTTGGAAAACAACTAGGCAAAACATTTATATAAGTCCAGCTAATAAATGTCAATAGTTAAATGAGAAAAAATCTATTTTATTTTCT
>ERZ1034730.1-NODE-1-length-227213-cov-63.806976_pt1 | contig 227213 bp, 224 predicted proteins | sample MGYA00520650_ERZ1034730 | MGnify/ENA primary metagenome ERZ1034730 (study PRJEB33766, sample SAMN09781702) | gut metagenome | biome: gut microbiome | host: Homo sapiens | place: Madagascar | study: EMG produced TPA metagenomics assembly of the PRJNA485056 data set... | reverse complement strand
AAATATAATTATTTTCATAATGGAATGAATTGTGAAGACGATTATTATAAAGAAAAAGTAGGGGAAACTAGTGAGGATATGTTTTTAATTAAATTCTTAGGATATAAAAATAATGCCCCTAGGTTTTTAGCTAAGTGTAAAATTTGTGGATATACAAAAGAAATAGATTACAGTAATTTTTGTAAAAAACATGGAACAAGTCATACTGGTAGAAAGAGCAAGTGCCATCATATCGTTCCTACAAATGTTTCTACTAAAGATCCATTATACAAAGCTTTGAATAATAGATGGCATGCTATGATAGGTAGGTGTTATAGACCTACTAATAATCGTTATTATCTATATGGTGGGAGAGGTATAAAAGTTTGTGATAGATGGCATGATTTCCATAATTATTTTTTGGATAATTGGAACTCTTTTAAAGAATTTGCCGATAAACATGGATTAATAAATACAACTATGGATAGAATAGATGTAAATAAAGATTATTCTCCTGAAAATTGTACATGGGCAACGCAAGAAGAGCAATCTAATAATAGAAGGTATAATCTTGAATTTGAAGTATATGATGAAGCTACTAATGGATTTATAGGAAAATATAGAGGGCTAAGTAAATATATTAGAGCTAATAATTATGCTGAAAAAGATAGATGTAATATAAAAAATAGATTAAGCGATAAAGTTATTTCTGATGTTTATAAAGGTAGAATATACAAAAAGGTGGTGAGCTAATAAATGGCAGTATCTACTAACAAACGTGTTGCTAGAAAGATTACAAACAAAGATGAAGTAGATTATTTTTTAAATTTATCCCAAAAAGATGCAGAATCTCTTTCTAAACTTATGGAAACTTTTGGTACTTTAAATGGTAAAGCACCAAAGTATAATACATATGATATTATAACTATTCCACCTAATTCTTATGGCATTGGTAATAAGAAGAATAAAAATACTTTTACTACTACTTTAGGTAGATGGTGGTTCAATAAGTGTTTTATAGAACAAGACTTATTTGATTTATTCCATTATATCAATAAACCTATAAATAAAGATGTATTAGGCGATATGAATGATCAGATTTCATATGCTATTATGGAAGATAGATTACCATTGTCTGCATTAAAAAGATATTTAATGAGACAGCAGAAATTCCAGCCTTATTGCAATATACTATGCTCTGGATTTACTACAAACATGCTTACTATTTCTTATAAGATTGATAAAATGAAAAAACAATTAGAAAAGAAATATGCAGATGAATTAGCTGATCCAGAAAGAAATATGTATGCTGCTGATAAGATAGAAAAAGAATTATTAGACTATGCTAAAAAAGAACTTAAAGATGATATATCTATGGATATGTATGATTCTAAAGCTAAAGGTTCTTTTGCTAATAACTTTAAAAATATTTTTGTAATGAAAGGTGCTATTAAAGACCCAGACCCTACTAAGGGCTATGATGTAGCTATGTCAAGTTATATTGATGGTATTTCTAGAGATGATTATTCTAAATTAGCTAAAGCGTTAGCAGCTGGCCCATATTCTAGATCTAAGAAGACACCTGAAGGTGGGTACAATGAAAAACTATTATTAAGAGCATTTCAGCATCTTACCTTAGCTCCTAAAGGAACTGATTGTGGTACTAAGAGAACTATAGAAATTACATTAGATAAGTATAATATTAAACTTATGATGTATTCTTATATAGTAGAAGGAAATAAACTTATAGAATTGAATTCTACTAATAAAGATAAATATTTAGGTAAGACAGTTAGAATGAGATTCTCTTCTTTATGCGAATATAAAGAACCTAATAAGATTTGTAATGTATGCGCAGGAAATCTATTCTATAGAGCTGGATTTAAAGATATTGGTGTTGCTATGCCACAGGTAGCATCAGCATTAAAGCTTAAAGCATTAAAGGCATTCCATGACTCTACAGTTAAGCTTCATGAAATAGATGTATGGAAAGCATTCGGATTAAAGAAGTGATATTATGAGAATAGAACTAGTAAGAAAGAACGGTAATGAATTTTACTTCTCTAATAACTATAAGTATAGAATGAATGCACGTATTATATCAATAGATATTAATGGTACTAGAGTAAAACAATCAGACTATAAAATGATAGGCCCTAGAGGTGTTAAACTTAATATACCTATAGATGCTGAATCTAGAGTATATGCTAATGTATTACCTATAAGAATTGGTAATATCTTGATGGTTAAATACAAAAATAGATAATACATACTATACTGAGCCTAATATTAGGCTCAGTATATTTTAAAAATTAAAAATAATTGTATATTATATTATTGAATGTATAATAATCTGAAATCTTCAGATTATATTTAAGAAAGGAGTAATATTAAATGATAATTCGTGTTGATGATGATGAATGCTTATTATTTGAAAAAAATCGAATCTGTTGCGTCCCAACAACAGAAGAGGAGAAAGAATTTATTAAGAATTCCACTGATGAGAATGGAAATATTAAACCATCTGTGTATGATATGCTATACAATTACAGAGATGGTATTGTTGGTAACATTTTTCATGATAGCTATGGTGATGGTAACAGGGATGCATATATTGCATCTGAAATTATTAAGGATGAAGTAGAAAGGTTACGCGATAAAAAAGAAGATAAGTGGACTATAAAAACATTACCATTTCTAAAGCCTAGTACTTTATGTTTAATTGACTTATTCTATACTATTAATAATAATCGTGAAATGACAGATAAAATTATTAAGGCTGGTATAGATATTTTGCTCAAAGATACGGAGGAAGAAAAATGGTACAAGTAGCGTGCGTTAAATATAATACTGTAACTGATCGTGATTATTCTATAGAAAGTTTAATTAATGAACGTATTACAGAAATTCAAACAAAGGATAAAGGTAAAATTATTGATGTAAAACTTACATCTACTGGGGATCATGTGTATATGAATTTTGTAGCACTTATTTTGTATGAAGAAAAGGAGAACACAAAATGAAATTAGTATTTGATAGAAAAGGTATAAGAAAGGATTATCCGTATTCACACGTTATTGTAATTCCTACAACAGCTAAAGAAAAGAATTTCTTTGACTCGTGTAAAAGAGATAACGGTAGGGATTATAAACTTTGGGTTTACAAGAAGTTGTATGAATTGGATAATTTAGTTATTGATAATCCAATGGCTGATGATTATGATGGGGATGGAAATCTTGTTTGGAATTCAGAGCCTCTTTTTGATGTAGTGCTTGATATGACACGAAATGGTGATGATTATGTAGGTATCCCTAAGCCATCTAATTTTTGCATTCTTAGTTTGTACTATACCTTATCTAAAAAGTTTAGAAAAGCAAGAAGAGTTAAATTGCTTTATGATAAGAGAACAAATATGCTTATAAATCAGTCTGTAGTTGTTAGTAAAGAAAAGGAGAACACAAAATGAAATTAGTATTTGATTTTAAAGGTTCTAAGGGTCTTACGTTTACAAAAGTTATTGCTGTCCCTACAACAGCTAAAGAAAAGTATTTCTTTAACTTCTGCAAAGATGCTAATGGCAATTATAAACCTTTCGTTTATAATACACTGTACACTTTTGATGAATATATCCTTGATAATCCAATGACTGACGTATATGACAATCATGGAAATCTCGTTCATAATTCTGAGACTATTATGGATATGGTACGCAATGCGAAACAAGAAAGTGATTACGCAAATATTCCTAAGCCATCTAATTTTTGTATTCTTAGTTTGTATTATACTTTAACTAAAAGATATAACAAAATAAGAAGACTTAATTCGCTTTATACAAGAAAGATGAGAATGTGGTTAAATCAGTCTTATTTGGTTAGCAAAGAAAAGGGTGATAATAATGACGATACAAAATAATACTGATTACGAGTTAAAGATTATCGATGAAAAAGGTAAAGAAGTATATACCTTATATAATGATAATGATATCGAGATGAATGTTGATATAAGACGAATGCTGGATTGGAAAATCAAATATCCAGACGGTAAAATTATGCATTTATTTGATATTTTCAATGAAGCTTTAACTCATGCAGATATCAATCTTAAAGGAATACCTGAGTGTTCATATGATGACGGTTATATTTTTGCTATGAATACCATGCCTCATCATATTCAGTAATAGTATTTTATGGAAAGGATATTTATTATGTCTGATGAAAAGAATGAATTAAGACATGTCATTAATCGTATTGATAAATCTAATACCCATAGAATCAAGAGAAACTATTATCCAGATGATAGCCCAACAGAAAGTAGTGGTGTAGCTGGAGTACTTAGTGATATTGCAAACATCTTGTTTGATCTTAAAATAAAATTTAAAAAAGATGATAGCGGTATTCATATTAAGATTGACAAAGATAAAAACAAGTAGATAATATAAAAAAGAATGAGCTTGACTCATTCTTTTTTATTTGTTTTTAAAGAGAAGGAGAGTAATATGGAATTAAACTTAACCGTTAATTATCCAGTATCAAAGAAGTTTACTTTCCAAACTAGGTTGCTACGATTAAATCTAGATGAAGAGAAAGCAAAAGACTTAATATCAGGGAAAGGGTTTATTATTGATGAACCTGAGGATGACAAGAAAGCTATTGATGTAGGATTAAAAAGTGATAATTCTATTTTCTCATCCAAGTTTACAAAAACTATGCAAGACCCTGATGCATTTACAGATAGATATTCTTGTAAATGTAAAAGAACACAAGGGAAGAATTATGAAGGAATGATCTGCCCATATTGTCATTCCAGAGTAATCTATGTAGGTGAAGATTTTGAGATGACTGGTTGGATTACTCTTAAAGAAGGATATCCAATTATTCATCCGAATTTATTCTATGTATTGGAAAGCTATATTGGTAAAGATCAATTTGCTTCTATTGTAGAACCAATTATTGATCTCGATGAAAATGGTAAACCAGTACAAAAGTATTCTTCTAAAATTATTAAATCTACAGCTAAGAGATCTACTAGAAAGACTAAATTAGATGAAAAGTATAAAGGAATTGGATTGATTGAATTTTATCATAGATTTGATGAAATCCTAGAATATTTTCATAAGAATAAAAATAAGAAACCTGATTATTACCAAGATATCTTAGAGAATAGAGATAAAATCTTTATTCATAGTATTCCAGTGTATTCTACAGCTCTTAGACCATTTGATAGAAGAGATGGTAGATTTACATATGAAAAAACTAATGGTATCTATAATATGATGGCTAAGTTAGCAGCTAAGATTAATGATGATACATTGTCTATTTACAGAATTCCAAAACATAGAAATGTATTATTGTGGAATCTTCAACAGAGATATCTGGAGTTGTATACTGAAGTAATTAATATCTGCAAAGATAAGAATGGTGTTATTAAAAGACTGATTGGTGGTAGATGTGGATTTACATCTAGATCAGTTATTGTTCCTGACCCTAAACTTAGAGTAGATCAGGTTACATTATCTTATTTTACATTATTGGAATTACTTCAACAGACTGTAATTAATATTTTGGTAAGAACTTATAATATTTCATATAATACGGCATATATGAGATATAAGCAAGGATTACTGAAAGAGGATAAACGTATTAGAGATATTATTCAAAATATTATTGATACTTCTGGTATTAATGTATTGATTAATCGTAATCCTACTATTAATTATGGTTCTATTCTGGCAGTACAGTGTGTAGCTATTAATGATGACTATACAATGGGTATGCCTTTACAGATTCTTGCAACTATGGCAGCAGACTTCGATGGTAAATAATTGCCAATTATACTAGCGATAGTGTAATTTAAAATACGTGAATTGCTGGAAAGTGCTAAAGCTTATAGAGCTACAACATAATACGATAGAAAGTATAAGTGTGAATGCAGTAGAAATACAGAAAAAATCTATAAGATTACTCATGGAGAAATCCTAAAAGTATATGCAATGTACAATCAGCAGCAAGTTTTAGAAATAGGTTATTATTACAATTTCTAATTCTGCTCAACGACTATCCGTAAGGAGTAGGATACAAGTGTATCCGAAGTGCGTATCATCTCTATGAGATGTAGATATAGTCTCTACTTATGCTAACGCATAAGACGTTCTTAAGAGAACTGCATAGACTAACGACCTATGTGAAGAAAAAGGATTGTCTCAACATTATCTATGTGCCGAATAAAAAGTTTTGGGAATCTGCTATGGAAGTATTTAATCCAAGAAATTCTATGATGATTTCTAGAAATGATGGAACCTTTAACAATGATATGAATATTTTTAAAGATATGATTATTAATGCTAATGGTTTAATTAATATTGGAAGAGATAATTATTCTATTGGGCAGAAACAGAAGATACAGCAGTTGAAAGAAAAATATAATATCGATTAATTTATAAGAGAGATGCTGAATATTCAGCATCTCTTTATTTTTTGGACATATCATTAATTTTAGAAAGGAGGAGAGTATATGGGATTTAATCATGATAACCCTCAATATTTAGTAACTACTCATGATTCTCCAATAAAAGATTTAAAGCGATTTAAGAATGAATATGCTATGTCATTATGTATTCCATCGGTTTCTTCATCATATTCTATTTGTGTAGAATATATGAGAAAATGGTTTAAAAATAAATTTCAACCTGATTTCTTTAAATCAGAATATATAGCTGGTAGAAATATACTTAGAGATTTTTTATCTAATGATATGATTAATAATATTAGAAAGAATAAACCAGCTTTAGCTATTAGACCTAGAATGGATTATACTTTTAATAGGGAAAATACTGATTTATACTTACTAGGAAGAAATATCATTAATAATAGAACTAGATTTAAAGATTGTTTCTTTGTAAACCCTACTAATAAGAATATGGTTTCTCTTACTTTAGAACAATGGAAAGTAGATTTTGAATTTAGAATTAAAGTATCTTCATTTAATACTGCTATGGATTTATACAAGTTTATGCAAATTGCATGTAGAGCTAATGCTACTGAAACTAGATATGCAGAAATAGACTTTAATGTTCCTAAAGCGTTAATGTTGGCTATAGCTAAAGATTCTGGATTCGAGATAAGAAATGAACAGGTAGTTGATAATTGTAAATTCTTATCATTCTTAAATAAGAACTCTAGATTACCATTTGTTTGTAAGTTTAGAGGAACTAAAGGGGAATATGAATACTTCATTAAACTTACAGACATGTACGTGCATCTTAGATGTGGTGATATAGAAGTAGATGAAGGAGAAAGAGAAGGTCAAACAGACAATAACTTTGTCGTATCTACTCAGATAGAATGTTTATTCCCAGCTCCTAAATTCTATGCTTATTATGCTAAAGATAAACATGATTTTGCTTTAATAGATAAAGCATTAAAATGTACTATTTATAATCTCTATATCGGAGCAATACCATTTAAGAATGATAAAGGCTGGAATCAGTATATGACTACTGATTATATAGAAGATAACGATATATATGAACAGCATAAACCTTCTACAATTCACTTTAAAGAACTCATACAATCTAGAAATGAAAATTCATTATTTGACATAGCTGAATACACTAAGTCTATATTTATATCCCCATCAGTATTTATGGATGTAAAACTATTTAATGGATTATCAGAAGTTCCTATACAAATAGATTGGAATACTTATACAATTAGTACCAATCAACCATTAGTAGAAAGAACTTCAGAGCTAGTATTCTATATAGACTTAGAGTTTATAAATAATTATGCTATTAATACTCAAAAAGGATATTCTAATAGAGTAAAAGACCAAAATAATAATATATAGAATTGGATAGCTCTATAAAGAGCTATCCAATTATCTTGCTAATATCTTTGTTTCTATCACATTACCAACGATCTTAGGATCATTAATAATAGTTTGTATAGCGGCTTTATCAAAGTTACTATTAGTATTATTAGAATAGATGGACGTTAATACACTATTTTCTTTTTTTATGCTGGATTGAAGATACAATAAATTTACATTTTCTCTATTAGAAACATCTTCTTTTAAGCTATCATTTATATTACTATATTGAAGCTTATATAATGATAATAGTAACAGTGAAATAGCCATTAATGCATAGAAAATGTGCATATATACTGATGATCTTATATGAATTTAAGCACACCACCTATCTTTAGAGTTTAAAAATAGTTTTATGTTTAAATACATTATCATTTAATAGGTTTAATTGAACATTGTCTTTAGAAATTTTATCATTCTTAATTACCGAGAATATAAAATTATCTTTTGGATATTCAATATCTTTTATTTTTTCTAATTTAGTTATTATAGCTAACTCCTTAGGATGATCCATTAGGTCTATAGAAAAGTATTGCTTTATTTTTAATGGATAATTATTGGCTAAAATCAACCCATTATACCCAGAGTAATATTTATTAGTCATATATCCATTAGAATTAATGGCATTAAACATATTGAAATCATAAATAAAACTTTTTAAATGAAATGGTCTACAATGGTATACATGTGAGTTTAAATTCGTTTCTATTGCTTTATTTGACAATAGAAAATTAAATTTAGCAATCAGACTATCTTTCCAATAAATATACATAGATCCATCTGAGAAGTTGGAAACTAATTTAAAATCATTCCCATATAATCCAAATAGATTGATATCATCTTTAGAAATAGTTGAATATTGTATATGAGCATAGCTAGTATGCTCATATACAATGGAATGATTATTGTAAATAATAAACCAACCATAAGATTGTTCAGATGAATTAGTATATAATGGAATAGATTTTAATTCATATACCATCATTAAGTATAATACCCTGATATTCTTACTTTAAACTGGTGTAGACCTTTTAATGCATTTATTTTAGGAACTACTTTTAAACGAACAGTAGCAAAGTTAGACGTATCAGTTGTAGAACCAGAGTTAGCAGTACCAGAAATTACATGATTTTCTTTGTCTATACCAGTAGCACTATCAGAGCAAATTTCTAATATATCATCCCCACCAATAGCATGGAAGCCGTTAAGAGCTGAGATAGATTCATTCTTATAATTAGCTTGTACCCATTTATCAGTAACCAACTGTTCATTCAAGTTATCACCATTAATATTCTTAGTGGTAATATAAGAACTTACTAAGTCAGCTGCACTTTCAATGCCACCCTTATTATTCCATATATGGATTTCCTTAGTTTCGGACTGAGGTACAGCAGAGCCATTATTTACATCTAAGGTTCCTACTTCCCAAGGAGAACGGATTTCTCTATCATCCCTATCACAAATAGTGATAATTGGTGTAGCACTTGCCATATATCCTCCTTTGCTAGTTCATAAATATAATTATTTATTATTCAGCAGCAAAGAGCTTATCGATTTCGGTATCGGAAATAGCTTCTACCGGCACTTCTGCTGCGGAATCAGATGGAGTATAGCCGAGAGCTGCAATTACATTTTCCTTAGCTAAAGAAATCGTACCAGTCTTTACGGTAATGTTGCTGCCAACCGTTACACCGCCGAGGGTGGTAGAGGAAGCCTGCGGAAGAATATACTTGTTAGCACCTTCTTCAATACCGTTAAGTTTGGTGAGGAGTTCAGTCGTGAAGTTGTTATCAGAAAGGTCTTTGCCTGGAGTAATAGCAACATAAGTAGTTGTAGCATCAGCCTTGGAAAGGAAGGTAGTGTTGGTTTCTTCTTTGGTGAAAGCACCGACGTTACCAGCCGGAATGGTGATATCAGCAGAACCATCAAACGGAACACCAGCAATCTTGCGAGCCGTTGCGAGTTTAACAGCAGTATCAGCAGATGCTACAGAAGCATTAATCTGAATATACTGCGTACCAGACCAACGATAAATGCTGCCGGTATCAATATCTACATAAATCTTATCAGATTCACCAGTTTCAGGGAAAGCAGCCTTGTTTTCATATTCTTTTACGTCATCAACATAAGACGGTAACTGAGCAGCCGGAACTTTACCAGCAGCATCAAGAGTAGCAACACCGTTTGCAACACCCTTTTCAGATTCAGCGATACGAGCAGTTGAATCTACAGCATTGATAGTGATAGCTTTAGAACCATCGAAATCAACGCCGTTAATCGTTACAGCAGCTGCAAGCTTGGTTGCAGTATCTGCGGCAGCAGCATGGGTAGCTTCAGCAGCAGTGTCAGCTGCACCAGCGGTATCAGCCTTACCATGAAGCGGTAACTTGGTAGCATCTTCTACAGTGATATCAGCAGAGCCATCAAAGAGTACACCGTTGATTTTTACCTGATTAGCAAGCTTGGTTGCTTTATCGGCAGTACCATGGAGCGGAAGATAGGTGGTATCAGCAGTAGCCTTCTTAAGATAAAGCTTTTCAGCGTCAGCAAGGGAAAGTTTAGTACCATCTTCAATGGTAATAGCTTTAGAGCCATCAAAGAGTACACCGTTGATAGCTACAGCAGCTGCAAGCTTTGCAGCGGTATCTGCTGCACCAGCAGTCTTAGCTTTAGCATTAATACCTAAGAATTTGCCTTCATTGGCTGCATCCTGCTTTGTTTTAAAACGAGCTAAACCAGCCGCATCAAGAAAATATTTAGTTTCTGGCATAATTGTATGTCTCCTTTTATAAAAATATGGTTATGTATATATATTAATAATAACCATTTTATTCAAACATCTTATCAATCTCAGAATCTAAGATTGTATTATATTTAGATAAAACGGTATTAGTAATATCCTTGAGTTCTAATGGTTTTACAGTGCCATTAACTGATACTAATGACAATGATGTTTCAGAACTATCATCATATCTAGCATTTACTATACTAGTTCCGTATAGAACTTTGTATTCTTTTTTATCTTTATCGAATCTATAAATAGTTCCATTTTCATCATCAATATACAGAGCTTTACTGTCTGGATTGTCTGATGGATATGGGAATGCATCCTTATTAGGATAATTCTGAATTTTATTATCAAGTTGTTTTTTTAATTCATCGAGGTCATCTTTGGTAGTTGGTTTGCCACCAGGATTGTTAGCAGCATATAATGCCTTACTGGTTTTCATACCAGTAAAGTCATTTAATGTAGTAATAGATGCTGGAATATTAGCATAGAATTTATTAATAATTCTACCAGCCTGATTGATCTCAATGATAATATTATGAGAAGTAATTACAAAGATATTATCGTCAATATCACCATCTACAGCTATAGGATGGAATTCTTGTAATCCAACTGTTTTAATAATAGAGTTTGGATCAATAATAGTAATAGTTCCTTCACCATAGTTTGTAACGATAATATTATTTTGATTATCTACAGTAATAGCACTAGGCTGTTCTCCTACGTCAAATGATAAACGTTTGCATGATTTATCATTAGCCATAAGTTTGTATATCTTAGAATCTTTGCATAATACATATAAAGTATTATGCTTATCAACACATACGTCTATAGGATTAGAAAGTAATCTAATCTTTTTATAGCATATATATTTACAGTTTTGGTAAGAAATAATGGAAATAGTATTTTCGATACTATTACAAACATACGCTGACCCATTACTATCTACTATGATATTTGTAGGGCCTAAACCAACTGGGATATCATATTTAATAGTGTCATCCATGATTACAGATACTGTATTTTCGTTATAGTTAGAGACGAAAATAGGTGAAGTGTTACACTCACGTAAAACACCTTGAGCTATACCAGAAGAACCATCAGTAAGACGAATAGTTTTAACGAAGGTTTCTGCTTTGGTATTAAACTTAAATAAATATCCAGTAGGAGATAAAATGTATACATTGGATTGGTCAGTTGAAACTAAGACCTTACAATCACCAACTGGTACACATGTATTTACAACAGGAATAGTATAACTTTCTTGCTGTAATTCATTATCTTCATATTTATACAGTTTATTTCTAATACCGTCAACAAGCCACAATGTCTTTAAGTATGCCATTGGAATATTAGCTCCTCCTTTCTAAAATATTATAATAATGTTTATTTCTTAATAGTGATATTTATGTTGTTATGTGTGCTATTATCGGTGTGGTTTTGATTGTTTTTATCATCATTATTTTTATCGCTTAGCATTTTTTTTATGTCATCTTTATCTCGAAAAATTATAACTTTTATAATTAAAAACACATCATTTAGGTTTGAAAGCTTTCCTAAAAGCTCCATACTTATTAACCCTAAAAAGAAAGTTACTCCTATGAAAGGTCTATACCCTAAAAATTTTAATAGATGGGAGCTTATGGAATAATCTAGTATAGAAGTTGATACCGTGGATAAAATTATAAGTCCAACCTTCATACGTTTATGATGATATAATAATTCATAATAATTTTTTACTAGGCTTCCAATCAATGATATGGTAATTATTATAAGAATTAATAATAATTCTTCATCTAATACCACATCTTTTAGCATTATTTATCACCATCTTTCTTAAATTTAAATTTATATTTTATATAATTATTGGTTTTAAGCACTCCAATGATTATACTGATAGACAACGAGATGGTAATAGAAATAGAGAAAAGAATAGTTATATATAGCAAGTTATTCATTTCATGTTTATAATCTTCTATTATCGTATCATACTTATTTATATTATAGCTAAGTGGTTCTAAAGTTTTATATAAGTTTATTTCTCTTACTATTATGAAATCATAAGTATCATCTTGGTCATTTATATTTACATAAGTAGGTACAAGAATATTATAATACCTATATTCAAAACTATTATCAGTCTGTATAATCTTATCTATAGTTTCTTCAGAAGAAGTAGTATACTCTGTATTGAGTATATTATTTTTAGTAGCTATATTGGATTCCCATACTAAAGCAGAATCTTCTTTATTAATAAGCTTATCTATAGCAGAAGAAGTAAGTTGAGTATTATTCTTCTTAGCAATATAATCATCCCAATTAGTAAACATTATCTCTGGATTATTAGAAGATAAATTGTATATATTAATTATACCATTCTTATTACTAATAAACAAGATATGATCTGAATAATGTGTTTCAAAAATACTTGTTATTTTTGCATCATAAATGATTATATTGGAAAGTATATTTATAATTTTATTATCCAATACATCAGAGTTCATTTCTTTTTGTAATTGAGATGTATCATAATCTGCTATATAAGATTTAAAAGCACTTTCTATATAAGCATTTTGTAATCTAGCTTGTCTAATTCTATTATCGACTATATAATGGATAGATTCAGTTTTCTTTTCTTCTAGTATCTGTATATTTTCTGATGTATCTTGTTTTATAGATCTTATATCAGATACAAATATATCTGAAATTATAATAAAGCAAAAAATAGGAATCAGAACTAATATAAGATGAAATTTTTTACTATCTTTATTCATTTTTTAACACCCCATTTTGTATTTATAATATTTAATGTAATGTCGAAGCAAAATGGAGCATATCAACATACTAGTAACCTATAGGCGTAAACCTATTAGAATCAATAAGATTGGAGGTTTTTTAATGGCTGAAGTTGATAATGAAAATAAGATCACCTTTGAAGAATTAGCTCCATCATTACAAGAGCTATTTAAGAATACAGTAACTAAAGATAGTTATGATGAATTAGTAAAAAAGCTAAATGCTATTGCAGATAATTTAGGTAATATAACTGATCAATTTGTAAAGAAAACTGAAGTATGGGAAGCATTCCATAAATTAGAAGATAACTACAATCCTGGAACAAGTGATGCTGATTGGAATAGTCAAGGTATGTATATTGCAAACTATAATAGACCTACTATTTCCAATCAACCAGCTAGTTCTGGTCAATTAATAAACATACCTTACAATAAAGATATAAATTATTCTACGCAATTATTTATTTCTCAACCAGATGGAAACTTATATATTCGAGCTAGTAATGGTAATATAAATAATACCAAATTTAAGAGAGTAATGACCAGTGATGATGTAAGTGGTGTACCAGCTGTAGGCAGAGTTATATTCTATGCTTATAATGTAAATCCTAGTACAGAATATCCAGGAACACATTGGGTAAGAATTAGTGATGCATATGTAAAGATTGGTAGTCCTAGTGTAGAGGAAGTAAATATCAAGAACTCTATCTCAGATATAACTACTAAGACTGGTAGTGCTACAATAAAGATTGCAGAAGCTAATTTACCTCCGCATAATCATACCGCTACTACCAGTACTAATGGAGCACACTTTCATGATAGTGGATGGGGAGATGATAGTGCTGATCCAAGTCGTGCTAGAAACGGTGTATATGATAATACTAGAAACAATCATGGTACAAATAGAGCAGATCAAAACAACCGTAAGTATAATACATCCACTAATGGTAATCACAGTCATACTATCTCTTCAGTAACTTCCCCTAATTGTAAATCTACTCCAATACCAAATAACCCATATGGTGCAGTATTAGCAGCTTGGTATAGAGTTTCATAATAGGTGATATTATGAATGATAATAAAAAGGAAATTAGAAGAATAAGATTAGAAGATTTAGATTCTTCTCTTCAAAATATTCTTCTAAACAGAATTTCTAAAGATGACCCTACTTGGAAAAAAATACAAGAAATAATAGATGATCTTTATAAGAAAACTCATACTGAAAAGAAGAATATTACAATTACTATTAATCAGTCAGATAATCAAACTATTCATGTATATGTACCACAAAAGAATGGTGGTGTAGATCATACTTCTACCTTTACCTGTCTATCAGGTTCTGCATATGAAGCAGAGGTTGTAGCTGAAAATGGTTATAATCCAGGAACACTAAACGTTAGCAGAAGTGGTGTATTTACTAACAATAAAACTATTAATGCCACTCCTGCAACAGTAGCTAATGCTACAGTAACTATTGTTCAGTCTCCTAATCAGACTATTCACGTATATACTCCTCAGAAAGAAGGAGGAACCGATCATACTTCTACCTTTACTTGCCCAAGGGGAACTACATATGAAACAGAGGTTATAGCTGAAAACGGTTATACAGCAGGGTCATTAAATGTTAATGAGAATGGTACAATTAATAGCGATATGACTATTAATGCTAACCCAGCTATATCCTATGCTAAAATAACTATAGTTCAGTCTGCTAACCAGACTATTCACGTATACACTCCACAGAAGTCTGGTGGTACAGACCATACATCCACATTTACTTGCCCAATAGGAACTACATACGAAGCAGAAGTTGTAGCTGATAGTGGATACTTACCAGGTGATTTAAGTGTTAAATAATAATAGAAAATAATAGGGGGAATATTATTATGGCAACAACGATGAAAGGTATAATTGGGGGGGGGGTTAACATTCACAGCTAGTCCCGCCACGCAAAATGGGTATACATTTACTGTGACAGGAGGTTATAACATCCGTAGGGATATCGACGAAGAACGTTCTGGTACAGTTACAGAACAAATCGGTTTTTTCAATGATAAATATAATAAATACGGAACTATAACACCAGCGAATATTGGCTCGTTTAGAATAATAAATCTAGGAACTGTGGTCACAGAGAAATTTGATTATGGCAGCTCAAATGGAGTGGATTATTATAATGCCATACGAACAAGCCATAAATGTATTTTGCGGATTAATGGAAAAGACTACAATGTAACTAATTGGTCGTCAGACGGGGAATGGTATGCAACTTCACATTACGATGGCATTTTAATACAGAACAACCAGACGGTAAAAGTTACATGCATATTATTATAGAAGGAGAATTAGAAATGGCAACAACGTTAAAAGGAACTATATGGGGGGGGGGGTAACCTTTAGTGCCTCTCCAGCAACTGTAAGTGTACCAACTGGGAGTATAGTGATATATGAGAGGAGAAATTTCACGGTTCCGAATGGAGTCAAGATTATACAGGTTTCTTATGACGGTAGCGATAATGCTATTAGCTACGTTGGAGTTACATCTGGCTCACAACATATCCTCGAATCGTTTACTGGTGGTGATGCTCAGCCTATAACCCCACATGGTGTATGCTGCATTACTCATAAAATTAGTAATGAATACATACCGTGGGTTTTTGTACGACTTCCTTATGAGGTAGACCCGAAATACAGACTTTCATGGTCGCCGGAGATAAATAATAAGACTCCTACTGTCACTGATTATTAAAAGAAAGGATTTATAAATTATGGCAACTTTAAAAATTATTCAATCTGCTAATCAAGTTATTACAGTTTCAGATTTAGATTCTAAAACCTATCATGATGGTGATACTGTAGAAACTGGTAAAGAACTTGTTGCTTCCATCACAGCTAGTGAAGGCTATAAAGCTGGTACTTTAAATAAAGAGACTTATACTGTAGCAGAATCAGATACTACCGTTGAATTTAGTGCTACTGAAGCTGTAAAATGTGTAATTGAATCTAATGGTGTAAAATATGCTACTTTCCAAGAAGCAGTAAATGCAGCTAAACCTAAGACTGAAACTACAATTACTCTTTTAGAAGATATTGATACTTGTGGTACTCAAGTTGGTGTAGAAAATGATCATACTCAAGATAGATATATTACGTTTGATTTAAATGGTCATACTGTAAATGTTTCTAAACTTCCATTAGTAGGTGCTAGTGTTAAATATCAGACTATTGCATTTAGACTTATGGAAGGTTGTAAAGTTACTTTTAAGAATGGTACTCTTACTACTAACTTTGCAAATTGCAAAATGTTTATTCAGAACTATTCTGAATTAGTATTAGAAGATGTAACTGTAGATATTTCTAAAGGAACTCAGTGTGCATACGCAGTATCCAATAACTATGGTGGATTAACTTGCAAAGGTAATACAATTATCAATGCACCTAATACTGATGGATTCCGTAGAGTGGCATTTGACTGCTATTATGGATTATTAAAGAAGTACTATAATGCTGCTCCAGTAATTACTTTTGGTAAAGACTTCACTGGTAAAGTAATAGGTGCTGTAGAATATGATAAATCTTCCTCAGCTCCTGAAACTCTTCCAGGAACAAGTACTAAATGGACTGAATCAGCTAAGATTACGATTGAGAATGGTACTTTCGATATTGAACTTTCTGGTGTAACCAATAAAGATACAGCTTCTATTACTATCAATGGTGGCAAATTTGTAAACGAAGTTTATAAAGATACTACAATTCCTCAGAACTGGAAAACGGAAGAATATGTTAAGAAAGAGGAAGAAGAGAAAGCAGAAGCTAAAGCTGCTGCTATTGCTCCAGTGATTAACTATATTTTAGATATGAATAACATGAGATAATTTATTTTAGTTTGTGTATAGATTAGGGGTATAAATAATAATGAAATATTTCTATATTGAAGTAAAGAATGATAATGATAACTATGTTTGGGTCAAGTTTATACTATCTAAGTATAATGAACTTACATTAAATGACATCGTTTTATCACTAAATCAATTTATTATTAATACAAATCCATGTGATGTATTTTTTAATTATCCTAATGCATTATTCAAAAAAGTAAATAATACTGAGTATAAAACTTATAACAAAAAGTCTAAAATTAGTACTATTACAGTTGAAAACAAAGATGCTATCTATACACAAACTTATTCTTCTTATTCTGCTATGAAAAATGCTTTATATAATTTATTGACAAAAAGAAAGGAAAAAGAATGGATAGAATAGTATCTATAGAAGAAGCTAAGCAAATTATTTCTGATGCATATTCTTATATTTGGGAAAACGCTAAAGCGTATGATAGAGACGCAAAAATTTATTTACACTGGACTGCTGATAATTATACGAACGTTTATGATGACTATAATTTCTGTATTGATGGTGAAGGTAATATTCATTATACTGGTGATGTAAATGAACCTATAGCTGCTACATATAAGAGAAATTCTGGATCTATTGCAATAGCTCTTTGCTGTGCTTATAATGCTATGTGCTGGCCAGATGGTAGATATGACTTAGGGCCATATCCTCCAACTGATGCTCAGATTTACGCTATATCAGCTTTAACTGAAGCAGCAGCAGATGCTTTAGATTTAACTATTGATTTAGATAGAATTATGACTCATGGTGAAGCCGCTGATAATGAAGATGGCTTATATCTTCATGAACCATATGCAGTATGGTCTGATCCACAGCCTAGTGATGGTATTACTAGATGGGATTTAGCTATTCTTAAAGATGGAGATGAATGGCGTTCTGGTGGAGATACCATCAGAGGAAATGCTATTTATATTCGTGAGCATAAAGATGATGATGAAGAATAATTAGCAGAAAATATTAGTAGCCGTTTATATGGCTACTAATAATCTTTTTTACATTATAATAATTTATTTTTTAGGAGGAATAACTATGAAACCATTTAGAGAAGTCTATGATTGTGATTCTATCACATTAGATATTACTAATGATTGCAATTTTAAATGCATCTATTGTTTTGAAAAAGATAAGAATAAAAAATATATGAAACCAGAAGTAGCAGTAGATGCTATGAGACTAGCATATAATGATTTATCTAGTTCTAATAGAAGATTCCAAGTCAATTTCTTTGGTGGAGAACCATTATTGAATTGGGAATGCATTAAAGCAGTTATAGATGATAATAATAAGCATCATAGATTAGTAGATTATGGTATGACTACTAACTTATCATTTTTACCTAAAGATTTTATTAAATATGTAGATGATAATAATATTGGTTTATTAGTATCCATTGATGGTATTAAGCATGTTCATGATAAGAATCGTTCTAATTCATGGAATCAAGTAGTAAAGAACTTAAAGATTCTTATTACCAATGGATTGAAAGTACTTATTGAAGCTAGAATGACTATCTTACCAGAAGATGCAAAGTATATGTATGAAGGTGTAGATTACTTAGTAAATACTTTAGGATTAGATTCTATCTGTCCTATGCCAGTTACAGATGTAGAGTGGACAGAAGAACAACTGAATGATTATAAAGAAAACTATATCGAATTAGTAGATATGTATATTGATAAACTTAATGAAGAAGGTTCTAAGAGAAATATTGCTATTAAGAATATAGATGACTTTATGAGACAGGTCATGGAACCAGAAGTATCTGACGATTTACTTTGTCCTATTGGGTTGAATAAATGGTGTACTATTGATTACAACGGAGACATTTATCCATGCCATCAATTACCAACTTCTAAAGATGAAATTAAATTAGTACAGAAGATTGGTAATATCTATACTGACGTAGATGAAACCAAAGTTCATACTGATAGAAAAGAGAAACAAGCAGTATATCAAAAAGAAGAGTGTGAAACTTGTAAAGCTAAAGGAAATTGTAAGAACGGTTGTCCTGAAGAAAACCTTAGAGAAAATGGTGATGAGAATAAAGTCTTGCAATCTTATTGTGATCTTCATAAGATTATGACTGATGTAATTATTATTAAACAAGATGAGATTCTTAATGCTTCTAATATTAGAAGTAGATATTTAAATATTCTTAAGACTAATTTAGAGATTAAGAAGTATATTGATATGATTATGGATACTGCTGATTTATCTAATACTTTTGCATTAAAGCTTAGATTGATTCATCTTAAAGAAATGATTAATAATTTGGGCTCTGATAATGTATTTCCTACATTTGAAGAATACTTTAGAAAAAAATCTGAAATTCTTATGACTATGATTTTATATTCATTGAATAATAAAGGTGGTGTAGAAGATAATGGAAAAGATAGTGAATAATGGTATACACTATAATTTAGTCAATTCTAGTAAGTCTGTTTATGATAACATGATTGAGACTATGTTATCTAATATAGCTGAATTAGAGAAAGACAAATATAGAAAGAAACAGATTATAGAATACTCTAGAATTGGTGTTCCTAAAACTGTTCATTCTATTATTAGCCTAATCAGCCAAGGTGATGTTATTAAAGCAGATGATGCTAAAGCTATATATGATTTATGCAAATCTATTTCCAATGTATTGCAAAAACATTCTTGGAAATATTGGAATAACAATGGTACATGCGGATTAGTCTGTCAAGCATCCTGCCAATCCACTTGCCAGATATCTTGTCAATCTTGTCATGGTGGTACATGTCATGATAAGAAATGTGGAGGTGGTTTCTAATGGCTACAAAAGTGATAAGACAATCTGTAAAATATTATTTACCAGATTCTCCTGCTAAGGATCATTTCATTACAAATGATTTCTTTAATAATACTATAAATTGTTTGCTTACAAATATTACAGAATTAGATTCTATTAATGCTGTTACTAATAATGAAATAAGTAGAAAAAGCGGTAATGGCTATAATGAAACTATTACTCAGCTTTCTAGAACTACTTCAGCAAACTATAATCATTTAAAAGATATCAATAATAAAATTCAAAAACAAAAAATAATTACAGCTAATGATATAGGTAATATTTATAATATAGCAAAACTTTTACTGCAACAAATGAATTCTAAGTCTGATGATTATTGGGCAGGCCCATGTAAACTTGTATGTCAAGCATCCTGTCAATCTACCTGCCAGATATCTTGCCAATCATGCCATGGTGGTACATGTCATGATAAGAAATGTGGTGGTGGATTCTAATGTATAAAGAAATATATTTATTTTTAACGAATCAATGCCCTAATAGATGTCATTATTGTTATATCAAGTATAATAATGATTGCCTTACAGAAAAAGATATAGATGAGTGTATAGAGCAAAATAAGCCAGATAGAATAGTATTCTTTGGTGGAGAACCATTAATGAGATTAGATTTAATGGAATACACCTTAGAAAAGTATCACGATCAAATGAACTTTCAAGTTATAACTTCTAGTATGGCTAATTGGAAAGAGTTTATTAAGTTCCAAAAGAAATGGCATATAGAATTACAAATTTCTTGGGATGGATTTAAAGATTCTAGAGTAGATACTTCTGGTAGAAGTATTGCTGATAGAGTGCTAAATAATATTAATTATGCTATATCTGAAGGACTGGATCATTTTGATATTAAGACTGTAATTAATAATGCTAATGTAAAAGATATACCTAGACTTAATAAATTATTTCATAGATTAGATAAAGAGTTTCATATTAACGGGCAGTACTGTATTGCTAGAGGTGAAGACCATGACGATCAATGGTTTAAAGATTTAGAAGAGAATCTTTATTGTACTTTTGAAGGTACATTAGAGCATCCATACACAGAAAATCTTAATAAGATAATGGCATATATTAATAGAGCACCAATGCAGTCATGTGCAGCAGGTAAAGAACAGTCTTATCTTACAGATAAAACTATGTCATCATGCACTTCTATCGCATTTACTGAACAGAAATATGAAGACTTTGATAAAATACAGAAGCGTTGTACCAGTAAAGATTGTCAGATAGAGAACTGTAAATATTTTTACCTTTGCGATGGTGGGTGCAGATATGAAAGAATGCTAAAGTTTGGTGATAAATGGTTAGATAATTATTTACCAGAAACATGTAAACTTATGAAAGTTTATGATAATCTTATTACTAAATATTTAGCAAGTCTTAATCATGAAGAATTAGCAGAACTTTATAAAATAATTATGCGATATAAGAATTGGTTATATAAGGTTAATAATGTAGATATGGAGGTTTAGTATGATATATTTTTTACCAGAAAGAATTTATAATTATATATTAGAGAATAAAGTATCTGATGTATTAGATAAACTTAACGCTCTATCTGATAAATATAATTCTTTTACTACATTTGAAGAATATATTAAATATTCTTCCCTGTTTATAGAAAATGAAGATAATAAGAAAGTATACTCTGATATTAAATCTTCTATTGAAGAATCATTAAAAAATGAACCAATTTTACTTCAAGAATTTAAAATAATTAGTAAGGATTTTATTGGAGAGGAATATATTCATAATACTAAAGCATTAGATGATGAAAACTATTTAGCAATATTAATTGCGTTTATAGATTTTAATGATTCTAATAAAAAAGATGTTTATTTCTCTTATATGAAAACCTTTATTAAATATTTTGAATCTCATAAATCTAAAAACTATAGTAAATTTATTTATTATAACTATATTGCTTACAAGATTCTTATAGACAGTACCTCTAAAGACTTTATTACAAGCTCTATGTCAGAAGAAGATATTACATCTAAATGCATGAATACTATTAAAAAGTATTATAATAAGACTTTAGAGTATTCTAGTGATAAAGATAATATTAACTCCCAATTCTGCGATTGGGTATGCTTCTATATTCATAATATCAATCAACTTTTAGAAGATAATAGAATTAAAATAGATCTTCAGAATTTGTATAATAAGCTTGATAATTTCTTATATAGTGAAATAGGAGATTATCAATATAAGAAGTATAACTATGGTTATCTCAGATTCTGTGATACTATGCTGATGTACTTATTATTTTCTATCAGTAATACAAATAGAGCAGAAAGAATTACAACTTGTAAAAAATTATTGAATAAGATCATCGACTTGTTTAATGACGGTCTTACTAATATGCCAATTCTTCTTAGAGGATTATCTTATTATGATAGATCTAAAGTTATTAAGTATGCAGTATTGTTAAGAAAATATGCTACTATTGCAATTAATAATGAAAAAATTTTAAATGGTAAGATTATTAATACTTCACCAGAAGATTTGAAGTTTGCACTATCTACTGATATCTCCACTACTAAGATGGATAATTATACTTTTAATAGAATTAATAATATAGAAGCAATACAGAAAAATGATGAAGAAGCCGAATTAGTAAGTAATTTTATTAAACTACTAGGTATGAAAAATGTATGAGCAAATTGATTTCTTAGGGATAAAATTTAATGACTATTGTAATTTGAATTGTAAATATTGCTTTGAGACTAATAACTCTAGGTCTAGACACAATGTATTCAATAAAGGCAAAGAGCTGGTAGAGTTTTTAAAGACCTTAAATATCGGCCCTAAGTTATATATAAACTTATTAGGGGGAGAGATAACTATATATCCTAATGAGCTTTATAATCTATGCAAAGAGTTAAAAAAGATTGAGCGATATAAAGATACAACAGTTAAGATTGGTATAGTATCTAATGGTACTAATCACAACTTTATTATGAATGATTTAATAAAGATAATTTCTCCTGAATCAGTTAAAATATCATGGGATGGTATTCATGCTTCTGAAATAGCCCAAACTCATCTTACTGATAAACAGTTATCTACTATTGTTGATAAAATAGGCTGTTCTAAGTATAATAATGAAGTTATGATAGCTATAGCAGTTACTAAAGACAATATTTGTTATTTAGCTGACTCTATTCAATATGCACTAGAACAAGGGTGTAAGAAGTTATCTTACTATTTTATTTTTAATGATGAATACTCTAAATATTATAATACTGAAGAGTTTAAAACTATCTTTATACATCAGCTGCATAAAATATATATGCTATATAATCAGTATGATTTTGATTTGGATAATCTTACATATATGATTTATAATAAATTTATAAACCCTGATTTTATTTATGACCATAAATGCAGATATATCGGAAAGATGTTTATGGTAGTACCTAATGGGGATATTTATCCATGTTTACTTTTAAAAGAAATAGATGGATTATTAGATAATAATAATGATTTAGTACTAGGAAATATCTCTACTGGATTTGATTCTAAATCAATGTCTAATTTTACTAATCTATATACTAATCTTTTAAATGAAAACATTGATAGATGTATTCAGTGTAATCATGTTTCATATTGTACAGAATGTCCATTAGAGACTAGATATATATTTAACTCATACAATAAATGTATATCTAGAAAAGTCATCTATGATATTGAAAAAGAATGTTTTGATAAGTATATTAGTAGAGAATATTTAGATAAAGATACTAGAGAATTTAATTTAGATTACTATTCTAAAAGATTCTTATCAGGTAATCAGAATTTAGCTTTATGATGTGCATTAACCATGTATGGATAACCATACATGGTTATATTGCGTATTTTAACATTATCTTAAAAAGGAGGGTATCGAATGAATAATATATTAATGAAGTCATATGATTTAAATAGCTCTCCATTAGATAATGTTTTATCTAGTGATGGGTTACACTTTGATTATGATAAACCATTCTTTTTAATAGCTAATCTCCCTATTAAAAATAAAACAATGTTTGAAATAAATATAACTGATTATTACCCTATAAATAAAATACAACACATTCCGTTATATGTAGGAATTAGTAGAGAGCCTTCATTAGGTGTATTAATAGCAGATTATGCTATATCATCTTTATTCTATGATGTAACTGACCCTAGATATGAAATACTGTCTAATGAAATGCCAGATAATGTACTGTATATAGATGGTAGCAGTACAGATGCTGATGGTAATAGTGTTATAGGAACAAGAAAACCTGGTATCGGAGACACTATAGGAGTAGCAGTAGATTATCATACTAATAAAATTAAACTGTTTGTAAACTATAACAACGAGTATCCTTATGATGGAGAATATGATAAACCATTTTATTCATATACACCTCCATTTAACTTAGCTGAACAACCTAATATGTATTTTTGCATATACAGTAATATAAATTATAAGTACATAGAAGAAGATTATAATTTTAGAATAGCTTCTATGGATGATTTGAAACATATTTCAGGATATGTAAATTTTGGTAAGAATGGATTAACCCATCCAGTACCAGGTTATGACTCATTATATAAAGCATATTATGAACGTATGGCTGACCAAGAAATACATGCAGAATTAGGGTCAGATGATAATCCATGCTATGTTTATATAGGTGGTGATATATTTAACCCCTATAGTATCCAATGGGATGGAGAATTATCGGTAGAAAATGAATTAGAGCCAGATACAGATAATTTAGCTTTAGTAACAGATGATCCAGAATTTATTACTACTAAAAGTAATAAATATAGTATGAATGCTAATACTTATATTAAAGCTGATTATGATTTTGAAACAGGTGAAGATAATAAGTATGGTATTACGAACTCTTATAAAGTAGGTGGTAATGTATATATAAATTATCCTATACCTACTACAGATAAAGTATACTTTGAATACACAGTTAAAGAAGGGGAATTAAAGGATAGAATAGTAGGTATACCTATTGCTATGGGTATAACTAGTGTTCCTTTAGTAGGTGAACCTAGTCAAGAAAAAGTTACTAATCCTAATACTATAATGACTGAATCTATTAGAGTAAATCTATATAGAGGTAATTGTTTTATTCCTAATGGATTGGATAATTCTGGTGGATTTTATTTATTTCATTTAGTAAGACATTCTACACAAAATTCTGATAAGAACGATTTGCATTATCTAGAGAATGTAGAAACTTCTATATCTCCAGAACAAGGGAATACTATAGGGGTAGCTTTAGATTTAGGTAATAATCTTATGGATATTTATATAGAAGGTATTAAACTAGCTTCTCTAAATTTAAAGTATACCAAAGAGAATATAGACTTCTCCAATTTCAATAAAGATGATAATGGTAAAATGCAATATCCATATTTCTTTATACATGATGAAGGTGTATTTAATAATAAAGTAACAGGTACATTTAATTTTGGAGAATCTAAATTTGATAGTAAAATTCCAAAAGGATATAAAAGTTTATATGAGTTTTATACTGTAGATAAAAGAAGAATTATATCTAAGGATTTAAATTGTACTGTAAATATTAATGCTGAAAAGATAGTAAGTAAGTTTATAGATTCATATCTAAATATAAATAGAGTCGTAGATGTTAAATATGAAGGTTTGAATGATATGCTATTATCAGATAATAATGTAGATGACTTCTATGCTCATTATTTTGAATTCGATACTGATGGAATGAATGAATTAAATGAACTTATTAGAAAAGAAAATAATGGATTGATATTAACCCATAAAGAACGTTCTTTAGATATAGATTACTCTAATATCCCTATTTATAAAGTAAATATAACTAAATACATAAATCAGAGAATTATAGTAGAATGCAATGGTAAAACCTATACTGAATCTTTTGAAGTACCTGAATATTCATTGATTACAGTAAGAACCGAAGCTATAGATGGAAAGTATAAATATACTCCAGGTACTCCTAGTGTTACTAAAGCAGTTATTACTAGTAATACTACTTTAACTGCTACTCCTGCATCTTATAAAGAATACAATGTAATTATTAATCAGGTACAGAATCAAATTATTACTGTTTATAATTTAAAGGATGGTGTAGAAGAAGCACATACAGCTTCATTTGTAGTAAACTCTAGATATCCTCATATAAGAGCTGAAATAACTTATATTGCAGAAGGGTTTAATAAAGGTGTATTGAATATAACTGAAGCAGATGTAACTGAAGATACTATAATATACTCTACTAAGATTACTGATATAAGATATAATATCACTATTGAAGCTACTATGGATGAGATTATTACAGTTACTGCTGAAGGTATTCCTAGAACTAATAGCAAAGGTATTAATAAATTTACTATTGGTTATAATAAATATTGCAGAGTATCAGTTAAATCTATTAAAGATGGTTATATAGCTGGTAATTTGTATTATTATGGTAAAGATGGAGTTAAGCATGATATAGTATCGTCTATTCAAGTTACAGAGGATATTACTATAGGTGCTACTAAAGTTGTTCCAGATGTTGTATATATTACTATAGATAATTCTGAAGCTAATGAAGCTAAGATAGACGTAACTAATGTAGATAAAGTATCTGACACTAAGTATTCTATTATCAGAAATAGAATAGCTAATATTTCAACTAAGCCTAAAGCTGGTTACTATTTCGATCATTATGAGATAGAGTATAAAAATAAAAAATGATTTATAGTACAACTTATATGTAATCTATTTATAGTACTTTTTATACACTAATATTTATATCTCTTAAAATGAAAGGTAACTAGGTGCTTAATTATGAGCGAAAATTTTAACTTCAATAATTCTAACGAAACTACTACAACTTCTTCTATTCCAAGCTTCTCTAGCTTTAAAAACAAAGATGGTAGTGAACCAGCTCAGCAGAACAAAAATTACAACAATAAGAAGAAAAATCGCATTGATGAAATTATTGATCAGCCGATTACTATTACCGCAGTAAACTATAGAAAGTCTAACTACGGTGATAATAAAGAATATCTTGTTCTTGAATACACTGATGAAAATGGTGAAGAATGCTATACTTCTACAGGCTCTTCTGGTATTCGTTCTGCAATCGAAAACAAAGGTGATAACCTTGTATTCCCTTGCAAAGCTACAGTAGTACAGCGTAATTCTAAACTCCACCCAGGTTATAAATACCTTACTTTGAATTAATAATCAATCATTTTAAAACTACTATAAATAGAGAAGCAATATACCCAATCAAAGACATTAACAACAACTTATTAGACTAGCTCTATTAATAGAGCTAGTCTAATATTTTATGCATTTTTGATATCTGAGATTATATCTTTACTAGAAAGACTAGTTCTGCAATATGTGTTAATATCATTTCCTATAGTAAATTTTATAGTATATTCATCGGAAGAAAGAATAGATATAGGGCTAATCATCAATGAATACTGTACATTGACATTATTAGAATCAGGTCTTTCTATATAACTGGTTACTCTAACATAAGATACTAATTTATTTATTTCTGTTGTATTATCAAACCATACTACATTAGAATCTGATGTAATACTAATAGAACTTAATGGAGTATCGACTCCATTCTTTTTTATTATAGGCATCTCTATTTTTACGTATTCACACCAAGTAGGGAATATTATATCATAGCTTTTTTGAAATAAATATGTATTATTACCATCCATATCAGTATGCATAGATAATGGCCATTCTAAAGTTTGAAAGGTTGGTATAGGTTTTACTATAGGGGTAATAGTACAATCATTTTTTACAGGAAAGCTATATAAAGCTTTGTTTATAATTTCTGTACTCATATATGTTTACCTACTTCGTATCCAAACAAACCAGCTACAATACCAGTCGTAACTTTTTGCCTTTTTAATCTACGTTCAGTTCTCTTTGCATGTTTCACGTAACTGTTGAAGGAGTCCTCTAATTTCTTCATCTGTAGCTGTAAGTTGATCAAGTTCAGATTTGCTTGTTGCAAGCTCTTCTCTGATGTTTCCAGCAGTGATTGAAGCGTCGTTATTTGACTTTGTTGCTGAGTCAATAAGTTCTGACTTGTCTGATTGGAGTTGGTCAATTCTTGATATACTGTCTCCCATACTATCAACTGTTCCTTTAACTGATTGTATTGATTCACCAAGTTTTGAAATTCCTTCTGCTGTTCTGTGTCCTTCTGCTTGTAATTCTCTATTTGTGTTTGCGATGCTTGTAGCTGTGCTTCCAGCATCTCGAATTGTGTCAAGAGAGTCTGATACCTCTCCTTGAACTGTATCAACCGTTGACTCTGCTGATTTAATTTCATTTCTAACTGTTGTGCTATCGTCATAGTTGACGTTGTTTGTGTAGTACCATCCGATGCCAATGATGATGAGGCAGATAATGGCAATAATAAGAATATGCTTAGGGATACTTTTAATAAAGTTTTTGATTGTTTCCATTTCATAATAAACCTCCTATATGAAATATTATACTTATAATAAAGTTAAAATAGATAATTACAAATTCATTTTTAAAGATATACTATATTTATGACAGACTTAAATAATTATTTATTCTGAAAGGAGAACTTATTATGAAAAAAGTTACGATGAGAGAATTGATAGGTAAGGATATTAGGATTACTGATTTTCGTATTACTGAGTATATGAAGTCTAAGAAAGATAAAGCTACAGTTGAGTTAGAAGTTGATGGAGAATATTGTTATTTTGAAACTACTAGTTTAGAAGTATTATATCAGTTGGCATGGATTAAAGACTGTGTAATGGCTTATAAACTTAAAAGCAATACTAACAAAATTCGTTTTGTTAAGGCACTAGACACTACCAACCCTTCTTATGATGGGTCTCATTATGAGAAACTAATTTCTAAGGAATTTGGTACTGATAATGGTACTACACAAAATAATACTTTTATGTTATTGCCAGATAGCATGGATAGTATTGATGGAGACAATAATCGTTATTTTTGTTTTTATAAGAATTCTGTTTATGTAAAGGTAATTAGAGAAAAGAATTCTATTTATCTTAGCTTTAATATCTCTCCAGAAACTATAGATAATCTTATTAAAAATGATAATGCTGCTTATACTAAAAAAGTAGAAAAGATTATTAAAGAAGAGAAGAGCCATGCTAAAACCAACTGATGATGATAGTTATATACGAAACGAGGTAAATTATGCATATTAAATTACTCGAAAACAGTATTGTAGATTTTTTAAGTTTTTACAACTATAATCTTATCCATAAGACTAAGATTAATGCAAATAACTCTTTAATCTTTGCAGATACACAATTCGGTACTTCTGCTAAGATGCTTATGAGTTATCCATCTATTGTATATATTATTTCTCTTTATCATTCAACTAAAAATGATAAAGTTGCTAACAATAAGTTTATTCCAACCAATTCATATATCTCTATCGAAGATATTGAAAAACTAAAGCATATCAATCTGGAAAAAATTGATTACCTAGTTATTGCGGAAAGAACTGATAGTACTATTTTTGATATTGATACACTAATGAAGAATATTTTGTTTGTATCTAATAAATCTAACAAGATTTCTTACAATATTGCAACTGCTGAAGCTAAAGCAGTTTATTCTTCTTTAGATGATAAAAAGAAATTATCTAGAGTAGTTAATATTAGTTTCTATAAGGAAGAACTCTATCCTACTGTAGAATCAGAAGCTAATTGTGAAAGAACTGCATCTAAAGAAAAGGTTAGCAAAAGAAAGTCTACTACTACCATTCCGATGAAATTGTTCTTGTGCAATAATGATTTCTTTTACAATGTGCTTTGTGTTTTAGTATTCATTGCAACTGTTGCTATTATAACAACAGAAGTATATTACAATGGAATTACTAAATGTTATCCAATGGCTGTTGCTTCTGCGATTCTTACTATTGTATTCATTTCAGTTTTGCAGTATGTAAGGATTGATAACAATAAGAAAAAGAAGTAATAGTAAAGGTCTAGGCTAAATAGCCTAGACCTTTATTTTTTTTATTTAAGTTTTATTTTTAATCTTCTAATTTCATTTGGATTGGTATTAGAATCTTCTTCTACAAGTATTCCGATAATATCCTCTGGTGTATTTAAATCTTTATAATATAATCTGGCTACACCAGGATTATGAGTATCAGCTACCACATATTCATTCTTTTTTGATATACCAATAAATTTAACTCTAATACGTCCTGCTAAAGATACTGGAATATAGTTTTTAAGATTTTCTTCTAATGAAACATTATCTCCACCTATAAGTTGAGCATATTCATCTGAATGAACACCTACTACTCTAGTATTTTTAGCACTGGATTTAACATACTTTTCTTCTTTAGAATCTAAGTCTAATACAATTAAATCTCCTGGTTCAGTTTCTTCACCTTTAGGGAATAATTCGGCATAGTCGTTATATACTGAATTGACTACTTTAGTACAAGTTAATACGCCAGTATCACCACTCCAGATTAACTGCTTATCTGTAGCATTAGTATCAGCATTTATTTTATCCTGTGTCATATAAGAAATATAGAAGTTATTATTTTGGTCAGGATAAGAAGAAAGAGAAAATCTACCATTTTTAGAAGGAGAATTAGCTATAGCAGAATAAGAACTAAAGTTACAATTTAAAGCCGCATTTTTCATACCATTAACCCAAGTACCAGATTGAACAGTAGATGTCAATGAACCAGTCATTGTATCACCTACTTTTTTAACATAAGCTCCTTCACACTTTGTATCTAAAGCAGATATTAAGTCTTTTAATTCTTTAACTGCATTTGCTAAATTTGTATTTACGACAGTATTATTGTTATTGACATTACCTGTAAGTCTTTTTTCTAAATCTTTTAATTGTTGCTCAATATTGTTTAATTGGTTTTGTGGTACATGACCATTTGCATCTAATGTAGCTAATCCATTAGCTATGCCTTTTAATTTATTAATAATTGCTGTTACTCCTGTATAGAAGTCTACAATATTTTTAGTATCAGTTTCTATATGTATCAATTCTTTTTTACCATTTTTAGTAACAAAGAATTGTTGAGAACGCCAATCTGTAGAGTTTTGATCCATCTATATTCCTTCTTTCTATCAATATAATTCATCAGCCCATGAAGAAAGTTTACCTCTATAATTTTTAGTAAGTTTACATTCTATAGCCCATGATTTCTTAGTTAAATGATCTATATATTTTTCAAATGCTTTTTCATTATTGCCTTTAAAGTTATCATATTGAGCTGAATGACCTATTAATGCTACTTTACAGTTATCTGATATTCTAGTTAATATAAGTTTTAGATCAGATAATCTACCATTTTGTGCTTCATCTATAATAACAAATGCATTGCAGATATTAGTACCTCTAAGTACAATATCTGTACATAGAACTATTTCATTATTATCTCTAGCTATATCTATATCTTCTTCTCTTAATCCTAAACTAGTGCATGCATTATAGAATGGAGTTGTGTAAATAGATTGTTTATCATCTGAAGAACCTGGAAGATATCCTAATCTTAATGATCTATCATCTGGTATTCTAATGTAATAAATCTTATTTACTTCTCCTTGGTTAAATGCTTGTAATGCTGCTAATACAGCTACAAACGTTTTACCAGAACCAGATGCAGCATTTACACAAGTGATGATATGATTAGAAAAAGAATTAAAATAATCTAATTGGTCTTTATCTAATTTCTTGTAAGCTCTGTCTAATTCTTTACTATTAATGACTAACGATGATGAATAAATATCAGACATAGAGGTACGCTTATTCATTACAATATCAACTCTTTCTATAAAAATATAGGAAATAAAATTACTATATTGTTTTTATAAGCGTACTCAATAATGATAACAATACTATAAAAGTTTCAACTTTTAATTTTTTTATAAAAGAAAGGAAACAAATAATGACAAGATTATCTAAACCTGTTGCTACTATAGAAACACTGAAGCGTTTGGTATCTAATTCTGATAGCAAATATGCAACCAAAGATTCATTATCTAAAGTAGCTACAACTGGTAATTACTCTGATTTAAAAGGAACTCCTATTTCACTTAAAAACCCTAATGCTATTTCATTTACTGGCGGTTCTACAGCTAGTTATGATGGTAGTAAAAGTGTATCAGTAGCTATTCCTACTTCATTACCTGCTAATGGAGGTAATGCTAGTACAGTAAATGGGCATACTGTATTAAGCAATGTTCCAGCTAATGCTAAATTTACTGATACAGTATACTCTCTTCCTGATGCTACCGCTACTGCTAAGGGTGGTGTTAAAGTAGGTTCTAATATTACCGTAGATACAGGTACTATTAGCCTTACTAAGGATAATGTAACTGGTGCTTTAGGTTATACACCTCCTACCCATGATACTCATTATGTCACTGGTTTAAAAGTAGGTGCAACTGCTTCCGCTACATCTAATACTGCTGCTAGCAATGGTAATGTATATCTTAATGTATTAGATAATTATACTGTAAGAGATTCTCATAAGATTGTAGGTTCTGGTGCTACTACAGTTACATCTGATGCTAATGGTGTAATTACTATTTCAAGTACAGATACTAATACTGTATATACCCATCCTAACTCTGGAGTAACTGCTGGTACTTATAGAAGTGTAACAGTTAATGCTCAAGGGCATGTAACTGCGGGTACTAATCCTACTACATTATCTGGCTATGGTATTACTGATGCTAAGATTGCTAATGGTGTAATTACTCTTGGGGCTAATAGCATTACTCCACTTACTTCCCATCAATCTTTAAGCAATTATTATACAAAGGGTGAAGTTAATTCCCAGATTTCTGCTATTCCTAAATTTGCTATTGCTGTAGTAACTGATTTACCTACCGCTAATATCTCTGACACTACTATTTATCTGAAAAAAACAGGATCTGATACTCAGAACCTGTATACTGAATACATCTATGTAGATGGTAAATGGGAACAGTTAGGTACGCAGAAGTTAGATTTAAGTGGATACTTAACTAAAACAGATGCATCTAATACTTACTTAGGTAAGTATGCAACAGCTGTAAGTGCTAATAAATTAAACAGTAATGCTGGTTCTGCTACTCAGCCTATATATTTTAGCAAGGGTGTACCTGTTGCTACTACATATACTCTGGGTAAATCAGTACCTAGTGATGCTAAGTTTACTGATACTGTATATTATCATCCTAGCACGCATCCAGCTTCTATGATTACGGGCTTATCTACTGTAGCTACTAGCGGTTCTTATACAGACTTATCTGATAAACCTACATTAGGCAGTGCTGCAAGTAAAGATGTTCGCAATAGTACCACTTTAGGAACAATAGGCTGGACAAATAATGCAACGAGTGCTGAAGTAGTACCTACTATTAATACACTTGCATATTGGAATGGTGCTTTTAATGGCACTACTTCTAACTTGGTTTATTGTGCTAAAGGTGCATTTGGCTCTATTGTTACTAAAAATGCTGGTGATTATGCTGCTGCTAGGCATAGTCATTATTATGCAGGTTCCTCTAGTGTAGGTGGTGCTGCAACATCGGCTAATAAATTAAATACTAATGCAGGTTCTTCTACAACTCCTACATATTTTTATAATGGTGTACCGGTTGCTTGCACAGGAATTAGTGTAGCTACTGTAACTGCTACTACCACTTTAAATATTCCTGGTGGTAAGATTTGGATAGAATAATGAGATTTATAATTATTAGAATTATCTTATTAGTATTTCTACTACTAAATTTGCAATTTATATCTATAAGTGCTCATAATCTAATAAATGCTAATACACAAGATAAAGCTATTTTTGAATGGTGTATTACAAATACTGAGTCATATTTAAATTATAAATTTGAAGATTTAGAAGTATACTATTCTAATACAGATAAAGAATATAGAGAAATATTAATAGAAAATAAACTTTCTAAAGATATGGCTAATAGATTAGTAAGAACTTCGTATGCATGTGGAATATGGAATACTAATAAGATTTTTCTTAATAAATCAGGATTATCTATAAATAAGCAAAAAGAAATACTTTGTCATGAATTGGTTCATAAGTATCAACAAAGTAAACATGATGAAAAATATGTAATTATGAATAGATCAAAAATAGAATCAGAAGCTGAGAAATCAGCTTCTAAGATTGCTAAGTATAAAATAATAAGGAGATAAAAATGACTTTATTAACGTTTGTTTTGTTTCTTGTAGTGACTGCTGTATTAACATTTGTAGGGCAGACTATTTCTTTACAAAGTATAAAAGAAAATTACAAAGAATATTTTAAAAATTCTGTTAAGTATTCTGTAATTTCTTTAATTAGTTTGATTGTAGTATACGTAATGTTATACTAATAGGAGGATTGCTATTATGTCGACAGCATTGAAGGGAACGATTGGGGGGGGGGTAACTATTAGTGCCACCCCAGCAACTATAAGTGTACCAACAGGATATTTAGTGAATGAGCATAATTGTGGTAGTGCAATTACTAGAACAATCACAATTCCTAATAATGTGCATGTAATTAATGCAAATGCATATGCAAAGAATAATAGTGGCGGTACCTCTGATGAATACAGAGATATAAGCGTGAATATATATAGGAATAATAAAAGATGGGGGAGAGATAGTAGTACAGGGAGCGTTTCATGCGATCAATATATTGGAGTAACCCCAAATAAACAGTATACTGTTAGCATGTATGCTAACGGAAATGACGTATATTCTAGTTTTTGTATAAAATACTCCCCAGAAATAAATAACATGACACCTACAATAACAGATTATTAACAAGATAAAGAGAATAATTTATGAACTATCAGAAAATTGCAAAAGAAGTTGTTTTGAACTACGCTAACAAGCACATTGATAAAACAGACAACGTACAGATTACGTTAGATGATGTTTACATTGTTTGGTTCTGTAAAACCTTGCAGAACTGGAAAGCACTGTTGTCAACTACATTGCCCGATGGTATGTACTACGAGGTTACATACAACGGAGATAAGAAAGAAATATACCTTGATGCATACAAGAAGTTTGAAAACCAGAAGATTGATGGTGTGTCAATCTAACATAGGAGGTGTTTACTATGTTTAAGTTCTTAATACACTTATTAGGTGGTTATACTTCATCTGAATATAATCAACTTTCATTAGAAATAGATTCTCTTAATAATATCTTAGCTGCTAAAAATGATGAAATAGATCATCTTAAAAAAGAAGATACTGATTTATCAGAAAAAATAAATAAATTACAATCACAAGTGGATTCTTTATCTAAACTAAAGGATTCATTTATTATCCATGTAGATGGTGGAAAGGTTTGGATAGAAAATGAGTAAAATAGCTAAATCTCTTCATTATCAGAAAACAAATGCTACTTCGGGTACTTGTGCTTTATATACTTCTAAAGCTGACTGTGCAGGATATTCTACTATTAATTTAGAAGTAGATGGTGCTAATGTATATGCTGGTTTAGGTACTTCTCTTACTGCTAATAATGCTTCTGGTATTAGAATTCAGAAAAATGGTTCTGATACTAAGTATGCTATACTAAAATGGACTCAAGCTACTATTACTATTACTCAAGTAGATAATGAGACTATTAAAGTTACTGATGCTAGTGGTAATACTATTGCTAGTGGATCATTATTACCAATGAATACTGCTTTAACTATTACAGTAACCCCTACAGATGGATATAATGCAGGTGCTATTACTATTAATGGTAAAGAAGTAACTAGTCCTTATTCTATTACTCAAGCAGATATAGAAAAGGGAAGCCTAACTATATCTGCTACAGCTGCTACTAAACAGACATTTACTTTGTCATTTGGAGCAACTACCAATCAGACTTATACAGCTACTGTAGATGGAGTTGCTAAAGCAGCTACTGCTAGTGCTACATCTTATACCGTAAATTATGGTACTACGTACTCTGTAGCTTATACGGCTAATAGTGCTACAGATGCATATACATATACAGCTTCTAGTTCGGTAAGTGGCACAGTAACAAATACCACATCTATTCCAGCTAAAACTGCTACTGCTGCATTAAGATACTATACTTTAACTATTCCAGCTACTGAAAATCAGTATTATACTCTTAAATTAGCAACTAATAGTTCATACGGTGGTACATTACCATCTTATACTACAACAGCTACTAAGTCTACACAAACTTTAAGTGTTCCTTACGGAACTACTTATACTATTACATATAATGCTGATAGTGGATATAACCCAGGTTCTGCAAAGTCTGGTACAGTAAATAGTGCTACTACAGTATCTCATAATGCAGCTACAGTAGCTACAGCAACTGTAACCATTGTTCAGTCTGCTAACCAGACTATTCACGTATACACTCCACAGAAGTCTGGTGGTACAGACCATACATCCACATTTACTTGCCCAATAGGAACTACATACGAAGCAGAAGTTGTAGCTGATAGTGGATACTTACCAGGTGATTTAAGTGTTAAATAATAATAGAAAATAATAGGGGGAATATTATTATGGCAACAACGATGAAAGGTATAATTGGGGGGGGGGCTAACATTCACAGCTAGCCCTGCAACCAAGAATAGCTTTACTATAACGGCGGGAAATTATCAGGATTACAATATCAGTAATCCCGATCATGAACTTTATACTTACTATATTGGTTACAGTACCACAGTGAATGGTGTCAAAATCGGGAGTGTAACACCACAGAGTATTGATGGATTCAAAATCATAAACTTGGTAGATATAACTTGGATAAACCAACTATATGACGGGACGATAGAAGATTCTGGTGACTACTGCAATATAACAACAAACCATAAATGTATTTTACATATTAACGGGGTAGATTATAATGTAACTACGGATAAAAACTCAGTCTGGGAATTGACTGATATATCGAAAACCATAGGAATTAGCGATGGTGATAAGGTACAAGTTACATACAAATTATTATAAAAGGAGATTAGAAAATGGCAACAACGTTAAAAGGAACTATATGGGGGGGGGGGGTAACCTTTAGTGCCTCTCCTGCAACCGTAAGTGTACCAACGGGATCTGTTAATTTTACATACGTTGGCGAATTTACTATTCCACAGGGGGTACATGTTGTCAAGGCAAGACTATATGGTACGAATTATTACGGAGGAGAAACCAGCAAAACCGCTTTTGTAGCAGTAACTCCTAATAAAAAATATAGGCTTATGGGCGTTTGGCCATTTGAATACTCAGAAGAACAAACAGAAAGATTTTATGCTGATGAAATTTTAATTAACAACACTATTGGTGGTGTAAGTTGGATTGGACCCTCTGTTTATGACTTGTCTGAGGTAGATAATCTTAACTTCACTATTTCATGGTCACCAGAGATTAATACTCATACACCAGACGTTACCGATTATTAAGTATATAAAGATAATTTAGGTTTAACTATATTGTAATTTATAGTAATAGGAGAGATCAATTATGAATCCAACTTTAAAACCTCAAGCATACACATCTAAAGATAAAGCTATATATGATGATAGTGTGGTTGATCTTGCTTCTATAATTCTATTTTACCTTCGTGATAGTTCTGAAGCAACTGATACAGATCCTTTTAACAACGATTCTAATGCAACTTCTACAGATTTATCTATCTTTGATTCATCTGAAGTAAGTAATACAGATTCTATATTTAGTGACAGTTCTGATGTAAGCAGTATGGATTCTTCTGTGTTCATTGATTGTTCTATATAATTAGTATATAATATATTTTTAATAAGGAGGAAATATTATGTCACAATCAATATCTGGAGTTATTGTGGGGGGGGGAATATTTACTCCTCTCCAACAACACAATTAGATGAATCTTTATCTGATACCAGCCTTAATGCTGTACAAAATAAAGTAATTAAAGCTGAATTAGACAAAAAAGTAGTCTTAACTGGTGATAATACTTTAAACGGTAATAATGTATTTGCTGAAGGTTTAACAGAGTTCGATGGTCAAGTAGCATTTAATGGACATGCTGAATTCAATGGTGCTTTAGATTTTAACGTAAAAGAAATACAGGTAAACTCTGATACAACTTTTAATCATCCTGTGGTCAACAATGAAACCGTAATCACTCATGGAGAACAAACTAATCAGTCTAAAATCATTATGAATGGTGGTTTACAGGTAAACTCTATAACAGAGAGTGGTACTAAGACATTATTGGATATGGGTGAAGGTGAGACTATCACTTATAAAGGCAGTGAATTAGCTACGAAAGATGATCTTAAAAATGCTGGTTCATCATTATCTATTGATGAGCAATCATTAATGATTCTTTTATGTGGTGGAAGTAGTATTAGAACAGGCACGGGTAAATCTGATTGGGTAATAGAAGGTACAACAGCACATTATGTATATACAGATGATAAGGACATTACTTCTTCCGATAAAGCCGCAGCTTGCGATTTAGATAACTATAAAATATTAAAAACCGTATGTGGAGCTGGTACTATTACTATATACTATCCTAATACAAATATACCTGATGATGGGGTTGGTTTATTGATAAAATACTAATTTTCTCTGATTCTAATTCCAAAATACTACAGTAAGCTTAAGCTTACTGTAGTTCTTAATTATAATCTATAAGATTTGATAATTCTATATACATGATGGTAATGGTTAAATACTGATATATTTAAAAAGGAGAGTAATTATGACTAAAGAACAAGTATTTATAGCTAAGGGTAGTGCTCCATGGTACAGTAATAACTGGTTAGATATTAATAAAGTTATTAGTATGAATAAATTAGACTCAGGGGCTACAGTTGCATGTGATGGCAATGTAACTGATATGACTGATATGTTTAGTGACTGTCCTAATCTTTTATCAATAGATTTATCCAATTTTGATACTTCTAATGTAACTATTATGAGTGGTATGTTCGCATGGTGTACTAATCTTACATCAATAAACTTATCTAATTTTGATACATCTAAAGTAATTGATATGACTAGTATGTTTGATGGGTGCCACAATCTTACTGCAATAGACTTATCCAATTTTGATACCTCTAATGTAAAAGATATGTATTCTATGTTTTACGACTGCCCTAATCTTACTACTATTAAAGGTGTAATTGATATGGAATCATGCGTTGATTATGAGACTATGTTCAGTTATTGCTCTAAACTTAAAAATATTAAGATTAAGAATCCTCCATCAAGATTTAATGGTGCTGGATTATCTTCTTCTCAATACACTATAGTATCATAGAAAATAGCAAAAAAAAAATAAAAGGTACTCATATGAGTGCCTTTTATTTTTATCCCGTAATTCTTACTTCTTCTCCTCTTTGCCAATAGGGTGGTTCTCGATACTAGTAGCTGTGCGAATATCTTCGATCGCTTTAGCTTTCTTTTTAGTATCTTCGATAAACATCATAATTGTATCATCGATTGGTGAGAAAGTTTTATTTTTATACCAGATAACTTTAGAACTAACATAATTAATCGGTTTACCATCGACAAGAAATGAGATGAGTCTTGTAGAGTTATTAGCATCATGTTTATCAAACTCATGAGAAATCATGACTGAAATCTCCTGAAGGAACAGTGGAGATTCATCATCAAGAATGATGATAGAATACAATCCTTCAGCGGCTACGCTATCATAAAGCCTAGATACATCATCATCTTTCAAGAATGCATCTTTAGTCAATGGATCAGTATAGTAGTATCCATCAATTTTATCTACATTAGATCTTACTGCGATTTTAAGCAGCTTCAGTGCAGAGCTAACCTGTTTAGCTTTTCTTGCCAGATCATTGATATATTCATCTTGTGCATTAAGATGATTATCAATTTCGTCCATGCTAATTTTGAAATTTTCAATAACGTTTCTAAGAGATGTTGCCATGGTGTATTTCCTCCTTAAGAAATACAAATATTATTGTATTGAAGCTAGATATCTAGCTTCAATACAATAATATACAATTCTTTTTTTTTATATTCACATTATCGGTTAAAAATCAGCTGTAGGTTTACTTTCAAATGCGTCATTCAACCTATCATTTATAGTTGCTTCAAAGATAATGCGTTGTGCTATTTCTTTCCATTCTTTTTTATTAAGCTGGCTTTTAATTATTATTTGACAATCTAGTGGGGCTTTTACAATAAAATAGATACAATGGTCTTTTACACATACCCCAATGATATGTTTCTCACTATATTTGCCTTTTATACCAAATCCTAAAACGTTGCCATCATATTTACCACCTAAAGTATAAAGGATGGCTGGGACTTTAGCTTTCTCTGCTTTTTCCGCGGTTTCATTAAACAACTCAATTAATTTTTCTTTTTTGTCATCGCACTGTCTGCAAATAATCATTTTTTATCCTCCTTTAAAAATATTCATATTATATATTAAACTCAGTTGTAGGCGTACTATCAAATGCGTTGTTTAATTTATCATTTATAAACGCTTCAAACATAATGCGTTGTATTACTTCTTTCCACTCATTTTTACTAAGTTGGCTTTTAATTGCTAACTCGCTACTCAGTGAACCACTTATAAAATAGATGCAATGGTCATCTGCACATACTCCAATGAAATGTGTTTGAAAATATTTATCTTTTAAGCTAAATCCGAAAACCTTACAATTATATTTACCGCCTAAAGTAATTGTAGTGGCTGGAACTTTAGCTTTTCTTGCTTTTTCAGCAGATGTATTGAATAACTCAATCAACCTTTCTTTTTTGTCATTCTGTTGTTTACAAATAACCATTTTAATCCTCCTTAATTATAACTGAATGATTCCACTATATGCACTATTAGTATCTAATTTTGTAATACCAATACTTTCTAATGGGAATGCTCCTATGTTTTCTTTAATAATAGAATCATAATCAATAAATTCAATTAACCATTTTGGTGTAGGAATAGTATATGGAATAGCTACACTAGTTATTTCTCTAGCATTATTAGGTGTAGTAGCTTTAAAGAAGTTAAATAAATATTCTTGATCTCTGACTTTAAAGACTATGCTATTATTATCATAAAATGCTTTAATTAAGAGATTATATTTATCTGGGTATTCATCTTTAAATCTACTACTTTCTAATATACTTTTATTAATCTTAGTCTTTACCACAAGTACTGGGCATTGCTCATCTAAGTTTATATATGGTTCATTTTTATCTCTAAGGAGATCATATATAATACTTCCTTTAACTTGCTGAGTAGACATAGGATTCTTGTAACTTCTAATACTTTTTACTTTCATTGGTTTAAAGTATTCTGTACTACCATTAACAATAGCTTCTTTAATCTGTTTTTCCAATACTGCTAATTTATTAATGATTTTAAGCTGATCGATATTTTTAGATTTTAGAATATCTTCATATAGAATCTTGCTCAATACTTCTTTCGTAGATTTAGGAATTACAGACTTATCCATTTCCAACCCTTTAATGTCTAATTGCTTAGATGGGTCATTTGGAATAACATGGCCTTCCTGTACTTCTACTAAGGTAGCATAATGCTTCTTAGCATCACTAAGCAGCATTTTCATAAACAAAAATTCATTTTTCATATTCATTAAACAGAATGGATGAGCTTCATTAGTTACATTATTCATGATAGAAATTCTATCGAAGTAATCTCTAAGCAATTTACCAATTACATATGCTAAGATATTAATAATAGAATGTCTAAGACTATCTTCTGGAATAACCATTAATGGATTTCTCATTCTCTTTCTTTTAATAATTTCATCATTTTTAAAATCATAAATAAATTCACTATCATCTTTCTTTAAAATATCTCCAGCTTCATTAAGATTTTCTTTTTCCATTAGTTTTACTGCATCAATATCAAAATGCTTAATTTTCATATCTTCATTTTTGACTTTATCTGCAATAAAGGTATACCATGGATTAAGGGTAATAATACATGAATCAGTATCAGTAGTTAAGTCTACTTGTCTAATTAATGTCTCTACTCGTTCAATCTTATCGATAATTTGGTATCTATAATAAACGTATTCTTTTACTATATCCACCAATACATCTAATTTATCTTGAATATTAGAAGGCGGATTATTAGGGTCAATAAATGGACTATCTAATTCTTTTAGAATGTCGGTTACTATTTCTAACGGTACTTCATTATCAAAGAAACTATATAGATTATTTTTATAATATAATCTATTTAAATCTTCTTGATCCAATCTTTGTACCATTCTCCAAATGATTTCCATATCTTCATCATTAGGTAACCATCTATATCCACAACTAAGCATTAGTTTAGCGAATACAGATTCTTTAGATACGTTATTATCTAAAATATCATTATCACTAAACTTTCTATTTGGTTTCTCCTGTAATACATGGTCAATAAAAGCAATGATTTGATTTAAAGAACCAAATTTAATATTATTGGCTAAGAATGATTCAAATAGCATAATAGATGCCGTAATACTACTTCTACCCTGTCTGGTAATAGATGTAGCTACATATACATTATAGAATACACTAGATGCTGCTCCCAGACAACCATAAATTGCGTTTGTATCCACTTTTGCCACTAGCTGATTCAAATTATATCTATTATATTCTTCAGACCCTTTTGGATATTGAAGCATCTTCTTTTTAAAGTTGTTTCGTCTATCTGCAAATTCTTGAATCATTTCATATAATGGATTAGGTCTTTCTCCATGTTGTGTAAATAAACATCCGTAAGATGTTAATATTGGTTTACGCTCTTGAATATATTCGTACAACTTGATTAGGTTAATATTAGTTCTTTGATTATGATAGTTATCATCAATCTCTACTTGATGATCTTTGATTCTTCTATTAATACTCCAATCAATAGCTCTATCTAGTTCACTATCTCCTAATTCTGGCATTAAAATTTTCATATTTCTTTTCATAGAATCTTTGTACTTTTTAAATATCTTTGCATAATTTTCGTTCATATTTTTCTCCTCTCTTTCCTAAATATACTTATTTTAAGGTACTTACGAAACTTATTTTTAACTTTAATATTATAACATCTAAATAAACTACATCTATTTGTGGTATATGAATAACTGATAAAACCAAATTATTATGGAGGTGAATAATCGTGTCATATATTGATGATACTCAAGAAGCTGGCATTCAAGATGCTACCGCTTTATTTGAATCCTTTTTTGTCGATTATGTCAACCATATGGACGATGAAGAACGTAAGCAGTACCTTGAATCTGATGAGGTAAATGCTCTCGTAGAAGCCAAAGCTATTGGTCGTAGAACCATTGTTCGTCTTTCTAAACAGGATGATTATAATAGACGTATTACTCTTGCAGCTATGCAGAAAGCTAAAGAACAGAATTCTTCTGACTGGAAGAGACTTAAGAAAGCTCATATGCTTAAGAAACTTGCTATTGCTAACATCGTTAAGCGTTATGGTAACAATGTTAAGCGTGATGTTGTTAAAGCACAGAAAGCTATTCTTAAAACTAATCCGCGTTATTATACCAAAACGACTTTTGGTAACAATTAATTTTATCTCTTATTTTTATCTCTCTATTTTAAAATTTATTATTGCTATCGAGTACAAAACTTTTTGGCGAGAGTCATATGGCTCTCGCTCTCTCTTTTTGGTATTCACTTTATTTCTCCTTTCTTTCTCTTAGAGTAACATAGATAAATTACAAATAAAAGTATTACTCAAATATATATTATATAATTGATAATGAAGTTCATGGGAACTTCATATTAAGGTTTTTTAACCTTGTTGTTTAAAAGGAGGAGTAAGATGTTAAATAACTATCAAAACTATTATATGTTTGCAGACTTAGTTAGAACTGGGAAATTCTATTTAAGAACTAGTGATATTACTAGTTCTAATTGGCAAGAATATTATGATGGTATCTTAAATATTCTTAAAGATAATATTGAAACCGAAGAGATTAAACGATTCATTATTACCGTTGATTTTGGTAATAATGATGTAGTTGATTTGACTATCTTCGATTTGTATTTTAATATTATTATGTGGTACTTGGTTGTTAAGAGTGGTATTACTTTGGATGGAAGAGCACTATTCTGTCCTAAAGTAATTAATAGAAAATGCATTAAAAAATATTTCGATAGATATATTCCTGTTATTGTAGAGAGATTTAGTCATATCTATAAACAGGATGTGAAAAGAATCACTATTTCTCTTAATAATATTATTGATGATACCTTATCTAAGTTTTCTGATGTAGATTCTTTTTCATTCTTCTTGGCTAATACTATTAACCTTAAAGATACTATCGATTTGATGAATAATATTCCAGAATTCAATAATCTTGTTCATACATCACTTATTGATAAAAGTATTGAAGATGTAAAAGATATTGGTATGGATAAAGCAGATAGAAGTATCGAAATTATCAAGAACGCTAAATCGGTTTTAGGATACGATCATTGTTTAAAGAATTCTTTTGAAACTGGAGAAGGTGTTAGCCCTAGACAGTATAAAGAATTTGCAATTCATATTGGTTCTAAACCAGATGGTACTGGTGGTGTACATCCTCATATTATTGATAGATCTTATCTTATGGGTGGTTTACAGCATGTAGCAGACCAGTTTGTAGACTCTGCATCTTCTAGAGTTGCACAGATTATTGTTAAACATAATACATCATCTTCTGGTAACTTTGCTCGTATCATGGGTATTAATAATATCGATACTGTATTAAACACAGATTTGGATTATAAGTGTAATACTCATAATCCTATTGTGATTACTATCGATAATAGTAAAATCCTTAGTATGCTTACAGGAAGATATTATAGAATCAATCCAGATGGAATTGATTATTTAATTCATCCTAATGATACATTTCTTATTGGTAAAACGATTTATCTTTTCTCTCCAATGACTTGTGCATCTGCTGCACATGGTCATGGTATTTGTAAAAGATGTTATGGAGAACTTGCTTATATTAATTCTAATCTTAAAGTAGGTAAGTTTGCAGTAGAACAGTTGACTTCACAGACTACACAGAAACAGTTGTCAGCTAAACATCTTCTTGAAACTGTAATTGAAAAGATTAATTGGAATGATAATTTTAATAAGTTCTTCTATGTAGATAATGTAAATATGATCTATGTCAATGATAATATTGAAGCTGGTCATATTATTATTGATCCAAATAGTATTATGGATAATACGGAGAATACAGAATCTGATTCTGATGAAGAAGATAATATGGAATCATCCTTCTCAGATTCTTCTCAGTTTACAAATTATATTACTTCATTTGTATTTGAAGATACAAATGGTAAGAAATATGATATCCATTCTGAGAATATGACTGAAATGTTTTTCTCTGAAGACTTTATTGATTATCTTAAAAGATTATCATTAGCTAGTGATAGAATGTATCATATTGATATTGAAGATCTTGTTAATACTTTGAACGATAATGCATTATTCTATATTCAGATTATTAATAACGATATCGATAAGAATTTAAAAGATATTGAAAGTCTTATTAATAAGAAAGATGAATTGATTGGTTTAGATAAAGATTCTTTATTAAAGAAATTTATTAATCTGATTATTAAAGGTAAGATTACCATTCAATCTGTTCATCTAGAATGCATGCTTATGAATCAGATTAGAAGTGTACATTCTAAATTGAAATTACCAGAATGGGAGCATGATAATGAAGAATATCAGATTCTTTCATTAGACCAGTCGCTTACTAATAATCCATCAGTTATTATTAGTCTCTTATACAAGAATCTTAAATCTACATTAACCAATCCAATTACTTATGCTAAGGATGAATCATCTAGAATGGATATGTTCTTTATGGTACAACCACAAGAATTCTTAAGTAATGAAGTAAAAGCACCTAAGAAACCAGAATTCATTACACCGATTTTTAAGTCTTAATAGAGGATAAAAAATTATGCTATATATTGTACTTGAAGGTTTGATTGTATTTGTGGTTACTTATCTTTTCTTTAAAGTGACTATTTATACCCCAGTAAATCCAAAGCATAAGAATGATTCTGTATTCTATGCTTTGCTTATGCTGGGAGCTAAATGGTATATTGCGTTATGTGCTGCACTAGTGGCTCTTAATAGTTGCAAAGGTATTCTTTATACTATAGGATTCATTAATTCTCCAACAGATGATTATTTCGTAATTTGGTTAAACAGTATTCTTAAATAGTGAAAGGAGAAGTTATGTTTTTATCACATAATATATCTATAGAGGTTTATAATACTTGTATACAACTTATTGGTTATGAAGTAAATGATTGCCCTGAAGTACAAGAAATGTTTAGTGTATTTGATAAAACTTTAAATCAGTATACTAATAAAGCTATGTGGTATGATGCTAAGAATAAGATTCTTACTTTGCCTAGATCAATGGATATTGCTTGGTTAGCGGATAAACTTAATACTATCCCTAACTTTCATACATCATGGGATCCATATGATGATGGATTACAGATTAATCTTAAATACCAACCACGAAATGAAACACAGCTTAAAGCTATTAAGTTTATTTTAGGTAAAGATGAATATGCTGATACTGCTAGATTTACTCAGTTAGGAGTTAATCTTAATACTGGTGCAGGTAAAACATTTGTAACTATATTTTCATCTGCGTACTTAGGAATGAGAAGTATTATGATTACTTCTTCTACTGGGTGGATTGAACAGTGGAAAGATAGAATTTTAGAATATACTGATACTAAACCATCTGAAATTTATATTATTACTGGTAGAACTAGTATTGCTATGATTTTAAATGGTATGGTAGATATTTCTAAGATTAAATACTTTTTAGCATCTCATCAAACCATTCATGCATATGCTACTGAAAATGGTAAATCTGAAGACTGGACTAAGATTACAGAATTATTTAAGAAACTTAGAGTTGGTTTAAAGATTTATGATGAAGCTCATTTATTGTTTGATGATATTTGGAAGACTGATTTCTATACTAATACTAGAAAGACTTTATATCTAACTGCTACTCCTGCTAGATCTGATAGAGGAGAAGATGCTGTATATCAAGAAACTTTTAGATGTATGCCTAAGATAGATTTATTTAATGAAGAAACAGATCCTCATACAAGATATGTATCTGTATTATTTAACTCTCATCCTACACCAGGTCAACAGAGATGGTGTACTAATAGATATGGATTTGATAGAAACAAATACTGTAGTTTTATTACTACTAAACAAGGTAAAGACTACTTGTTTAAAATCATTACTATCTTAATGGAGATTATCATTAGTACCAATAGTAAGACTTTAATATATATTGGTACTAATGCTGCTATTAAAATAGTCTATGATTATATTGTAGCTAATTATCCATATATGAGTAATAATATTGGTATTTATACTTCTATTGAGAAGAATAAGTTTATCAAAGAACAGCAATTAGATAAGATGATTATTTTATCTACTACTAAGTCTTGCGGTGCAGCTATTGATATTAAAGGTCTTAAAATGACTGTGGTATTAGCTGAACCATTTAAGTCTAAAGTATTAGCTAGACAATCTTTAGGTAGAACTAGAGATAGTGATACTACTTATATGGAATTTGTAGATATTGGATTTGATGCATGCAAAGGGTGCTATGAATCCAAAAAATCTATATTTGAAAAGTATGCTACTTCTGTAGAAGAAACATATTTTAGTAAATTTGTATGGGATGATGATAATGGAAAGTATCTTATCGATGATTCTGTACTAGAAGAAAACTATCAGTCAGCATTACAAACTAAGAATGAAAGAGAGAGTAGAATGAGATGAAGTATAATAATACATTATTTGTTGAACTTATTAAAATTACTGAAAGAGGTAAAGATAAAATTTTGCCTAAAGAAATGATAAATTCTTTAGTATCATTATATCCTAAAAGTAGAAAATGGTTATTTGAGAAAGTAATTCCTGAAGTTAATTCAAGAAAAAGAAAAATTATATTTTTAATGGATGATACAAAAACTATTAAAAAAGGATGTCTAATCATTAAAGACTATCAAGGTGAAAAAAAGATTTGCACTATTTGGGTAAATACTAAGTTCAAAGATGAGTATGATGATATTGTAAGAGCTTTAATAGATAAGGCTATTGCTGAATTAAAGGTAGATATGCCTTTAGTTACTTTATCTAGTAAATGCAAATACTTTGAAATCTACGATAAAATATTTAAAGATTATGGATTCTTAGTTTTAGATGTGAAAAATGATTACTATATTAAGGGTATTAAAGAGTATTGCTATAATGGTGTTTTAGAATAATAATGCTGCTCTATACCTATCTGTATAGGTAGGTATAGATATCAAAGTTTTAATAACACTACAGTAATCAGTTATTCAAAAGTTTTATTTTGTGTGTTTTTATTGGAAGGAAGCTTTATGATGAAGAAATTGTATTTGATTATTCTATTTACGATTATTAGTTTATTTGGGAATTATAATACTACTTCAGCTGAATGGATTGAAGTAGAATTATATGCGTATACGTTAGATTCTTCACCAAGTGGGCTTACTGCTACAGGAGAGGTTCCTTATGTAGGAGGGGTTGCAGCAAACTTCTTACCATTAGGAACTAGAGTTATGATTAATGATAATTGGTATGTAGTGAATGATATCTGTGGTACAGATGGTGCTATTGATATCTATATGAATACTCTTGCTGAATGTTATGAATTTGGTGTTCAGCGAGCTATGGTTTATGTAGATAGATAATAAGTCATAATAAATATTACACTACTCCATATGGAGTAGTGTAATATTTTAAGAGAGGTTTAGACCTCTCTTTTTTTTTATTTAAAACATTTTATTAATTTAGAGGAAAGGAGGAAACAATATTGGCAGATTTAATATCTAATTTAATTGCTCAGCAACAACCTAGGCAAATACAATATGCTCCCCAAAAGATATATTACCAAATGTCTACAGCTAATAAGTCATTCATTAATATGCATTATTATTTGAAGAGTATTGGTATTAAGAATAATAAATTTATGCTGTCTTTATTTGATCCAGATTTAGCTGGTGTAGATCCCTATGATCCTAGCTTATCTTTGGAAATGAAAATGAAGATATATAGAGAAGTACAGAGAAACTATTGGTATTTCTTAAGAGAAGTAGTTAGAGTAACTGCTAATGGTAACCCTAGAGGTGTTAGATATGAGCTTAATAGAGGTAACTTAGCCTTTAATTTTTGCTCTATGTATAATATGAATTTATTTTTTGAAATGCCTCGTCAGGTTGGTAAAACCATGGCAGCTATAGTAAGATATCTTTATGTATATAACTTTGCTTCTGCTAATTCTAATATTACATTTATGAATAAGCAGAATCAAGATGCTAAGCGAAACTTGGAATCATTTAAAGCTGTTAGAGATTTATTACCATCTTGGTTACAATTATCTCAAGAGTTCTCTGTGATAAATGGTAAAAAGAAGAAATTACCATCTACTGTACAGACCATACAGCATCCAGTAAACCATAATATCATTAGAACTGTTCCTGGTGCTAGAAATGAAACAGCAGCGGCTAACCTATTAAGAGGTCAAACCATTACTATGTGGTGGGCCGACGAATGGGCATTCACGGCATTTAACTCTACCATCTATGTAAACTCTATGCCAGCATTAAATAAAGCATTTATTAATGCTAAAAGAGCTAATGTACCATATGGTATTACTATAACTACTACCCCAGGTAGATTATCTACTTTTGAAGGTCAGTTTGCATATGATATGATACAAAATGCTACACCATTTAATGAACGATGGTATGACTTAACCTATGATCAAATTATGGATATCATAAATAATAATATGAATTCCATATTTGTATATATAAAGTATTCTTATAAACAACTTGGATTGGGAGAAAAATGGTTCTACGATCAATGTAAAAACATGATGTGGAAGATGGTAGATATACGTCGAGAAATTTTACTCGAATGGATAGATACTCCAGAAAATTCCCCATTTAGTCAAGATGATTTAGAAACTCTTAGAGGTATGATACATGAGCCTATAAGAGAAGTATTAATATTAAATAAATACCCATTCAAAATATATAATACTATACCATTATCTATTACAGGGTTACCTATAAATCCTCCTATAATAGGTGTCGATGTATCTGGTGGATATAGACGAGACTATACCGCAATATCTGTAATAGATTCTAAAACTACACAATTTATCGCTGGTTTAAAATGCAACTATATGACTATACCTGATTTAGCAAGAACTTTAATTTGGATGGTTAAAGCAATGATGCCTAATGCGGTAGTAAATATCGAGCGTAATGGAGTAGCTTAACAGCAATCTCAGTATATAGAGTAATCTATATATTTTCAAGGTTAATTGCTAAGAAGAAGGTTAGAGCTATTTATACTACAACATAATTCGCAAGAATAAGTGTGAAAGTTTAAAAAATAAATAGATTCCTTTGTTTAGCAGCGAAATATCTATTTTCTAATAATAGATAAACGTTCAACGATCATCCCTTAACGAGGGAAGTAGAACCACAAGCTAATGGTGGAAGAAAAATCTTGCTCCTATATAATATAGGATGGACAAATGATCTGCACACGTTCTGTAATGGAAGTGCTTGGATAACCAAGAATTATAAGTTGCGATTATAATTAAACATTTTGGGTTTCGGTGCATCTCTTATTGCTAAATTAAAAGAACCAGGTGGAATTAAAGATAATCTTTATTATGAAATTAAAGAAAGAGTAATGGAAGAAACTTCAGATGAATTAGGAAGACCAATTAGAGTAAAGAGAAAAACTAAAGTATATGGATTGGATTCATCTAAAGGTTCTCGTGATTTACTTATAGAAATACTTAGAGAAAGAATGGAAAGGCATAAAGATAAAATGCCTTCTCCTACTATGTATGATGAACTATCTAAAATGGTAGTTAAGAAAAATGGTAAAGTAGAGCACTCTGATAATTCTCACGATGATTTAGTATTCTCATATTTAATGGCATTATATGTTTGGTATGAAGGTAAGTATTTAAAAGAAAACTTTAATATTGATAAAGGTGTAATTAAAACAGAAGATTCTGTTGATGATAATATAGGTAAAGACTTAGAACAAAAGTATACTGAAATAGTAGAAGAGTTTAAAATTCCTATAGAAGATGAAAACAGTACTAGAAAAGAAGTAGATGAGTGCTTAAAAACTTTAAAGATTGGTATGGGTACTATGTTCTCTGAGTTTATGAAAAAACAAAGAAATCAAGAAGAACAAATGCTTATGGATATGATTCAAAATAAAGCAGTAAGAAAAGCATATGCTGAATACTCTCAGATTCCAGAAGAACAATTAATATCTACTAATAAAGCTAATAAGTTTAAAATACCAGACACAGTGTTTACTAACTTTGGAGAAGATCCAGAGGAAATAGCTAAGAAGCAAATAGCTAAAAACATGAATTTTAAAAATTTTAAAGGTGAAAGATAAAGTAGAGATACCTCATATAGAGGTATCTCTATATTCATTTTAATTCATTATTTTACTATATTATAATGGGAAGGATTTCTTTACATGGCATGGAGGTTTATTATGGAAGTCAATGGTGTCGATAAAGCATATTCATTAGTAGCAGAAGGCGAGCTGTCTACTATTCTGTCGAATTTTAATTCATCATATACTTATGATGTGGTTGATGATCTTATGAGAGAAAGATATAATTCTTTTTCTTTAATCTCTAAGCCTAATTTTATAGATGAATTAGAGTATTCATTCAAACAACTATTAGACCAATTTCCTTCTGATAAAGACAATATTATTTATACTAGAAATAAAACCTATTTAGAAATTATTAGTAGAATTTCTAATAATTCTGGAGTTCAATTTACTATTGAAGATACAGATTCTGTAGACATAAGATATTTAGCCTCTATTATCTTTGATTTGTTTATTTCTAATTATAATGAATATGTATTCAAGTTCTTATATAATTTTATTGTAAATCAGAAAGATTTTATTTATAACCAATTAGATCTTATTAAGAACAAGAAATCTAAAGATATATCTACTATGTATAATAGACAATATTATTCTAATGATACTTTAGCCATTATTAGTGCTAAATTGTATTCTTGTATTGATTTTATTACAGCGTTAGATTTTGATTCTAGAACTACATTAAGTTATATCTATACTTCAGCTGATGAAATTGTAAGAATGAATTATCTTCTTCAGTATATTGATTCATCTGCTGATTTATTTAGAATTTTAATTTTACCAATTCTTACTAATGATTTAATTTCACCATCCTTAGTAAACTCTGTAAAAATGGAATTACAAAAGAATTTCACCATAAATAAAGCTAATATTTTTGATAAACAGTTATAAGGAGACTATTATGGAAGAAGAAGTAACTAAAACCAAATCTATTAAAGATGCTATTGAAGCAGGTAATAAAGAAATAGAAGATGTTAAAATTCAATATGCTGATGAAATTGATGAACTTATTAAGAAAACATTAACTGAAAAAGATATTGAAAACTTTACCATTCCAGAATTAAGTGATGAGCAATTAAAAGAGGTAGAAGCTACTGAAGATGATATTAAGGTTTATAAAATTGCTAGAGAACTAGAATATGATAAAGAAGATAAATTAGATGTAGAAAATTATATTGATAAAGATTTCTTAGCTAAGATACTTGCTGAAGAACTTAATATTTCTGATATTAAAGATAAGAAAGAAAGAAATAAAGCTATTAAGTCTTATATCTTATTTAGAGCTTATAGTACCTATATGATGTATGAGAATATGGAATTTGCTAATAAAGTAAAAGATGTCTCTGCTGGTGTAGATACTGATGAAATTCTTAGAACTTGGTTTAAGCATAATAATGATTTATTTGGTATTACTGAAGACTTAGATTTTTTGGAAGAAAAAGAAAAGAATGAATATTCTATTGGTAGAGAAGCTTATAAGAGAGCTTTAACTTTAGAATCTCTCATTGAACAAGTCAAAAAGATAACTCTTAGTAAACTTATTAAAGAATGCTCTGATAAGAGATATAAGAGGCATGTATCTAGAGTTAATATGCTTATTAGACATCATTTAAGACAAGACGTTGCAGATAAAGAATCTAAAACCACAAATTGTGATAATATTCCGTTATATACTTCTTTAATTATTGGATTATTGATTAAGAATAAGCCTGAAGATAAAGATATATTTGAATGGATTATTAAGAATGATAAAGATCATAGATTTTCTAGATCTATTGTAGTATTATTGTCTTTAGCTTCTAATACAATGGATTTATCTACTGGTGATGTAGTAGAACCATATTTTATTAATATGAATCTATATATGATTTCAAATATTCCTACATTATCTGAAACTAGTGATAAATGCACTAAGAGAATTACTAATGCAGTATATGAGATTATGAAAGATATTGTATCGAAAGGAGTTTAACCATGAAATATCAAAAGAAACCATTTGTTATTGAAGCATATCAGACTTTTGAAGAAAAGATTATTCATACATTAGAAGGGGATATGAAAGCTAGTGTAGGGGATTATATTATTACAGGTATTAAAGGAGAACAGTATCCATGTAAGCCAGATATTTTTAAAGAACTTTATACCCCTTTAAAAGATAAAACTACTGGTATGAGTATTGGAGAAGCAATTACTGCTCTTGAAGTAGGTGAACGTTGTGCTAGAAAAGCATGGAACGGCAAGAATCAGTATATTGAATTGGTGTATAATGCAAGCTATATCGATGGTAATGGTAATCTTATTAATACTAAGCATGATACTTCTGGTAATAAAGTAATTGCTTTTGTAGGTACTTCTGGAGTACAGTTGGGATGGTTAGCATCTCAAGCAGATTTGTTGTCTAAGGATTGGTACATTGTAGAATAGTTTCTTAAAATATTTTTTCATTTGCATATAATATATATGAATAGCAATACCGCTATTCATATATATTATTATTGTATAAAAGGAGAAAAAATATGAAAGATACTAAATCACAAATTTTTATAGCTAAAGGATATAGCCCATGGTTTAATGGTAACTGGGGTAATAGCTATTATGAGTACATGGATATCTGGGAAGATAGTTCTCATGTAGTTAGTGTAGATGAATCCGTACCAGGTCAAGCTACAGTTACCTGTGATGGTAATATAACTAATATGAGTAGTATGTTCAATTTGACTCATCTTACTTCATTAGATTTATCTAGTTTCGATGCTTCTAATGTAACTAATATGAGTATGATGTTTGAGGATTGCCGCAATCTTACTTCATTAGACTTATCAAACTTTAATACTTCTAAAGTAGCTGATATGAACAACATGTTTAGTAAATGCTCTAATATCACTTCTATAGACTTATCTAACATTAATACATCTAATGTAACTAATATGGATGGTATGTTTAGTTATTGTGATATTCTTACTAAATTAGACTTGTCTAGTTTTGATACTTCTAAAGTAGAGGATATGAACTTTATGTTCGGGTTCTCTGAGAATCTTATTACACTAGATTTATCAAACTTTGATACTTCTAAAGTAAAAGATATGAGTAGTATGTTCTATCATTGCTCTAAACTTACTTCAGTAGACTTATCTAATTTTGATACTTCTAAAGTAACTAATATGAATTCTATGTTCTGTAACTGCAATAATCTTACTACAATTAAAGGCGTAATAGATATGAAGTCTTGCACCGAGGAATGCTATGATATGTTTAAGAATTGCCCTAAACTCACTGATGTTAAGATTAAAAATCCACCATCTGGGTTTGAAATTCATGCTTGCATATCTAAATCACAATATACCATAGTATCATAAAGTATGAATAAAATAAACATGCTTGTAACTATACTGAGGCTCAAGCCTCAGTATAGTACTTATTTGTTACCATTTTTATTTTTTAGGAGAAAAATATTATGAAAAAATTTTTAGCACGTAAAGTAGATACTATTTTTATGATGCTTGGAAATAGTTGTAATTTAAACTGTGTGTATTGTTTGCAGCATCCATTGGTTCATCATCAGATTGCTACTAATATTAATCCTGAGATTTATGATTTTATTAAGCAAGTATCTGAAGAAAATGATGGGAATATTTGCAGATTGCACTTTTATGGTGGCGAGCCATTAGTATATTATAATCAGATTAAAGAGATTGTAAAAAATACTGAAAATATCCCTAATATTAGATATACTATTGTAACTAATGGTAAATTACTTACTGATGATAAAGTAGAGTTTTTTAATAAATATGATTTTCAAGTAGCTATCTCATGGGATGGTAAGAATGTATTAAAAACTCGTCATTTCGATGCATTTGATCCTAAGAAACCATTAAGAAGACGAATTATGAGACTTAATAAGCTAACTATTACTGGTGTACTTTCTTCTGAAGTATATCCTCTTGATTTGATATCTAGTATTCAAGAAGTCATGGATGAGTATTATAATTTGAATAAAAAAGTTTGCTGGTTTAATCTCGATGAAGTATTTGATACTGGTTTTGAAGAGAACTGTAGATATATTATTGATGATATCGATCTAGATAGAGTATATAAAGAAATGACAGAACTTACTGAATACTTTATCGATACTTTTGCCAACAACAAAATTGCTAAAGATCACGATTTAAAGATTATGTATATTAGATCGATCGTTCAGCGTATCGGTTATTATATTAATCATACCGATGAAATTTTAAATAAGGTGCTTTGTAGATGTACTAATGGCTATAAAGTATTAAATCTAGATTTAAATGGTAACTTATACTCCTGCCACAATACATCAGACGCTGTAGCAAATATTAATGACGAATATGTATATTATTTATCTAAGATATTGCAACTAGATAATACCAAAACACGCATGCGTACTAGATGTAAAGATTGCCCAGTTGTAGGATGTTGCAATGGTGGATGTAAACTCGTAACTGATGAAGTATTAGATCAGACATATTGCGATTTTAAAAAAGCTATGTATATTCCAGTTCTTGAAGGTTTACGAAAATATGGAGCATTATTAAATGGCTAAGAATGGAACTATAAATCAAACCAAATTTTCCACAATAAATACTGGGACTGTAATTACTAAACAGCATACTTATGAAATAAGAAATGCCATAAACGCTTTAATAAATTATGGTGCTAATGTAGATAATTGTGGAAACTGTACTGTATCATGTCAAACCTGTCAAACTTGCCAAAAATGCCAAGGTAATGACTGTAATTGCAACTGTAACTGTGATTGTGGAGATAGTACTTAAGATTAAAAAAGTTTTTATAAAGAAGGTGATTAAATGAATTTTACAGATAATGATTTAACTGATACAAAAATTAAGAAGATACATTTAACAGAAATGGAAACAGCAATTAAGACTTTAATCTCTTCAAAGAAGATTTCTAATGTGTCTATAGGAACTTTAGATTATAATAAACCTACTAGCGATAGTTATAGGAAAATACAAAACGCAATTCATTCATTAGAATCTTCTTTTAGTAATAATTGTTGCCAAGCATGCCAATCATATACATCATGCCAAAGCTGTCAAACATGTCAATCAAATTGCAACTGTAACTGTAATTGTTGCGATGATGGTAATTATTAAAAAAGGTGATATTATGCTACATATATTTTTTAACGAAAAAAGCGATACTAATAATTACATTGATTTAAATATAGAAGGTAAAAAAATAACTGCGTATTGTAGAAATAATGATATTCACATGACAGGAAAAGATATTATCGAAGAAATACTTCCATATAGTTCATATATTATGGTAGATAATTATGGCAAGGTAAAGAATTTTTTTAAAATCAATAACTCTAATTATAAGTTCTTAGATATGAATAGATTAGGTGTAGCTGTGAGGATGGATTTTTTTAAATTATATACGTTATTTGCTACACATGATATTATGCAAATAGATACAGGAATGATAAGTAAAGATAATAATACAAGGGATATTGTAATTCGTATATTTGAAGGTAATAAAGAAAACTTTCATATCACTTCAGATTTAGAATATGATATCTCTACTTTTAATACTGATGATTTAGAAAATCCTAAAACACCACACCCAAGACGTTTACTTTGGGATTATTATGGTATTAAATTAGCAAATTCCGATACTATTTATAAATCAGATGATAAAGGAAGAGTGCTAGATGGTGAACCCAGACCTATTACTTTAACTTCTAATTTATCAGATGATACTAAATATTTAGAATTTGAAATTATTAAATATAAAAGTAAATTTGAAAAAGAATTAACCAGAGATATAGATGATGAAGAGGTTTTTATCGAATCTACTTCTGGGGTATTAAATACTAGAAGAGTAAAACTAGTTAATGGTAGAGGTAAATTTAGATTATATCCATTAGGGTATTCTGGTGAATTTAAACTTAAATTAGGCAGAAAATGGTACGAAGTATGGGATGAATATAGTTTAAAACTAGAGGATATTTAATATGAAATTATCTATTTACCTAGGAAGTAAATGTAATCTTAATTGTAAGTATTGTCATAGGATTGCAGATACTACTGAAAACCCAGTAGTATCTGATAAACTTATAAATTATATTAAGTCTATTTCTAATGATAAACTTACTATAAGATTTATGGGAGGAGAACCTACTTTATATTTTGATAATATAAAACAAATAGTAGATATATCTCCTAATGCTAAGTACTCTATTTGTACTAACGGTAAAGACTTGTATAAATATATAGATTATTTTAGAGAGCATAACTTTAGATTATGCATATCTTATGATGCTAATGATGACTGTAATCTTAGAAAATATGATCCATTTACTTCTTTAATAAATTATCCATTTATATCTGTATCTACTACTATATATCATGGTAATACCGATTTAAAAAAGATTATTAGAAAACTTAATAAAAAAGAATTAATTGTTGGTAAAAGATTAACTTTATTCCCTCATATAGTGCATAATACTGGAGAAGCTAATAGCAAGTACGCTTTAACTAGAGAAGATGCCATACAATATATCTCTCAGTTTAAAGAAATGGTGTCTAGTTTTATGAGAGACTATTTTAAGTACGGGTTAATAAATATAAGATACCAATCTATGTTTATACAATTATATAGACAATATAAATTTGGTTATAATAAGGGTGAAACTTATTGTGTAAATCATAACTCTAGAAAATGCGATATTAATGGCAATTTTTATGATTGCTTATACATAAGAGATGATATTTTACCAGAAACTGATTGTACTAAACAACAATATGAAATATTAAAGACCAGATTTCCAAATTGTTTAAATTGTGATGTATATAGTATGTGTGGTGGGGCGTGTATAAAAAGTAAAGAGCATGATATAGAATGCTTAATTTATAAATCTCTTTATACATGGTTTAAAGCCGAATTTGAAAGATGGAGGAGTATATATGGGAATTGTAGATAATCTGTTTGTATTTGTAAACGCGATAAATAAAAATGATGAAGATGAAACCATTAAATTAAATATTAAAGACAAAGAACTGCATTTCTTTCATAATGATAAAGAAATAATTATTGATACTGAGCTATTAGATCCTAATACTAGTACTTGTATTGTATACAATCAAATAACTGGTAATGATTATGTATTGTATAATTTTATGGAATTATGTCAAGCTTTAGATGTGCCATCTAGAGAATTTGCTACTGTATTTCAGCAAAGATGTTTTATGCAAATAGACACCAATTCTCATGGAGAATTATTTATTAAAGCTTTTCTCTTAAAAGGAATGAATGAATTGCCAAGTGATACTAATGATTTTTCTGGTAAAATGCATTGTACTACTGATAATATTCATCCTTTAGATATTAACTTTAGTTGGGGAGTATACAATCTTTATGGAATAAAAGATGATGGTAAATTTAAAATTAAATTTAATTTTAAACAATCTGATTTTATTAAAGACATGAAGGTATATTGTAACTATGCTTCTCAGCATAAAGAATGCGTATTAGGCGAAAATGAGATGGAGTTTAAATATATTCCTGGAGAAGATATATACTTTGGTAAAATAAGAAGTAGAAGAAAAGGAAGATGCTTTATAGTAAATAATATCTTAGAAAATCCAAACTATTATAAAGATATAGCATTTTAAATTGTATATAATATATATGAATAGCAATATTGCTATTCATATATATTATTATTGTATAAAGGAGGATTATAATGAGTGAATTACAAAATAATAATGAGTTTCAATTAAATATTGATAATAAATCCTTATACTATTTTTTAGATAAAAGTGTAGATAAAAATCAGATTTATTGTATTGATCTTAAAAGATTAGATCTATCACGAGAATACGATTAAACTAATTAAGCAAGCTAAAACTTACTAAGTTATAGGGAAGGTATGTTATGACAATTAAAGATGAGTCATATGATAAAGAGCATTATGCTTTTGAATTATTAATGACCGATAGGGAATATGATGACATCAAGGTTTATATACGTTTACTTAGCCGGCATATTGAATATAATTATGGGAATATGTCTATAATTTATCATATGTCAAAGAAAGAAGTAGCAGCATTTCCATCTTTTTATGAAAGAATGAGAAATGCTTTTGGAATGAATGAGTCTAAAGACAAGCAAAGATGGATAATGAAACAGTTTAGAAACAGGCGTGCGACATGGACACTAGGCAATGTTTATGCAGAACTTGTATTACTAGATTATCAAGTATATGATGACGAATTTAATGAGCTAGCACAAAAATGTAAAGAGTATAATTTAAAAAATAGAAATTAATTTTTATAATTATAGATAGAGCTATATAGCTCTATCTATAATATATTTTTTTTTAATAATCTGTAATATCAGGAGTTGCATTATTTATACTAGGAGAATATTCTAAATATATTGAACCGTCAATACCGCAGCTATCGATTTCGCCGTCTAAATATCCTGTTAATGTATATGTTTTACCAGGAGTAACACCAACATCTCTGTATGTATTAAGCGGATCATCGTTACCAATACCTGAGAATAGCCATCTATTACCAGATTTTAATGAGCAACTAAATGCATTATCTTGGTATATTCTAACAGAAGTTGCATAAAAATAAATTCTTATTACTCTAATATTATTAGGTACTGTGAAAGTCTTAGAACCACCCAGACTACTACTATCATATTCTTTACCTTTAACTATATCAATACTTTTAGTTGGTATACTTACGGTAGCAGGAGTAGCACTAATCGTTACCCCCCCCCCATATAGTTCCTTTTAATGTTGTTGCCATATTAATATCATCCTTTCTTATATGAGTAAATAATTATTCTATCCAGATTTTACCACCTGGAATATTAAGAGAGTTAGTAACTGTAAGATTACTTGCAGTTGCAGTACCAGTAAATGTAGGAGATTCTATGTTAGCTTTTTTATCTAATTCAGTTTTAACTACTTTATTCTGTATTGCATTTGTAGATGCACTGGATAATTCGCTATCTACGATAGAAGCTTGCGGAATATTAGGCTTATTAATTAAATCATTATAATTACCAGAAGTAGCTACTTTAGACAAATCTTCTACCATAGCTACAGTTTTTGTTATACCCCCATTTGGGGCAACTTTACGAAATTGTATTATATCAGAGTTAGAGTTTACAGTTATCCAATATGTATCAGAGCTATTAGAGTACGAGATACCAGCAGAGCTTATTCCATAACTGTTTTTTTCTCCTGAGTTAGGTTTATATGTAAAATTAGCTCCAGTAGGGTTTAAATAGCCTTCATATATTGAGGAAGAACCTTGAACTAGTTTTATAGTTTCTTTAGTTGCATCAGCTTGATTAAATATTAACGTGTTATTATTAGTTACTGTCGTTTTATTGTCTATTTGTAATGGGATATACTTTGAATCACTTTCTGCTTTAGTACTATATGCAGATAAATCTACAACACCAGATAAATTATCCCACTCAGTACCATTCCATACTACATTATCTCCAGCTTTAATATTATTAGCAGCATCTGCATTTTTGATATTATATACATCACCTATTTTATGTGCAGTTGGTAAATCACTATAATTATCTACAGTTCCTTTATATCTATATGCAGATGTAATATCAGTTAGCTTAGCGTAATTAGCTAATATATTATTTATACCATATTGAGATATAGCACCGTCAGTGTTTGTACCTGTTGTGGAATAGAGCTTAGTAATACCTTGGGTAGTATCATTAGCTACAGGTACATTGTAAATATCTGACCATTCACCACTTAATGCTATAGGAGCTAAGTTTTCTCTATCTAATTTATATGATAAAAGTTCAGTAATACCAGCTTGTGTAATAGTACCATCGCTTCTAGAACCAGCAGAACTATATAACTTAGTAAATCCTAATGTAGAATCTGTAGCTAAACTCGGAGTATTAATTAAGTCTGTATAACTGCCAGTTTTAGCTACTACAGCTAAACTATCACCGCTTATACTACCAGATGCTTTAATAGCATTATATATACCACCACTAGTTACTGGATTAGTACTCCCAGCTTTAGGAGTAGTATCAAAAGTTAAAGTATTTTGTTTATTATTTAATTCAGCCTTAGTAGCATATGTAGAATTAATGATATTTCCATTTTGATCTTTAACTGCTTTATCAGCTGTGCCAGTGTAATTTGTTTTATTTATACTAGCTACCGTAGTATTGCCAGTTTTCCAGTATATAGTACTAGTATCAGAAGTATTAATATCTGTATTAAAAGTTTTTAACCCAGTAATAGTATCATTACCAGTTTTACTTACATAATTATTTAAATCGTTTCTGTCAATAGTATTACCACGTATTTCTGCTATCTTATTATTTACAAATTCTGTATTTGCTATTTTAAGAGAGTTATCAGAAGTAATAGGGGTAGGAGCTTTAGGTTCTCCTATAAAACTAGGTGAATCTAATTTAGCATAAGATTTTAAATCAGCACCACCTAAAGCTATATTAGTAATAATATCTCTAATAGTATCATCATTATTAAATACATTGGTTACACCGTTTACTATAGCGGTATTAAGATTTTTTACACAATCAGCATCAGTTTCATAATGGATAATATTCTGGATATTATCTTTAACAAATGATACTCTTGCTTTTCTTATTACAGTACTTTTAATATTATCATCAGCCATTATTAGTTTCACCTCACTTCAGCAATAATCTAATCTTACCTATACCAAGATTATATTTATTCTCTAATGCTATACCAATTACTTGTTTATTAGAAGTAGAATTATTAGTAAGAGCTATACCAATACCAGGCATGCCATTGCTAATAACAATTCTATCTCCTTTATATACTACACCAGATACTTTAACATGTACACGACCTGCTAATGCAACAGGAATGAAATTTTTTAAGTTCTCTTCTAGGGTTTTACCTTTTTCACCACCAATGATATGAGCATATTCATCAGAGTGAATTCCTACTATAACTCTATTTTTTGGAGTAGCTTTAACATATCTTTCTTCATCAGATGATAAATCCAAAGCTATAATATCCCCAGCTTCAGTTTCTTCACCACGTTCAAAGAACTCTGCATAGTCATTATACTGAGCATTTACTACTCTAGTTGCTGTTAATACTCCTGGGAAAGATGTATTATGATCATGGTCTAATAAGACTGCTTTACTCTGTACTGTACCATAATTATTAGTACGCTGTTCAAGTATGAAGGCTGGATCACGAAAACCAGAAGTTAGTGGATCACAATTTGCTTGAAAGATTAAATCATAAGTCTCTGTTTTAGTTGGGAGACCAAATGATGCGTTTGAGAGAGTACCTACGGTAGCAATTCTACAACCCATATGACCACCAGTTCTGGTTGATTCCACCAATACTGTGTTACTTTCATCAGCAGTGGTTACTGATACTTTACTAGCTTCAGATGCATGACCATTAAATGCAGGTGCAGTTACAGCACCAGTAAATGTAGCTGTACTGTCTCCTATAATCTTACCTTTAGTATGGATATCACCGGTTCTAGCATTCATACTAATTGTATATGGGTCACTGCTAGATTTTCTAACACCAACTGTCTGCCATCCATTAATTGCTAAATTAGATTGATTAGCAACTACAGCATCAGATACATCCCCTTCACCAGGGCCTACATAGTTATTACCAGTGGTAGATTTACTAAAGGTAATACCGCCAGTCATGGTATCCCCAGACTTCTTAACATAAGTATCTTTTATTATATTGCCAGCACTATCTCTAGTTGCTGTTTCTGCATTTAAAATTGTATCTGTGTTATTTGCTAAAGTTTTCCAATCTGTAAATGTAGTTTTATTATTAGTAGTATTAAAGCCTCTTATAAAAATTTTACAAGGATTATTAGTAAATACTTTTTGTACTCCATATCCAGGAGTATTTTCTTCTACAATTAATCTAAAGTTACTATTTGCCCCAGATGGTTTATTTACTAAAGTACCTGCTATCTGCCCAGAAATGCATGAGTATACACCAGGTTTAACATACGTATTCATGTTTTCAGACTCTGTCAGCTTAGGTATACTGGTATCATTAGTAGAATTGTCTAATTTATACCAAGCATGAGCTAAACCATCTGCTATATTACTGCTTTTATTTAAATCATAAATCATCTTCCAGTTAGAGCCACTATCACTAGGCACATATACATATAATTTATTTTCATCAGTCCTATAAAATAACATACCAGGAATTAAATTAGTAGCTGGGAATTCATTGCCGTATTTATTAAATACATCAGTCATTAAAGTTACTTTAGTAAATTGAAGTTTATTAATAGGATTATTTACCGTACCAGTTCTAATAAATAAATCCCCAGATTGGTCAAACCATAACTGGGTAACTGTAATAAAATTACTATCTTTTATAGTAGTAGGTAAATTTAATAAAGTGCCAAACTGAGAAGGTTGATATTCAAATACATCTTTAGCATCATATACTGATGCAAATAATCCTAACTTAGCAAATCCTTTAGTAGACTGATCAATAAATCTATAATTTGGACCTAATTGATATACTGCATCCCATATTCCAGTAGGAGTATGTAATGTATATTTATCAAATTTTTCTTTATGAGCATCATCAGAAGTATTATGGTTATCTAATTCTACTTCTGTTATAATTTGTTTAGTAGATTCATTATTATTATAATATAGATCTTTTATAGCCATTTAATCCTCCTTTATTCTACTACTAGCCTTACTTTAACTATATTAGATTTATTAGCTAATAAGTATAAATAGGTTGGGTCTAATTCATTATTTATTGATGAGCTAGTGCAATATATCTGTATCTTATTACTATTATTGGTATCTCCAGGAATAGTATTTAAATATCTAAAATCTTTAATTACAGCTATTTCATTACCATTAGCATCAGCTATACGCATAGTTATAGAATTAATAGTAAGGCCATCAATTTTATTAAACCCTATAACCCATCTACCAGTTTTCTTATTAGAATTCTTACTCATTTTAAATAGATTAAACCCTAATAATCTTATGGTTAGCCTATAGTTAGAGTTTTTAACAGGTACAGTTGAACCATAAATAGAACTTCCCTCTAATTCATCAAAGTACCCAAATAAATAATCAAACCCATAATACTTCAATATTTCGGGTTGTATAAAATTATTATTAGTAAGCTTTGGATTATTAGTGTTACCACTATAAATTATATTACTTGGGTTATATAATGAAGATACAAATAAATTATCATTATGCCCAAATAATAATGGAGTAGTTTTAATTTTATTTTTTTTATATAGATATATATATCTTAAATCTTTAGAAGCAACTTCTCTTTCAATACCTACGCCTAAATCTCCAGGTAAGTATCCACTATCACCAATAACCTCTGCTTCATATGCAGTATTTTCATCTACTGTAAAAGTAGATGTATGATCTACCCCTCCATTTTTCTGAGTGGTATATACGTGGATAGTTTGGTTATCACTTTGAACTATAGTTACTTTAGCAGTAGCTACTGTTGCACTAGTAGCACTAATAATCATATTGCTATTAAATGTACCACTATTACCAACATTTAATGACCCTGCGGTATAACCAGTTTCGGCTATAACTTCAGCTTCATAGGTAGTTCCTGTTAGACAGGTAAAGGTAGAAGTATGATCTATACCACCAGCCTTTTGAGGTGTATATACATGAATAATCTGATTATCTGACTGAATAATAGATACTTTGTATGTTTTTATTTCTGGCTCAGTGTTGGCAATGTATTGTAGAGTTCCTACCAATAATTTTCCATCACTATTATTAAATCTTTCTATTCTAGAATCAAATTCTTTAAATATAAATTCCAAATAGTTAGAATCTGTACTTGCTTGTGATTGTACCGCTGTTATGGTTAGATCTTCAGTAGCTTTACCAGTATACTTTAAGCTATTTATAGTTTTACTATTAATAATTAATGAAGTAGCAGTATATCCAGAGTCTGGTATTAATTCTACAGTATAATCTTCATTATCTTCAACTATAGTATCAGTATAATACTTTTTATTTCTATAAGTAAGCACTATAGTTTGATGCTTAATCTGTTTAATAGATATTGTATGATAATCAGTATTATTGTATAAATCTCTAGCTAATGTAGCAAAGATTCTACAATTTTGATTAACTACTAAGTATTTATATCTATCATGCGGTTCTTCTACAGCAACCTCATAATTAGTTTCTGGATAAATACCACTATTTAAATCGCCAGCTTGAATACTAGTAAGCTTATCATCATCTGGATAAGATACTAATACACCAGCTCTATAATCATGAAATCTTGCATTATCTCTAACTGTAATTGTTTGATGATCAGATTGTATAATATGAATCCAATAATCACCCTGAAATTTATCTGGTATTACAGTAAATTTCCATTTAGAATTAGCTTTAGCAAAGAATGATTCAGTATGGATTACACCAGTATATTCACCTTTATCATTCAATTCATATGCTATTATAGTTTGATTTTCTTTTTGCAAAAGAGTTATAAGATAGCTATTTTCACTCAAAGTTATCACCCTCTCTTTAAATAGTTACATAAGTGTTAAACACGTATTATCCCATAGGGTTTTATACCCTATGGGATAATTTACTATTCATATTTAAATTTAATAGTTACTGTTGCCATAATTTATAAATCCTTTAAAAAAAAATATATATTTATGATACTATAGTATATTGAGAAGAAGACAAACCAGCTCCATTAAACCCTGATGGTGGATTTTTAATTTTAATATCTTTAAGTTTAGGGCAGTCATAGAACATACGGCCATATTCAGTACAAGACTTCATATCAATTACACCTTTAATAGTAGTAAGTTTAGAACAGCCAAAGAACATATGACCCATATCATTTACATTAGAAGTATCAAAGTTAGATAAATCTAATGAAGTAAGATTAGGGCAATTATAGAACATCCCAACCATATCTCTTACTTTAGATGTATCAAAGTTAGATAAATCTAATGAAGTAAGATTAGGACAAGTATAGAACATATTACCCATATTAGTTACTTTAGAAGTATTAAAGCTGGATACATTCAGTATAGTAAGATTATTACAATCCTCAAACATGCTATTCATACTAGTTACTTTAGAAGTATTAAAGTTAGATAAATCTAATGAAGTAAGATAAAAACATTGATTGAACATATAATCCATATTAGTTACTTTAGAAGTATCAAAGTTAGATAAATCTATTGAAGTAATATTAAAACAGAAATCAAACATATAACTCATATCAATCACATCACTATCACATGTGACTGTAGCTTGACCTGATACAGATACATCTGTATTAACTACATGGGATTTATCACTCCAATTTGAATTATACCATGGAGCACTACCCTTAGCTATGTAGTAGTATGTTGTTTTATAGTAGCAGGACTATCATCTTTAAATTTAATAGTTATATCGCTAGTAAGTTTACCTCTAGAAGATGTATTAAGACGATAATAGTCAGTAGAAGTACTATTAGTAGTATTATCCAATAATACTACTAAATATACACTTCCTTTTGCAGCTTTAAATGTTTCCTTATGCCCTTCATCAGTATCAGCTTCAAAGATATCTCCTTTATCACTTCGTCTATATTCCATAATATAAACTATAATGCTATACTTAGTATCTTTAGGTTGAACTATGGTTACAGTTACATCATCAACTACAGTAGTGTCTGAGTCAGGAGAGTTATCTACTAATAAATCTTTATTTTTAAATATCAATTCATTAGTATCATTTACGACTTTAGTTCTTATATTAGTATTCATAATATTAAACCTCTTCTTTAGAAATAGCAATAGTACCATCTTGAAGCAATTCAATTCTATTAACTCCAGATTCTACTATGCCATTTATAGAATAGTTTACTACACCATGTAATATACATCTAGCTATAAATGAAGTACCTTCAGATATTTTATAAACCCCTTCACTAGCCGGATTATAAGTATCAGAAAATTCTACTTTAATGCTATAGAATTCAGAGGTATTATTTTCTCTTTCTATAATTACAATAGGTAATTCTTTTACACCATCTTCTGTAGTTACAGAAATATCTGTGTTTATTACACCAGCTAATTCTCCAGAAGAAGAAATTATAGCACCACTACTATATTCATAATCTGGTTCTACCTTAAACTCATATATACTACCATCAGCTACTTTTACCTTTTCTACTACATCTCTACATTCATACCTAGTCTTACCATTACCAGTATATTCATCCCAGTTATACATAACTAGAGTTACATTATTAGCTGGTGTCATAGTTACTGTATGGAATGTAACCTTAGATACAGGATCTACTACTAAGTTATCTAATGGGTATTTATAGTCTATGTAATACATTTGGTTTAACTTATAAGACCCAATGCTACTTCCTATTCTATAACCACTGTTAGCTTTAGCATATACTATGAATTTGCTACCAAATGGAATATTAGTAAGATTGCATGGAGCTTTAACGTCATTAGCTATTACTTCACCAGTATTAGGATTAGTAATTCTAATAGATACATCCTGATTATCTAAATTCTTATTTAAAATATTTAAAGTAAATGTCTCTATAGTAGCATTAGCAGCAGATACAGTAACCCCACTACTAGTAATCTTAGTGCTACTCATACTTATAACCCCAGGGGTAAATCCATCTCTAGTAGAAACTATATTTGCTGTAAGAGTACTACCAACTAAATCTTCAAAATCAGTATTATACGTTTTACCATTACAGGTTACACTTATCATTTGATTTAAAGATTGTTTAATAGTAACTTTGCCCATAGTTCCTTTAGTAGCTGGTGTAGCAGTTATAGTATGATTATCATCTAACCAAGATAAGTTATAATTAGTTTGCCCATCAAGTGTGTATTTACCAGCTATATATCCTTTATTAGGAATAACTTCTACTTTAAATTTACTAATTTGCCCACTCTTATAAGCAAAGGAATTATAATAGACTTTATCATCTATAGAAACTTTAATAACTTGATTTGGAGTCTGAATAATTTCAAATCTATATTTTAATGAATTATTTTCTGGGTCATATAGTTTCTTAAATTCAGTTACTAATGGAGAACAAGTTACAATATTTAAATCATACCTTGTTTTAATATTTCTAGTTATCTTTTTAAGAGAATTAGAAACATCATGTATCTCTGATTTAGGAACTAATAACCCATTGACAAATACCATCATCATTTCATTGCTTAAGTTCCTATCTATAGTATGCTCATCAAAGAATAAGTACCCAGATTGAGGTACATATCCTACAGAACCAGAAGCATTACTACCAGTATATAAAAATACAAAGTTTATATTACTAGTTTTATCTATGGTTATATTATCGCTAAGAGTAATAGTACGATTAGTTTTATCTATAGTATAATTATCACTCTCTATAAAACTACCATTAATAAATACCAATACTCTTTCAGATAAGTCTATAGGTTCAGCATATACATATGGTAATTGAATAGTTTTAGAAGATAATTTAGTTTCATATTCTTTTTTAGATATTGAACCTGAAGATGGTAAATAACAAAATACAAAATCAATAATATCTCCTTGTTTTAATACTGAAGAATATTTAGAATTAAGCTTTAATACAGCTTCAGTATTTTCATCATCTTTAGTAATAGTATAATTAGCATCAGCTACTAATATACCTCTAATGAATACTAATACTGGACAATCAACTACATATTTTGGTAAACTATCTGGATAATTAACTTTAAATGTAGATTGATTATCAGATTCTACTGTATTATTCTGCTCTATAAATTGAATTACACTAGATTTATTTAAGTTGTAATTTATTTTAGAACTATCTATAGTTTTATAAGCTAAATAAATATTAGCTTCACTACCTTTTACTACTATATTATCTTTGAATTCTATAGTATTACCAATAATATTATAGTAGTTATTGCTTATAAATCTATTATCAATAAATACTATGATATTTTCATTTGTATATTTAATACCCACATCATTAGGAACTATAATTTCATTATCCGCTTTAGCAGTAACACTATACTCATGAAGATTGATGCTATTTATATCTTCTGAACCATCATTAGCATATACAGCTGTAAGTGTATCCCCTGCTCGTAAATCATTATAGTTTCTACCGAATATAAGTTTTTTATTAGAAATAGAATAGTGATCTTTAGGAACTAATTCGCCATTTCTAAATAAAAAATATTCATTGAAGTTATTAGTAGGAACATTAAAAGACCATTGACCATCATTCATTACTGGTATATTAAGATAGTTTAGTATAGTAGAATCATTAGTAATATCATCTTTATCAGATTCTATAACTACAGCTAATTCTGTATTTGCTGGTATAGTTTTATTAAACTGAATGGTATTTTTACCTACTACAGAATATTCATCAGTATTTAAAAGTTTAGTTTCTTCAAATACATAAATAAATTCATCATTAGTAAAATTTCCTATAGAAGAAGAATCAAATACTACAGTATTTGTATTAGTTGTAGTTTTTTTGTATAAAGTAATAAACTTTAAAGGATTAGTTTTAGATATAGCATTGGTAGTTTCCCATTCAGCTTTATAATATGGGAATATAAATACTAAATCATCATCATAAATTAAATACTCATCTATATCTAATAAATCTATATAATAATCATCAGAGTCAGTTTCTTTATTGTATATAGAGATAATATTATACTTATCAGTACTAATTCTAGTACCATGTTTAAATATCATAAATGAGTTATAATTATTTACTGGATAATCTTTATATGGTTTAGGTATCTTAAATAATCTTTGTATTGGTTCAGTGGCTTTAACTCTAAATGGTTTAACCACTAAATCACCAGTACCATTAATTCTTGTAAACGCATTATTACCGATATAAAATACATCTAATGTATCATCAGAAGATATAGGCTTAGATAAATACAAGACTTTATTTTCTATTCTATTATCCTCTAAATTAGGAATCAATACTTTATAGAAAGCTGAGTTTAATAATCTACCATTTACAAATACAAAATAATTATTTGTATTATATCCAGTTCTAAATTTATACGGTAAAGGTATAGATTGAACTGGGAACTGTAATGGAATTCTTTGATATAAAAACTGATTTCTAGATCCATAATAAAGTTTATACTTTTTGTATTTGGGATCTACTATAATCTTATTATTGATTCTATCTATAGTATACTTTATAGGGCAGAGATTATATTCTCCTTTTACTGTAGTATAAATTACTATATCATTTTCTGGTATATAATAATTATTATTTTTTATAGGAAGATAATCTAACCCATCTTTAGGGTAAGGAATAACTTCATTACAAATATTTCTGAAATAACAAACTTCATATCCAGGAATATTAGTTGTATAATCATATGGCATTTAATATCTTCCTCCTTTCTATTAGTCAATATTAGTTTAGAATATGTTCCAGGAATTCCAATCTGTCATTCCTGGAACAAATAAGTTACATATAATTTACTTTTTAAATTTATATTTATGATGCTATGGTATATTGAGAAGGAGACAATTTAGCATCACTAAGGTCTGCTGGCGGATTTATAATATTAACATCTTTAAGCTTGGTACAACCATCAAACATATTGTGGTAATTTCCACAATGTTCCATATCTATAGTACCTTTAATAGTAGTAAGGTTATAACAGTGATAGAACATCCGTCCCATATTTGTTACTTTAGAAGTATCAAATCCAGATAAATCTATTGTAGTAAGATTAGTACACCATGCGAACATCCAGCTCATATCAATCACATCACTATCACATGTGACTGTAGCTTGCCCAGATACAGATTTATCTACATTAGTAACTAATTTCTTATCCTTCCAGTAACTACTGTACCATGGGCTAGAGCCTTTAGCTATGTAGTAGTGTATTTTTGGTATAACTATAGCTGGGGTGGCACTAATTGTTACCCCCCCCCCATATAGTTCCGTTCAAAGTTTGTGACATAATTTATTCCTTTCTATTATTCTGTATATTTCTTATTAATAGAGATCCACCAACGAGATCTATAATGACCACGATCACCGTTCGATACATTATCACCAACAAGTTTTATATTTCCATCAGCATCATGAATAGTTAAGAATGGATGCCAATGATGATGATGTGCAAATCTCCAAGACCATCCAGTAACCCAAACTTGCTTACCTGCATAATCTGTTACATCTTGAATCATGTTTCTAGTACTACTATCTTGATTTGTATAAACCCAAGCATAAACTTCTTTTGTTTCTTTAGGAACAGTGAATGTAATTGTTGTATCGCCATGTTCATTCATTATTCTGTCTTTTTGCTGTTCTATAAATCTATATGCATCAGATTCTGCATTACCTCCACCTAAAGAAATAAATCCATTATCACAGATAAATCTAGCACTTTGGATTGGAGAAGCTTGAATGGTAATATTGCTAGTTAATGTACCACTGGTAGGCCCTATAATACTACCAGCTTCAAAGTTATCCCAAGCTACTAACCATGCATTCCATGCGGTGCCATATTCTAGATATGTTCCTGGGGAAACATGAATGGTTTGTCCATCCGATTGAATTACTGTAATTGTAAACATTATTCTGGTAGCATCAGTAATTATAATAGTAGTATCTGCTACAACTGTACCATTAGAAGGATTAGCTGTACCAGCAATATATCCTTCATTAGCTGTTATAGTTACAGAATAAGTTGTTCCATAAGGAACTTTTACAGAATCAGATGTGGTATAAGTTCCTCCATCTATTGGATCAGTATATTTAACTACTATACTTTGATTATTAACTTTAGGAATATTTAGGTTATACATTCTAAGCTTAGTTTCATTAGCTTTAATGCTAATATCTGTTTCTCCAGCAGTGATAGTATAGTTTAATTCAGCTTGGTTATTTTCAATATCAGGTTTTACTAATGCTTTAGGAGTACCTTCTATAAGTAAAGGACTAGCTGCATTATAATTAGCCTTAGGTTTAATATTAACTTTAATTATATCCCTATTAATAATCTTCATATCTTCATTATTTGTGCATGAAGCAACTACTGTATTATCAATACCATAGTTCGTAGCAATAATGCTCATATCATTACTATCATAAATGTATAATCTATGAGATAATTCTATTGGTTCTTTAATAGAAATGACGGTATCACCTAACAACTTAAATGAACCATCATCATTTACACTAACAGTATCTGTATCATAACTAATACCATTATTTTTATATCTATCATTGGTTACATTAGTGGTCACTTTGAATGTATCTCCATATTTAGCACTAATTGTAGTATCATCAGTATAAGTTTTACCATTACAATCAATAGTAGCACTAATAATATCTTTGTACATATTGGCTATTGTAATTGTATATGTATTAATTGCAGCTTCACTTGCAGCCTTAATAGTAGTATCTTTAGTTACAACAATAGAGTTGTAATTTAATTCACCAGCCGTATATCCTTTATCAGCAGTTAATTCAAAATTAACTGTAGTATTGTAAGGAACTTTAAATGTAGTATCTGTATATACTAGCTTATCCAAAGTAGATAAATCATATCCTTCTTTATTACTTATAATAGTAGCCTTAATATGTTGATGAGGAGAAGTAACTACAGTTACAGTATAGAAGTTTATTTCTGGTTCATAAGCTTTAATCCAAGAATCGCTAGTTACAATACCAGGGGATTCTTTAACCTTACCAGCTGTATAACCATAATCTGCAATTACTGATATTTCATAACCAGTTTCAAAATCAGTCCCATCTTCTACTTTAAACGATCTAGTAGTTTTACCATTATAAAATTCCCCTTCTTTACCCATTACTTGGATATATTGCTTTTCATACTCTTCCATATAAATAGTCCTATAATCAGCTCTAGGTATATCAGTGAAATAGAATTTATCATTGGTATATTGAATTTTATTATACCATTCTGGCAGCATACCACGTTTAAATAGCATTACATAAGTATTGTTTTTATAATCATACTTATTATAAATATCTCTACTCATTATAATACTATCAAAATTATTTACAGTATTATCAATAAATAAATTACTAGTATTAAACTTAACTGTTTTACCAATAAGATTATTCTTATTATCTTCTGTAATAATGATATTATCAGAACCATCTATAGCTACTTTACCTACATAAGAATCTATATTACTTTTAGTGAGAGTAACCGAAAGATATTGTCTTAATTTCATTATTACTGTTTTACCAATATATTTATTTTTATTCTCATCACAAAGTTCTATTAAGTTAGTACCCTCTACTATATAAGAATGAAGTAATTGAGGCAAATTAGTTTCATCTATGGTTATCCTTATATTTCTCTTTAAAGAGTTCATATAGGCTTCAGAGTATTCTTCTATGTTTACTGGTCTTACTTCTTCATATACAGAATCAAACTTATTCTTATTATAATTAAATATACCATTCATAGAATCAGAAATATTATCATCGTAAGATTTATCACTCTTATGCTGTACTACACTATAATCAAATTCTTTATTTAACTGCTGTAAATCTACAGGATAATCATTATCCATATTTGTATTGGTATTATAATTTCTCAGATATTGTCTAACTCTAGTATCATTAGGTATTAAAGCTAAATTATCTTCATTAGAGTTTTCTGTATCATCCCATATACAATATAAAGTATACTTTTTACCAGTATCAATAGGTATATAGGTAAATATATTAGCAGAAGATATAGTATAATTATCCCTAGTTATGAACTTACCATCTTCATCAAATACAAATAGATTAGACTTAGTAATTTTATGATCTAAGTTTGTATCTATAAATATATTATCAAATTTAGTATCAGTATAAACTAATTCTCTAAGCCTATTATTTACTGCATATATATTTATATCACTACCAAAATTACCATTAGTATCAAAACCAAACAGTTTAATACCATTGTCTGGCATATATCCAGTTTCAGAATAAATAACTTTGCATGGTAATCTAATTAATACCACATCTTTAACTACAAATGAAGATGGTTTTTTAATAGATAAAGTTACAAATCTATCTGATCTGATTATATCTATATCAGTCCATTTAATAAATTTATTATTTATCATTAAGATATATCCATCAACTTCATTTAGATTAAATGCTTCTAGATAGTTTTTCTTAAAATAGATTCTATCTTTATCATTACTCAAATAATGGTTATCCCAAGCATCATAGTGTTTAATCTTAATAGTAGTATCATCTCGATCTATAGTAAACTGCTTATTCTGGAAGAACCCTTCAGATATAAAAGTTTGTTTCCAGTCATAATCAGTAGTAGCTACTACTAAATCACCAGTATTATATACATTACCTCTAACCCATTCCTTATATAATGAGTAATCTGTTATTTTAGTTTTAGGTATTTCCTGCCAAAATATTGATTCTGCATCTCTTGGATCATAGTAATTTCCACCTTCTGGGATTATATGGTATAATGCTTTATAATACTTTTTATTTACATATTTATCTGGTGCTACTATAGAGTATTCATGGTATTTGTAATTTCCTGAACTATCTTTAGTTAAATTACAAATATAAGTCTTTCCTTTATAGAATACTTTATCGCCATCTACATATACGTTTTTATACTTTGGTTGTTCCCAATAAGTTATCTCAGTCCATTCTACATGATGATTACCTGGAGTTAAGATATTATAATCGATATTAGAATGATAATATTTACCGTTATAAGAAACTATATCTCCATTTTTATAAGTAGTAGGCTTAATCCAATCTGTAATAAAACTGGTACTACCACCTACTTCTTTCCAATATGTAGTATCTCCTGGTATATACCCTAAATTATTATTCATAATAGAAATATAATATTTGTTATTATATTTTACTCTGTCTTTAAATGCATATTCTGTTTCTTTATTCCATTTATAGCTATCATCATCTAATTCTTCTTTTTCTGAATTAGTAAGAGCCGTTAATACCATCCATGCAGCTGGTAACTCTGTATTATAATTTACTTGAGATTGATAGACTCTCTTATTATATAATACTTTATCCATATAATTATAGTATTTATTAGGTTCTTCCCATTCTTTAATATCATCTAAGGTATTATGAATGAGTTTCCACCCATTAGCTGTATCAGGGTATTCTGTATTAAAGTCTATAGTATTATTATAAATTTGGTTTATATTATAAATTACTTTATCATTGATTCTATAAGGATTGGTTAATACAGGTTTAATCCAAGTAGGAAGATTAATATCACATTGTTTCCATATAGGAGTAAGTATATATGGAATTAAGGCTTGTTCTCTTTTATCTATTTCTTCTTTAGTATTAAACCTTTTCCATTCTATTGTATTAGTAATAGAATCATACTGTGAGAATTCTCTTTCTTTTTCATCCCATACATTAGCTGCATCTTCTAATAAAGATGGATCTATTTCATTTAAGAAATATGTACTAGGTACTTTAGCTTTATTATATGATAATCCTTTTACTAATACAAAATCATCTATATATCCTTTAAAATGTGGATAATACAGATAATCAGCATCATAGCCTTTACCAATACAGGTTTCATTATTATTAAATACTAATTTAAAAGAAGAAGTTATAGTACTAGAAGTTCCTATTAATTCATTATTTATATAAAAATTAATTTTATTAATATTAGATTTAGTTAATCTTAGCCATACCCATCTACCAGTTAATATTAATCTACTATTTTCAATAAATGGAATTTCTATTTTAGTACCAGTAGATGAAACTAATACTATAGACATATTAGTTTTAAATTTGTCTGGTTGTAGGTATATAGAGTTATTAGAGTTTTTAATTTGATTATTACCGCAGAGTAAATACTGCTTCATATCCATCTTAGTAAAATCACAGTTTACCCATAATGCAAATGTAAATTTATCTGTATTTAAATCTAGACTTAGGTTCTTACCAATAACCTTATTAATAACCGAAAATTCCCCATCTAAATATGCGGCTTCTCCGTTATCAAATCTTCCAGCTGAACTATAGTCTACCGTTTCTTCTCTATAGTTAGCTTCATTTATTACCACTGAAGACCATTTAGACTTGGTTAAATCTACACTACCTTCAGTTCGTTTGAACTTTAGATTTATCAAGGTTTCATAATCCATATTATTACTCCTATATGAAAAATGGATGAAGGATTTAACCCTTCATCCAATATTTTAAACCGTAATATCATAAATAAGCATTTTACCCAATTCTACTAAGTCTTTAGCTAAAATCTTTTCAATAGATTTCTGATTATTTAAATATACACCGCTGTATGCATCAGTAATCATAGTTAAGAAAGATGGTAAGAATTCTAATGATAATACAGTAGCTGCACCATATAAGAACATCCATTTTTCTATTACTAATGATAAGGTGAGTTTATTCATCTTAAAGATTTCTTTAATTGTATCTACAAATCCTGGTAAAGTCTTTAAATCTTTTCCTTCAGATACAATATTAAATATATTTTGTTGAGATTCATTAATATCTGCTACTCTCATAGCAATTTCATGGATTCTATCTTCATCAGTAAGTTTAAGATGATTGTATAAGAAATATTCGGCTGAGAGATACATCATCTTTTCTCTATTTTCAGCTATAATAGAGATATTACCGAGATAATCAATTACATGAGTAAACAATTTAGCAAAAGCTCTAGTTTCTAATAATACTAATTGAGATTTATTGCTAAATGCTCCTGGAATACCATAATACATCATATTGTGCTTAGCAGATAATAAATAAGCAATCAATACTGAAGTATTAACTTTATATCTATTATTATTTGTTTCTGCAATTATATTGCTGATATCAATAAAAGCATTAATTTTCTTATTGCCTTTAAGATCTTTAGCAGCAAATACTCTAATAGGCTTTGGCAATGGATTCTCAGGCTGTATTAAATGAGTATTTTTAGAAGTTAATATTTTAAGAAGATACACAGGAGCTTTAGAACGTTTAATTTCTAATCCTACATCTTCTGCAAATTCTGTAGTGTTTCTATCAATACGCTTAGCGTTTAGAATAGCATTAGCCATTACTTTTGTATATCCATTCATTTTGCTGTATAAATAGCATTGTGAAATTGGAGTTGCAACTGGTTTATCAGACATAAAAGCTACATCCTTTCTTTTAAATGATTAAATTATTAGTATGTTTTTATAGTTCTAAAATATAGCAATCTATTTCTAAAATTACATTAAATTAATTGATAAGGAGGAGTGTAAAATGCTTATTTCAGATATAGTTATGACTAATTATTACTTTATCAATACTATTGAGTTTTTAAATAAACATCCGTTTTTAAAGAAAATCGCACTCAAAATTATAAACTTTATTATCTCTAAAGAAATTGAAAATAGGGTATGGAATATAGATTCTATAGAAGAACTATTGTTTGAATATATTGATTTTTTAGATAAGACTCAAGTACAAAGAGAATTATTTATTAAAGATCAATTTATGTCTATTAAGAATAATGATAATACTAAATTTTCATATAAGGCTAGAAAAGATAGAGATGGCAGGATAACTTTTATTGCATGCCAATTCTATAATAAAGATGCTGATTTTAGTGTTACCATTAACCTTAATATTTCCAATACTATAGCATTGACTAAACTTACATGTACTTTATCCAGAGATGGAATACCTATTACATATTCTTCAGTTTCAGATATTATGAAACATAAAAATGATATTATTACTATACTTAGAACTAAGATAATGGAATATACTGAATCATATCTTCCGTATGCTATGTCTAATATGGAAATGGTAATGGAAGAGATTAAAAATGAGTCTAAAGAAGTTAGAGGTAAAAAGTTATGATTAATGATGGTATGTTTGTAGAAGCCCATATTGCAGATATCCATTTTGGAGCTATGAATCCAAATTTACAATATAATATTTTAAAAGATCAGTTTATTAATAAACTGATTAAAATGCCTATTCTAGATATCGTATCTATTAATGGTGATGTTTTTGATCATAAGTTTATGGCATCTAGTGATGCTATTACAGTTGCACAATACTTCATTAAAGATTTAATCGCAGTATGTGCTATGAAACATGCTACTCTAATCATTATTGGTGGTACATTCTCTCATGATGCTGACCAGATTAAATTATTCTATCCATTAGCAGAGCAGGCTAAAAATGTTTGTGATATACGAATTGTAGAGGAGTGTAGATATGAATACGTAAAAGGTAAACGTATCTTATGTATTCCAGAATTATATGGTAAAGGAAAACAGTTCTATAGAGAATTAATGTATGGGAATGGTCTATACGATAGTTGTTACATGCATGGTACTTATGCTGGTTCTATTTACGGAAAAGAATTACCAGATTTAGATTCTCAAAGAGAACCAGTATTTTGTATGAATGATTTTGGTTATTGTTTAGGACCAATTATTTCTGGTCATGTACATAATGCTAGATGTTTCGATTCTCATTTCTATTACTGTGGTTCTCCATACAGATGGAGTTTTGCTGATGCCGATATAGATAAAGGGTTTATATTCTTATTACAGGATATAACTACTCATACTTACTCAGTACAGTATGAACCTATTATTTCTGATAAATATGCAATTATAAATTTAGACGATATGATTCATAATGACCCCAAAGATATAATTCAATTTATTTTAAGAAAAAAAGTAGAAGAAAATATTAAGTATATTAGAATCGATTTCACGGTATCTAATCCAGAAGCTATTAATCTATTACAGACTTACTTTAGAGGGAATAAAGAAGTTGTAATTAACGATAAATCTCGTAAAGAAGAGATTACAAAAGAGACTAAAGAAATAGTGGAAAAATATAAAGATTTTGATTATATCTTTGATAGAAATTTAACTCCAGAAGCTAAGTTAGCTAAATATATTAATCAGTGTAAGAAAGAAATCTATATTACTGCTGACGATTTGGTCAATTTACTAAAAGATTTATAGCTCAACAAAACTAATAATAAAAATCACACTGTTAGGAGAGTACCATAATGAGTGGAAGAAGCTATAAAAAAATACGTAAAGATGATGAAGATAAATCTACAATGAAATTAGATTTAAAAACTTTGAATTGGATGTGTCAATATGCACTATCTGAAAATCAGTCTATTCAAATTTCTAATTTGGTTAATCTTCGTTCTTTACTATTACGAAATAATTCAGAATTATATGCAAATGAACCAGACCTATTAGCTAGATATAATTTTTGTTTGGATATTCTTCATGCTAAGCTGGATAAGAAACTTACAAAAAGAGAATTCTATGTCAAAGATGCTATTGGTGTGGTTGGAAATAAATACCCAACCATTAATCCTGATGACTTTGCAGAATTAAATACTAATGATGCAGCTTGGATAGCACAAAACGTTATTAGTGATTATTTGAATACAGCGGATATGATTGATATCTCTAGTGAACTGAAGTCTGCATGTATTTCTTTAGATACATCAGATCCAGGTACTATTCAAACCAATGCTAATAATCTTAAAGAAGTTATTAAGAATGCTAATAATAAGATTAGAAGAAATCAAGCGAGTACTAATGATTTAAATAGTATTAACTTAGGTGACCCTGGTAATGCTATTGATCAGATTTTGACTACTATTAGAAGTCCATCTCATATTCTTAAAACTGGGATGCAAGCATTTAATAAAATTCTAGCTGGTGGATTTGAAGGTGGTAGAGTATATTCTATGTTTGGCTTAGCTGGTGAAGGTAAATCTACTTTACTTAAGAACTTAGCTTACCAAGTAGCATTATACAATAGAGGGTATGAATGTAAAGATAAAACAAAGAAACCTTGTATTATCTATCTTTCAATGGAAAATCAGCCTGATGAAGAATTTCAATCTATGTATAATATTGCAGGATTTACTGAAAATCTTAAAGACCCAAATGGGCCAACAGCAAAACAAGTTATGGCTAATATGGAAAAATCTGGGTTAAGATGTTCTGAACCAGGTGACATTGCAATTCACTTAAGATATGCTCCTATTAATTCTGTAGATACTAGTTATCTATATTCATTAGTAGAGGAATATGCTGATAAAGGGTTTGAAACTATAGCTGTATTTCAGGATTATATAAAGCGTATTAGACCAGTATTTGGTAATACTATGGATGAAAGATTTAGACTTGGTAATGTAATTAACGAGTTTAAAAACTTTGCTGTATATTATAAAATACCAGTCATTACGGCATCTCAGCTTAATAGAGAAGCTGCTAGAACTGTAGATGAAGCTAGAACAAATGATAGATTTGATAAAATGATGAATGGTGTAGGTAGAGCTAATATTGGCGAATCTTCTCTTATTGATGAAAATCTGGATGCTACTATTCTTATTATTCCGTGTGAAAAAGATGGAGTAAAATATTTAGGTATTAAGATTACAAAGCACCGTTATAGAGTTGATATTGATGCAGGAGCTACTAGATTCTATCAACCATTTGTACAAGGCAATACTATTAAATTAGTAGAAGATGTAAATTGTTTTCAACCAGCTGCTAAGTATAGCTTAGTGTATGATGAAAATGCTAGTATCTTTACTAATGATAATAATCGGTTTGCTAAGAATGCTATGTTGGAAAGCGAACCTATTGCAGATTTAGATGAATTTGAAGGATTTATTTCTGACGTACCCAAAATGAGAGTAGTAATAGAAAGGGTTACATCATGATAGAGATTAAGTTAAAGAATATAAAATGTCCTATATGCAATAAGCATTCTTTTTTAAAAATCGTTTATGATGAAACCAATAAATTATACTCTTTCAAATGTGATAAATGTGGGTTAGAGTCTGTACCTAAGTTTACAGACTCTATAAACCTATTTAAGAATTTTGAAAAGTTAAAATGGAATAGACGTAATAAGTAATGTATTTATTTAGGAGGAGAATCATGACTGATATTATGAAACTGATGGACAAAGAAACATTAAATGAAGTAACCACTACCGCAAATGGTGCTACCACTTATGCTTCAACTGGAGAATATCTTTTGGATTTGAATTATGATATTCCATCTCTGAGAAATAATCCTTATAAATTTGAAAATACTTTTACCAAAGCATATAGTGAAGATAAAAATTTAGCTATTAGATGGCTGCTTTATCTGAGAGATATTAAGAATGGTGCTGGTGAAAGAAACTCGTTTAGAGTTTTATTCGTGAATTTTGCTATGAAATATCCAAAAGTAGCTCTTGAAATTATTGAGAAATGTAATATCCAAAATGATTTTGGTAGATGGGATGACTTGATCTATATTTGGTATGCATTGAAAGATACGTCTGAAGAAATTACAGATTGCATTAAGTTTATTATTACTAAGCAGCTTAATGAAGATATTAAGAAATGTGCTGAAGCAACACGCTTGGATGAGGATTGCCATATCTCATTACTTGGTAAATGGATGCCTTCTATTAATACTTCTTCTAAGAAAACTAAATTGATTGCTAATTGGATTGCTAATGAATTTAAACTCTCTAGTAAGCAGTATCGAAAAATGCTTTCTATTTTAAGAAAGCATAGTAAAGTGGTAGAAGTAGACACTAGTGCTAACAACTGGAAAGAAATTGAATATGAACGTGTTCCTAGCTATGCCAACTTGAAGTATAAAGATGCATTTTTACGGCATGATACTGAGCGTAGAAAAGATTATCTTTCTAAACTTAAAGAAGGTAAAACTACTATCAATGCTGGTACTTTGTTTATGTATGATATCATTCATAAATACAGAGAACATTGCGATATGTGTCACGGGTTTAATGTTGCTAAAGATGATTCTCTTGAACAACTGTGGAAGAATCTGCCAACTCCAGCGAAGCTGTCTAATACTCTCGTAGTAAGAGATGGTTCTTATTCTATGGTAGACCGTATTTCACATAGTTCTTCTCTCACTTCGATGGATATTGGGGATTCTATTTGTATTTTCTTATCTCAGTTTAATACTGGTGAATTCAAAAATAAATTCATTACATTTTCTAGCAAACCAAAGATTGTAGATTTGACTTCTACTGATGATCTTTGTGCTAAGCTTAAGATTCTGGGTGAATATGACGATTGTAGTAATACTAATATCGAAAAAGTATTCAATCTAATTCTTAATACTGCTATTAAGAATAAAATTAAGCAGGAAGATATGCCAGAAAGAATTGTTATCGTATCCGATATGCAATTTGATTATGCATGTGGTGCTACACCAGATCAATCTTTGTTTGAATATCTCATCGAAAAATATGAAAAGCATGGTTATAAGATGCCTAAACTGATTTTCTGGAATACTTCTATTTACGCTGATCAGAATGTTCCTTTGAGAACTAATGAGAATGGAGTAACTTTGTTATCTGGTTTCTCTAGTAACATGGTGAATATGGTAGTCAATGATGAGCTTGATCCATTTAAAGCTCTTATCAAGACTCTTAAGAATAAGAAATACGACTGTGTAGATTCTATCGAATTCTAATTATTTCAAAACATTATATTACAAGATAGCTATATAGCTATCTTGTAATAATTTGGATTTTAATGATAAGAATTAAATCTTTTTATATTTTTAGATTCATTTGTTAGTATGGATGATAAATAGTTTCCTAAAGTATCAGCTGGTATAAGTTTTAATGGATTAATATTATGGAATTCTTTTACGTTACATATCCCATTTAGTAATAATATCAAATAATAGAAATCTGTCAAACCATATATATCAGCAGATAGCAGTTTTGGTTTATAATTATACTTAACCAATTCATCATTAGTTAATTCTATATTTATAGCTAACTTCTTTAGTTCATACATATAATCGTCTAGTACATCTTTCACTACATATTTTATTCCACCTGACTGTTCTTGATAACAAAAGCTTTCATAAATCGGTACTACACTTCGGTTATTATATGCAGCTTTAAATTCATCTAATGTATGAGAATACATTGGATTGGTAGAACCATCAACTATTACTGTCGTTGCCATAGAATTCTCCTCCTATAATAACTGGTTTAGTAATATCACTACTTGTAAAACTTACTATGAATCTAGTTCCAGGAGGTATAAATTTCAAAGGGTATCGTCTTGAAACTTCTACAGGAACTTTAAGTTTTATAGCTGAAGCTATGCCTACATCACCTAGTGGTAGATTACCAGTATTTTTATTTAAGATATTAGTTTTACTCAAACTAATTCTACTTATATTATTAGTATTATCTTTTAACCCAGTTAAAGATTGCATTCTAAAAACTTGTTCTCCTGGTTCATACTTATTACAAGTAGTCAGTAAGATAGCTATTTCAGTATCTTGTACATTAGGGTTATTAATCATTAATATCACCTCAAATTGTATATTATAATTATGACGTATTTTATTATAGTAGTGTTTTTTAAGGAGGAATAAACATTATGAAATTCAGTGATAAAATTAAGATGCAATACGAAGAAATAAAACTTAAAAATTCTATTAAATTTTCTAATATGATTATTAGAGACTTACAGTTAGGCATTACTTCAGAAGGATTTATCTATGCTCCTGGAATACTAGACCCTATTACTAAATCACCAGAATCTTTTACATATAATGGATATAGATATGTAGAATTTACTGAAAGAGGAATTGCTATTACAGAAGAAAATCCTGAGATTAGATTATTTGACCCATATAATAATATGGCTTTAATGCTCTATTGTTTGCAATGGTACTTGGTTAATATTAAAGAAATTGATATTAATAATGATTTCTTAAATATGTTTATTACCAATAATAAGATGAATTGTATCGGTCATTCTGAAATTAGATTGTTTAGAGATGCAGATATGAATAAGTATATTGATATCCCATCGTTTAATCAAATTATGCTAAGTATTACTGGTCATGATTATATTAGAGACTGCTTAAAGTATTATGATATGATTATGATATTCGATAACTCTCTGCCGTATGAATTCTATAGTGAGGAAATTAAAAGTATAGATATGGTTCCATTCGATGTTTTCTATAATAAAGAAATGTCTATTCATGAAGAAGAATTGAGTAAGAAGAATCATATTAAGCTTAGAACTGTTATTAAACGTTTGTGAGGTACTATTATGATTTTATTCAATGATGAGCAAGAGAAGTTGATATCTGAAGCAATAGATTGGTATAATAATTCTAGCGAACAAGTATTTCAAATTAGTGGTTCAGCTGGTACAGGTAAAACTACTGTACTTAAAGAAATCATTAATAGATTAAAATTAGTACAAGAAGAAGTAGCTCCTATGGCTTATACAGGAGCTGCTGCTATTGTATTGCGTACTAAAGGTTTTTATAATTCTAAAACTATTCATTCATGGTTCTATAAAGCTATAGAAGTTCCAGATTTAGATAGATACAATGCATACCTTGATAGATATGAAACGAAGACTATATTTGTCCCAAAAGAAATACCAGAGTGTATTAAACTGGTCTGTATAGATGAAGCTGGAACAGTACCTATGAAAATGAGGGATGTAATTCTAAATTCTCATAAGAAGATTATAGCTTTAGGCGATTTAAATCAATTACCACCAGTATCTGATTCTCCGGCATTCTTATATTCTGGGGATATACATACTCTTACTAAGATTATGAGACAGAATGAAGAATCTGGTATAGTGTATTTAGCTAATGAAATTTTAAAAGGTCATACTATTAAAGAGGGTAACTATGGTAATGCTACAGTAATTACTCCAAATGATATTACTGATGATATGATTAAAGAATCAGATATTATTCTTTGTGGGTTAAATAAGACTAGAACAATTTACAATGATAGATGCCGTGAATTAAATGGTATAGACCCCAAGCAAAAACTACCTAGTCATGGAGAAAAAATAATCTGTAGAAAGAATAATTGGGAGTATGAAGTAGATGGTATTAGTATGGCTAATGGCTTATGTGGAGAAGTAGTAAATTATCCATCCCTGCATTCTTTGGTTAGTAAAGGTAATGGGTTTAAGATAGACTTTAAACCTACTATGTTTAATATGGAGTTTGTAGATGTACTATGCAGCTATAACTTCTTTAATGCAAATAAAGATAAAAAAGATTTGATTAGGCAAAGCCCATCTTATAGACGTAAACATGGTATAATTGGCAATTTATTTGAACTAGGGTATGCTATCACTACGCATCTATCTCAAGGTTCTCAATATAGAAAAGGTATATATATTGCTGAATATATGAGAAGAGATATTACTAAGAACTTAGACTATGTAGGTATTACTAGATTCTCAGATAATTGTATATTTGTACTTCGTAAAAATAAATTCTTTTAAAATTATATATTATCATATTGAGAGTAAATAGCTCTCAATATGTTTTTATTTAGTTTAGAAAGAGGAGGAATAAAATGTTAGTTGCAAGTAAAATGAGATCAGTTATTAGCCGTGCTAATAGCTCTGTAGAAAGTAATACCGAGATGAATTATCTCGTTCTTCATGTAACGGAAGATGATAGTGGTAATCCTGTGAATACATGGGAATTGATTAAAGGTAGACAAGCAGTAGTAGATGCTATCTATGATATCTTGAAAGAAAATGGGTATTATAATTTCTTTAAGTCTAATATCTTATCTGAAAAAGTAAATATGAATAAGAGTATTTCTGTATATACTTTTATCAGAAGATTCTTGGAATCAGAAGATATTACTCTGGAAAATTGGGGTATTGAAAACCTCGATGATTTTAATGATTACATCTTTGGTGAAGATAAGTATCAAGATGATATGTCTTACCAAGGTATTGATTCTATGGAAGATTTAGATAAATTCTTTATTGCAGATATTCAGCATAAGAATTTCTTTCAGTTAAAGAATGAGGAGTGATATAAATGCATAGAGATAATATTAAGAAGCCATCTAAGAAAAAACAAGGAAGTAGATTCTTTGATAAGTATTTGATTGGTTATCCGCAGAATTATCTGTTTACTGTAAGTGATCCTAAATCAGTAAGAACACTAAAGAAAGACATCATTCATCTCTTAATGAAAGATATCGCTAAAGGAACAGTTAATTATGAGAAGACTGCACAGTATTTCACTAAAGCGTTTGTCTATATGATGTATAATGCAGTACTTCAGGAATATAATAGAAGAATTATGTATTCTGAAGTATTTAAAGATTATATCAATAGACATGGTAGTCAAGATCAGTTAGTAGTTCAAGAAGCAGATGAACTGATTAGATCTCGTAGTGTTTATGATTATCTCTATAGAGATATTGAACTGTTCTACCAGTCTTCTGAATTTGGAACACCAGATTTTAATATTTTGAAAAGTATTCCTTCTAAGATTAAATTTGGCGATGTATATTTGATTTAGTATTTGATTATACAAACAACTATAGTGTAATTAGATTATATGTCTAATCTCATTATAGTTGTTTTTTTTTGATAAATGAGGTGCGAAATGGAAAAAGAAACAGTTATTCATATTAGAGACCTTTTTAAATCTATCAAGCTGGTTAGCTCTGAAGATAAAAAAGAATACTCTATTAATATTATTCTTAAATTGGATAATGATGCATGGGTAGATGAAAGAAATCAAGAATTATTTTGGGATGATGAGAATGGTATTTGCTATTACTTCCATTTTAATCAGCTTAGAAATACTGTACCATCTATGATTGGTAGATCTAAAATAAATGTACCAGCTTGCATTTCTGCATTTGATTATGGCGAAATTCAGGAAATTAAAATGTGCCTGAATGAAGAAGCTATTAGAAAATTGCTTGATAACTTTAGTTCATTTAAAGCATATAACTATCATGATGGTGAAAAGAAAGAACTTGATGATAGATTAAAGGCATTGATTATTAATAACTACATTAATAACACTAACGCATCTAGAGATTCTAACTATAATGATAGACAGCAATACCCATACAAATAATTTTAAAGTTTAAATGAAAAATCAACGATATAATATATTAATGAGTTTGAATACAAACTCAAAATATTTTATACATATTTTATTATTTTAATTTCTTAGGAGGAAATAACTATGAACCAGTTCAACAACGGATTTAACCCAGCATTCGGTGCTATCAATAACCCGATGCAGCCAATGCAGCAGCCAGTAATGGAAATGAACAATCTGCTTAATGATGAACAGATTGCACGCCTTCGTCAGAAAGGTGGTCAGACATCCAGCTATTTCTTTAAAGCTCCAACCGATGAAGAAAATCTGAGAGCAATTTGCACCCATAAACAGAAGGGTCAGATTACTGCACATCCAATCGGTGATGGTAGATTTAAATGTGATATCTGTGGTGAAGAATTTACACTTGTAGATCCGGAAGAAACTCAGGCAGTAGATGCTGCTTGCGAAAAAGTTAATGATGTACTTCAGTCTATTAAGACTTATTATGGTCAGGCAACTCCAGAACTTGCAGGTGTTTATCCGGTAATTAATATTATTAAACAGCTTCCGCATATGTTTAGAGTAGCCGGTAACTATATGAAGTCCGCTATGCCGCAGGGTAATGAATTCTATGGAAACAATTACTATGCTCCATCGAGCACTTATATGAATCTTACCGCTGGTGCAGGTATTCCAGGATTTGATAATGGTGGTTATGGTTATAATATGGGTGGTTATCAGGCACAGCCATATTACAATCAGGGATTCCAGCAGCCAACTCCTGTAATGAATCCTCAGTTGCAGCAGGCTCAGCCGATGTATCCGCAGGGTGGTATGCAGATGCCAATGAATCAGGCTCCAGCTTATGGTTATCCACAGCCAACTCAGCCTCAGGGACAGATTCAGTATCAGCAGCCGCCTGTTCAGTCCTTCCAGCAGCAGGGATATAATCCAGCAGTTCAGCAGGCAGCTCCGGCTTATTCCGCAGCAGCTAACCCAATTGGTAGCGGAGTAGCTGTACAGCCAACCACTGCACCAGCTACAAACAATGGTCCAACGAATACGACCAATGTTAATGTAGGCACTCAGCCAGTTAAATTTGAAGCTTAATAAATAAAATAAAATAATAGAGAATCCTGTATAATAAAAAATAATTTAAAGCTAGCTTATAGATAAGAGTAGGATTTAAATCCTACTCTTGTTTTATAAGCATACAAAATTTACTTTAAATTATTTTTTGAATGTAAGAAAACTATTGAGTAAAGGAGGAGATAGAATTGAGTATTGACTTTAAAAAAGCCATTAATGAATATGGCAATGAAATTAAAACTTTAAGTAATTTCTCTGATGCAGTTAGAAGAACTCCAACTCAGTTTATTGGCTATTTAGGAAATCGTGGTCATATCAATATGATACGAGAGATTCTACAGAATTCTATGGATGAAGTAGAAAAACAGGAATCTCCAGCTACGGAAATTTGGATTACTTATAATGAAGATAGTAAAGAATTTACATGTGTGGATAATGGTAGAGGTTTACCATTTAAAGACATGATAAGAATCTTTTCTTCTGAACATACATCATCTAACTATGAAAAGAAGAAAGGTGAATTCAGTTCAGGTAGACATGGTGTAGGTAGTAAAGCTACTAACGCATTATCTTCAGTATTTATTGGTGTATCTTATCTATGCGCTCAGTACTCTCCTACTGGTAAACCAGAAGGTAGATATATTGAATTTAGAGAAGGTAAACCAATATTAAAAGAACCAAAGAAATGCCCTAATACAGATAACTGGCAGGGTACTAGAGTTTCATTTATTCCTGATACAACTATTATGGGAACTATTACAACTTCTTGTGAAGATGTAAATGCTCTTATTAGTACTCTATTGCCATTAATGAAAATTGGAGCTGTAATTAATTTTCATGGTATTAGAAGTGGTAAAAATGTTTTTAATGAAAGGTATGTAAATGAGATTGGTATCTCAACCTTTCTAATGAAAGACAAATATCAAGCACTTATTCCACCAATTACATTTAGTGGTGGTAATGATAGAATGAAAGCTGATATTGCCTTCACGTATGATGCTAATGGTATTGATGAACAAGAAGTTGTTTATTCATTTGCTAATATGTGTCCGACTATTAGTGCAGACTCTGCACACTCACAAGCATTTATTGACGCATTATGTACTTATTTTAGAAATTATATGAATAAGATTTTTCTTAATAAGAAATCTAATTTGACAATCATCAATAATGATATTAAAGCTGGTCTTAAAGCAGCGGTAGCAATTATGCATATTGAACCAATGTTTTCAGGACAGGCTAAAGAAATCTTTAGTAATACGGATTCAATTCCATTTATTAAAGAACTTGTGACTGTAAGTCTAGACCAATGGTGCAAATCGCATTCAAATGAATTACAGCGTCTATGTAATTTCTTCAAATCTGTTGGCAATCTGCGTTTAAAAACAAATAAAGAAAAGATAGTAATGCTTAAAAGCAATGTATCTACATTGACTGGATTACCATCTAAATATCAAAAACCTTCTGGAAGAACTAATCTTGAATTGATTCTGGTAGAAGGGGATTCTGCTATGAGTACTTGTCGTGAAGCATGTGATCCTACTAAGCAGGGTTTAATGCCTCTTAGAGGTAAAGTAAAGAATGCTATGACTTGTTCTAAAGCAGACTTCTTTAAGAATGAAGAATGTAAAGCTATTTATACAATTCTTGATTGTGGAGAAGGTAGAAGATGTGACCCTAGCAAATGCAAATTTGATAAGATCATATTCTTAGGAGATGCAGATGTAGATGGCTTGCATATCAGAAGTTTACTGTTAAAAATGTTTTTGATTTATTATAGACCACTTGTAGAAGCTGGTAGAGTATATGCTGCTGTACCACCATTGTATTCTATTAAGAATAAGAATGGTAGTCTTACTTATTTTACAGATAAGAGAGAATATGTACAGTATGTATATAGAAGATTCATTAAGTATAATACCGTTAAGAGTTCTACCGGTAAGAAAATGAGTGATACTCAAGTAGTGGATCTTCTCTGTAATAATATCAACTATTTGATTGATATGAGTATTATCTCTCAGAACTATGCTATTGAGCCAAATCTGTTAGAGCTGGTATATAGTATGATTCTTAATGGATACAAGTATAATCAAATTAAGAAAGTCGTAGCTAAAGTAAATAAGTACATTCAAGTAGATAATAAGAATAATATTTTAGTACTTGATGGATTAGTTGGTGATGAAATTCAAATGGCAGTATTTAATCAGAATATGCTTAAAGATTGTCATGAAAGAATTTCTAAATACATTGTCAATTCTGACATTAATGGATATATTCTCAATGACCAGAAAGTATCACTGTATCAATTAATGAAAGCATTTGATAGTTTTACACCTCCTAATGTACAGAGATACAAAGGTTTAGGCGAAATGAAACCAGCTCAATTAGCAGTTTCTACTTTATTGCCTGAATATAATAGAACTTTGATTAGATATACTTCTGAAAATATTGCTAAAGAAATTGAAGATATTCGTAGAACTGATTCTAATTATACTTCTTTATTGCAGGGTGTAGATATTGCTGGATTTGATTTATAATTTAGAAGAGAGGTCTATTCCTCTCTTCTTTATTTTTTTTTGGTAAGTATTTTTAAAAATAATTATATATTATATCATTGAAGGTTTATTGTGTTTTAATACTAAAGGAGGTAAAAAATGATTGGCAATAAATCAAAGTACACGTTCAAACAGATTCAATTCCTGATTGCATCTGCAAGATCTAAAGCATCATCCGTATTCTGGATTATGAATAAATTCGGAATCAGTAAGGATTTGGCAGCATTTCTCATCGGAGTGAATAACCACTCTGTCAGTAGCTACCATAGCTTGCATCAACCCAGTATGATTATTGATGAATGCATCAAATTGGGTGCAACTTATATTGAGCTTAAAAAGCTTAATATCTTTCCAAAGAAAGAGCTTAAATCTGCTTTTTCTAAAGTTTCTGATATCCCAAGTGATTTACAGGAAGAAGGTGAACAGATTATGGATCAAGAAAAAGTCCAAGAAGTGATGAAAGAGAAAGATGGAGTCACTACTGAAAACGGTTTCAAGATCAAAGATTTCATCGAAGGAATTAATGGAGACTCTAAGAAGATTACTAAAGAGGACGCAGTTATTGTTTCTACGTTGCTAACAGACATCTTCGAGAGAAGGGTATCCATTGAGAAACTCAAAGAGTTTTTAACAAGATAAGGAGAGTGATTGTAATGAAAGTTTCATTCAGCGTTTTTAATCAACCAAACTCTATTCAGCCAGTAGAAGAAGAACTGGATTTGTTTAGAACCACCATGCGTACTGGTATCTGGGCTATTGCAAGAACTAGACCAGGTTTAGATTTTTCCATGGCATCTCAGCTTAATTATGTCATTGACAAATTAGGCAAAAATGGTGTTGATGATACCAAATTGGTTTATTATGGCATTCACTTTATGCTTGATAGGATTGTGAATGGTGATATTGATATCATTACCAATACCCAGAAAAAGACGCTGCCATTCAATACCGCAGATATGCTGACTAGGTATAATACAGGCAGCTCATGGATCTATTATGATACCCCTGCAAACGTATTGCTCGCATCATTAGGTAAATTGTTTAGAATCAATAATAGCGTAGCTGATGATCATGATGAGCTGTTAGGGTTTATCATTATGATGGCATATGTACTTAATGAATCCGATGAATTCATTGATTATGTATCCTCGCATAAGCTTGTTGAAGAAAGTTCTGACCTGAATATCTATTGGACTTTAAGATATAATAAGCTCAAAAAAACAGAGGTTGTCAATGGTATCAGTTTCGAGAAAGCATTCACTCTGTATTTGCTTGGTAAACAACTCCCATCTCTGGGCAAGTTTAAGGAGGAGTATACAAAAGCAAAACATAATTACATTACCATCAGTAGTGTGCTGAAGAATTGGAGGAGGAAAAACAAGAAACTGTTGTCGTGTTATGTGAGCGATGACGAGAAGCAGTACTTAGAGTATATGCTACTTTCCAATAGTGTTGATTACAAGAAATTGAAAGAATTCATTTATAACAAGTAAAGGAGAGCCTATCATGAGTAAAGAATTGTTTGAGAAAGTTGCAAAAGAAACATATATTGTACCGGTTTTTGTTTCGGTTCATGACGCTATTTGCAAAGAAGCTAACCTCGATATTAAACCATTGGTTGAAAACATCGAGAAATTCTCTGACGTTATTTACAATCTGGATGAAGCAAATACTAGAGAACTTGTTTCTGGCTTCATCAGAGTGTATGATGTACAAGCTACTGCACAGGGCAGACTCGGTATTCTGAGAGGAATTATTCACAAGTATATCGAGAAGTCTATCATGGATTTCAAGAAGAAAGAAAACAGATTCTTCAAACCTGCCACCAATGATATCAGAGATATCTTCTCTGTAGATGACGTAAAAGAAATCTTCAAGATTTCTAAAGTTTACTACAACGGAGATATCAAAAATCTCATCAAGCAGAATCTGCCAAAACTGGTTGATGAATATCTGGCAAAAGAAATCTCTGGTGTCTATGTTTTCACTAGAGCAGGTGTACAGCTGCTGCTTAATGATGCTAAAACAAAAAATATGGGTGCTATAACCTTTGATGGTACTGCTCCTAATATCAATGTAGTAGTTTCTACTAAAGCAGAACCACCAGCTATTAGATTCGATAAAGAAGAAGAGAATGACACTGATAGTTATTATCTTGAATCTTCTAGTATGGATCGTGATTTGAAAAATTTCATCATTAACGATATCAATCCATATGTCGGAGGATACAAAGCAGTAGCTACCCCAGTGCATAAAGTGGATGATTATCGCAGAGTACTTTTAAATCTGATTTGGTACTTCCCGCTGTACATGGGCATTGATTACTTCTTCAATGAAAATGTGAACGACAGCGTAGTCTGTGCAACTCAGACAAAGAATCTGTTGATTTTCAATCCTGTTGGTTTGAAGCGATTACTGAAAACATATTATGCTCTCTTCTACCGTAAAGAGGCAACATTCTCTTTGAAAGATTTCATCAAGGGTGTTAAAGATATGGGGTATCTGCCGGATAAGCATACCCTGTGCCACAACGGTAAAGAAGTAAAAGATGTTTTGGTATTTGATAAAAATATCATTGCCAAATACATTTTCGATAATCGGCTGATTGATTTGATTCCGTCTTATGAAAGATACATTGATTGGTGGAAACATGACATCAACAGCAATGCTTTCAATCCTGTAGCTGCAAGTAATGAGTTCATTGATCTCGCTAGAAAATACAACCTGATCAATAGAGAGTTTGCTCCTGTTGACAATTCTTCGGCTGTAATTAAGATTGATTATCCAACTCATGCTAATAGCACTCCGGCAGTAGAAGAAGAGGAGGTTGTAGAACCAGAGGTAAAAGAAGTGGTAAAGGAAGAACCCAAACCAGTTTCTATCCCAACTCCATCCACTGACTTCGATAAGGTTGTTTACGAGGCTAAAAAAGCCATCTTTTTGTCCGACATTGTAAACTGGGTTGTTGATAACTCGGATACAGATGAAGGTGAAAAGAATAGAGTTAGTGAAGTATTCAAATCTATTCGTAAATACAACCCAGAATGCCAGTTGTACGAAAATGTAACTGACCTCAACTCTAAGATTAGAGGTTTCGATGGAATCTACAATCCTGTGGTTTTCCCTAAACATTAATTATTCATTTTAAAAATGAATAAGCAAAATAAAAGGTGGTCATAAGACCACCTTTTATTTTTTATCTTCCATAATAAGATTACGTATACTTCTATTCCTATTAGGGATAATATAAATTCTATCTTTATTTTTTGTAAGCCTGTTCTATAGGTATTAAAAATAAGTATACTGGAAACAATCCATTACTACTATTATATTTAGTAATTATATTTAATTGGAGGAAAAGTAAAATGGCAATCGTTATTAAAGCAGAAAAAGACCGTTATTTCAAGTCTCATGATAGTGCTTTAGAGTTTGGTATTTTTAAAGAATATCAAGAAGGCTCTACTAAACCGTTAGTCCTCATTCATCATGTAGATGCAGACGGAATCTTTTCTGCTCAGATTGTAATTAAAGCTATTAAAGAGTTCATTGGTAATACTAAAATTTCTATTACATGCGTACCATATAACTATGAAAGACAGTTTGATTTTTCTTCGTATATCAAGAAAGGTAGCAATGTAATTGTAGTAGACCTTTCTCTTAAGATGAATGATATTAAAGCTATTTTGAAAAATGCAAATAGTACTTTCATTATTGACCATCATCTCACTACATTGAGAGAAATCGATTCTAATTATAAATTCTATAAGAATAAGATTTATGATAGATCTTTGGGAATGTATATCTGCATTAAGAATGCAGGTGTAGGACTTTGCTACAATATCTTTAAAGATTGTGTAAATTCTTATGGTGCTACATTTGCAGATTCAGTCAATGAAAAAGCTATTGGATTGATTGATAGATATGATAGATTTGGATTCCTTAGTATTAAAGATAGAGAAGATTGCTTGTCTATTTATAATTTTACTCTGCGTTCCAATCAGTTATACATTGATTCTAATATGGTAACTGAATTGCTTTGCAATAGGGATTATTTGGATAAAGCCCTTAAATTTGGTAAAGAATTTTATGATGAATCGGTGATTGTAAATGAAATTAGATATAGAGCGTTTGCTAAACCTATTACTTTTAGTTTTAACGGTAACGTTTATAACTGCTGTTATATGTATGGTAGCGGAAATTCTACCGTATTCGGAAATCATATAAATGATTTTGACTTTGTTTCTCTTATTAGAAAAAACAAAGATGCAGATGGTTATACAGTATCCTTCTATACAGCTAAAGAAAATGTAGATGTAAGTGAGATTGCAAGATCCTATGGTGGTGGTGGTCATAAAAAGGCTGCTGGTTCACCAGTTAAATATAATATTTATGAAGAAGGGAAATAGTTCATTATGGCTATTAAAAAGATTGAAAAACGTGATGGAAGTATTGTAGACTTTAATAAAGATAAAATTACAAATGCAATTTTGAAAGCTATGAAGTCAGTAGACATGGTAGATGAAAAAGAAGCATCTAACGTTACTAGCCAAGTAGTTAAAGAAGTTAATAAAGCTAATAAGTCTATTCCAGGAGTAGAAGATATTCAAGATATTGTAGAAGAGAAGTTAATGAAAAAACTTCCTAAAGTTGCTAAAGAGTATATTACTTATAGAAACCAGAGAAATATCACTAGAAACAGAAAATCTGCTACAATGATTAATATTAAGAAGATTCTTAACTGCTCTAATGTACAGAACTCTAATGCTAATATTGATGAGTATTCTTTCGGTGGTAGAAAGAATGAATCGGCTAATCTGATTCAAAAAGAAATAGCATTAAATGATTTGATTGATCCTGAAATTACTGAAGCATATAATGAAGGTAGATTGTATATTCATGATTTATCTGAATATACTATTGGTGAGCATAACTGCTTATTTGCTGATATTCCTAGATTGTTAGCTAATGGATTTGAAGCTAGAAATGGTGATGTAAGACCAGCATCATGTTTCTCTACAGCTTGTCAGCTGTTAGCAGTAATCTTCCAGATTCAGTCTCAGTGCCAGTTCGGTGGTGTAGCTGATAATGCTATTGATAGACATTTAGCTCCATATGTAAGAAAGTCATTCATTAAACACTATAAGAATGGATTGCATTGGTTTGGTAATCCTGGTGATTGGGATACATTTACTGCAAACCATGAATTCAATATTGAAACTGCATCTATCTCAGCAGAATGGAACATCTTTAAAGCCTTTAATAGAATGGCGTATATGTTTGCTATGGAATCTCTTGAAAAAGAAGGTTTACAGTCTACTCAGGCTTTATACCATAACCTTAATACATTGGAATCCAGAGCTGGTAGTCAAGTACCATTTACTTCTATTAACTTTGGGTTGGATACTTCATTTGAAGGAAGAAAAGTTACAGAATGGTGCTTAAAAGCATCTATTGATGGTATTGGTAAAAATCATTCTACTTCTATCTTCCCAATTTCTATTTTTGTAAATAAAAAAGAAGTTAATGATAGAATGTATACTCCTAATTATGATTTGAAGAAGCTTGCTATTAAATCATTAACTAAGAGAATTTATCCTAACTTTGCTAATGGTGATTGGATTTCTAATAAGGCTGATTTGCTTCCAGTTAAGTTTATTAATAAAGAATATGAAGCAGCAGATTCTAATGATGAAGTAACTATTAGAACAGACTTCGATTATATGGATAAGCTTAAAAAGAAGACTGTAGAAGAACATACAACTCTTGGTGCTTTCATTAAGAAAGTCATTGCATGTAATAATGCTGACGTTATTGCTAACCATAAAGAAGTAACTATTAAATTCGTTAATCATAAAGATAGATTCTTGATTAAAGATTCTAATTGCAGTAATAATGATTATAATAGAAGAGAAAACGATCATTATACTAGACTCTATTATATCCACTATACTATTAATGATTTTGGTAATATTGAAAAGATTTATATTACTACAGAATCAGCTGGGTATGATATTCATAAGAAGCATATCTCTGATTACAGTGATTCAGCAGTAATCCATGTATCTTATCCAAATCCAAAATGGAATTACAACCCTGATACTGAGATGGCAACTATGGGTTGCAGAACATTAATTGGTAACGATGTAAATGGCATGGGATATAATAAACTTGGTAGAGGTAATGTAACTCCAGTTACTATTAACCTTCCATATATTGGTATCGAACATGGTATTTGCTTAGGTGAACGAGATACTCCAGATGAAGAAGGATTCTTTAAAGAATTAAATCATATGCTTGATTTAGCAACTAAAGAACTCTTAGATAGATACAAATATATTTGCTCTCAGTCTATTAAAGCTAGTTTTTTTATGTACAATAATGGTACTATTGCTGACTCAGATAAAGCATTATTCTTTGGAGTTAAAGAATCAATGAAACATGGTTCTCAGGCTCTTGGGTATATCGGATTAGCTAATGCTTGCTATGCAATGTATGGTAAATACTTCCATCAAGATAAGAAAGTAATGGAATTTGCTAAAAAAGTAATTAAGACTATCTATGATAGAGCTAAAGAGAATACAGAAAAATATCAACTGAACTTCTCTGCATATGCAACCCCTAAAATCGCTTAATGGTTCTGTGGGGGCTTGTATAGTAATATACAATGAAAAAGCTGCTTAACCTATATTAAATAGGGTGTGTATGTAACGTATAGTGTAGTATAGGAAATGATACTTAATACATATGCTAACAGGGAACCTTTGGTCAGGAATCCTGTGCTAAATTTATTGCTATTAATTAAAAAAAAATAAAAAAGGAAAGGAGGTGACAAAAATGAAATTACCGGATACAGCTAGACAAATACCTGGGTCTCCTGATTGGGTGGATGTAAATGGAGATATCTATACTATAGATAATAGACATTATCATCCTAAAAAGATTATTAAAAGATCGCAGCATACTGTATGGGGATATAAATACTGTGCAGTAAATTATAATGGTAAAAATATTACTAAACGTGTCCATAGAATAGTAGCAGAAACATTTATACCGAACCCTAATAATTATAACGTAGTAGGTCATAGAAATAATATAAAATCTGATAATAGGGTGGAAAATTTATACTGGACTACAATTTCTGAAAATACTAAAAAAGCATTCGACGATGGATTAGCAGTTAATGCTAAAGGATTCGACGATAGCCAAAGTAAACCAGTAAAGATGTTCAGAACAAGTACTAATGAATACCTTGGTACATACGGAAGTATCAGCGAAGCAGCAAGAATTACTGGTATAGATAAAACTACTATTTCCAGACAAGCAAAATATAAACGCCCAGTTAGAAAAGAATTCTATTTTAGATTTACTGATGACATTGATTGTCAGCAATTAATAGCAATGATAAATGTGAACAGACTATCGAAAATTTAAACATGAGTAGAGTAGGGGAAACCCGAAAGAGCAGCACCCATTGTGAAAATGGGATAAAATATAGTCGAAAAACGGCAGAATCGACCTGTTATACATTAGCATCTAAATTACAAAAGAAGTTTGGTAAGATTAAAAATGTATGTGATAGAGATTATATTACCAACTCTTGTCATGTACCAGTATATGAAAATATCTCTATTAGAGATAAAATTGATGCAGAATCCAATTTCACATGGATGTCTACTGGTGGATGCATTACTTATACTGAACTTAATTCTGGTGTAATTAATAATCCTAGAGCAGTAGAAAAGATTATTAACTATGCTATGAATAATGAGCGTATTCCATACTTTGCTATTAATTTCCCTATTGATACATGCAATCATTGTGGATTTAGTGGAGAAATTGAAGAGCATTGCCCTGCATGTGGTTCTGATGATATTAAGAGACTCCGTAGAGTTACTGGTTATATCACCACTGATTATCGTAAGTTTAATAAAGGTAAAATTTCTGAAACTAATGATAGAGTAAAACACACACTGTAAGTTATAAACTAGGAGAAGTAAAAATGAGATTAGCTGGTATTGAAGATAATAGTATTGTAGATGGCCCTGGAATTAGAATGGCAATATTTATCTCTGGTTGTAATCATCGTTGTAAGCACTGCCATAATCCTCAAACATGGAATTTTAGATATGGTAAAGTATTTGATGAAGGAAAACAATTAGAGATATTCGATCAGATCGAGAGTAATGATTTATTAGATGGGATTACTTTAACAGGAGGCGATCCCTTCTATTCTTCTAAAGAATTAATTCCCTTTGTAAAAGAATTTAAGTCTAGATTTCCTGATAAAGATATTTGGGCTTATACTGGGTTTACTTGGGAAGACTTAATTAAAGATAGTTCTAGAAAAGAGTTAGCATCTCTATGTGATGTAGTCGTAGATGGCCCATTTCTAATGGAAAGAAAAGACTATAGCCAGTCATTTAGAGGTTCTTTCAATCAAAGGTTTATAGATGCTAAGGCTAGCCTTGAAAAAGGTGAAGTAGTTGAAATAGAAGAAGATAATTATTATGATGAATGATGAATAGGAGACACCGTTATGAGATTTGAAAAAGTATCTAAAGAAGCATTTATTAAAGATTGCAAAAAATGGTTAAGTACTTTAATTATTTATGATTATATTAAAGATGATTCATTAAAAGTTCAAGATGATAAATTAATGGATTATTTTGAACAAGCATATGAAAATATTAGCGTTCCTGCAAGATCTACATCTGGGTCAGCAGGGTACGATTTTAAAAATCCATTTACTACTCTTACTTTTACAGATAGAGTATTTATTCCAACCGGTATTAGAATTTTCTTGGATAAAGATAAAATTCTTCAAATATCTCCTAGATCTAGTGCATCTAAAAAAGGGTTAGGAATGATGCTGGCTAATACTATCGGTATCATCGACTCAGATTATGTAAATGCTGATAATGAAGGGGATATTATTATAGCATTAAAAAATTTAGATATTGTAGATTCATCTCTTATTATAGATAAAAATGAAAAAATAGCACAAGGTATTATTCTACCATTCTATACAGTAGATGATGATACCTCTAATGGTATTAGAACTGGTGGATTTGGTTCTACTGGTAAATAAATATATTTAGTTGTTTATACACCTCCTAAATCAAAAGTTTATCCAGTACCTCATATGAGGTACTGGATAATACGCTTTTTCAGTTATATAATATATTTATGAGTAAATCAAATATTTTATTATCTCTATATTTGAAGAGATAAAAGGAGGAATTTATTATGACAAATAATTTATCAAATTTTTCTAATTTAAAACGGTTAGCAAAATATCAATATAATGATGACGATGAGTGCTATCAATTAGTGGAAAACTTTATAGTTGATTTAAATATAAACCCAATACAATCGATACGTGATGAATTCATTAGATTAAATAAAAATAATAATTTTGCATTTAGTTTAATAGGTATACATGATATTCCTAAGAACAGATTCTATACTAAAACTAGAATTTGTGATCGTAAAGATACACATTTTATATCAAAGAAATAAATGATATTAGTTATTCATACACCTACTTAAATCAAAAGTTTATCTAGTACCTCATATGAGGTACTAGATAAATATTGTTTAAATTATATATTATAACTATGGATAATTAATCCATTCAAATATTTTTTATTTATCCTTCCAATAGTTGCACCTATTGGAAGGATGATAGGAGGAATTCAATTATGAATAATCATCTTAAAAAACTCGTTAGATTTGTTTACAATGATAAAGACGAGTGCTATCATTTTATTGACGAGTATATCATTAATCCGTCAAAAGACAATATAAAAACTATAAAAGATAACTTTATTAGAATGAATAAATCATTTAATAATGACTTTGCATATTCTATACTCAATATGACGGATAAGCCATGCCAAGAAATTTATACAGGCATGCGAATATGTGATCGTGCAAAACGAAAGCAGTATAATTTAAATCCCTCACTATTGTGTTGATGGATAATAAAATTAATAATTATATATTATTTATATGAATAGGTAGTTTAGCTTTACAGTTATTTTCCTATCAATCAAAATATTTTTGTGCTACTTTAATTGCTAAACATTAATACCTATTCATTTGCTATTGCTTAAGAAGTATAGACTAGTTTAGTCTTTGCTTCTTAAGCTTTTATTTTTTTTTATTATACTCCATACCAATATTGGTATGGAGTATTTTTTGAATTGTATATTATACCTATGAATATAAATCTTTAGGTTTATATTTAATCTAGTCCTATCTAGTAGATTTAGATAAGACTATCATAATGGAGGTGAATATGTATGTTCAATAGTATTATTTTTGAGCAGGATTGCGATAAGCGTCTTGCAGAATTCAAATATAATGCTAAAGAGAAATACTATAAACTTGTTAAAAGTTTTAAAATTAATAGCAAGTTACTTAGTATGGATCAAATTAGAAAAATTTTTATTGATAAAAATAAAAATTCTAATAATGATTATGCATTCATGGTATTAGATGTCAATGCTACCCCAGCAGATATTGTATCTATGCCATGTAGAATTTGTGACTATAAACAATAAGTTTATTTCATAAATTATATTATAAAGAAAGGTGAACTACCACTTTTCTTTTTTACCTCCATACTATATAGTTCTTCAATAAATATTAAATAAGTTAGATATTATATATATGACGACATCTCATTAATTATTAAGGGAGGTTATAAAATGTCTGAAAAAATTATTGAAGAAAATATTGTTAAGCAGACTAATGAAGACTTAACAGCATATGCAGTATATGTAGCTAGAAAACGTATGCTACCAGCATGTGAAGATGGATTAAAACCTGTACAAAGAAAGATTATATTTGCACTCTATAATGATTTCCCTCAAACTGCTAAAGGGAAAACCGTTAAGACTGCATCAGTTACTGGTAAAGTAATCGAAAAGTATCACCCACATGGTGATACTTCTGTTGCAATGGCAATTAAACCTATGGCAAATTGGTTTGAAAGCTATGTTCCGTTAATTAATCCTCAGGGGTCATTTGGTAATATCTGGGGGGATGGGCCAGCAGCTCCACGTTATACTGAAGTAGCATTATCTAAATATGCGGTAGATTGTGTAATTGGTGATATGAAAGAAACTTATGCATCTACTGATTGGGAAGATAACTATGATGGTAATTATAAAGAACCGATGTTTTTACCAGCTACTATTCCTAATCTTCTTATTAATGGCACTTTTGGTATTGCGGTAGGATTAAAGACAGAAATTCCTAAGTTCAATATTAATGAAGTTATTGATGCAACACTTCATTTGATTGACCACCCAAATTCAGATGTAATATTAATTCCAGATGACCCTCAGGGTTCTGATATTATTGATACTGATTGGGTAACTATGTCTAAGACTGGTAAAGGTAAATTTAAAACTAGAGCTAAGATTGAGATTGGTGAATTTCATCATAGACCAGCTTTGTTTATTAATACTTTACCATCTATGGTATTCTTTGAATCTATTAGAGATAAGATTGAAAAACTTAAAGAAGCAAATCAGCTTCCACAGGTAGTAGATATCTTGAATAACTCTAAGATTCCAGATTTGAAATCTAAGAACCCAGAACAAGTATTCCAAGTTATTATTTCTTTAAAGAAAGGTGCAGATCCAAACTTTGTAAAACAAGTTCTGTATGCAACTACTTCTTTGGAGAAAACTACATCTCTTAATTTTGAAGTTCTATATAAGAATATGCCTGTAAGTTGGAATTACAAACAGTACTTATTGAACTTCATTAACTTTAGAAGAGAACGTAAAGGAAGATTGTTCTCTAATAAACTTAAAGAATGTAGAACTAGAATGGATGTACTGGATTTGTATATTAGAGTAATTGAATCTGGTAAGATTGATGAAATCGTACAGAAGATTAGAAAACAGAAATCCTCTGACGAATCTGAACTTATTGAATTCATTATGAAAACAGTCAAAGGTGTTAAACCAAATCAGGCTAAGTTCTTATTAAATACCAATATTAAGAGACTCAGTTTGGGGTATCTGAATTCTTATAGAGCAGAGCACCAGCAACTTCGAGAAGATATTAATAGATACTATGATTATTGTCTTCATGTAGAGAAGATTGATAGTATCATTAAGCAAGAACTTATTGATGCTAAGAAGAAGTATGGTTGTCCTAGAAGATCTAGAATTATTTCTATTAATGAAGCAGAGAATATTCCTGAAGGAACTTTTAAAGTAGTTCTTACAGAAAAAGGTTTCATTAAGAAGATGGATATGAATGATAAATCTTCTATTAAGAATGATAAGATTGATTTCTCTATTGTAGTAGATAATAAAGATAGCATTCTTCTATTTAGTAGATTAGCAAAAGTATATAAACTTCCAGTACATAAGATTCCATTCTCTAAACCTGGTTCTAATGGATTAGATTTAAGAATGGTAGTAAAGAAATATGTAGGTGAAGGTATTTCTACATTAATCCCAGAATCTGGTATTCAAAATATTAAGTCTATTTTTGAGAAAGATGGTATTGAATGCGATATTTTCATTTTAACTAAAGATGGCTTATTTAAACGTATGGATATTAGCGAAGTTATGAATGTAACTGTATCTGGATTAATGTATGCTAAACTTAATGAAGGGGACTATATTACTGATATCATTCTTATGAATCCTATGAATGAACTTATCATCTATTCTAAGAATAAGGTATTACGTATGTCTGGTATGGAAGCTCCATTACTTAATAGAAGTACTAAGGGTAATGTAGCTATGAGAAGTAAATATCCAATAGATGGATTTACATGTATTACTCCAGATTCTAAATATGTAGTAGCTATTACAAATTCTGGTAGAGTAAATAAAGTTCCACTTAATATTATTCCATTATCTTCCAGAGGTAAGTCTGGTAATAGTGTGATTAAGTTAGGAAAGAATGATGGTATTTATAATATCTTAGTTTGTAAGGATAATGATAGCTTTAATATCATTACAAACAGAGGAAGTAAGATTATTAATATTAATGAATTGAAAGATAGTTCATCTATTAGTACTGGAGATAAGCTTATTGATAGTTCAGGTATTGTAAGTATTATTCCGGTAACGGAATAATTACGGCAGTATATACCCCTAGGCGTGTCCTATCGCCTAGGGGTATATACCGTTATTTTTAGGAGAAGTAACATGAAAAAAATCGCACCGAAAGATGAATTCAACAACAGTGCCATAGATAGACAATCCGCACCTTAATCGTTATCTATGAAGCAATATATATCCACCACCGTTATATAAATATACATTGCTTACTTTAATGTTACTTTTTATTGACCAGAGATTGATAAAAAAAGTAATATAAAAATCATATATATATTATATCTATGATAAGGCATTAGTCTTATTAATATATTATGAGCCGCTCTTATAATAGTAGAGCAGAAAGGAAGTTTTATTATGGGAAACAAAACATGTATTGAAAAAATGGTGAAAAGTATTTCGATATCATCAATGATTACCTGAATAGTATTTCTACCAAATATGCTAAAATTGTCATTAAACATGATACAGGCAACAAACTCATCAAAATCTACGATGGTTACGATAATGATGATGCAACTAAAAAATCTTTTTTTTTTCGCTAAATCTGATACATATCATATCATTGAATGGAAAAACTATGGTTTTATTGATGAATCATCAGATTATAATGCCTGCATTGAATTTACAACTCATTACCGCACTAAAGAAGGAGCAGGTACAGCAGAGAAATCTACAGTTTGTGTAATGTCGTGTGACTGTGCTAAGGCACTCTTTACTCATGCTGAAAGAATTGCATGTTTAACATCCATCATTAAAAAATAAGGAGATTTATTACAGAAACTAATCTTCGATAATGATAAAGGATCGTGTTATCGCGATCCTTTATTTTTTGTAATAGTGAGAAAGTAAACTTATATACTATATCTATGAAGGTAAAGCATATGAAGCTTTACTAGTTGTTTGTCAGAAAGGAAGATTATCATGAACGGAGTTATTATTGCAAACAACAATAGAGTGGCATTGTCTGAAAAAGACAGTCAGTCAATTCTTGATTTATTCAAGAATTTCATTGGTAGTCTCAGTGATGAGGCTACGTTGTATGTCACTGATGAAAGCTGCAACAAGCAGTACATTATCATCAGTGATTGGATGCAATCATACTGCATCCAGTGGATCGGCAACGATTATAAGTTTGTCGGTCAGGATGTGATTCATTGTGAACACACCACAATGAGTAATGGTGTTAAAGTGACTAAAGGAAAAGAAGTCGCTTTGCACCGTAAACATGTCCACGAACTCTTTGCATATGCTAGAGAAATCTCTGGCATTCGTGCAGTTTTGTACTAAAGTTTGTCAAGAAGACCGAGATAACTCGGTCTTCTATTTTTATTCTATTATATAGTCTAACACATTGCTAGACTATTTTCCTTAAGGAGGAAACCACAATGATCAACGACAACAAAGTAATTTTAATTAGAAACTTCATTTTGAGCGAAATAAAGAAAATGAGTTCCAGAGTCCGCATCGTTGATGCGGAAATTGAAGTTGAAAGCAAGAAGAAAAATTCTTCCAGCAACTTCAGATTCAAAGTTCTTCGGAGTAACACCAAAAGCACTCTGATGCGAATTGTCTATTCGGCTTATGAAGCCGACGGAAAATATCTCGTAAGAAGTTCTGAAGAAGAACTTCCAACAGAGGAAGTGAATGAGCTTTTCTATGCTATCGCTAGGCACTAAAGAATAGTATAGAAAGCAAAATAAAGATGGCCCTATGACCATCTTTATTTTTTGTTATTTTTTAACTTTATTATAATATAGAAAGGAGCGTACTATGGCTAACAAATCATCTATAAAAGATAATGTTTATACTAAAATAGAGAGCATATTACCTAAACGATTATCACAATATAAAACTTGTTTATCAACTTTTATTACAGATAGACATGAAGAATTATTTAAAACTGCTCCATTAGACAGATTATATTATAGAGAATCAGATATATCTAAAATGTTTGAAGCTGTGAATATAGAAAAGAAAGTAGTTAAAGATGCTATATCTAATACCTATTATGGGCCTCAAGCTAACTTTAACCCTAGAGCAGCTAAAGATGAATTAACTGTATTAATGCTGACTATAATTAGATATTTCTTATTAAAGAAAGATAATAAATCATTAGACATATCTATGATCTATTTAGCATTCTCAGGTAAATTCTATCCTAGTATCCATTATATGTCTTTCCCTAAAGTAGTACCACAAGACTTCGTAATGGAATATGTAATCAATAATATGCTGAATAATAAATTCGTATTAAAATCTAAAGGTAATCTATTTGCAGCTATAATGAGTATTTGCCAAACTTGGGTTAAAACCTATGAGAAAAGATTTATTAGTTATTCAGATGAAGATGTAGTATATCTTATAGGGCAATTACACTCTAGAATTAGAAGCTTTATGATTAATATAGCTAAAGCATATTATAAAGCATATGAGAATAAAGACTTCATTGTTTATAACTCTGATAATGAAGATCCTAAGAATAATGGTGGTGATTACCATTTAGCTTCTTCAGATTCTTTCAAAGCAGAGAAAGTAATACAAAGAACTATGTCTTTCATAGTAGCTAGTGGTGCTGATTATAAGCTGTGTAAATTATCGTCTAATACTACAGTAAAGACTGAGGAACTAAAGTCTATTATAGAATCTATACTGAATGATAAGAATAATATGATATTAGTTCGTAAAGCTATAAGTATTTTAGTATATACATACTTTGAACAGTCTAAAGATAAAAATGTACTTACTATGAATTTTATTACCTATAGTATTACTCCTAAGCCTAATACTAAAGATGAGCATGTGCTAGAATTAAAGAGTATCATAGATAATTGGCTTAATACCGGTTCTGTATTATACAGAAAGAGAAAACACAGATTAGCAACTAGAAATAATTATAATAAAGCATTATTAATGTACTTAGCTATGTCAATCTATCAGGCTAATAAATAACTATTAAGCTACCTAATATTTAGGTAGCTTAATAAATTGTAATTTTAATATATTTAAGTTATATATCATATCTATGAATAACTCATGCATTTATTTACTAGCAATAGCTAGAAAGGAGAAATAGCAATGGAAAGAGAGTATTCACTAAAAGAAATCGCTAATTTAATTTCATCTTCTCAAACCACTGTGCGAAGCAAGATAGTCAACGGGGATTTAAAAGCCCATAAAAAGGGAAGAAAATACATAATTAAAGAAAACGATTTACGCATTTTCTTGATCAATTTTCCGTTATACACGGATATTGAATGGTGCTGCGACAAGGATAAATTTGAATTGATGAGATTAATTATCTGCGATCCAAATAATAAATTTATCCCAGCACTTAAAGAACATTGTAAACTAACTATTGGGGTTCCTTGTGGTACTGGGCATGATACATATATACGATTAGCAGAAAAGTATCATCACCTCGATCATACCAATCATATTATTGGTAAAAAAGGAATCAGAAAGTTGGTTCCGAAATATACATATTTTGATTTTAATTAAAAGAAAAAGGAGAAGTTATTATGTCTAAAAATTATACAGTTAAAGAAGCAAGTCGAATTCTTGGTGTTAATGAAATCACTGTCAAACGCCGCATCAAAGACGGCAGTTTAAAAGCTTATAAAGAAAAGAATAAGCTCTTTATCTCCGAAGGAGATCTTAATGCTTTTCTTGAAACCCATCCTAGGTACTCAAGAAAAGTAAAAGAATCTCATCAGTCCGAAGATGCAGTGGTAGATTTCATCGCTGCGAATGAAGCATTCAACGTGTATGCTTCATTTTTAAAGAAATTAATGGTGCTGCCAAAGAATGACGACACCATTAAATACGTTACCAATATGGTGGAGAATCATAAATCCCTATTGGATTTGGTCATCAATGAGTTGAAAGAAAAATAAATAATAGAAAACCTTATTGAAAGGGGGTGATTATATTATGGCAAACTCCGTAGATCTTGAGAAGCTGAAACTCAGAAATCTCAAGAGAGCTAAGTGCGAAGCCAAATGTGCTATTAGTAGCCTTAATAGCATTTTGGCTCAGCTCGAGGCTAACGATGGTTCCTTCATCGACCTCGAATATGCACATGACTACATGGCTAATGTAGTCATGTATGTGGCTGCACTGAACACCATGAATGGTCATGACGTATGATCACTTATGGTGAGCTATTACGGGTGCTGAATAGTCAAATGCATTCTTTTGTCTGAATGCATAAGGACATAGTAAGCACAAAAATCCGAAGAAAAAGTAAACTAGTCTCATTAGCTAGTTACGGTTAGTCTCATTTGCTAACCTTTCTTTTTTTTTATTTAAAACAATTTCTTATCTACATAATCATCTAATAACTGATTGTATCTATTATCTAAGTCTTTAGTTTGACCTACTTTATTTGAATATATTACATTGCGTAAGAGTCCATATGGAGTTCTAGAATGTTTAGTATTATACAACTCAGCATTAAGTTTATTGATATTATTTATTTTTTCTAATAATTCTTGTTTTTGTTTTTTGGTAAGAGATTTGTTGTATTTTAATTCTCTCTTCATAGCGTTAAGGATATAGTTTAATCTATTAAAAGTATTAGGATAATTATTTACCAATAAATCAGTTAAAACTAAATTTAAATCGAAAGTTAATGTGTTTAATACCCCTTCAGGTTTCATATAACCATTAATTTTAAAGAATAAAGCTAAGCCTTGAGCTAGTTCATACCCATATCCATAGTATGCAGCAAAGTGATCTGCAAACTTTTCGCCTTCTTGAGAATCCATATTATCGAAAAAGTACATACCTAAAGCATTTGCTTTACTATCAGTTTTTCTTTGTTCTTTTTTATTAAGATTATTATATTTCTCTACAAGTTCTTTATCAGTCAATTTATTAAATAAAATATTTTGCAAAAGATTTAATTCAGCATTTAATTTGAAGAATAAGAAACTAAATATATGACCTATTTCATGCAGCATAATAGCTACTAAGTAATCAGCTTTCATTTCTTTATTGAATATAATAGCTGTAGTAAAAGTTACTGTAGCATTACAAATATCTCTATTTTTAAATCTCATTCTCTTATCAGGAGATATTTCTATAATATTTTTATAGTTAGATAACTCTATGTTTTTATAAGTAAAATCACTAGACCAAGCATTTACAATATCATCTATTTCTACAAGAAAATCAAACTTTTTACCAAAGTTAAATTCTTTAACTAATTCTCTATATGTAATTTTACATAATGATCTTAAATCTTTTATAAGTTTTGGTTTATCCTCTTTATTTATAGTAGATCCAGTTTTTGGATCTATTTTATCTTCCCATTTAATTTTTATTTTTCTTATTTCATTTTCAATGGTTAATAACGTTCTAGGTTTTTTAAATACATATGCTTCATTATAAGTTTTCATTTTATCACCTCTTACATAAAAGTTATCAACGGTATATAACATCTAGCTTATATAAGCTAGATGTTATATACTTATTATTATGGGAAGTTGTAAGAAAGTGAAGACATAGAATGAGATTGGGGTAAATATATTTTTTGTCTTCACTATATTGTTATATCATAATTGTTTTTTAAAAATAGTGAGCATCTTAATTCTAAAAACATAAAAATAATTGGTATTCGTTTTATGAGGTGATAATATGGAAGCTGTATTAGAATCACAACAGAATATAAAAAAAGCTAGAAAAGAAGTAGAGAATCTTATTTATAAGATTATGGATATATTAGACCCATCCAATGCAAATAGTTCTTGGTATAAAAAGAAGTTTGCTTCTATGTCTGATAAACAGTTCTATGAATATTTTAAACAAGAATTTCCACTGAAGTTTCAAATGAAATTATTTGATATTGAACCAAAAATGTATCAAATAGAAAAAGCAGCTAAAACTTTAAATGTACCTTTAATGGAAAAAGTATATTTACCATTTATATATACCAGTAATGATGGTAAGCCAGTAAAGACTAATTATGAAGCATTAGTTGTCTATGCTCCATTAAAGAAGATGAAGCAGTTCTTAGCTAAAAAGAACTCTATGTCTATTAATACTGACGAAAGAAATATGAAGAGTGGTAGATTAATCAATAAAGATAAGAACGGTAATACATCTGATAGAGAAATGGAATGTCTTGCTGTAATGGGTTTATCTAATACTATGAGAGAATTAGCTACTTATAGAGCAGATACAGTAAAAGCTAAGGATGAGTTCTATTCTACGATTGCTGAAAAGAATATGGTTTCGTTAAATGATGTAGAAGTTTCTAAAACAGACTCTACTGCTAGAAATACATTGAATGTATATCTGTTAGGTGCAGGAGTTATGAGCAATCTTATTACTATTAAGGATAGTTATATGCTACCTTATACTTCTGATATTAGAAATAATAATAAAGTTAGAAGAGAAAGTTAATACTAGCTTAAGTTATATATTATAATTATGAAGTTTTAAATTAGAAATTTAGTTTAACAAGTTATTAATTTTAGAAAGGAAGTGAAATATCATGAATGAAAATGATGAAAAGATTTCCGTAATCACTGAAGTTGGTGATTTAGGTATTGGTGTGGATGAGCTTAATGAGAAAGATCAGGAAGCTTATCGTAAATCTAAAAAAGAAGAAAAGAACGATAACAAATAATCTCTAACAAGAGATTTATAATTATTCCCTATTTACAAGAACTAGAGATTGCTCTCTAGTTCTTTTTATCGTATATAGTTTATTTACTTTAATATTTATTATCTTTAAGGAGAGAATAGTTATGCAAAACTTAACAAATGTATCCAAGAAGAAACTTATTCTGGAACGGTTAATTACAGTATTTTTAGTTGTAGCTTTTATTATCATTAACTTTTTACTTTGGGGTAAAGTATCTATTATTGATACTAGAGTAACTAATATTGAAGATCAGTTGTCTGAAGATAATACTGCTAATCAAAAAGTATATAATATTTTAGTAGAAATCCAAAAGCAACAGCAGCGTATTGAAGAAAGACAAAAACAGCAAGATGAAACTATGAAAAAGACATTGGAGGAGCATGCTACCAATATTTCATATATTAAGAGTACTGGATATGACGTAAACTCTGATTTATCAAATAGCAATATGAAAATCACATCTAAAGATATGAATAAGATTATTGATTATTGGATTATGCATATGGGTATTCAATCTCAGTTTAAGAATAAAGGAGATGCGTTTATCAAAGCATCTAAAGCATCTGGGCTAAATCCTATTTATATTTTAGCACATGCAGCTATTGAATCTGGCTGGGGAACAAGCTATATGGCAAGAAACAGACATAATTATTTTGGCATTAATTGTGTTGATGCTAACCCCAATGCTGGTTATGTAATGGGTAATGATATTGATGCGGGAATTATTAACGGAGCCGTATGGATTAGTAATAACTTTTACAAGAATGGTTATACTACATTGCAGTCTATGAAGAATGGTAATTACGCTACAGATCCTAATTGGGCATACAAGATCTCTAGTGTTATGAATAAATCTATTCAAGCATTGTAAACAAAGGAGCATTATTATGGGAAAGACTAAAGTAGCAACTTTAGATTGGTACTTGAGGCATAAAGTAGACGGAGTACCAATAACTATGGCATGGAAATATTATGATGCTATTAGTATAGCTAAAGAAATTTGTCATTACAACTATAAAAAGTATAAACGATTTGGCAATAAATTTAATAACTCGTATTATTTGTGTCCTGAGAAGCTATTCATAATCATGTATGTAATTTATGGTTGTTATTTAGCAGAATTTGACCGTTCATTATTTGTTTGCGATTTCTGCAAACGTAGTGAAAATGATGATTCGCTTTATATTTCTTCATACGATGTATTAGATTATTATGTGACAAATTATGATGTAAGAAAGTTTTATAAAAAAGATCATTCTTATGATAAATATAGTATTAGTAAGAGTGATAAGAAATTTATTCATAAAATAGTAGAAATTTTTAATAATAAAGGACTTGTATATAGTAGAGCATTTATTGAATTATACAATCTTAATGATCCAAATGGTATTTATGAAGACGATTTTGTGAGAAACGCATTCATCGAATTTATCAATAAATACACTATTAGGATTAAAGTTAAAGACTAATATAACCTTAATGTAATTATAAAATTTTATTAGTAAAGGAGAAAATTATTATGATGCTCAATGCAAAAATTATCGGAATTGGTGCTGCTGGTAATAAGGCAGCTATCGAACTTATGAACGAAATTCCTGAATTGCAGAATAATATTATGCTTGTAAATACTACATTGAAAGATATCCCTATGGAATATCGTGAACATGCAGTAGAACTGGAAGGTCTTTATAAAGGCTGTGCTAAAGAGCGTTCTGTAGCTAATAATATCATGATGGAAAATCTTAAATCAAATAAATTTGATTATCCGTATGATGATAAAGATGCTATGACTATTATTGTTACCAGTGCTGAAGGTGGCACTGGTTCTGGTGCAAGTATTATGCTTGCTAAATATATTTCCTCTGTGTATAAAACTCATATTCATTTCTGTATCTTTACAGGATTTGAAGATGATGTAAGAGGATTGAAGAATACAGTAGATCTGTTTAAAGAACTTGATCCATCTTATACTGTAGAAGCTATTTCTAATAAGAAATTCTTAGATGAAGCTTATGGTAATAGACTTAAAGCAGAGGAATTAGCAAATAAGAAATTCTGTGAAAATGTACGAATCCTTTTAGGTGGTACTATTACTGAGTCTAAGCAGAATATTGATGAATCCGACTTGCTTAAACTTGTTAATACTCCAGGGTTTATGGTAATTGAATCTGCTAATCTGAATAAGATTAAAAATGTAGATGACTATAATAAGAGACTTATTTCTGCTACAGATGATTCTAAGTCTCTTACCACTGAACCTACATGCAAACGCTTTGGAACTATCTTGGATATCAGCGATAAAGAATCCTACTTTGTAGATTATTCTAATAAAGTACTTAAAGATAGATATGGAGTGCCGTATGAAAGCTTCTCCCACATCCAGAATGTTCATGAAGATAATACCATTCAGTTTATTATCTCTGGATTGAAGATGCCAGTAGAAGATATTGAAGAAGTTTATAATGATTTCATTAATACCAGAGCATCTGTAGATGTATCTAAGGATGAATTCTTTAGTAAGAACTTCTCTACTGAAGCTAATGAATTTGATACTCTTACTAAATCAGAAAAAGAAAAGAATATTAATTCTGCTAAAGAAGATTTCTTTAATTCTCTTGGTGCTAATCCTACTGTAGTAGAATCTGAAAATGGTACATTTAAGAAAGTAAAAAAGATTGTAGTTCCTAGCTCAGAGTTTTAAGGAGTGATACAATGGAAATGAATTCTGAAGAATCTATTATGAGTGCTTTATATGCTAAAATTGCTACTCATGATGATTATGAAATGTATGATTATGTGAATACTAACTACAAAGCTATTCTTTATGCTCTTTATAGTAAGAAATCTAAATACCATAATCTGATTACAAATAGTTATCTGTTAAGTATTTTGAATCAAGTATTTAATGGTACTATTTCTATTGATCCAGTTTATAAAACTTATTTGGATTCTATTTTGTACTATATCATTGTAAATACTAAAACCACTGATTATGTTAGAAAGCTTGCCTTCATGTTAGGGGAATCTGCTAACAAACAAGTGGTAAAGCAATTAGAATCTTTAGAAGCATTTGATAGTGAAATGTGTATCTTCTTAGCTATTACTTTGTATTCATCTTTAAATGATAAAGATAGAATTAGAAAGTTTAATTTCACTATTGCTACTTATACTAAAACTGTATCTGTAGAGAATATTATTAGAATCTATGCTATCTTCTTTAGTAAAAACTTCTCTGTATTGTTTGTAAACAGTATGTTTGATACTACAATTAAAGATGCTATTGAAAAAGAAGAAAAATGGGTTACTGATACACTTAAAGAAAATGATAAGAATATGGATACCGCTTTAATGATTATTCTAAATTCATTAGAGTTTGCTTCTGCTAAATCTTGCTTACAATCATTCTATAATGAATATGTAAATCGGTCTTATAACTCAGATCTTATTAGATTTGGATTTACAAATTGTGATGCAAAGTATCAGAATATCCATAATGTATTAAATGCATTCGCTTCAGAAGGCACAATGATTCCTTAGTAATTTAATTTAAACTGAGTGTGGTAGCACACTCAGTTTATTTTTTTTTTAATTTAGATATACGCATTAACTTTAATAGTAATGGGAATATATTTTTATTTTTTACAGGGGGTAAATAAAATGACTTTATTGTCCGATATGTTTAGACAGGAAGTATCCAAAAGTAAAGATATGTCTATGAGTATAGAAGCTACTACCGATGTAGGTTATCCTACAGGGTTTGCTAATTTTGACTTTATGAATGGATACATTCAAACTGTCAATAATGAAGCTAAAAATCTTCATGAAGAATACTATTCTCTTGGTATTGCTAACGGTTCATTTGTAATGGTGATTGGTAGATCTGGTTGCGGTAAATCTACTTTCTGTGAACAGATTGCTGCCAATATTATTAGACCATTTAAATCATCTTGTATCTTTGAAGATTCTACCGAATCATTATCTGCTACATGGCAAAGAAGAGAAATGCTTACTGGCTATTATGGTGATGAACTTAAGCAGAGATACATCATTAGAGATAAAGGCATTACAGCCGAAAACTTCTATGAACGTATTAAAATGATTCATGATATGAAGCTTGCTAATAGAGATGATTTTATCTATGATACAGGAAAGCTGGATAGCTTTGGCAATCCGATTATGATGTTTGAACCTACCGTATATATTCTTGACTCCGTTGCACTTCTTATGCCTAAGAATGTATTAGAGCAGGATGAACTTGGTGGTACAATGTCTACTACAGCAGGAGCTAAAGTAGTTACTCAGGTATTTAGAGGTATCATCCAGATGCTTAAAGCTGCCAATATTATTCTTATTGCAGTTAATCATATTTTGGATGATGTATCTATTACTGGCAGACCGAAGAAACCATCTCTTGCATATCTTAAAGTAGGTGAAACTTTACCTAAGGGTAAAACCATCATCTATCTTGCTAATACTATCATTAGACTTGATGATGTAACTAAACTTAAAGGCGATGAAAAGTACAAGGTATGGGGTTCATTAGTAGAAGCTACTTTGGTAAAGAGTAGATCAGCTAGATCCAATCAGAAAACTACATTACTCTTCAACCATGATACTGGGTTTGACCCTATCCTGTCATCTCTTATCTTTATGCAGAATACAGATAGAATCCATGGTGCAGGTATTGGTTTGTACTTAGATGACCATAAAGATATGAAATTCTCTATGGGTAATTTTAAAGAAAAAATGCAGAATAATGAAGAGTTCTTTAATACTTTTACCGCAGCATATATTGAAGAGCTTAAAAAGATTCCAGAAGCAAATGTAAATCCAACTACAATCGCTAATAATAAAATCAATGAAAAAGTAATGAATCTCTTAAACGTATAATAAATATATATTATAGTATTGAAGTTACTTTAATAGATTTTATTATTAGAAAAGGAGAAGAAACATGGCAAATAATTTGGATTTAAATAGTACTGCTAATGAAATTGAAAAGAATTTACCATCGCGTGAGTATACGCTAGGTAAAGGCTTATTACAACCGTTTAATGATACTAATTCTGGTTCCAGAAAGATTATGCAAGGAATTCAGAAAGAACAATCCATTCAATTATGTAAAGCTGAAACACCGATTATTATGACTGGTTATGAAAATAAATTTGCATATTTATCTTCTAACTATGTTAAAACAAATGCTCAGTATAAACTGATTGATAAGATTTATAAGTATGCGAATAAGTATTATGCATTATTGTACGATATTGAACATAAGATGCTTCATTGTGTAGAAAGAGTTACTTATGAATATCGTACAGAGATTTATGGTATTAATATAAACAATGATGGATTAGATAGTTTCAATAAAGGAGATACAATTCCTAAAGGAACTACATTGGTTAAATCTGATTCATTTGATGAAGAAGATAATAAGACCGATGGTATTAATCTTACTACTGTTTATATGGCATTAGGGCTGACAACAGAAGACCCTATTGTAATTAGTCAGAGTGCAGCTAATAGGTTTAAATCTCCATTGTTTAATGAGATTGAAATTGTAATTAATGAAAACGATATCCCATTGAATATGTATGGAGATGATACCTATTACAAAGCTTTCCCAAATATCGGAGAGAAGATTAAAGATTCTATTGTATGTGCTATTAGAAGAGAAAGAAAAGACGATGAAGCTCTTTATAGTCAGTCTAAAGAAAGACTTAAACAGCTAATGATTTCTGATACTACATATATTTCCGATGGGGAAATTGTTGATATCGATGTATATTGCAATAACCCAGATAAACTAGAAGATATGTATTATCAGCAGCTTAAAGAGTATTATGATAAGAATATTGATTTCTGTATTAAGCTCTATAAAGCAGTTGATAAATTCTTGGATAGCCATCCTGGAGTTAAAATGACTTATGATATGCAATCTGTATATCGTAAGTGCAGAGATACAGCTAATGGTATTCCATATATCAAAGACAAAGTATTCAATAATATCATTCTGAGAATTATCACTAGAGAGAATAAAGTACTGCGTAAAGGTGATAAGATTACAGATAGATATGGTGGTAAAGGTGTTATTTCCGCTATCTTACCAGATGATCAAATGCCATTATTTTATAGAAATGGTAATTGGTATCCAGTAGATGCAATTTATAACTCTTCTACTATTATCAATAGACTTAATCCAGGTCAGTCATTTGAAACTGAACTGACTTGGATTGGTTCTAAACTTCTTGAGGCTATTGGTACGTATTGGTATCCTGCTAAGCATGATGATTTGATGGAAGGCATGTCTTATCTTAATAGATCTGCTGTTGTTGATGTCGCTGAGCAAACTGTACTTAAATATCTCTCTTTGATTAATATGGATTATGCTACAGATTTTCATAGAATCATTGTGTCTACTCCTATCGAAATGAGAGTTGAAGATATGGATTATCTCATAGAAAGCGGAAATATTCCTGTAGTAATTACTCCAATGAAAAATGAGATGACATTAGAGATTCTTAAGAATATCTATAATACATTCCCATGGATTAAAGAAGAGTATCTGTACGTTAATCAGAAAGATTCTAACGGTAATATTAGAAAAATTAGAACTAATAGACCATTAGTAGTTGGTAAGAAATATATCTACCGTCTAAAACAATTAGCTGAAGAAAAGTTCTCTGCTGTATCATTGGCATCTACCAATATTAGAGGTGAGAATACTAAGACTAAAGCTAATAAAATGCATATTTCTCCAATAGCTAAAACTCCAGTTAGAATTGGTGGTATGGAAGCATCTGAATTAATGCAGTTACCAGAATGTCAGTTCACTGTAGAAGCTCTCATGATGTTGTCTACTGCTCCAACAGCTAGAAGAATGATGAAGCAGTTATTGATTGGTGATCCATTCGATAGAAATATTGTATTGGATGAAAATGCTAGATCTAGAAATGTAGAAATAGCTAATGCATATTTAAAGTGCTTAGGTCTTAAATTGGAATTCAAGAAAGTTCCTAAGAAACTTAGAATCCCAATTTTAAGAAGAGCTATCTCTAGAGTTAAACCAGATTCATACAGACAGGTTATTACTAAATTACCTGTTAAAGTTACTGGTGAAGGTTATAATAAAGCTAAAGCTATGCTGGTAGATATGTATGATAATAGTACTGATATTAAAGTATTAGGAAATTCTGAAGTATCCAAAGAAGAAAAAATTAATAATGCTATTAATTCTCTTCTTAAGATTTCAAATACAGATGAACAACTCATTGAAAACGTAAAGTTAGTAAAGACGTTTGAAAAGAGACGTATTCCAATACTTAGAAAAGTAATTAAAAGTGTAACGGAGAAAAAGTAAATGAAAACTATAAACAATGATTTATCTAAAAGGTTGTATCTTATCAAAGATAGTCTTATTGAAGGTAGTAATATTATCAATGGTAATGATATAGTAGATATGAATAATCTTGCTATAGAGTTCATCAATGCTAATGAAGTATCGGATACATTAAAGCAAGATATCTATACTACATTAGTAATTTCAAATATTTTATATAATAATACTACTAAAGAAATACTTCCATTAGAAGATGGTGTATATGATTTGGTAGTAGCTAAGTACAATAATTTATTTAATGGAGAAGCACCAGTAGGTGCTCCTCCTACTAAACCGATTACTATTGCTAGTGGCAATAGTTTTAATCCAGTTAATGTAACTGGGAATAATAGAGTGGTTATTGCTAAAATTGATAAAACTAATAAGCAGTATATTAGTAATATCATGAATAATAATCTTCCATTTAGTAGAATGGATTATTACAGAGATACTTCTGATACAACTGAAGTATCTAAGATTACTAGAAATATCCCTGCTAAATTTCCAGAATTAGTAGGAACTCTTCATAAGTGTAAATTTGTTTCTCTTAGAGATGCTATGGCAGTAGGAGTACAAGATGATGATTTCTCTGTTATGGTTTTTGATAGAGACTTTTTAGCACCTACATTTAAAACTGCTGAGCAATGTGCTTTTAACGACCATATTCCTGTAGAAATGATTGCAGAATTAAAATATGATGGTATGTCGGTAGAAGCAGAGATTGAGAATGATACTATTATTTCTGCTAATAGTAGAGGAGATACTGCTAATAATATTGCAACAGATTTAACAGAAATCTTTGGTGGTAAGAAATTCTATAGAGCTAAAGATTATAAAAAATTCTTTGGTGGTAGAGAAACCACTAGATTTGGGATGAAATTTGAAGCTATTATTACATATTCTGATTTAGCTATTTTAGCTGATAAATATGGTATTACTTATAAGAATCCTAGAGTAGCAGTATCTGGTATTATCTCTTCTAAGAATGCTAAGATGTTTAGAGATTTTATCACTTTAGTTCCTATTAAAACCAGTGGTCTGCAATTCAATAAAGTATCAGATGAAATTAATTTTATGAATGCTTATTATTCTTCGGGTGTTACTATGAGATATGCAATGCTGCATGGTGACTTCTATCAAATATTATCTCAAGTACAAAGATTTACTAATGAAGCAGAATATGCTAGACCATATATGAATTTTGCATATGATGGTGTAGTAATCTCTTATACGCATCCTGCTCTTAAGACTATATTTGGTAGAAAGAATAGTATTGACTTATGGTCTATGGCTATTAAGTTTAATGCTAGTTCTAAAAATGCATATTTCTTAGGATATACTTATACAGTAGGGCAAGATGGAAGAATTACTCCTATGGCTCATTTCACACCAGTAGAGTTCTTTGGGACTATTCATGATAAAACTACTATTCATAGTTTCAAAAGATTTAATCAGTTAGATCTAAGAAAAGGTGATATCGTAAATATCACATATATGAATGATGTAATTTGTTATCTAACCAAACCAGAGAATTCTTATAATACAATTAGAGAGCGAACTGTTCCTTCTATCGAATTCCCTTCATATTGCCCATATTGTGGAAGTCCAGTAGTATATTCTAATACAGGAGATACTGCATGGTGTTCTAATCCTAATTGCAGTGAAAGAGTTTTAAACAAAGTTGTTAATATGCTTAAGAAATTAAATATTAAAGATTTTGGTGAATCCTATATTAGAAAATTAGGTGTTACCAATCTTACTGAACTGCTAAATTTATCTAGAAAAGATATTTTAGATAGAATTGGTAGTGATGTAATGACAGATAAATTATTGGAAAGAATGAATGAGATTAAAACTAAGAATTGGTATGATTACCAGATTATTGGTGCTATTGGATTTACATCTATTAGTGCTAGTAGATGGAAACTTATTTTAACTCAGATTCCTTTAAAAACTATAGTACATGGAACACCTGTAGGAGATACTGATAGTAATCTGTATAATATGATTAGATGCATTAAAGGTATTGGTAATGTGATTGCACGTACTATAGTAGATGAAAGAAAAGACCTTTTGGTAGATTTGAATACTATTGAGCAAATGCCAAATATAATCAGGTCTTATGGGGTAAAACAAGACAATGGTATTCAAATTAGATTTAGTGGTGTTAGAGATGCTAGATTAGAAGAACAACTTAAAAATGCAGGTTATGATTGTGATTCTAAAAAAGGTGTTACTAATAAAACTAATATCTTGATTGTACCATATCTTGGATTTACATCTTCTAAAGTTACTAAGGCTATGCAGCATAATATTCGTATTGTCCCTATATCGGATGCTGAATCAATGCTATTAAGTAATAATTAAAATTTAAAACATCTTAAACGTTATTATAATGATATATTATAATCATGATGATAACAAAAGGTTATTATCGTGGTTATATTTATATCATTTTTATAAGTTATTTTAAGGAGGAAGTAATTATGTTCGCTGAAAATTCTGGATTTGAAACCCGTATGGTAAAAGTAATGCGTGATATGGCTTGTGAATGGGATTCTTTTGATAGTATCCCTGTGACAACAAGTCTGTTTGAATCTATTACTCAGTACCTTAAGAGCCTTAAGGATGGGGATAAAGAAAATCATACTCTTGTACTTAGAAATGATTTTAAAGACAAAGATTCTGCTATTATCTTTTCAGCATCTTTGTTGAAGAGTGAAGGTAAAGATGGTAATGCATATGCATTGCAGTTCAGCTTTGACCCTAATGATATCCCGAAAGATTCTAAAATTACCGATATTGTAGATGAAGAATCTTTTGAATATATTGATAATGCAATGAATACTAATAAGCATCATGCCTATAATTTTAACGTACAGTCTGGCGGAGCTTATAATATGTTTTCTGTTATTAGAGGTATGGTAATTACTCTAAAAGAATTTGGCAGAGATGCTTTGGTAAGTAGCAGTGATGATCATGATATTGAATTTAAAGATTATTTCATTCTCACTGCATCAGTATCCGATGATGGTAAAGTAACTCTTAAATTTACTCCATCTGAACTGCTTAAACAGATTATCAAAGAAGACTCTGGAATTGAAGATAAAGATAAAAAAGTAGACGAAAAACCAGTTGCATTTGTAGCATAAGTTTTAAAATAATTTAAATTTTAAAAGGGATACGTCATCGTATCCCTTTTAATTTTTTATCTAAATATGCAAAGGGTGTATTATTATGAATCTAGATTTTAAAAAGATTGTAATTGACGGCAAGAATATGAGTGTAGTATCTATGGATGAATTCAATAGAATGTATAAGAACAAATCTTTAGATACTGATATTGCAGTTGAATTTAATGATGATTATGTATTACCATATTCAAAGCATATTAAAGCAACCCCATGTGCTATACCTGGGGATTTGTTTGTTAGAGGAGTTTTACCAACTACAGAAGAAGATAAAGAAAAATACTCTACTAAACGAGTTGTAAATTTTAGTTCTTCTAGTTCGTTTAAAGATGTTTTGAATAATGTATATAAGATCAAAGAAGAGAAGAATGCTGGATTAACTATCGTTAATGATTGCCTTCATCTGGATATCTATGAAGAAGATACCCCTGAGCTTAGAATTATTAAGCAAGCTATTAATGATAAACATATTGATCCAGATTCTTATAAGAATAAGTTCCCATCATCTTCTGATTTCAATAATGATATGAGAGCATTGAAGTCTTCCAGCAATCATAGCATTAGTTTCTTTAAAGCAAAAAGAATTCTTAATAGCTTTGATATTGATGGAGAATTTATTATTAGAGATAAGAAAGATGCAGTTAATCCAATAGGTAAAGAATATAGTATTAAACTCACTGAGGAGGAATAATATGAGTATTAAAAGATTTATACATGACTATGTACAAAATCATGTAGATGATTTTAATGACCAATTATTTCTAAGATCTGATGAAGCAATTATTGATCAATTAGAAAAAATTATTATTTCTATTCAAACTCATGGTTTATTTACAATTAGAGTTAAAGGGTTTACTGTAGTAGATAATTATGATGATATTCAGATTATCTTAAGAAAGCATTATGAAAGAGTACTTAAAGGTAGTAAGAAAGCTGCTGATGATAACAGGTTTAATTATATTGATCTGCAAGAATCTAAGATTAAACTTTTAATCGTTCATTATGAAACTTCATATAAGAATGAAAGAGAAAACTTAGATGTAATCATCGAAGTACCAAGAGTAGTAAATAAGTTCTATTTCTTCTTAAAAGGGAATTATTATTCACCAATGTATCAGATTGTGGATGCGTCTACTTATAATAATTCTTCTTCTAAAAAGAATAGCAAGAAAGCTACTATTACTCTTAAAACTAATTTCCAGCCAATTAGAATTACTAGATTTGAAGTTCCTGTTGGTGATACTGATGGGAATAAGTATTCATTCACTAGTTTTTCTTGTTTTGCATTCAATAAATCTGTACCAGCTATAGTATATCTATTTGCTAAGTATGGTGTAGTTAAAGCATTACAGAATTTAGGATTAGCTAATTATCTATTTATATCTCCAGACAATCAGTCTAATGAAGATATTTGCTCATTTTGCAGTAGCAAGAATGATAAAATCTTTATTAACGTAGATAGATATTTTATGAATAATCCTATTATGCAGCATGCTGTAGTTACTTTATTAAATATGATTACTTCATCTATGAATTTCAATGATCTGTATAATACAGATATTTGGATTGAAAGATTAGGTGGAGGATTTGTAACTCAAAATAAACTACAAAAAGGTCTTACTATTCTTAAATCTTTTGAATCTACCTTGGATATTAATATCCAAGAACAGATTTATCTTCCATGGAAATATAAGAAAGATATGTTTGTTCTACTTCAATGGTTATTATGTGAATTCAATAATCTTAAAATGAAAGATACAATGAATATCACTACTAAGAAAGTAAGATGTGCTGAATATATTGCGGCTATTTATGCAAAAAAACTTACTACTAATATTCATAGACTTAGTAATAAAGGCAAGAAAATTAATCTGAAAGAAATTGAAAGGACTATCAATATCAAACCAGATTGGTTAATTGTAGAAATTACTAAATCGCAATTAGTAGGATTTAGAAATATCGTAAATGATATGGATGCATTTTTAGCAACTAAATTTACATATAAAGGTATTTCTGGTGTAGGTGATACTAATGGTTCTAATGGTTCTAGATCTATTCCAAACCAGTTTAGACTGTTAGATATTTCCAATATGGGTATTCTTGACCCAGATGCATCTTCACCATCTGACCCAGGTGTAAATGGTTCTATTATTCCATTTCTTAAGTTAAACACTAATGGTTATTTATCTGATAACAAAGAACCTATTACTTATGAGCAAGAACTAAAAGAACTGTGTGATGAATATAAAAAAATCAAAGGGCTTAGAGAGGTAATAGAGTTTAAACATAATGTATTAAATGACAATAATGTAACCACGGAGGATGTAGATATTGCTAACCAAACTGAATTGGTAGCAAATCATGTTACAGAAGCACTCGGTGGTATTATGGAAACCAATGATCAGATTATTAAAAAACATCTGGATTCATTAACTGGTTTACCAATAGCGAAAGGAAGTGACATATTGAAATATGACGAATAATATATATTATAGAGTTTTCATCTTCTCTCAAACCCAACATGATAAAATCATTGAGATTGAGAAATCAAGAGGAACCGTAGAACCTAGATTCGGTACTGTAATAGTACGTGGATCTCCTAAAGTATATACTGCTATTTTAGTAAGTAGAGATAATATTAGATATCCTGATTCTAAAGTTCTTATAGAAGGGGATGTCCGTAATATTAAATTTACTAAAGGAAGTCTTGGTATTTAATATGGAACAGAAACTTCGTAAAGTAATTACTAGAGTCATTCAACCTGGTATTTGTCCTAAATGCGGGTCTACAATGGCTCTATTGATTGCTCAATACAAAGCTTGTAAAATCTCCCCTAGAGGATGGATTCAAGCTGTACTGGATAAACAATCTAAATACACTTGTGTATGTCAGAATTGTGGTCACACAGAAGATATGAAGATTACGGTTAAAGGTCTATTACCTATCGGATTTAATGAAGAAGAAGATAATAGACCTAAACTGTTATCTGATGAAAATAATCCTATTAGTGATAAATTCTAAAGGAGAAGTATTATGTCTAACTCTCAGGTATACGTAGCTAAAGGCAAATCTCCATGGTATAGCAGTTACTGGGATAATTGCCATGTAATCAATATAGATGGACACACATCTGGTAAGGCTATAGTTACATGTGATGGCAATATAACTAATATGCAGTGTATGTTTGCTGTATGTCGTGATCTTGCCTCAATCGATTTGTCTAGTTTTGATACTTCTGAGGTAACTAATATGGGTCATATGTTTGCAGAATGCTGGGAACTTACTACATTAGACTTATCTAATTTTAATACTTCTAAAGTAACTGATATGAGGTGGATGTTTAATAACTGCTGTAATCTTACAACTTTAGACTTATCTAGCTTCGATACATCTAAAGTAAAACATATGTGTGCTATGTTTTGGGGCTGTATTAGTCTTACTACTATCAAAGGTATAATCGATATGAAGTCTTGTGAATATTGTGACAATATGTTTCTTGACTGTTTTAAACTTAAAGGTGTTAAGATTAAAAATTCACCACCGGATTTTGAAAAGTATAGTGGGTTGTCTAAATCTCAGTACACTGTAATATCTTAAAGTATAAAAAGGAGAAGTATTATGTATGAGCGAGTATTATTTTATATAGCTAAAGGTAGTGCTCCATGGTACAGTAAGATTTGGGCTGATAAATCTCATGTAATCGATATACGAGAATTGAGATCAGGTCAAGCTAATGTTATGATCGATGATGAAATAACAAATATGGAGCATATGTTCTATCATTGTAGTAGTCTTACTTCATTGGATTTATTTACCTACTTTAATACGTCTAAAGTAACCAATATGTATGGTATGTTTAATAGCTGTTTTAACCTTACTACAATAGATTTAGCTGGCTTTAATACTTCTAAAGTAACAAATATGGGATGGATGTTCTATAACTGTCGTGGTCTTACGTCATTAGACTTATCATACTTTGATACTTCTAATGTAACTGATATGGATTCTATGTTCTGTGATTGTACTAGTCTTACTACATTAGACCTATCTAATTTTGATACTTCTAACGTAAAAGATATGTCTAGTATGTTTAATAACTGCTATAATCTTACTACTATTAAAGGTATCATTGATATGAAATCTTGTAAATGGTGTAACGATATGTTTACTAATTGCCCTAAGCTTAAAGGAGTTAAAATTAAGAATCCGCCTACTAGCTTTAATGAACATTGGACTGGATTATCTTCTTCACAGTATACTATTATAGATGATGAATCTGATTCTTTGAAAAGGAGAAATAATATGTTTAGAACTACTGGCATTGAGCCGATTGATGGCATTGATGTACCTGTTGAGATTTATAGAGTACCTGGTTCTTCTGCGGAGAAAATTAGTATTAATTATATCCCAGCAGATTCTAATAATGATGCACCTAAGTATGATAAAGCTACACAAGAATTTGATGATAAAAAAGAAGAAACAATGAGCGATTTCAACAAAGCTGTAAGAGAGTTATCTAATAAACTAGATGAGATTGTAGGTAAAAACATTGAAGAATCTTCACCAAAAGCAGAAGATCATAAGCATACTAATGAAGAAAAGGTACAGGAAACTATTAATAAACAAAGGCCAAATAGTAATAAATACAATAAGATGTATTATATTCTTACGGAATTTATTTATGAAAGAGACTTTATCCCTGCTTTCCTTTGGTTTATGGAGCATGCATACAATAATGTATTAATTGCTCATCAGCATAAGAGACGCTCTTATAAGATTTATAAAGAAATTGTTAAGGGCGGAAATCTTATTGGTAAATGCAATATTAGCGAATCCAATAATGAGCATTGCTATTTTGTTTTAGATGGGTCTAATAGGTCTCTTAATGACTACAACTATAATAGACAGAGAAAAGCAGCTAAGCTCTTAGCGAAATACATTATTGCAAGCAATACTGTACCATACGTACTTAACCTTAAATATTATCTTGAAAACTTTGGTGATCCCTATTCTAATTATGTGCCTACTGGTACAGCAAGTGTTATGAAACGCACTTTTACTGATGTATATGTAGAGACCCTTGAAAAGGTATGCTTTGGTAAAGACTTCTAAAAAAAGGTAATAATAGAGTAGCACATATGTGCTACTCTATTATTTTTTGCTATTTATTTTTTAGAACTTTATAGTAATTTTTAATCGGTTTTAAAGAAAGGAGAATATTTTATAAATGAAACCATATTCTTCACAATTAGTAGAGTCATTGCAAAATTGGAAAGAGTTAGGAACAGATAATATTAGTAGGTTAAACAAAGCATTAGAATTATATTCTAATGCTATTCCTGTTACTGAATCTGAGTATTTACAACAACCTAAAAGTTTATTAGAGCAAATGATAGTAGCTATTATATCTACTGATAATATTTCTTTTGATAAATTAAAAAAATGTATTTACGATAATGTTACGGATGAAAAAGCTAAAGAAGATTTAACTAAAGTTTCTCATGATGAAATAGATTTAAATAGAGTTAGAGCTAATCATGAGATTATTAATAAGAGATTTAATATAAAATCTATATTTTCAATGAATGTAACAAATAATACTGATATAAATCCTATACGTATATTAATAGGTAGTGAATTTCCTCAACTTGGTATGATTGAGATTTGTAAGTTATTAGATACATATTCATTATCTATACAAGATAAATTTGCATTAATGGTAGAAGAATTAGCATATGATTATAATACATATACTTGTTTAGAAGATAAAGAGCTAGTATATATAATTCCTACTGTACATTCATACTTATTTAGTACTTATCCTCCGTCTCATACAACTGAAGATATAGTTGCTAAAGTATTAGATTCTATTGCACAAAGAGTATATAATTCTATATTCATACAAAAACTTAATGATATTATTGGTAATAATCAGATTAGTAATCGTATAAAGCAATCCGATGTATTTGATAAAATAGCAGAGTTTGAAGTATCACCCTCTAATACTGGTGATTCTGCATGTATAAATAAAGTAGTAGACCTATTCTCTGATATTGCTGATTCAATTTCTAATTTACAAGAGTTATCTGATATGACTAAAATAGTATTACCACTTTATTATCAGTATTTTGCAGTATCAAATTATTCTAATAATAAAGATGATATGATAAGCGTATTATATACATATATAGATACTATTTATAAAAAAATCTGCGAAGAATTCCATGATGGATATATTAAAAAAATATATGATATGATTGATGATTTCTTAGCTAAAGCTTCAATGATTCCACAAAATAGCGAATCTTATCAGGTTATGATTGAAGCTATAAAAGAAATTAAAGAAATGCTTAGCAAAAGTATTGAATATTATGATGCTAAAAAAGTTTATAATCTAAAAGGTGAACCGTATGATGTAAATGATAACCCCACTGGTATATTTACTGATTATGATAATGCTTTATTAGATGATATAGAAGAAGCATGCTCTATATTCCAATCTAATGTATTAGAAGAATCCACTATATCTGCATTTACTGACAAAGAATTATTAATAAAAGCAGATAGAGACTTATTGGATTATATTGAAGAGTCCTATGAAAAGCATTATCCTCTTATAGATAAATCTAAATTATTATTGTCTTTAAATGAAGCAGTTAAAGAAATTAGAAAAGATACAGCTACTCCAGATAATGTATCTAAAATTTCTAATTTAAAAGAAATTATAAATAAAGTAAAAAATTATCATGATGAAAATCAAGATAGTATGAAAGATGATGATGAAACGGATGAAAAAGTACTATCTGCTAATATTATCCCTATCAAAGATTATAATCAATATAAAATGAGAACTTATACTATCGATAAAATAGCTAAGTATTATAATGAAGATACTATTTTAGCTAATAATATAGCTAAAGAAGCTATGCATGAAATGAAACTTTCATCTTATGTAACTTTAGGTTTAGATAGACTAAAGAAAACGGCTTCTACATTAATGGATGCTCAAAAAACAGCTTGGAATAACATTGATAGATTCGCTGATACTATAGAGAAGATTAATACAGAAGAAGATAAAAGAGAAGCTAGAATGCAAGTAGTTAAGAATAGTTTCTTACCATCAATGTCTAGATGTATTAAATCTATTATAATAGCTGGTGGTTTATCAGTATTAGTTCATCCTTTTGTAGGGTTATTGTCTTTAGTGGTTAGATTTGTAAATTCAAAGAGAGCTGCTAAAGAAGAAAGACAAGCTGTTGCTGATGAATTAGAAGTAGAATTAGAAATGATTGATAGAAGAATCAGAGATACTGAAGATAGTAAAGATTATAAGAAAGAAAGAAAGTTAAGATTATTAAAGAGAAAGCTAATTACTTATTTAGCCAAAGTAGCTGTAAATAGCAAGACTAAGTGGAACGATGAAATTATGTTTAAGAAAGATATTGATGATGCTGGATCAGAATTGGGGTTGAGACATGATGATTAATATTTATAATGAAGAAAAATTATCTACTAAAGATAGAAAAGAATTACCAGCATCTATTTACGGATTACCATCTGAAAAGAAATATCCATTAAACGATGCTAACCATGTACGTTCTGCTATGGCTTATTTTAATCATTGCGATAAAAATAAGAAAAAAGAATTAGCTAGAAATATAATGAAAGCTGCTAAGAAATTTAATGTTGAAGTAAGTGAAGATTCTGAAGTATATAAAACCTTAAATGAATCTTACTATGGTGATTTTACTGATAATATGAATGTAATCTTAGAGGCTGATAAAAAGAAAGACGAAGAACCAACCGAAGTAGTAGATACTGCTGATGATAATGATACTGACGATTATACTGAATATGAAGATGAACCTGAAGAAGATGATGAGCCAGAAGAAGTAGATAGTGATGCTTCTGAATCTGATGATGATACGGATACAGAAGAAGACTATACTAATGATACAGATGATACTCCTACTGATGATGAACCTGAAGAAACCGATACAGAAGTACAGGATACTTCATCAGATGATAATACAGAAGATGATTATACTGGTGATACTGAAGAACCAGAAGAGGTTGTAGATACTGCCGATAACGGTGATGATTCTGGGTCAGAAGAAGATTATACTGCGGGCACAGATAATAGTGATGTAGCAGATACTTCTACTTCAGATGATACTGAGGATTATACTAATGATACTGAAGAACCAGCAAATGCTGTAGATACTTCTACACCAGATGATACAGGTACTGATTATACGCAAGATTATGATGATGGTAATGGTAATACAGCAGCTGATACAAACGTTCAAGATACCTCATCAGATGATGATAATTCCGCAGATTATACTGATACTGATAATTCTCAAGATTCAAATATAGATGATAATAACAATACTGTAAGGTCGGATACTCCTAATGATGATACTGAACAAAATGATGCAGCTACAGGAAATCCAAACCAGCCAGCCGACACCAGTAGTTCTGATGGTGATGATGCTAGTGAAGACTATACCGATACAGATGATGATGCAGGGGATGGCTCAGAAGATGGAATGGATGGTCAAGACGATGCAAATTCAACTGATGATTCTACGATGAACGATGGTGGTTCTGGAGATTCTCAAGCTAATTCTGAAATTCAGGGATTACAACAAGATGTCTTTTCCAATTTGACACAAGATCAATTAAGAATAAAAACCAATAATCAAAAACAGCAATTTATTGATCTTTTCAATGATATTACTGATATACTAGAGAGATTATCAGTAGTAAATAAAGATTCTAATATAGTTGATACACTTAACTATGTAAATGATTCTCTTTCCGATCTAAGAGAGATGATAAGGGATTCTTTAACAGATTCCTTTAATACAAGAAGTTTTGTGGAGAATCAAATAATTCTTGAACGGTTCATTACTATATACACAATGCTTATCAAGATATTAGAAAAGATAAGCAACAAGAAACAATTAGAGAATAATAGCAATAATAAAAATAAGAGAGAATAAAAATTAAAATAGACTGTAAACTTATAATCAATTTTATAAGATAATATATAACCCATAAAATTGATTTCCAAAATATAATCGATTTAAGGAGGAAAGCTAATAATGGCTGCAATTAAACCAATTAATGAAGATACCAAAGTAGATCTTAGCAGCTATGCAACTAATGAAATGCATAGTGTAGCTCAGGACTATGTTGATACTATCAATGCTATTAAACAGGAATCTCAAGGTGCTTACGATATGGTAAGAGATCCTTCTGCGGTTCTTAAAGATAGCATGTATAGAGAAGAACTTAAGGCTGCATTTAGAGAAGGATCTTATGATGCTTCTGATCCGCAGTACAAGAACACTGCTGTACTCGAAAACCATCTCAGCAACATGGACGCTATCTTTGATAACGATACCGACCATATCATGAACGAATCCTCTCCGCTTGGTGTATATAACCCAGTTGTAGGTATGACCCTTCCGATGCACAAAAACATTCTTATGAATGCTGTATTTGATCAGGTTATGCCGAAGGATGTAGCTCGTTCGCCGAAGTTCACCCTTACCATGGAAACTCGTACTCTTGTTGATACCAAGGGCAATGAATATGATATGTTCTATGAACAGAATAAGATTAAAGATGCAGTAGATGAATCCATTCCGACCGCTGACTTTGTTTGGGTTGATGATGGAACTTCTAACTATGTAACCACTACAATCGGTGGTCGTGGTGCTGCTACTGGTGATCTTATTCATGATGCTTTCACTGAACAGCAGGTTTCGGCAATGAATATGCCTTTAACTGCTCTTTCTATGAAGACATTTGTATCTAAGATTCTCATTAAGGGTCTTGCTGTTGCTGGTTCCAAGTACATCGATGATGTAGAAGCTGCTAAGACTGACCTTGCTGGTCATATTAAGGTAGCTGATAAGGATATCAAAGATGCTACCCTTATTTTCGACGTAGAAGGTAAATTCACTCCTGGCTACGGTTCTAATGACCGTATTTTCAACAGACGCTTCATGCTTGAAGTTCCGGTTGAAAGAAATGCTGTTACTAATAAAGTAACTAAGATGACTGTTCGCCTCAATGTAATGGGTACTATGGAAAAGAACAAGATTCGTCTTAGTGCATTCAAGCCTGAATCCTTTGATTCCACTATTCAGCCGGCAGGCGATTGGAAAGCTATTGCAGCTGATGTAACTGGCTCTCTCAAAGGTGCAGTTATCCATGCTGTAGTTGATGTCTCTAACGCAGTATTCCCGACTGTTAAATTCAAATGGTCTGCTAAGACGGACTTCTATGAAATTCCAGAAGCTCCGCATCTTACTACCGAAATCACCCCAGAAGAAGTTAAGGATCTTCAGGCAACCTATGATGTAAATCAGGTTACCAAGCTCATGTCCATGATGAGACTTGCACTTCTCCATTGGAAGGATGATTCGATTCTTAAAGATCTTGATGATGATTTCCTCTCCATGCCAGCTAACCAGAAGGTTTCTGGTGCATTCGACTTTGCTCCGCCGCTTAACTACAACAACAACCCAGTTGAATGGCGTAAAGTTATGTTCATGGATAACCTTGACCAGTACGTAACCCGTATGCTCCAGGTTCTCAATGATGAAAACATGACTGTAGCAGTATTTGGTCGTCCAGATATTATTCGTCGTATTGCTCCGCAGCAGTACACCTATCAGTCACCGTCCAACATCGGACCGGTTGAACTTGATTTCAAGAGAACCGTTGTAACTTCTGAAAAGAGAGTTTACAACTTCATTTCTTCCCAGAAGATGAGAAACTCCAACAATCTTATTGTATTACTCATTCCGAGAAACTCAATGCGTATTACTTATAAGGTAATTGATTATCAGATGTACGTATCCAACGAAATTCGTGATACCGCACATTATCAGGTTCCGGCAATGACCTGCTTTGAACGTTGGTACTTCCTCAAGTATCAGCCTGTTCAGGGTCGTATCCGTATCCTCAATGCTTCTGGCCTCAGAGAGAATGCTTATATGAAGAACGAAGAAGACTATCTCATTAAGGGTGCTATGAATGATGATACTGCTAATACTGAACAGTATGCATCTGAAGTAAATGGAGTTATTGATCCAGAAGATGGTCATATGAAACTCCCGCCTGTAACTACTACCAATCCTTAATGAATAATAAAAATAAGTTATAGGTGTTAAGGGATAGAGGTTTCCTCTATCCCTTACTTTTAATTTACTAGAAAGGAGGATTAATTTTGTTAGATACAAATGATATTCTCGCTAAAATTGGTGAAATAAATTTAAGCGTAGTTAATCTTAAGGCTAAACCTGGAGATAAGATTGAACTTAATAAAATTAAAGAATGCTTAAATAAAATATTTCCCGATTCCAAATGTGTAGATGTAATTTATACTGTGAATACAGATAAAATGTTTTTTGGTATTGTAACTTTACCTATATTATCTCCTAATGAAATTTTAAACATTATGACTTCTGATGAAGATAGTAAAATAACTACTTATAAAGTAGAATTGGATTCTAAGTTATTCTCTGATATGATAGATTTATCTTTAGATGAAATTACTGCTTTAATAGTTCATGAAGTAGCTAGATTGGTAAATGATTATTATCCAATAAACAATGCTAGATATCTTATAGATAAAACTGTATTAGATTATGGTATCACTTTAAAGATGAGTGAATATGTACCATATATTGAAATTATCGGTTATGGTATTAAAGAAGCTGCTAGAAGATCTGTAAGTATATTTGAAAATAACTATTTAGTTCCATACTATTTAGACGAAACTTATGAACTTACTGATTCTTTAAGAAGAGCTATAACTAAATTAGAGAATAAAGGTAATCTTTGGGATACCGAGGTAGATAATAAATCTATTATTGTCAAATGGGTAGTTAGATTGTATACTAATATTCTCAAATATAGAATCATGTCATTACATACTTTAGAAAAAGGTATTGAATTAACTGGTTCTGTTTTAGTAGTAAATGAAATGAAGAATATAGTTAAAAAGCTTCATAGAATTGACGATTATTCTTTAATGCAAGAAGCTTCTAATATCATCAATTTCTTTAATTCTACCAAAAATGCTACACTTAATGCATTAGATAGATTTAAAGCTAATGGTATAAAAAACTATTATGATGATTATTATGAAATACAGTTTGAATATAATAATATGGATAATGATAGAGGAACTGCTGTAACATTATTACATAAAATCAATTCTAGAATGAGTGTAATAGATGACTATATTTCTACAGAGAAAGTAGACCCTCAGACTAAAAAAAGATTAACAGAATTATATTATAAGTATGACGAATTGCGTAAAAATATAGCTGCTGCAAAACTTAGACCACCTCAGACTTTATTAATTAAGGTCGATTGAGGGAGTGATTTAAATGGAATCTATAATAAAAAAGTACTTAGCTAAATTATCTAGTTATAAAGATTCTTTAGGCTCTATATTTGTTTCTTCTAGTAGAACAATTAAAGTAGTAGCTATTGTATATATTCTATTAGCATTATTACCATTTATCACCGCATATATATTCTTGATATTTGAGTTTTTCTATCATGATATGTATGATATAGATAGACTGATTAAGTTAGGATCTACTATTATAAGTGATTCTGCTACAGGATTTGTTTTATTTATACTTGGTTTAGTTACCAATGGTGAAAAAATGATTACTAATAAAATAGCTGGCAATTCCTCTATAATGAATAAATATCTTAAAGATAATAATTTACAAGTTAGACCTTATACAGAAGAGCAAAATACTGGTAAAAAATAAAGTTATTCATATACTAAAATACCATGGAGAATATTCTCCATGGTATTGATTTTAATGGGTTTACGAACTTTATTATAATATATTTTTAGTATTATAAAAGTAAAGGAGAAGTTAAAATGAGTTTGTCCGAAGTAAGTACTAATAACCGAAATATGCAGTTTAATAAGAACAAGTACACAGTAAATATAAATGGTATTGCTTTGTTTAATAATTCTGATGATAGTTATAAGTCTGGATTAGGATTTACTATGTGGAATGGATTATTAAAAATTTATATTATTCCATTTAATGAAGGTGAAGGTAGATTTGTTTTTAATAGTTTAGGTAATAATGCTTGCATTTTCTTAAACCAGACTAAAGCTTTTCTTTTCTCTAATATCTTAAAGAAATTTAAAGAAGATAGAGAAAAATATAATGGTTATGGTATTAATGCTGGTAAATCTATTATTACTATTAATAATGGTACTACATTTAATAAATCTATTGATGAAGCTGCTATTAGAATTGTAAAGTTTAATGAAGAGACTATTGTAGATAATGAAGGAGCTTATCAGCTTAAAACAGATTATTACAATTATATCAATAATGTAGTCACTGAAAAGAATGCTATTAATTTTAGTAAAGTTAATTCACCAGAATTAAAAAATGCTGAATTAGATTTAATCATTAATCAGTTAGATGAATTTGTTAAAGCCACTACCAATGCTTATGCATTTGCAACTTCGCAAGCTGTTGAATATAATTTTAGAACAGTGCAGGATAATTTAAATGAATTGTTAAGTAGGTGAGGTAATGAATACAGGTATATCTTCAGATGTACAGATAGTTTACAATTTATTTGAATTTGAAACATTAGTAGATGTAGATCTATCAGTGGTAATGTATATTATTGATAATATGGGTAACTCTAAATATATAGATACTAGTCTATTAAAGAATACTAATACTATTAATGGAATAGAGAATAGATTATTATTTAGAGAGAATTATAATCCTTTATCTATAATTATTAAAAAAGAATATGAAGATTCTATTGATGATATTTATAATGAAATTATGGAATGTCATAAACAAGAAATCTTAGATAAAGCATTACCAACTGATATTCTATCATTCTGCAATTTAGGATCAACCATATCTGGAGTTATAAATAATCATGTAAACTGTAAAGATAAACTAGAAGAAGAATATATTCATAGTTTTCCTGGTAAAGTGATTACTAAGATTGATGAATATGAGTTATCTAGTTATAATACTTTATATGCTAAAACTGTAGATAATCTATTCAAGTATAAGAATCTAGTTAATAAGAAAATATTTATTATTAATGCTAGATACAATATGATGAAAGATTTTCTAATTTATAAACCAGAAGCTATGGCTGTTAGCACCAGTAACACTATGTGTGTTATTGATCCATATAAAAATCTTACAATTCCGTCTATAGGAGGACTATAACATGGTAAATGAATCTTGGACTAGAGCTATTTCTAACATTGTAAACAAAAAGACTCTTAGAGCTATTCAGTTAGAAACAATGGAAACTATTGCATCCGCACTTGCAAATTCTTATGGGCCAGATGGCTCTACTACTCAGATTAGAACTATGACTACTGCTAAAGATGCAGGAACTACAGAATATACTAAAGATGGTCATAAGATTCTTTCTAATATTAAATTTAATAAACCTATTGAATATTCTATTGTAGATGATTTAAAAGCCGTTACTACGAACACTGTTAAAACTGTAGGTGATGGTACTACATCTGCTGTTATTCTCTCTTATCTTATTTTTAAAGAATTAAAGAATCTTGCAGATAAGACTGGTAAGAGTGAAAAGACTATTCTTAACGAATTTAATAAATTGGTAAAAAAGATTACTTCTATTATCAAGGAAGATGGTCATAAAGCTACACTAGATGATATCTATAATATTGCATATACATCTACTGATGGTAATGAAGAAATTGCTAGTGATATCAAGAAGATTTATAAAGATTTTGGTATGGAAGTATATATCGACGTAGGAGTTACTAATAATGAAGAAAGTATGGTTAAATCTTATGAAGGTCTTACATTTGATTCTGGGTATTTGAATCCTAATTTGATTAATGATTCATCTAATAATTCTTGCACTATTAGAGATCCAAAGATTTATATTTTTGAAGATCCTATTGATACACCAGAGATGCTTAAGTTCCTCTCTACTATTGTAACTAATAATTTCTATAGTGTAATTAAATCTAATAAACCACCGGTTCCGACTGCTATCTTTACACCGTCTATTTCTGCTGATGCACAGTCTGAAATCAATGCCGTATTTAATACATTCTCTCAAGTTCCACCAGAATTTAAGCAATTACTGATTGTAAATACTGGATTAACAAGACTTGATAATCTGTATGATTTAGCTGCATTGTCTGGTGCTAAGACTATTAAGAAATATATTGATCCGGAAAATCAGAAGAAAGACATTGAAAAAGGATTAGCTCCTACTGTAGATACAATTACTAATTTTGCTGGTAGTGCAGATTTAGTTGTAGCTGATGCTAAGACTACTAAGATTATTAATCCAAAGCTTATGTATAATGCAGATGGTTCTCCAACTTTTGTACTGATTAATCTTCTTAAAACTCTGGAAGCTGAATTGGCTTCTTATAAAGAACAGAATACTGATGTAAAGAAAATCTATATGCTTAAAAGAAGAATTCAGTCTCTTAAAGCTAATATGGTAGATTACTTTATCGGTGGTATTTCTTATGCTGATAGAGATGCTAAGAAAGATTTAGTAGAAGATGCTGTACTGAACTGTAGGTCTGCTGCTACTGATGGGGTTGGATTTGGTGCTAACTTTGAAGCAATGAAAGCTATTCATTCTATTATTGTAGAAAATTATGAGACTTCATTCGCTGATAAAGATCTTGGAGATAATATCGATTGGTCTGCATTTGATGGAAACGATATTACTGTAGCAGTAGCTAAAGCATATGTAACACTGTTTGAACGTATTTATGCTGAGAATGATATTACTAAAGATAAAAAAGATCTCATTGTAAAAGATGCAATTATTAATAATTGCCCATTAAATATTAGAAATAATAAGTTCGATGGAACGGTATTGACTTCTATTAAAGCTGATATTGTAATTCTTGATGCTATTTCTAAGATTGTAGGGCTTATGTTTGCTACGAATCAGTATCTCTTACCAGATCCATCGTATAATACATACGAAATGTAATATTTAAATCTAAAGATAACTATATAATAAATCCTAATTAACTGCTATGGGTAATAAATACCCATAGCACTCTTTTTTTATTTAAATAATTAGGGGTAAATTATGAAAATATCTTTTAATCGGTACATCAATAACCCTGAGATTGTTAAAGGAACAGCTACTAATTCTCAGAGAAAACTAATACGTCAAGATTATGAAAAAAGATTTGATGCTATATTAGTTAGAGAAGCTGGTGCAGTAGCTTATTTTTTATTTAAAGATACTAAAGTTGAGAATAGATACTATGCTCATTTAATGATACCGTCTGAAAAAACTGATAAATTATATTATGATGTAGTAATAGAATTGACGTTAGAAAACCCAGAACAGTTAGTATCTGATATGAGCAATTATACCACCAGATTTTATGCTAACGACCCTGCATTTGTATTTACATGGGCATACGCATTTAATAGAAAAGATTTGATTATAGATTGGTTAAAACCTAAGCTCAATAAAAAATGTTTAACTGATAAGCCTGTTATTAGAAACCCTAATATGCAAACGGGATATGTAAAGTCTATTTACTTTGCATATTACTATATGAAACTCAATCGTTTATTTAATACAGCTAAATGGGAAAAAGCACAGCCATTAAATAAATCTAAATTCTTAAAATCTATAATGAATTCAGATGATAAGCTGATTGATAATCAACGACTTAGAGATATACAAAAACGTCTAAAACAACAAGAGCAAGAAGCTAAACTTCATCCACCAGAAACTAGAGATATGTCTAGATATACTAGCAATAGAATGAAAGTTGCACCTACTGCTGCATATGCAGCTAAAGCTAGTATATTAAAACCTAAGACTGTTACTTCAAAACTAGTAAGAAGATCAAAAGTTATAAAACCACGTAAACGCTAAATACGTTATATATTATAATTATGATTAATATTTAGATTGGCGAATTTATACCAATTATAGTAATAGTTTAGGAGGAGAAATGAGCACTAATAGTGAGATTGGGAATGTGAAACAACCATTTATTAGAGTAGATGAATGGAAACCAGCACCAGAAGATATGGTGTTCTCTTCTGCTGGCGAAGTAATTATTTGTAATAAGTTGATTAGTCCTGATATGGCTAATAAACAATTTCCGTTTTTTGTAATGAAGCCTAAGAAAGGTTATGCTAGTAGCACTAGAGTAAAAGGTGATACAGTTAAACTTGGATTTAAAGATCACTGTATCCATTATCTAAATTATTTTGAAAAATTCTATGATACTGAGCAGATATTAGTTGGTATTTATAGTTATCTTAAAGTAATGATTGATAGTGATGACCAATATGGTTATACTGAAGAAAACTTTGTAAATGATCTGGAAAGATATATCATTAGATATGATAATCCTAAAGAAGAAGTTTTTAAATTTAGAAATAATATTCGTAAAATGGTTGATGATAATTATTATATTACACAAACTTATACGAATATTAAAAACCCATGTTTAGCTTATACTGATGAACATGTAAAAGTTTTAATGGAAGTTAGTATTATTCAATTAATGCTTATTCCATTAATTTCTCATTTCTATTGGAAGCGTAGATATCCAAAGACTGTAAATGTAAATAAGTTCTTTTTATCTATATTCTCTAGAATCTTTAATGTAGTTAATCAGCATTATGGGATAGATATCGTTAGTAAATTATATGAAACCGTTCTTACTAACGTAAATAAGAATGTACTTTCTAATAGTAAGCTTTGGGAAATGCAGAATATTAGAAGTAGAGATAACACTACACAGACTATTCAGACTATTGAGAATATCATTTTGCAGATTATTCCTAAGTATACTTTTGATAAGAATATAATCAATTTTAATTATATTATGATTGAAAGTGAATTAGACCATAAAGTTAGACTGATTGATTATGGGTATAAATTAAGTTCTATTTCATCTTCTGATAGAGATGAGGATAGTAATTCACAAGCAGATAAGTTTGAAGCACATATGGATAAGATTGATGAATCACTTGTTATTCAAACTAAAGTTAATTGTGAAGAAACTATGAATAGAATTAGAAAAGAGTTCGGTACTCCTAGTGAAGCTGAAATAAATTATTATATTTGGATGCTTCAGTACGGAGGTAAATCAATTAAGAATTCTTTCCAGTTCAACTTAGTTACATATCCTTTCATGAAATGGTTTAAAGATTTACAGACAGTAAAGATGATTGGTATTATTGATTATATTACTTTAATGATTGCATGTAAGAATTGTTTACTTAGCAATGGTCAAACATTCTTACCATATATTATTGGTGGTAGAGTTGATAAACTAGTTAGCAGAAAATCAGTAAATAAAAGACTTATGGAAAGAATCAAAGATTCTGAAGGGTATACTAAAGTATCTGAGAAGTATAATAATAAGAAACTTGAAGATGTAATCTTTAAGACTATTTCTCAAATATTATCTTCTACTTTTATTAATATTGATTACTACAATAAAGAATACAATGGAATAATAATCAATACTACTGTAGTTCCTGAAAGAATTGCTGAAGAATATTTTCAGTATATACTTTTAATTTAAGTAGTAGATGGTAGTCATATGACTACCATCTATCTTTTTTATTTAGGAGAGAATTATTATGGATAATGATTCTATGTCTGTATTAAAAATACTAAAACGTAATTTCCCAGAGTTAAAAAGATCTGGGAGTGAATATGTAGTAAGATGTAGATTCTGTGGTGATAGTAAAAATAAAGCTTCTGCTCATTTCTATATTAATATCGGAGATGAGAATACTATACCATTATATCATTGCTTTAAATGTGAACGTAGTGGAATACTAACTCCAGCTATATTAAGAGAGCTAATAGGTGATTCTAATATAACTAAAGAAGATATAATTGATTTAACCGAAATGTCTAAATCTATATCTGTTAAAGTTAATTTATCTAGATTACGTTCAGGATATAACAAATTAATACGAAATACAACATGGGTCTTACCTACTGATAACGTATCTTTTTTAAAAGAGAAATTAGATTATATTAATTCCAGATTAGGTCTAAAACTGTCTATTCAGGAAGCTCAAAACCTTAAAATAGTATTTAGTATTAAAAATTTATTATCTGCTAATAATCTAAAATCTAATAGAAGTCAAAGTATTACTGATGAACTAGATAAACATTTCATTGGATTCTTATCTATAGATAATGGATTTCTTACTATGAGAAATATTAATGATACTGATGGTTTCTTAAAAGATGCTAGATACATTAATTATTCTATATATAATGAAAAAGATAATAACCACCTTAGATATTATTGTATCCCTACAAAGATAGATAAACTATCTAAAGACCCTATAAATATACATATAGCAGAAGGTTGTTTCGATGTACTAAGCATTTACTATAATCTTCGTGATAAAGATAGCTATAATAATATCTATATCTGTAGTAATGGTAAAGGATATTATAGCGTATTACGAGCATTAATAGAAAAATTTGGATTATATAATATAATAGTGAATGTATATCCAGACAATGATGTTTCTGATAACTCATTGCATTTTTATTTAAGGAGGTTATACAAATTATCTATTCCTGTTTACTTTCATCGTAATATGTGTAACGGTGAAAAAGATTTTGGTGTTTGCAAAGAGTCTATTAATGAAGTTGTTTACAAAGTGAGGTAAAGTATTATGGCACGCCCATTCAATCAATTTTTACATGCTGGAGAAAGATATAATGACAAAGTTATCATTGCTAACTTTGGCAGAGAGTTTGATGAAAAAACACATAAACAAACACGCCATGGTGGTTATTTGGTAGTTTGTAAATGTGGGTATGGTTATGTAGCAAGATCCTATGGTAGTGTAAAAGGAACTAATGCTGACCACAATAATAAATGTCCATATTGTGAAGGAAAACTGAAGAAAGGAGAATGCTAATTATGGAAAAAGAAATTGTAGGGCATCGATATGGGCATCTTACACAAATCACTAAGTCCTTTAGGAATAGTCGTAAAGACTACCCAAAAGCATTCTTTATGTGTGACTGCGGAAATGTAATCGCAGTAAATAAGAATGTAGTATTAAAACATCATTTGTTTGATAGATGCAGAGTATGTAAAAAAGAAATGGAGGAGAAACTTAATAGTAATAAAAAATAAGTTTTAGTTATAGGAGAATTATTACCATGAGATTGAATAGTATAGCACTACAAAACTATGTAGGTATTTATAATGGTATGCACAAGCATACCATTCATATTGATTTTACTAAATGTAGAAATAGTATCACCGTAATCAAAGGTGATAACGGCTCTGGTAAATCTAGTTTGTTTAAAGCTATTCATCCTTTTAGTGACCCTAGCTATTTTCTGATAGATGGGTTAGAAGCTATGAAGGATATAGTGTACCAGCTAGATAATGGAGAAACGCTAGAAGTAAAATATATCTACCCAGTTGATGATAGGGGAAATCGAAAGTCAACTCAATGCTATGTTTATGTTAATGGTAATCTCATGAATCAAAATCATAATGTTACAGATGGTAGAGATATCATCTGTAACATTCTTGATATTGATATTACTTTTTTGCCATTAACTCAATTATCTTCTGATGATAGAGGATTAGCAGATAAGACCCCTTCTCAAAGAAAGAATTTTATTAATAAAAAGATTAATGAATTAAATGTGTATAATGAAATCTATAAGAAGTTATCTAAGAAATCTACACAAATGAAATCATTAGTCAATTCTATTTCTCTAAAGATAAAAGATATTGGTGATATAAAAACATTGAGCACCAATATAAAATTATGGAATACTCAATTAGGAGATTTAGAAGTTCAGAAGATTAAACTAACCGCTGATTTATCTAGTATGCAAACTAAGATGAATATGCTGATTGGTGAAGAGAATCCAGAAGAAGTATATGGTAAAGCTACTAGTGAACTTACTAAATTATATTCTAAGCTAGAGAATTATAAGTACGATAAAACAATGGTTGATACTATAAAACGAGAGTTTTTGAAAAAAGAAGTATCTGAGTTAGAAACAAATATCACTGCATTACGTTGTAATATAGCTGGAGAAAGAAAAAGTATTGCTAAGTGTAATAGTAAGATAGATGATAATACTATCAAACTAAATAGCTATGGAGATATTAACCTTATCAATCAATATAAAGAACGTATAAGCACTTATGACAAAAGAAAAAAAGCATTAGAAAATTTATGCAAGGTTAAAGGATATAGCACTACTTATCAGATTTATGATATAGATACATTCATAAATATTAGCAATCAAATAGTTCAATCATTCGATAATCTTAAAACGATTTATAATGATTCTAATGTTATTGAACGTGCTATGGAAATAACTAAAGCATATTACAATGATATTGTAGTAGAGAGCAAAACAACTGAAGAACTTGATGGAATGAAACAAGCTTTAAATAATATGAAGCTTTTATTAAACAATCAAAATATTTATAGAAAACAATCTAAAGGTATAGAAAATATTCCTAAAGATTGTACACATAAATCTGATTGTGTATTTGTAAAAGCTATGGTAGAAGCATATAATAGTTTATTATCGGATGAAGATTATGATAAATTAATAAAACAGATTGATGCTATGTCTAAGGATATTAGTGATTATACTAAAGAACTTAGAATTGATAAACTTGGATTTGAATGTGCTGATGACTATATTCAAGCTATCAATAATATTAAAAATTATCTTCCAATATTGAAGAAGTTCAATGCTGTGTTACCTGAAGAAGATATAGATAGTTTCATAATTATGGTTTATCGTAATGGAGATATTCTTCAATGGATGAATATCGATTTAACTGTTCTTAAAGAAATCAAGAATATAATTATAGAAATGAATAATATCGATTCTAATTTATCTTCTCTTAATGAAAAGTATTCTTCTATGGTTACTAATAAAGACTTGATAGAATATTTATCTAAAGAAATAGAAGAGCTTAAAAAAGAAAAGTCTGAGCATGAGGATGAAGTTTACAATATCAATATTAAACTAGATGAGCTTAATAATAAATTTACTAATGCTAAAGATACTTTAGATACTATCAATCATAATATTGAGATGAAAGATTTATATGAAAGACTCATTAAAGAAGAAATTGAGCCTAAAATGAAACAAATTAAAGAGTATGACAGTAAGTATAAAGAGTTTAAAGAATTAGCTAAAGAATTTAATAACGAAAAAGATGTTTTAGATGATTTAGTTAGCAATCAAATTCCTAAATTAACAAGCGTTATTAATGATGCTAATTTTAAGATAAGGCTGTACAATAACTATGTAAATGAGTATAATCAGTATAAGGATGAATACGAAAAGTATGAAACTATAAAGTATTATTGTTCTCCTACAACTGGTATTCAAACAGTATTTATGGGTAAGTACATGAATGATATCATTGATATCAGTAATAACTTACTGTCTAAATTCTTTGGTGGTTCATTTGTATTACAGCCATTCGTAATCAATGAAAAAGAATTTAAAATCCCAGTTAAAGGTGATGGAATACTTAATGATGATATTTCTAGTATGAGTACAAGCCAAATCTGCATGATTAGTATGATTATTAGTTTTGCTCTTATGAGTAGATCTAGTAGTGTATATAATATCATTAAGATGGATGAAATTGATGGTGGTCTAGATACTAATAATAGATTAGCATTCTTCAATGTATTATCCATTCTTATGAATTATTTGAATTGTAGCCAATGTATTATGATTTCTCATAATAGTGAATTGAATCTAGCTAATATGGATATTGTATTGCTTAAGAACAGTGACCCTAATATCCAATTAGATGGAAACATTATTTACAATTATGAAGAAGACATGTCTGAATAAAGGAGAAAAAGAACATGGAACAAGGAACGATAAATAAAGATATTACTATGAAGTATAATTCTGATTATAACAAACTTGTGGTTTCAACTTCTGCTGTTACCGAAAAACAATTAACCGATGTGTCTAATAGAGTTACAGACTTATCTAATAGAGTTAATGCGGATGAATCTAGAATTAATACAGTAGATAATAGAGTTACAGATTTATGTAATGAAGTTAAAACTAATAAAGACAATATTGAGGAATTATTTGCTCGTATAAAATGGGTAGAGAAAGTTTTCATAATTTCATTTTCTTTGATTTTGCTTAATTGCTTCTATGTAGTTTTTACTTTGATGCAGAAGGGTTAGAGACAGATGACTAATAAACTTAAATATACTTGTTTGATTGGTTCATTCGTACTTGCAGTTTCTATTATAGCTGGGTATAAATTTTTTACTAATAGTCATACAGAAACATCATTACTCTGCTATAAAGATAAAAATAATCTCGATAGTTCTATCAACTATTTATTTGAAGGTAAATCTAAAAGAATAGTTTGTGGTATTATTGGGGGTAATCATAAGGATTACGATAATGAGATTAAAAAATATTGCTCTGGTTATGGAATAAAAACCAGCTTCTTGTATGGAGATGATGGTAACGTTATTGCAGCTACATTAAAGAGATAATAATAAGGATGTATAGTCTAGTCCTATATAGGACTAGGCTATAACATTTTATTAAATATATTTTTTATAAGGAGGAAAAAGAAATGCTAAAATATTTTATTTTTTTACCATTAAATCTAATTTGCATGTTAATATGCTATATTACTAATCCATTTGTAGTATTATTTGCTAATGAAGTAGGTGAATTACCTAAGATATTTAAACTATGGCAAACATGGGATGGTAGTATAGATGATGAAGGATACTTAACTGAAGATTGCCCTAAATGGTGTAGATATGATTTCTATAAACATTATAAACCATATAGAAAACCAGTTTATGGTAATCATGAAAAAAGATGCGTAGAATTAATAAACCCTAATTTTACTACTAAAGAACGTATACTTAGATATATATGCAGAGTATTATGGCTTACTAGAAATTGTGGATATGGATTTGCTTATTATTTATTCGGTATAAATATTAATGCTAAAGATATGAAAAAGGTATATGGTAAGTACCAACAAGTTAAGGGTGAACATAGGAGCTTAGAAAAATGGGTTAAGAAAGATACCAATGTATTATTAGCTCCATTCAAAATTAAAAATGACTTAGTATTCTTTAGAAATAAACTTGAATTTAATTGGTACATGGGTTGGAAAGTAGATCTAGGCTTATATGAAAACCATAGAGCCATGATAGCAAATAGAATTTCAATAAGGAAAAGCAAAATTTAAAAATATATTATAATTTTGGCATATATTTAATGAGAGTTAGTTATCTAGCTCTCTATATTTATTTAGTAAAGGAGAAGTTATTATGCACGATGATAGATCTATTGAAGAATATAAGAAGTTATCACAGCAGGTAAAGTATAACGGAAAAGATAATTGCGATATTGTTGAAGATTATAAGAAGTTATTACAGCAGTTAAAAGAGTATAAAGGAGAAAATAATATGTACGACGAAAGAACTATTGAAGTTTATAAGAAGTTATTGAACTATACCGCTAGTTATTGTGAAACCAATTACAAGTATTATAGCAAGCCGGATGATATTGATTATAATATTGAAATCTCGTATAAAGGTAATACTTTGATCTCTCTCCAGCATAGTTCCACTATGAAACGTAGTGCTGACGATATTGCTGGCTCTATTGCAGGAATTATCAGTGATATTTTTAAAACTGTTATTTATCATAAGAGATATTTCAGTGAGGATACAAATGGAGATTACATGCTGTCCTTAGATGATACTGGTGGTTTTGCAGTAAAAGTAACTAAAAAGAAAAAAGAATAGGAGATTAAAAATATGATACTAATTGGTATTGTTATAGCTGCTATATTTATAGAGCTAATTTTACTTGCTAAAACTATGATAGTTACTAAGATAGATTGCAGTATATCAGTTATTTTAAAATTTCTTATTCTGATACCAGTTTTAATATCATTAATGTTTATTGAATTGGTATTATATGCTATTGGAAATTAAAGAGGTATTAAATGGAAGATGGATGCTTATTAATATTTTTCTTATTATTATTTTTCTTTGTAGTTATTCCTAATATTTGGACTTTAGTAGGAATAGCAGCACTCTTCGTATTAATAAAGATACTGTTTAGTTAAAAGTATATAAGCGTGCTAATAGTAGCACGCTTATATTTTTTATTTAAAATTCGTCGTCTCCTCTAACACCAACCAATTTAAGTTTATAGGTTTGGTTAAGAGAAGCATTTCTAGCAATACCATGTCTGATATCTACATTACAACCATCTTTAACGAAATCATTAGGTATAGGCATATTAGGTACAGGCTGACCAGTTCTAGTATCTATTACTTCAAACCATTTATTCTGGTCTGATTGATTGTATACTAATACCGTTTCTATATATGGATTAGATTCTTGCATCATAGAGTTTTGTTCTGGAGTAAGATTATTCATATAGTTTTTAAACCCAGTATCTTCAGAACTATTATCAGCATAATTTTGACCATTAGCAGCGGTAATAATAGGTGTTCCTATATTGCTATTTATATAAGAAGAAGGTATAGACATATTAATCGTACCATTACCAACTGTTCCTACTGGGGTATTAAGCATCTTAGTATACATATCAGAAATAATCTTATCGTCAGAATCTCTTTCGTCTATCTTAAGCTGCTGCTGTTTCTTAAGTTCAAAGTTATTAGCATCAGAGTAAATAGACTTTAATTCTCTAGCAGCTGAGATTTTGGTTGATACTAATCCTGTATATGCACCAGTAAGATTAGCTAAGTATACATATTTACTTTTAAGAGTTTTAGAAGCTCTAATAGTATTAATATCTTCTAATACTCTTTGCTCCATAGTAGTTAATTGACCTATAGATTCTCTAAGTAATCCAATAGGTTGCGAATATGTTTCTATATAAGACATATCAGAGTTCAATGGTGTAGGAACTCTTCTATTTGAAGGAGCAGATTCTTTTTGCTCTTTCTTAGGTCTACCACGTTTAGGCTTACTATTAGCATCTTCCATATTAACTATAGACGTAGGGTCATCTACCACTTTATTTGTAGTAGCATCAATAGTAACAGAAGATAATTTACTAAAATCACAGGTAAACTGTTTGTTATCCATTTTTCTATCAGTCCTTTCTAAAGCCGTATAAATTAATCGTTTGTTAAAGGCATAGCATTCAATATCTAAATTTACAGTTATATAATAAAAGGAGGAGATAATATGAATTTTGATCAACTTATACCAAGTTATCCGTTAGGTTCTGATTTAGTTATTTTGGATGCAACTTATCATTTTCCAAATAAACAGCAAGTAGAAAGTTATAATGGAGTTAAAACAGTTTATACACCAGATACAATGACTATTGTGTATAAAGATAATACTACAGGTAAAAAAGGAATTGAAGTTATAGAGAAACCTAATTACGTATTCTATATGCTAAAAAATAATATTCCTACACCAAACTATGACATGTTTTTTACAGATATGAAAAACTTAGATGAAATCAAATGTAAATATAGAGATGTAAATAAAGCTATAGCAGAAAAACTAGATCAGTATGAAGGTACTACTAAGTACACAGATTTATTTAAGAAAAATATTAGAGATGGGAATTATAGAGCTAATATGGAATTCCAAAAGTCACGAAGAGTATTTGGTTCTGATATTCCTATTAATGATTTCTATAGAATGAGATTTGCAGAACAGTATAAGAATACAGAAACTCCTGTATCTAGAGCATATCTAGATATCGAAGTTGATGTTAAATTATCACCTACTGATTTTCCTACTAATGGTAATTGCCCTATTAATGCAATCTCATATTTTGAGCATGATACAAAAAGATTATTTACTTTCTTATTAAATCAAAAGGATGTAAATCCTAAATCTAATGAATTCTGTACTACGGTAGATAATCATGCATTTAATGAAGAATTTAAAGATTTCTTAAATGAAACATTAGGTAGTGAAAAAGTAAAAGACTTTAAACTGGAGAATATCCAAACTAAAGTATTAGTGTATAATGATGAATTAACTCTTCTTAAAGATTTATTTGGATATATCAATTATACTAAACCAGATTTTCTTATGGTTTGGAATATGAGCTTTGATATTCCATTCATTATCAATAGAATTATAGCATTAGGCGGTAATCCTAAAGAGATTATGTGTATTCATGATATTAGCCCATTATATGAAAATTGTAGTTATATAGTAGACTCTGATCATGAAGACTTCGCTACTAAAGGGGATTATGCTGATATCACTTCTTATACTGTATATCTAGATCAATTAATTCAGTTTGCATCTAGACGCAGAGGTGGTGCTCAGTATAGATCTTATTCTCTTGATTATATTGGTAATGAAATGGCTGGAGTACAGAAATTGCATTATGAAAATATTGCAGCTAATGTAATGGATTTACCATATAATGATTATCGAACTTTTGTAAAATACAATATGATGGATGTACTGGTTCAGTATTGTATTGAGTTTAAAGCCGATGATATTCTATATGTATTTGATAAAGCATTGCTTAACTGTACTGAATATAAAAAAGTTCATAGACAGACTATTTATCTATCTAACCGAGCAACCATTATGTTTAAAAACTTTGGTGACTATGTGTTAGGAAATAATCTCAATAAGTTTAAACCTAAGCCTACAGTAAAGTATGAAGGTGCATATGTAGCAGATCCATGTAAATTCGGGGATAAGTATAAAGATAAAGTTAATGGTATTCCTATTATGAGAGCATCCAATGCTATTGACTTTGACTTTACAAGACTGTATCCAAGTATTACACAGGAATATAATATGGCACCAAATACAGAAATTGGATATATTAAGATTCCTGATAAGATTTATGAAGCTGAAAATGCTACGCATAATGAAAAGTATACTAGGTCTGGACAATTTGTAGAAGATATGACTTCTGAATGTGATATTGAGTTTGCTCATAGATGGTTTAATTTGGCTAGCTTTAAAGAAGCATATGCTGATATTATTGAGTACTTCAATACAGAGGAGTCTCCGTTCTATAGATTAGTTAATGATGATTTAATACCAAAGCAGGTTTATAATAAACACCCTTCTCGTAGAAAGGTAATAGCTTCGTGTAAAGACTACGATGAAAAGCTATTTAGCAGAAGAGATATTAAGTATAGTATTCCAGAATCTAATAGAGTTGAAATTAATAATCATTTTAATAGGGGCTAAAAATGCTAATAGAACAACCATCTATTATAAATCGAATAGCTAACAGAACTGATCTAGAAATTTTATTAGATAGAGCTAAATTGCTTAAATCTAATATCATAGTTCATTCTAAAGCTAAAAGTGTATTCTTTGGGTTATCACAAGAGTATCAAGATGCCAATGTATTAAAAGTATTAATTCCTGATAGTAAATATGAAGTAAAGCATTTATCTTTAGCTTTCCCAAATATAGCATGTTATGCTAAAGATTTAAATGCTATACTAAACGCTAATGAATCTTCTAAGCATAATATTATAGTAGAGACTACTAATTTTATGGGTAAGAATGATATAGCATTGACTATGAAGTGTGATAAAGAATTAAAACTATGCTTTGATTATTTTAAATACGAAAAAAGATATGAAAAGATAATCAATAAAGAAATTCCTAATAGCCAATTATTGTATCACTACGAAGATATTAAAAATACAATAGAAGAATTTAATAGAGTATTATCTGCTAAAGCTGATGATGGTATAAAGAAGTTTGGCTATAATGGGTTTATTTATTTTATTCCTCCTACATTTATAAAATCAGTTAAGTCTGATATTATAGATCTTAATGTTTATAAACTATTCTCTGGTACTAATGATACAGCACTATTAGAGTTTATTATTAAGCGTAAGAAAATAGGGGAAATAAAAGTTATATATCGTACTCATATTTTATAATAAAACCTTACATAATTATTACCTTGACATCAAGGTAATAATTATTTTTTGTAAAGGAGAATAATAAATGCCAAATAATTCAGATTTTTCTAAATTAAAGGATAAGATAAACGAGCTTATTGATACTCAATATGCCGATATATATCTTAACCCTAGAGATACAAATCATATACTAAAGCAGAATAGAGATAATATTCAGGATATAATCCAGAAGATTAGTAATAATAATATGACTAATACTGGTAATTCTAATATGTCTATGCTTTATCAAAAAACTATTATTAATAATAATAAACCTGGTAAAACATCTGATTTAATATCTAAGCTTAATGATACTTTATCTGATAGAAATACTATGAATAATATTATCTCTATCTATACTCAAAATACATTAGTAAGAGATATTGACAGAGAAATTGATATGGTATGTAAATATATGCCTAAACTTGATGATGCATTAGACACTAGAAGAGAACATGTATTATCAGCCGATCATTTTACAAAAGATTCTATTGTAATTAAAGCTGCTAAAGAGTTCAATAAAGAGACTGATGCTCATATTGTCACTAATATCAATACTCTTAAAGAAAAATATAATATTGATGATTTCTTAGAGAATAAAGTATATAGACCTACTGATAAGTATGGTGAAGCATTTATCTATATTGTACCATATAGAAAAGCTATAGAGCAATTACTTAAAACTAGAGGAAATACTGCTATATCTAATATGGATAATATTCCTCAAATGACTAGTGAAGCTGTAGACAGTTTTATTGAATCTACAGTACACGATGTAATTCAAGCTAATACAGAAGAATTAGATAATCTTAACTCCATTATTCAAAAATCTGTAAGTGAATATTCTAAAGATAAAGATTATTCTACCGATGAAATGAAATCTATTAATAATATGGTTTCAGATTCCTGCGATGGATTAAGAATTGAGATTAATAAATCTAGAATTATTGAATCGGCATTAAGAGATAGATTTAATGTATATAAAGCTTATAGAGAGAATGGATCTTTATTTTTTAATGAAAAAACTGATACAGGCATCTCTAACTCAATGAGTTCTAGTGCTAATACGTTTGCCAATTCTGCAAAAGATGCTAATTCTATGGCTGCCAATGGTGTTACATTGGTTAATGATTTAAATCAAATGAATGGCACCGATAATGTAACTGGCAAGCTTAAAATACCAGGATGTGTAGTAAAAGCATTAGACCATGAAATGGTTAAACCATTATATATCGATGATATCTGCTTAGGATATTTCTATATAGAATGTGATAAAAAGATGACTTTTGAAAAGAATACTTTCTCATCTACTACTGGTGGCATTAGACCAGGAGGAGTATTTAGAAGTACATTCGATTATTATAGTAATGCTTCCAATGAGTTTGGTGCTATTAAATCTATAGCTAGAAATATTTCCATGCAAATAGATGCTAAGTTCGTTAATGCTAATCAAGACTTAACTAAAGAAATCTATTCTATTCTTAAATATAATTCTACTGTAGACGCTAGTGGTAAGATTAGTAAGATTACAGTTACATTCATTCCACCAGAAGATATAGTTCATTCATACTTTGATTTAGACCCTGTGACTAAACGTGGTGTATCTGGGTTAATGAGATCATTATTCCCAGCTAAATTATTCTCTGCATTATATATCTCTAATGTAATTCAATTCCTTACTAGAGGTTTTGATAAGAGAGTATATTATGTAAGGCAAACAGTTGATACTAATATTTCTGGTGTATTGATGAATGTAATCAACCAGATTCAAAAATCTAATTATGGATTACGGCAGATTGAATCTATGTCTAACGTGCTTAATATGCTTGGTAGATTTAATGACTTAGTTATCCCTAGATCTGCTAGTGGTGATTCTCCTATTGACTTTGAAGTAATACCTGGGCAACAAGTAGAAATTAAGAATGACTTAATGAATATGCTGGAAGAAATGGCAGTAAATGCTACTGATGTACCATTTGAAGTTATTCAGTCCAGACAACAAGTGGACTATGCTACACACTTAACCATGACTAATACTAAGTTCCTACAGAAGATCTATAATAGACAAGGTAAAACCCAAAAAATCTTTAGTAAAATATTAACTAAGATTTATAATTACGAATACAATATGGATAACAATAGATCCGATGAAATTGTAGTAGTATTACCACCTCCTATTTACTTAAACGCTACCAATACTGCACAGATACTGTCATCCGTAACTGATCTCTCTCAGGGTATAGCATCTTCAGTAGTTAATGAAAATAATGATGCTGATTTAATGAATGAATTTGCTAGACAGGTAAGATTAAAGATGGTAGAATCCTTATTCCCTGAAGGTTTCATTGATAAGTGCTTAGATGATGCTAAGTTAGCTTTAACTCAATCTGCTAGTGCTAATGATAATCAAGAAATGTAATTATTTAAAATAATAGTTGTATATTATTAGTATGAGTATAAATATATATTTATACTTGTATAATCTTAATTAATAATAATCTATTACAGTTATTACTGGGGAAGGAGGATGATTCCAATGGAGGATACAATTCTAGTGCTAAGCATTTAAGAGTGGCAGAATATTGATAGCTGGAGATTTAATTCAATTCATGGGTGATGTATGAGAATAAAATATATTAGTGTGGTATATACCACACTAATATATTTTATTTTTTTGATTAATAGAGGATTATAAGTAAATACGATATTACTTATATATTATCAATATGAGTATATGTATGCTCGTATCTAATAGTTTTTGTTTATAGAAAGGAGAAAATATTATGAGTAAAAAACAAGTATTTGTAGTTAAAGGCAGTACACCGTACTACGGTATGTGGGATGATTTAGATAAAATTATTAATGTAGATAAATCGGAAGAACCACGCCAAGTTACCTTTACATGCAAAGATGTAACTATTATGTGTTCTATGTTTGAGGACTGTTCTAATCTTATTTTATTAGATTTATCCAATTTTGATACTTCTAATGTTACCCATATGCATGATACGTTTTCTAGATGTTCTAGTCTTACTGCATTAGACCTGTCTAGTTTTAATACGTCTAAAGTAAGAGATATGGTTGGGATGTTTTCTGGGTGCTCTAGCATTACTTCATTAGATTTATCCAATTTTGATACCTCTAATGTAGAACATATGGGTGGTATGTTCTATAACTGCCATCATCTTGTTTTATTAAATGTATCTAACTTTAATACTTCTAATGTGGATGGTATGAACGATATGTTTGAAAACTGTTTTAGTCTTGCTAAATTAGATTTATCTAGTTTTAATACATCTAAAGTAAAATCTATGGATGAGATGTTTGCTAACTGTTATGAACTTACTACATTGAATTTATCCAACTTTAATACTTCTAAAGTATCTAGCATGTTCGGTATGTTCAATGGCTGTTATAATCTTACTTCATTAGATGTATCTAACTTTGATACTTCTAATGTAACTTATATGGACTTTATGTTTAATAAGTGCCGCAATCTTACTACATTAGACTTATCTAACTTTGATACCTCTAATGTACGTTTTATGCGTTCTATGTTTGAGGACTGTTATAATCTTACCACCATCAAAGGAGTAATCGATATGAAGTCTTGCGAGGATTGTGGTGATATGTTTCATAACTGCCCTAAGCTTAAAAATGTTAAGATTAAAAATCCGCCACCAGATTTTGAAAGTAAAACTGGTTTATCCTTTTCACAGTACGTTGTAGTATCTTAAAGTGTATTTTTAGTAAAGGAGAAATTATTATGCCTAAACCTCAGGTATATGTAGTTAAAAGTTGTTGTCCTACTATCCCATGGCGTAGTGGTAACTGGAAGGATATTAATAAAATTGCTAAAGTATATAAATCTGTATCTGGCCGAGTTACAGTTGGATGTAAAGATGTAACTAATATGAATCATATGTTCTGTAACTGCTCTTATATTACTACAATAGATTTATCTAACTTTGATACTTCTAATGTAGTTGATATGAGTTCTATGTTCTATGATTGTGATTCTCTTACTACATTAGATTTATCTAATTTTGATACATCTAAAGTAAAAGATATGATGCGTATGTTCTATGGTTGTAGTAAACTTACTACATTAGACTTATCTAGTTTTGATACTTCTAATGTAGAGGACATGTGTGCCATGTTCATTAATTGCTCTAATCTTACCACCATCAAAGGTGTTATAGACATGAAGTCATGTAAATATTTTTATGAGGATATGTTCTATAACTGTCCTAAACTCGCTGGCGTTAAGATTAAGAATCCTCCTGCTGACTTTGAAAGTAAGACTGGATTGTCTTCTTCTCAGTACACTGTAGTTAATGAGTAATGCATGAGAATAAATATATCAGTGTGGTATATACCACACTGATATATTTATTTTTTTTTGATTAATAGAAAGTGTTATATCCATCAGCAAGTGCAGAAGTCGGCTGATTGGTAGACTTTTCACTTGGGGATTGAATATTATTAAGAGACTTATAACCAAATCTAGATTCTTCAAATACAGTTCTGCTATTAATCCAATCTAAGAACTCTTGTGCTCTCTTAGTTACAGCTGAACCAGTAATTGGATAACCATTGAATGCATAGTTAAGTTCTCTCCACTGAATTTCACCCTTCTGAGAATTGTACATAGACATTTCAGCAGAAGTTGGCTGGCATGCAACAAGAAGATATGCCTTTTCAATGTTAGACATAGTATTATCACATACGCCATAGAGGAATTCAAATGTTTCGTTTTCATAACCAGCTTGAATTACACTAGTAGATTTATTAATTGGATCGATTAATCCATTGTATCTCTTAACTTGTGTACGTGGGTCTTTAATACCACGAATAAATAATTCATTTACTTTAGTGATAATAGAACCAGAACGTTCATAGAATCTCATAGTAAATGAACCAGCTGATTGTTCATTGGTCTTAGTAATAATATTAATTTCATTAATACCATCACTAAGAGAGTTAGTATCGATAGTTAAATCATCAAGACCATCTAATCCTTTGAAATCATATTCAAGAATATGAGTATAGTCGTTGATTAAAGTTTTATATGTATCGTTAGAATCTTTAAGTTTGGATAAAAATTCAGGAATCTTTAATACGATTAAGAAACTGTAGCCTGTTTCATAGTTATCAAACTGATAAAGGTCAGAATAGTCTACAACACCTCTAGATAACATATATCTAGTAATGTCTTTAGGAGCTTTCATACCTTCATAAATATTATGAACTGCCATACTATTTATTTCTCCTTTCTAATTACTTACTTACATTACTAGTCGAATTAATCATTGTAAGCTTAAAGATTTCAGACTGAATGAAGTCTTTGAAGCTAACTTTGATGACTGCATAGAAGATCTTATTAAGTTCATACTGATCGTCTTTTACATATTCGATACTGATTGACTTAAAGTACCCATTATAATTATTAATTACTTTTTCAATATCAGCTTTATATGATTCATAATCCTGATCATAAATAAATGCATATCTACTCTTTGGACACTGCCTACGAATATCATGCATCATAGCTTGGATAAGAAGTACATTATGAAGCCATGATAACTGAGTGTATCTTTCCTGAGAGGTATATTCAATATCCATGGTCGGAGTACCATCATAATAAGCAATATAGTTGATTCTATTATCATCGAACCACTGTTTCTGGTCATAGGTAAGAATGTTAGAATCAGTCTTTGGAGTTCTCTTTGGAGCAAAGTTAATAGTACCATCGATAATTTCATTAGCAAAGGTAATACCGAATCTCTGACCGCAGAATGGACGACTTACACCATTGATATAATGCTTAGCAAACTTATCTACAAGTAAATACGGTACAGTAACTTGTACTTGTTTACGATAGTAAGGTTCTTCAACATAGAAACTATTAGCATAGTCTGCGATAAATTTAGACTTATGATCAGAATACTGTTCTGCTGCTAATTCAATTTCTTGAATAGAATTAAGATTTAACCCAAGATCTCTGAAATAGAAGCAGTCTTCTCTAAAGTTTACTAAGTTTGCAATAGCATCTTTAATTTCTTTAGGATAATTAGCATCAAAGATTACATCAATTCTAGTATTATCTAAATCATAGATGTCATCAGAATATGTACCATTGAATACTTCTAATACTTCTTCATAATAGAGAGATAACCCAGTTGTAGCACCATCATCATCTACTCTTGGCTGTAAAGTGATTGGGTAATCGCCAAATGATCCATTAGAACCATTCTGAAGAATATTACCATTAATAGCATTTAACGAATCAGAGTTTTTATCAATTTCGATGGTATTAATCGGCTTACCAAATCTATCATAGCTAAAGAGAATATCGCAATGCGAGATTTCATCTTTAGAAATAGAAGAAATAGAAGAAACCTTATCTACAAAAGCATTATATTCACTTTCATAGAACTTACAACGAATGTATGAAGAATTACCATTAATTACCTGATCAAAAGATTTATTCTTTGCGTTACCGATAGTGCCATCAGAAGATTCTACAATATATGGATTAAATGTAGCATAATGAGTTTCAATAGTAGAATTATTTTCCATAACTTCTACTTTATACTTTACATAAGATACTGGTCTTCTAGTGGTAGTATCAGCAGTGAATCTAAGCTTCTTAGTAGAAACACCACGACCTGTATCAGTAAAGGTTAAAAGTAAATAACTTGTTTCACCTCTGGATACAGGAACAATGCTATCCTTATTCAGATACATAAAGTTTTCAACTTTAGCAATGACAGAGCCAATATCACTAGTATTATTAGTCTGAAGGCTATCAGTAAGAGGAACTAATTTATACTTAATCTTAGCAGCTTTTACTGTTGGGTAATCATTAAGATCAGAACCAGTGGACGGTTTAATAGTAGTTACATCTTTATAGGTAGCACCAATTCTCTGTTCTTCTTTAGAAGTATCTACATCCACTAATGCCTGATAATACTGAGAATTGTATTTTACTATAGAACCTTTAGAATATTTATTACCTTGAGTGTAGTTTACATCAGAAGAAGTAGTAACTTTTTTCCAATAGCCTTCTACTTCTTTAGTAGTGTAATACAATGGTCTACCTTTAGAATCGGTCTGTTGTACAGTATCTTCACTAACAACAGCGAATAAACCAAGGTTAGCTAATTTAGAGTCTTTAGCTACAACACGTTTGCAGTATTGTAAACCGCCAGCATTAGCAATCTTAGCTGCCTGAAGTAAAGGCTGACCATGTTTAAAGAAATTAGGGTTGTCACCATAAAGGGCGAAAAATTCATTACCAGATAAATTCTTTTGTAAAGTTTCTGGACCTTTATCAGATGAAAAAACAGTCATGAATGTTGCTCTATTGGTATTATCACTATCAAATCCTATATTAGGATTGATATCTGTTTGGTCATCAAAGATAAATTTAGTATCTGGAGCTGCCATTATATATCCTCCTTTTGTATATTACTGTCTTTATTAAAAACTACCTTCATTAGTTAAGGCAACTTTTAATCATATGTTAAGCCCAGCACCTCTTAAACAATATTCTCTCCTGTCAAAACTCTTTCAAGAGGAATCTGTACCTTATTATTATTTAAGGATGCAAACACAATAGACTCATCAATATTTTCAGATGTAAGAGATGTATAAGCACTAATGAGCTTAGGAATGTATTTAACCGAAATAGGTTTATAGTTTTTCATATCATTATCTTTAGATAATCTAAATGGAACTTTAATATCTTTCTTAGATCTACAAAGTTCTGATATAATAATACCAAATAGCTGTAAAGAGAATGAATACTTATTACCATTATACAAATAATTTGATACAAAGTATTCTTGTATCTTATCATATGGAATAGTATTAGGTATATGACCATTCTTTATAAATAACTTAATTAATGCTTCAGAGTTATCAATATCTTGTGGTACTTTAATATCTACTATAATAGGGTCATCTTTTTTATAATACAATACTCTATAATCATCAGGTTCTGATTCTTTAATAAGTTTAACATCAGTTATCTTTTCTACTTTATATGGTTTAGTACTAAACCTAGTAGGATAATTAAAAGTATGAAGTCCTGATAGCTTATTATTAATCTTAGTAGTATAATCCATAATACCTAAAGTAGAGATATATTCACCTTCAAAATATGCAATCTGTTGATCGAAAAATATTTCAGGAATATAGAAAATAAACTCTCCTTCACCATTATAGAGAATAGAATCTCCTTTTCTCTTTAGAAAAGGAGGCATAGTATTATTATCCATAATTACTCTCCTTTCTTGTAAACTTATAATATTGTTTTTCATCAAGAATTTCAATTATATACTATTATAATGGATAGCAAGTTATCCTGCTATATGCAGATTATATTTAAGGAGGAAATATTATGAGTAATTATAACAAAAAAGTTGTAACAGATGCATTAGAACTTTATAGACTCCATAACATCAATGTTCTCTACCGCAAAGAGAGTATTAATGCTTTCAATGCGAATAGTGATTTCGCTATTGAATTAGGGAAATTAAATAATTTTCTTATCAATACTAAACTGACGAGAATGTCACTCACAAAGCGAATTTCTTATAGAGCATTCGTATATACGAAAATGAATGAACTGTACACTTCTGCGTACAAAAAACTCATTATGGATAAAGCTGTGTATGAAAAATTTGTTTCATATACACAATCTCTTTATGAAAAGAGCATTGATTCGGAATTGAATTTACATTATGCAAATACTAATTGGAAGTTTGTACCACCTTGCATTTACAGAATGTATCTCAGATATATCTTGCGGTATATTATTGCGAAGGTCTCAAAAAAACAGGCCTTAGAATTTGAAGAAACAATGGGCTAATATTATGATGGGTAAGCAATATTGCTTACCCATTTTTATCTTTTATAAGGAGGAAATTATTATGATTACTATTGAAGAAGTTAAGAAGTTTATTCACGATTTTAAATTGGATATTAATGAAGTAAAAACTGATTTTGATAAAACTGGTAATTTATCTTTTCATAAATCAATTTTAAAAGCTAGACAGTTTGCTACAGCATTAGATCTTTATAAATATATGGTATCGAATGATATTGATAAAATTGAAAAACCATATTATGTATGCTTTACTGATGCTGAAAGGAATAGTATTGTTCATAATCTTGTAAGCAGAGTTTCTAAAATTGATGACACCACGACTATTTATGATGCACCAAGAAATGCTGTTTTTATCGTTCTAGATAGAAATTCTCCATTGTTTATGACTAAAGTAACTATCACCTCTAGATTGTCTCTTTCCGATATTGAAGTAGAGCTTACATTTTCTGATATGTATAATCCGATGCTTATCTTTTTCAATTTGTATAGCAATATGAATGCGAATGGCGGTAAATTTCCTACGTTTGAGAGTGCTGTCAGAACGTTCATTAAGAGTACAATTACTGATAGAGATGGCATTTTTCATGATAAAGCAGAAGAGAAGAAGGAATAAAAATGAACAATCGTTGGAGAGGCCAAAAAGAAATTAAACAAATATGTTTTTTCTCAAAAACAAATTTGGAGTGCATATAAAACTATGGCAGAATTCAATTTAGCATTATTGAAAGAATACAGGAAAACACAGGGAATCAGTTATCCAATAGGAATTAATAGTCCTGAAGAGTGGATTAAATTAATTGATAGATTTATTTGGGTATTTGATCAGATAGTACGTAATTACCCAGATTCACCACATCAAGTTTTTAATACCTGCCATATTGATCACAATGAATATAAAAAAGAATTTATGAGTATAGAAGATTATAATAAATATATTCTAGAATCTCTTCATCTATTTGCTGAATATTTTCAAGGAATTTGGGATTAAAGAAGGAAAAAATAAAATGATTATTACTAGAAAAAAGTTTGAAAACACTGCTATTGAATTATTAAAAAATATCAGTTTTTATCATCCTTTTAGTATAAGAAGTATTGCAAATGATAATAAAATTATTGATTACCGCAGCGATAATTTCTATAACTTAGTTATAGAAGATATACTTAAAAACGATAGCGTAAAACTTAGTAATGCTTATTGGCTAATGCGTTATATCGATAATTATGGTGATAAAAGTAAATTCGATACAAAAGATGATTTAACAGTTTGTACAGATCATAACTCTTCATTCTATAAATACCACTTTATATTGTCATTCTGCTATTTGTATTGATAGAAATAGCCCATTCTATTTAGATTCTCTTTCAGCAATAATTCTTTAAAGATAAACCTGATCATTATGAATGGACTATAATAAGAAATGGTATTAAGCATTATGCAGGAGGTGAAAGAATAAAGACTCTCGATGATGAACCTAGCCCTACAAAATTACTTAATGATTTCATTAAAGAAGAATCTGAATCTCAGAAAAAGGAATAAAAATGATTATTACTAGAAAAGAGCTTGAGAGAGATATTAAGGAATTATTCTGGCACACTATTCAATATAGTTGGCTTAATAAGAGTATTGCAAATGATGATAATAATGCTATAAAAAATTTGTTTGCAAAACTCGATAATGCCTATTACCTATTGTGGTATATTAATCGATTTAGTAAAGATGGTAATATCAGTATTTCAAATGATTTGCTTGCCAAAATAGATCCGAATGATGTATTATTTGATAAAAGACCAACGCACTATTTTTCTTATATTTGCATTGATAGAAACAACCCATTATATCTATCTACAGTTTATTTATCTACAGTTCAAACTATGGCTCTCCATAAGAAAACAGTTTCATTATAATACAATAACAGATTCTAAATATTTTTATTAAAGAGTGTGTTTAAAGAACAAGGAGATTAAAAATGTTTAAGCTTATATCTTTTAATGAGTTAAATAAAAGATTTTTCTTTTAAAACACTATTTTCTCCCTATGAGAATAAAGAATTTTATAATATTGATAATATCATTTTCTTAGATGAATTAAAAAAAGATAATTTCTGGGTTGGTGATAATACTAAAGACTATAGAACCTCTACTTCTATACAAGAACAAGATCAGTTATTATTTATTACAAATTTTAGATATGATAAAATTAGTTTTCTTATTGGCATATTCCCAGACGCTACTACTGGTATTATTAGTAAAGTAATGATTTCTAAAACTAAAGAACTTATTTCTCCATTAAGCCGGTATATTAATCTTCTTTGTAATAGCACTATGCTGATGAGAAATACTGATCTATTATATTGTGAGCATGATAGAAGATGCCCTGTTTATTTTGAGTATAAAAATGAATTATTAAACCCGTCAGATTCTAGATTTAAATTCACATTTGATTTATTATCTGATACTGCATATGGTTATGCGAATGAAGTTGCTAATAATGGTGAAGAAATCCCTGAGGAGCAATTATTTGAAGACATCGAAAATAATATACCTATTATTAATTGGAAATTAAAAAGTAGTAATGCACATATTGGGGACTTCTTAATTAAAGCTAGCAGCAATGATGATGAATTAGACACAATTAATAAAATAGGATTTTATCTTTGGGAAGATTAAAATGAAACCTATGTTTTTATGATTATATAATATAATAATGAATCTATATAAAAGATTCATTATTATATTATAGTCTATTTCTAATATTAGACTTATTTCCTAAAGGAGGGAAGTAATCATGATTAAAGATTTGTTTGTGCTATTTAGGGAATTATTATCAAACCCATCATCAAAACTAACGTTTGAGGATTTTTATAATAAGGCATTAGAAAAGGGGTTAAGCAAAGATGAAGCACTAAAAGTAGCTAAACGATTAAACGATTTTTACAGTAGGTTTATTAAAAGCAATATTTAGTTTTAATTATTATATATTCTAAAGGAGAGATTATTATGAAGTTATTTAAAGCAAACGCATCTATTAATAATGAAAATGATTATTTGAATAAAATTAAAAAATTAACAAAAAATGGAAATTTTGATAATTATTTTAGTTCTAAAGACGTTGCCAATTATTTGACTAGAGCATTCGTTTTTGGTAATAACAAAGTATATGATCTTTTATCACTTATTAAAAACAATAGTTTGTTAAGTAACCATATTAAAGATATTTCCGTTAATGATATTATTGAAGATAATGATAGCAATAGCATTTCATTTAAAACCAAAGAGGGAATTATTAAAATCGATTTTAATAAGAAAAGTATTGTGGTAAAGAATGTTAAACAGTATTCTTTCTCTGATAGTTTTGTAGTTAATAATAAAGCGGGTGTAAATAATAATAATAAGAAAAAAGAAGAAAAAGTTGATCCATCCAATGCTGAAGTTGATAATTCATATCTAGACATGAATGATAAACGCACTAAAACCATTATTGATTCATGGTCTAACGAAGATAGAAACACATTTAATAATAAGCTCAAAGAAATTATGTCCAAATTACCTAAAGGATATAATCGTAAAGACTTTACAAATATGGTCTTTTATATTAGTGATAAAGAAAAGACCCCAACTTGCAAAGAATTTACATTGATTAATAAAAAAGGAAATAAACTTCATTGTGCATTAAATGCTAAAACTACCAAATATGATTGTGTTATTGACTAACCAATTAGTTTAACAGAAGTTATCATACGCCATATATATGGCGTATGATAACTTTTATTTTTTACTGAATTTGATCTAAAATATTATAGGATTCTTGTTTAGTTTCTTTTTTCTCATCTTTACCATTAGAGAATTTGAATCCTACAAGAACTTTCTTAACAGCAGAGAATACTTTTCTATAGAATTTAAATACAGCAGAAGCTACAGCCTGAGCAGATTTATAAGCTACTGAATTAAGTCCATTAATAAGGATATTTAATCCTTTATACTTATCTTTATTAGTTTTAAAATCATCGCCAGAAGAACTCTTCATATCAGCAACGACTTTCTTTTCTACATCTCTTAATGCTTTAATTTTTTCACTTGCTGATTTCATTAATACATTATATGTAGTATTAATAGGTTCACTAATTTTTTGTTTGAAGTATGATTCCATAAATTTATCAGCAGTAGCTGGATCAAAAGAGACAGTTGTAGTTTTTAATAATCCATTCTGTGGTTTATCATCTTGGATATTAGTTTTAATTAAACCCTTCATCTCTTCTACAATCTTTTTAGCTTCTTCAACGGTATATGCTTTATTAGTATCAATTTGTTTATCTTCAATAATTTTATGTAAGCCAGTAAGAGTACTATCATTCCATTCATAAACTTTGATGTTTTCTTTACCGCTGAATTTCTGCTTATGGTTATTGATACGATTATTTAAGAAAGAAGCAACACTCTTTACAGCTTTAGCCATAGCAGCGGTAAGCTTTCTTCGTACCATTATAAAGAAGCCTTTAATCTTAGCAATAAATTTTTTGATAAGATTTATTAATAAGGCAAAATAAACAGATACTTTATTCTTTACTTTAGAAAAGAATCCCTGTTTATCTTCTGCTTCTGTATATACTTCATATGTAGATTCTACAATATAATCATTAATAAGAGCCATATTCTCAGCAGATTCTACCATAGCTCTAGTCATACCATCACTAGTACCATAAGACATATCTGGTTCTACATTATTGATAAAATCAATAATCATTTTATCATCCATTATTTATTCCTCCATATACAAGAAATATTTTATAAAGTATATATAAGTATGGGGATGGATTATATATAATATAAAATACTTATACAATTACTATAGAGTTAATTAAAAAATATTTTAATTAAAAAGTCATTACATGCTTAGGATGCTTGATTAAATACCACATTGCACTAATAAATGATTTAGCATGTTTTAAACAAGCAGTTGCTGTTTTCTGAAGGATTGTATATTTAATATAGTTATTAAAATGAATATATTTATTTACAATACTTAATTGTTTGGATAATTCATTATTGGCTATTTTATCATTTTTTTTAATATTATTTTCTAATGATTGAATATTTTTGAGTGTAGAACTATATGATTTCATTACCTCATCATAAGCAATGCTCATATATCCTTTTATATCATCGAACGCATCTTTTACATCTTGCACCATTTTAGCACTAACTACATTAATAACAAAATCAAATTTTTCCATAATTGGAGAACCTGTTTCATCGTTATCTTGTTTGATAAATGAATCAAATGAATTACGTATTAGTGTTAGTGTATTATCACTTGATTTAATCTGGGTTTCATCTAAAAAACTAAGATCCTTAATGTTTTTAAACGCATTTTCACATATGTCTACATAATGAATTAATTTATTTATTTTCTTAGGATCGATTCTGCATGCAACAACCGGAGTTAAATCTAATGCAAAAGCCCCTTTTTCTCCATTAGCTTTAGTTTTAGCGGCTGAAGCTAAATTCGCTGCCTTAGCAAAAGCTGGTATAAGTGTTTTTAATGCTTTAGCTATAGCCATAGTAAGTTTTCTTTTAATAGCCATAAAAAAGCCTTTAACTTTTTCTATAGCCTTTCTTACTAAGTTTACAAATAATACAAAATATGTATGTATTTTATTCTTTATCTTGCTAAAGAAACCTTGCTTATCTTCTTTATTATCTTCTGCTTCTGTATATACTTCATATGTAGATTCTACAATAAATCATTAATAAGAGCCATATTCTCAGCAGATTCTACCATAGCTCTAGTCATACCATCACTAGTACCATAAGACATATCTGGTTCTACATTATTGATAAAATCAATAATCATTTTATCATCCATTATTTATTCCTCCGTAATAGAAAATTACTTATACGATTATTATAATACTATTTAAACCTGCATTATACTAATAAATGTTTTGGTATGATCACTATCTATACTTTCTATTATTTTATTTTATTATAAATTGCATTATTGATTCTATCATTAGATTTATAGATATACTTATCTAATATATTTCTATAATCGCCATCTGGGAGTATAGATAATAATAATTTATTAAATAATGCATATGCTTGCATTCCAGCGGAATCATCAGACTTAACTTCAGAATATTCGTCAATAACTTTATTAATATTCACTAAATCTTTACGAATTTGTTTTTTAAGTTTATCAGAAATAGCCGGATTATTTAAATCCTTCTCAAGCATTGTAGTTAAAGATTTCGCTCTAGCTATATCTTGCGGATGCGGGTCGTTAGGGGATAATAAGAATCTTATACTTAAGAGAGATAATACGTATAAATGACCAGCTATTGGAAGCTTTGTTAGATAATATTTAGTCGAGAGTTTATCACCCATCATTATATTCTGACGGAATTTTAATAAACCACTAGCGAGTTCTTCACCATATCCATGCATAGCAACAAATTTATCAGCGAATGATTCATCATGGTAACCAATAAAAGTACTAGTGACAATGGCGTATGGATTATAGTAAAGTGAAGGGGAGATAAATGGGTCTTTTCCTGTAAAAACACGAGCCATATATTTAATATAATCAATATTTTTTAATGGTTCCTCAATTCTATTAATTATGTCCAACCATAATCTACGTGCTCCAAGAAGTATACTTCCTAAATTTACAAACGCATCCACAATAGGGAATGAACGATATTTTACTATCCAATGCATAAGTTGTATTCCCCATTTAGTTGAACCTAGTGTTATCCCTAAAAGTGCCTTAAGTTTATTTGGATTATATTTTATTATCATTGCCCATCTGTAAACTGTATTTATTATATTTAAAGGAACTAAATGAGTATTAAAACGTAAGTAAAATTATGACCAATTTCATGCAGTAATACTGCAAGGACTTCTCCTGGTGTAAACTTAGAACCAAATAAAAAGTAAGCAGAAACATAGATCATTATAGAATAATTCATTTCTTTTTTATATTTAATACCATATTTATTTACGATTGCATCCTCTACTGGATAAAACGCACCAAAATTGCCATTAATCGGGATTGTAAATGCATTTATTTTTTTTTCATCGCTATAAGTATCTATCATAATACTTACGCTTGTAAACCCGAATTTATGCTCGATTAAACTACAAAATTTTTTAAATGCTGGACTATTACAAACATCTGCTTGTTTAATAAAATAAGGATTTGGTGTATCCTTTTTCATTTGTGCAATGCATTTTTCCATTTCTAACAAATCTTTATCTTTTCCAAAGTATGCTTCATCGTAAGTTTGCATCTCTTTGTCTAAACTAAATACATATTCTTCGTTCATTTTTATTTCCTCATTCTAAATTCTAATAATTACTATAGCCAAATAATTTGGCTATAGTAATTAAACTATGAAACTATTTTATCATATCAGCGATGGAAGGATCTTCAGCCTTACCAAATGGTTTAGTATCTACTTGAGAGAATTTAAGAGAATCCTGAGAAGTAAAAGAACCAGATGGTTCATCGATATTCTTATTCATACCAGTAAGAAAATCTGATTCACCATATTGCTTGGTGTTAATATCAGAGCCTTCAAATGAGTTAAACATATCTACATCTTCTAACCCATCCATTTCTCCAGTAATATCCTCTGCTTTATCGTCAGAAGCATTTTCTAAAGCAAACTGTGTATCATCATCGTCATGATCTTCAGCTTGTTCATCTAAAGAGAAAGTATATTCTTCTTCGTGTTCTTGTTCTTCAGCTGATTCATCAGCGATATCTTCAATTTCTAATAAATCTTCTTCAAAAGATTCATCAAATAATTCTTCATCTTCAAACATATTTAAGTCTCCTTCTTCATTATTATTTTCAAATCTAAATCCATATTGATTTTGTTCTTTGCAATCGGTTAATGGCTGAACTGGGCCTGCCGGTTCATTATCATCTTCTGGATTGTATTTAGGAGTAACTGGAATTGTAGGAATTTCATCGTCATCATCTAAATCCATATCATCATCGTCAGAGAATAATTCATGAGAATCATTACCATGAATTTTATCATCAGATTCAACTCCAGTTAAATCCTGATTAGTATTATCAAATAAATCATCTTCTTCAACTGTATGAGGCTGATTCATAGAAAACGTTGGTTTTTCTCCAGTATGGTCATCATATTCATGATCGTCGCTAAAAATAACTCCATCTGTAGGAACTTTATTAGAAATCAATCTTGGTTGCTGGTTTTCTTCAGATGGATGAGTAATCATATCTACTCGTTCTTTGCAGATACATGGAGTGCAATGACATACACCGCATTCATGCTCAGCAATGTTTTCTTCTCCAGTAGACGGTAACTCAAAATCTTCAGATACAACACTTCCTACAAAGTCTAATAATTCTTGACCTTCTTTAAGTTCTTTTATTTCATTCTTAGTGATAATAGACCCATCTTCAATGTCTTTTTCTAAATCATTGATTTCTTTATCTTTAGCACCTTTAGCAGCATCCACATCTACAGTATCAAAGTCTGGATCTTTACCAGAATCTATTTTTTCAATATCATCATCTGAAATTAAAGCAGAAGAGCCTTTACCATCATCTCCGATAATAGAATCAATTTCTACATCATCTACATCAGTGGATATAGTCTCTTCTATTTCAGTATCTTGTTCTTGAACAGTATCTAAGGTCATATCAATAGCTTCTTCAGCACCTTCTAATACTGAATCAAGGAAAGAATTATCAAAATCCATAATTTCCTCCTTTAGTTAGTTTCATAAATTTTGAGAACTTCAGCACTCATAGTATCATCTGGAAATAGATTATAAATTTCCTCTTCTAAATATGAGCCTGAATAGAAATTATCTGGAATAGATAGATCTTCATCTAAAGAAATTATTTCTTCTAAATTATCTTCACTATCCATAGATTCTTTTATAAGAGAGACAAAATCATCAGTAAGTGTCATTCTTTAATCCCCTTTCTTATAAAAATTTCTTTACATATATGTTTATTTTTATTAGATTTAACGGTTATTCGTACATTCTAAGCATCCTTTAGGACAGTTAGTTCTAGTATTACTAGCATCTTTATAATTAGTATTTTCATCTAAACCATTAGTACCATCATTAGATGCATTACTTAAATCAGATACAGTTTTTTGAATAATATATATAAGCAAAGGTATAGTATAGTATAACTCTTTGCATGGTACAAACTTAATATCATTAATAGTTTCAATTAAATTATATGATATCGGTATACCATTAAAATAATCATAAAGTATTTCATAATACTTTTTATAATTCGGAAGGTCTTTTAATACAGAATTACAGTCACAACCGCATTTACATATTTTATTCTTATCTTTATCTAACCCATATCCTAATAGTTTTACCAAATCAGTATCAAATAATGGTATTCTTTCTAATAATGGGCATCCTACTAGATTAGTACCATCATCATCTCTAACAGTAATCATATAATATGGTTCTAGTCTATGAGTTAATAATGACATTGGGTCTTGCACTAATAATCCATATCCATAGAAATAGCATATAGTAGACTTTAAATCTTCTACATATTTAAATATAGTATGATTGTAATCTATATTAAAATACTTAGGAGGCCATGCAGGTTGAGATAAATAAATATATTTATCATCAGAAGCAGAGTATATTTTATTTCTAATCATAAATTCTACCAAGTATGGATCATAGAAAAAGTAATCATAGAATCCATATTTAAATACAAATGCTTGAGTAGATTCTTGAAAGAATAATTCAAAATATGCTTGTTTAAGATTCTCTATAATACTAGAATAAGAATTCATCATATTATAAGTCTCTGAATCTACTAATACATTTCCTCTACCTACATTAGATGATAAATATTGGTATTCTTTTACAACTTGTGGGGATATATCTTCTCCTATAGATTCCAATTTATAATTCATCTTATAAAAGTTAGAACCATTAGGAAATGTATCTATATTAACACTAGTTACTCTAAATAATACTTCTTTACCTGGTTGATTGATATAATCTATAGAAAAGTATGAATTTACATATGGTACAAATGTATTAGGAGGAAGTACAGCATCCCCTTCTATAGGATCTGCTTCAGTACCCCATTCCCCCATATCTATGTTTAATTCCATACGCTGAATACCGTATAAGATAACTCCATTTATTTTATCAAATCTTAAACCAGATGCTGGCCCTATAAAATTATATGTATTGTCTATAACTTCATCTAAAGTAGTTTCATTCTTATCGATATTATAGAATGTAACTTTGGTCATAGGCATATTAGTAAAGAAATAAAATGGATTGTCTGTGATACGTTTTATCTTAGAATTAGTAATATTTTCAATAATATTAGTTCTACTATTACCATTAGGATCACTAATAGCAGTAGCAGCTATAGTAGATCTATTAGTAATAGAACTGGTAGATAAATCTTGATTAATCATCTTACCATTAGCAAAAGTACCCATTTTAAATATCACCTCTCTTTTATACTAGAGTATTATAACAATGTTTTAGGAAAATAATATGCTCTAGTCCATATGGACTAGAGCTACAGCTTCAATCATCATCTATCATTTCATTTAACTTTTCAAGTAATTCTGTATGATGGTCTTTAAATAATCTTCTTCCCATATTACGTATTTCTTCTAAAGCTATATACATATAGTATTTTTCATATATAGAAGCAAGAGTACGTATATTTTTACTATACTTAGATTCTAAATTACGAATATAATAGAAGTCTATATCAGATACTTTATTTTTCTTTCTTCTTTCTATTAAATCATACGCTTGCTTTACATCTTCTAATTCTTCACTTATAAAGCATAATTGTTTTATAGTAATATTTGTAATGGTTCTTATGACTAATTCATCATACATTGCATCGTTAGGTATGTATATTTCTATCATAATATCAACACCTCTAAAGAGTATATGTATCTATAGACTGATAGCAGTCTATAGATACATAATTAAAAGGAGAAAATAATGAAGTGATTAATTGGTGGCCGATCTGGGACTCGAACCCAGAAGGTGTAACACCGAGGGATTTTAAGTCCCTTACGTTTTCCAATTTCGTCAATCGGCCATAAGATATAAAATACATAAGTCTGTAACTATCTAGTTTTGATTTGCTAGATTCTAAAAAGATAGTCCTTGGACTTATGTATCGAACTTAGCTCCCGTAGAAGACATAAGTTCTTCCCCTTTGGAACAAATCTATGTGTGTTAGTTGTTGCTGTATGAATCTAAAATCATTACCGGTGAGCCTTATCTAGAAAGACTCTATAATGACCAAATCTGTATATATAAACCCTTATAGAAACCAGAAAAACAAGAAAATAAAACTATAAGGGAGTATATAAAATGGCAGGGGAATTGAGAATCGAACTCAAATCTCTTGGGTCAAAGCCAAGCATACTGACCTTTGTACTATTCCCCGATGGCTCCTGAAGTAGGGATCGAACCTACGACATTGTGATTAACAGTCACACGCTCTACCAACTGAGCTATTCAGGAATAAAAATGGCGGATGCATAGGGATTCGGACCCTAGATAGATTTCTCTATGCCAGTTTTCAAGACTGGTGCCTTAAACCACTCGGCCATACATCCGTTGTAAGTATATAATAAAATGGTGGTCCTAGAAGTAGTCGAAACTTCATGACACGCTTATAAGGCATGCGTTCTAACCGTTGAACTATAGGACCAAATCTAGACTGTGTATACGAAAGTTTCCTGTTCATATTTAAAAAGAATTGCTGTTACAGTCTAACATTTTTTACTAGGCTCGTTTAGATAGAATTACCAATTCTTCTTATAGTGGTTACAATAATATTGCTGTATGAGCCTAAACATATATACTTACTAAATAGTACATACTATTTTAAAAAATAATATTTTTATTCATACTATGTAGTTACTTGTGTAATTATTTTTAATTTAATATTTCTTTAAGTTTCTTATTCTCTTCTACAAAATCTTCATATGAATCGTATAGTTTCATTTCTTTTATAGAACTATAGAATCTTTGTAACGGTAAATCATCAATATCATTAGCATATTTACAATATAAATGATAAACTATAGCAAGATAATAATACATATAAACACGAACTGAAAAGCGTGAGTATTTATCTTCTGTAATTCTTTCTTCATAAATTCTACCATTCGGAAGAGTCCCAAAAAAGAGATATGGCATTCTATACTGTTTTTTACCATACAAAATATGATCTCTAAGAAGAGTATAAATGTATTGGATAAAAGCCGGATAATACTGATATGAATCTTTCTCTGATAAATATCTAGCATACTCTGAAGTGATTATATATACAGTTTTATCTTTGACATTACTTTTACCTGTATTTTTATCAATTATTTTTACAGGCCAACGATTACGTATTAAAGTACTAAGTACTATATCTGAATCAGATGTATTATCAAAAATTGTATCAGAGGGTAAATAAGTCTTATCTTTATAATACAAAACATATACAAGCTTTTTTTTAGTAGAGAAAGCTATAGCTGGTACAAAGTCTCCTTTAAACAAGTCATAATGTACTTTTATCATCAGACTTGGTTTATTATAAATAGCCTGCGTAATACTAGTATTAATTCTCTTTACTAAACTATCAGTGCCAATAGATGAAATTAATAAATCCTGTGTTCTTGGAATAGAATCTAATTTATATATTAGATCTCTTACTTCATTAGAGAATGCTGATATCATAATTACTCCTCTTTTATAATAAAATATAATTGGTAATAGGCATATGCCTATTACCAATTTGTATATACTTATATACTAATTAAAATATTGGATCTGTATATATTCCTTCTTTTTCAGAAGTAGGATTCATAGTAAGTGCGTATAATGCAGCTACACCTTCATTAGTAGTTTCCATTATATTATTACCACCTAAAGCTATAAAATGCCTTTTAGAATTTAATTGATTTCTAAGTTCATTATTAGCCTCTATAGAATATACAGATTTAACTGTAACCTGGTCTCCATCATAATCCCCACCTATAGAACCTAAATAAACATTACTGATGTTTAAAGTATCTATGAATTTATTAGTAGTATTCTTACCAATATCTTCAGTTCTAATATATGGATAATGTTTATATAACTTATGGTTAATTACCATAGGTTCGGTCTTAATTGTAGAAGATACATTAATGCCACATGGGAATTGGTTATAGCAGCTATCAATAGGATATCTTGTTATCAATACCATTTTATCAGCTGTTACTTCTATAGCTGCCATGTATAATAGATCACACCATGTCATTACTCTTTCAGTAATAGGTACTCTATTATCATCTTCTTTTTCTAAATCGTTAGTAACTTCTTCTTCTGTAGCGTGTCTACCTTTAAAGTTAATATATACCACAGGATATTTTGGATCTTCTGTAGGTAATTCTATAGGTCTAAATCTATTTGCAATACCATGAATAAATCTATCTATTTCTTCTTTCAATACATCATCAGAGAAACTGATTCTATAATCTTTAAGTTTTACTTTTTTAGATTCTTTAGTATTAGTAGATGAAGGGTATACATTTCTTATAGGGTTATTATTATACTCATTCATAAAGAACTGTCTTACATATGCTAATACAAAAGGATAGAAATTGGTAATAGCAGATGCTAATGGTAAAGCTACATGATCTACATCAGTAAGTAAGTCATCCATACTTTCTACTTTTAAATTAGGAGCAGAGATGACTAATCTAGATGAATAGTCTGTTGTCTTAGATTGCACACCATGCTGTAATATACCAAATTTACCTGCTATACCAGCACCTGTAGTTTTACCTTGTACTTCACCTTTAGTAAAATAACTATATATCTCTAATAATAAATCTTGTATTCTTCCTACCGTAGCATCATAAGTAGTAATACCTAATTGATCCATTTCTTTTAAAGAATTACAAGCCATAAGTAAGTATTGATATAATTTGTTTATATCGCCTACACCTACTTTGCCTCCATCCGTAGATACGTCTCTATAGTAAGCTGGAATAACTATATAGTTCTTTATAAACATAATATTTTTAAATTTCTCTAAGAAAGCTATATTAGCTTTTCTTACAAAAGAATCTGATGGTTTAAAATGGATTTTAGATATATTCTTTCTTAAGAAATCTATACCTGCTTCTCCGTCTTCATTTTCTTCCAAATAGCCTTCATTAGATAATCTAAAATTAGAAACAGAGTGAACGCACTTCACTATATTACGGTCTACTTTCTTCCATATTGCATATATCATAGGGTGTATAAAGTATTTACCCCCTAGATTAATATATGCAAATACATTAGAACGTGAATTCATTGTAATACCAAATATTTCATTAGATAATAACCCATCTGATGTAGGTACATTATTAGCAGAAAAGAATATAGGATTTGTAACTTCTTTGAGCTCATTAACCTTAATAAACTTTTCTATATCTAAAGGATTAATAGATAAGAAGTCTTTTTGTTCAGCCAACTTTAATTACCTCCTTTTCTTATAAATTATAATAATGTCATAGTTATCCCTAAATAACTAAAATAGAGATAGAGCCTATATAGACTCTATCTTTTAGTAATGATGATATTTATAGTATTATTCTTTAATAAGTTTATCTTACATTTAAGATTTCTTTCAAATATAATAAAAGAACTATTATTGAATCTTTCTATTAATTCTTTCAATACTTCTATATTAGCATAAGAAATATTAGCTTTAAGATTAACTGTATTATTGGATAATTGTTTGGTGCTTATAACCACTGAGAGATTATAGATATCTATATAGTATGATAATACTTTGTATAGAACTATAATCTCTTCAAAGTGATTACAAAATATACTCATATTACTCCTAACATTTATTTTCTCAGCAAATTGAATTAAAGTCAATTTCAATTCCTCCAAAAATTTATATTAGGATTATATACCGAAAGCATCTTCTAAGTCTTCAGCGTCGATATTTGCAGAATCACTATAAGAATCATTAGCAGCAGTAGAATTATTAACAGGTCTTCGACCCATTAATTGTTGCCTTCTATTCAATCTGGCATTTACAGCTTGCTGTTGTTTTTCTTTAGCAATTCGCATTTCCTCTTTTTTAGCATCTTCTATGGATTTCTCTACTTGATAATAGTATAAAGTATGAATAAATCCCATTGGTTGGTCTTTAGCGGCGATTAAATCAAACCCTCTTCTAAAGGCATTCTGCAAAGCAATTAATCGACGTATAAGGTGCTCTGCATTACCAACTGATGCCGTGTAAAAAGCATATTATAAGGGCTAATTTCTAATTCTTTGATATGCTCATTGCACAGCATACCTTTATTAGCACCTTCTTTAATCTTTTCATTACAATCTGTAGCTGGGATATGATAATTAATTAATGATAAGCATTTAGCTTCTTCGATATAATAATTATAAATCATACCACTATACAAAGAGTAATTATCTGGTGTAATGGAAGATAATACTTTATAAAGGACAATACATTTATTCTTAATAGTTTTAACAATAGAATCTCTATCTACTTTAAAATCTACTGGTGTAAGCTGATGGTGCAAATAATCTACAAAGAATACTTTATCAATATATCCTATAGCTTGTACAATAGAACTATATTTACGTTTAAAATCATTATCAAGATAATCTAATTCAAGCAAATTATAAATTGATCTTGGTTTAAGCTGAATTATATAATCTTTGGAGAGATTGTATCTTTTGATTTTAGATTTAAAGTTCTCTTCTGATTCACCATGTTCTTTAATAAAATTATATCTTTCTTTCTGTTCTTTTATAGCATCCTTAGCAAAATCCCACATCTTATCGATTGAGTATTTTTTCATAAAGAATGCATTACATTTTGGGCATTGATAACCGATATAGTTAGAATCACCAAATGTAGCATTATATAAACCAAAGAATAACTGATTTAAATCACCAGCATCAATACTTTTAGCCCATGCAATAAAGCTCTTTGGCTTATCTGGAGATACATCATGAGTATACATAGTATAGAATGATTTCTTATACAGTTCTAATTCAGAGCTAAAGTTATCAGAAGAAAGAGCTACAATTTCAGAACCAGTAAGAGGAGTAAATGAAATAGTCTTGCCAGTGTTATATAACACTACCGATTTAGATTCAGTAAACTTAGGATCTACTTCACTAATATGATTAATAGCAGTATTAATATTAATAGTTTTGCTAGATTCTGTAAATCCAGACAAATCTATAGATTCTGGGGTAATAAACTGTTTAACAATTTCACTTTTCTGTCTAAGTTCTTCTTTTTCTTTTTCTCTCTGTTCAACTTCTTTAGCTTCAGTATCTTCTTCATCTTCTAACTTTTCATCATTAGCGTCTTCATCTAATTCTTCATCAGATGTATCTTCTTCATCAGAAATAAGATCATAGTTGAAATCATTTTCATCAAAATCGATTTCACTAATTGGTTTATCTAAGAAATCTGGGGTAGAAGATTTGGGTTCTTCTTTTACTTCGCTAGTAATAGGAAGTGCTTCTTCTTTTGGTGAATTCTCTATCGAAACTTTTTGGTGTTTATTAGCTTCTTTATGCTGAGCTTTATATGCAGCAATATCTGCTAAACTAGCAACATCAATTTCTCCATCGAATTCTTTTTCTTCAGCTATTTGCTTTTGTTCATCAATATACGGTTTAATACGTTCTTCATATATTGACTTCTTTACTCTATCAAACCCATCATCAATCTTTTTGAGATATTCATCTCTAGTTTTCATAGCTGGGTCTTCTACTTGTTTAACCTTAACATCACTTCTAGTTACGTTATCAAGGTTTTGTTCACTAAGAGGTTTTACTACACCCTTAGCTCTAACAATATCTGATAAAGATATTTTTTCTTTTTTAGTAGAAGTATTTGGTGCAATATTTCTATCTTCCATGTTTATCCTCCTTAAATATTATAAATTATATCTCCCATTGTTTAACCAACTTAAAGTTTTCTTACTAGTATCTAATACTAAAGAATACGTCATATAATCCACTGTAATAAAAATAACTAACTGATTAACTTTTTCATTCATATTACTAAACTCTACATTTACTGTTTGAAACTCAGGTAAATATGTTCTTATCTGTTCTTTAACTTCTTCATTCAGCTCATCAATATTATCCATAAATGAGTATCTATATTTTTTTATAAACCCTATTCCCATATAAGGTTTAGTAGGATACGTACCAGGATTCATAAAGATAAGTTGAATGATTTTCTGTATAATGGCTTTAGCACCGGTAGCTATTTCCGGTCGATTAAATTCAGTTATAGATAAAGAATATTCAGCATATTTATCACTAATAGTTTCTTTATTAGCAGCACGTTGTATATCCATACATTCACCACCTTACATGAGTTTACTATAAAGTTAGTCTTTGTAATATTGAAGAATCTTGCTTATATATTATAGAAGTGAATAGTAATATAAGTATTTCATTTCATTCTATAAGGAGGAAGATTATTATGATACTGTATTTATTATTAGCTATTTACGAAGTTATTAGCGATATTGCTATCGCTAAAACTACAAACGATTACCATACAGGTACTCGTTTAAGCAACGATAGAGTTGCTTTAGCGTTTTTCATTGTGGCTGAAATCGTACTAGCATTCTGGTATGCAGCCACTTTCATTTATGGTCCTTATACTATTTTCACAGCTTTATTAGCTACAGAAGTAGTGTATATGATTTATGTATTCAAGCATTAAGGAGGAATTGAATCATGATTTTACTTTCTTTATTTGTAATTGTAGCTTCACTATTCAACAAAGACATGAAGGGTCTTATTAGTTCTTTGGCTGTATTAATAGCTGCAATAGCTATTTATGGTTTCATGTATTATAAAGCTATCACATTCGTTTATGATGGCTCTTATTATTGCGTAAATAGTTGGAAGGATTTTTTATTACTCCTGTCTATGTCAGAGTTATTAGGTATTGGAGCATGGTGTAAAACTTTATACAATACCTTTAAAAAATAACAAGATATTACTCCAGCCTAATATTAGGCTGGAGTAATAATTATTTTCTTTTTCGATTATATATCATATTTATGATAAACAGTATTTAACTCTATCCAATATTGGATAGAGTTAAAATAAATTTTATTTTGCTTATAGTTAATATACTCGGAATATATTAACTATAAGCCGTTGTATAACCTAGGAGGTGATTAGTATGGTTATCAATGAAACGAAAGAAGAGTTTGGTTTAAAACTTCTTAATCATTATACAAAGTTAATGACCGAATATAATGATTCTAAGGATGAAAAAACTAAACACTATGCTTTTAGCATATTACTTAAACAGAGTAAAAGCATACTTGATGATATATGCTGCTCTGCTAAGTAATCCTAGATTTATTTTATAGTTCTTTAGATTATTAATTTCTATACCAGATATCTGGTATAGAAATTAATATAATAGTTTTATGTATGTAGCTAATATGCCTAAAATATTAGCTACATACCCTGTTATAACCTAGGAGGTGATTTCTATGGTTATCAATGAAAGCAAAAAAGAGTTTGGATTTAAACTCTTAGACTACTATGCCAAACTTATGAAAGAATATAGTAAGTCTAATGATGAAGATTCCAAGCTGTACACGTTCAGTCTTCTACTTAAGCAAAGTGGAAAGACATTGAATGGACTTAGGAACGAAATATAAACTCCTAGGTTTATTTAATAGTTATTCTTATAATTATTTTTAATTTACTTTATTGATTTTAACCATACCCAATATTGGGTATGGTTAAAATATATTATGCTTTTGCTTATATATGCTATACCTCAAATATAGCATATATAAGCCGTTATAACCTAGGAGGTGATTAGTATGGTTATCAATGAAACTAAAGAAGAGTTTACCCTTAAACTCGTCGATTACTATAATTCAATATTAATGAGTTATAGAGATTCCTCAGATAAAGAATCTAGAGATTATGTCTTTAGAACTTTATTAAGGAAGAATAAAGAGATCATTAAAGATCTTCTTTCAACAACCTAGGTTTAATTTATAGTTACTAAAGTAATTATATTTAACAAACCTAAAACTGGGTAAGAGTGTGATGCTCTTACCCAAATTCTATCTTTTTTATTTTTTGACATACAAGTAATTTATTTCATATATAAAAGGAGGAAACCAAAATGCCTTCTAATGCTAGAAAGGTTAAATGCCCATATTGTAATTTTAAAAATACAAAAGAAAAAGTAATAGCCCATATAGATAAAAAACATGAAGATTTAATCCCTGAAGGATATACTGCTGCTAGAGTATTATTCAATTCTATCCATCATATAGACCATGGTACATGTGTAGTATGCAAGCAACCTACTGAATGGAATGAAAATACTAATAAATATAAAAGATTATGCAATAACCCTAAGTGTAGAGAAAAGCTTAGAGAAATGTATAAGAAAAATATGATGAAAGTATATGGTAAAACTACACTTCTTAATGACGCTAATCAGCAAAAGAAGATGTTAGCTAATAGAGGAATTTCTGGTGTTTATACTTTCCAGAATGGTAAACTAAAAGAATATACTGGTTCATATGAAAAGAAAATGCTAGAATTCTTAGATAAGATTATGGGGTTTGACCCAGATGATATCATAATGCCTGGTCCTACTATAGATTACGTATATAAAGGGGAGCATCACAAATGGATTACTGATGCTTTAATAGTACCATATAATCTGGTAATAGAAGTAAAAGATGGTGGAGATAATCCTAATAAGAGAGTTATGACTACCTATAGAGAAAAGCAAATAGCTAAAGAAGAAATGATTACTAATATGGGTACTTATAACTATATCCGATTAACTAATAATCAGTTTGAACAGCTAATAGAAATTCTATATGAACTTAAAATGCAAATGCTAAACGATAATGAAGAAACTAGAAAAGCTATAATTAGAGTTAATGAAGATACTAATCTAGTGCATGAAGCTGTATTAGATGGTATTCATTTATCTCCATTAAATAGCTATGAAGACCCATTTGAAAAGGAGTTAAAAGAAAGTATGAAACCTTCTAATAATTCATCATCAATAAAAAGTTTTTTAGAATTTAATCTTTTTTCATTATATAAAAAAAAAGAAAAAACTGAATTTGATAAGATGTGTGAGTATACTGATGATACATTAAGAATGTTTAATTTTTTCAAATCATGCAAAGTATATTACCCAGATGAAATTTCTAATAAATGGAATGGCCATTATGATAAATGGGGGATTATTTGGCCAGATAAACTTATCGATGAACATATTGGGGATAGTTGGGATTTGTCTTTAATGTATAAATATTTTTCAGAAAGTCATAATAATGATTGTGGTATTGGATTTATTATGTATTTATTTAAAAAAAATGGAATGCTGGGTTTTGGTGGTCATGCATTTGCTTGTTTTAACTATAATGGAAAATGGTATATTCCAGATAGCTATAAAATTTATAAATTTAATTCAGAAATTCAAGCAGCAAAATGGTATCATAATAAGTTTAAAGAAGCAATAAAAAAGAATACCGATAATCGTTGTGAAGTAATATGTGATTATTATCCGTCGGATAGTAACATATGGACGTATTATGGTAAATGGAAATATTGGAATGAGTATTATGGTAAGAATATTAGCCAATACGACTTTTTCAATAGATATCATAAAGATGCTATAGGAAAGCAGTTATCTATTGATACTTCATTATATGAAAGACTTTTAGAAGAACGCATAAAACGTTCTACGTTATTTTTACAAATTGATACTGATTTAGATTGTTTTATGAACTGCTCTTCTACTGAAATAAATAATATTCTAAAATCATTGTGTTTATTTAAATTAAAATAGATAGAAAAGAGATGATACAATAATGATAGGTCAAGATAAGAGAATAACTGATCCTACTAAAGTAAAGAATAAACCTATTAGAAGATCATTACCTAGATTAAAGAAACTTTCTTCTAAACCTAAAATATTTAGAAAGAATTCTCAGAATAATAAATTTTTAAGATTTAGTAAATCTTCTTTAACCACAGATAAATCTGCATTCTCCTCTAAAATGGAAATGATGGGATTAGCTGGTATAAATCCTCCTGTAGGAATTAATGGCAATGTATTTGTATCTAAAGTACAAGACCCTACTTTTATTAAACCTAGATATGGAGTGCAGAATGATATTATAACTGATAATATAGTTATGCCTAATCCACATAAGGTATTAAAGAAATATCCATCTTCTTATTTAAAGAATAAGAAGATTAAATTATACAAATATGTAGGTGAAGACCCCAATAAGAAACTTATGACTATTCTTAACTCTGTAGATAAAAAAGTTGACAGTTTAGAATACATATATGAAGCATTAACTGGTAGAGAGTTATTAGATGAAGACCAGATAGATTATGATGAAGATTTTAAACTTATAGATTTTGATGAAATCAAAAGAACTATAGAGAATGATGCTTATAGTATTTTAAATGAAGCTGTCTTTATGTCTATACCAAATATAGCCAATAAATATAAAGTAGTTTCTAATGATGAATCTTATAAAGCATTATTAAATCAATCTAAAGATATTGTCATTTTGGAAGATAGTAAATTAGGATATTTTGCTACTAATAGAAAGACTTTAAGAAGAACCAAGTACTATAATGAAATTTCTGATATAGTGATTGGAGATGATTTAAAATATGAATATTGATATATTAGCTAAGCAAGTAAAAGACTGGAGATTAGATAGTAATATAGTTTTGCTGTATCCAAAGTATGAAAATATTTCAGATCTAGAAATGGATTGGGATAATTTCATAGCAATGAATAAAGATTTGCAAAATGATTCTGATGAAAAGAGTATAGAATTATTTGGTAATACTAACCAAGATAGATATGAAATAATGCTTCATAAATTTTATGATGAAGATAGTATAGACAAGAATGAATTTCAGTTTAACAAAGATAAGCATGATGTCGATCAAGAAGTTGATGATTTGTATTTTACTATAAACTTTGATAAAGATAGATACTTCTATAGAAAGTATATGTCTGCTTCTATTCAAGAATCTATGAATGAATTTATTCCATCTGAAGAATATATCTCAAATATAGAAAGTAGAATATTAGATGATAATCCAGATATCATAGATGAATCAATTATTTACCCATACTATACTCCTAAAGAAATAGAGTATTATGATAAAAAATATTTTAAAGATGTAAAACTTCCTTTAAAAGAATCACTATTTGTATCTAAATGGAAAAAGGCTTATAATGAAGGATTTGAAACTGGTGATTTTAATAAATTTAAAGTATTGAATACTGAGTGGAAAGATAAAGTAGAAAAAATTAATGATTCTGATTTAAATGAAGATATTAAAAATAAAGCTTTATTAAATTTAGGCTGTAATTATTCTCTACCTATATCTAATGATAGTTTAGCCAAACAAAGTGAAAGAGTTAAGAATGCTATATCTAGCATGTATACTAATATAAGAATATATACAGTAAATGATACAGAAGAATCGATAGAAGATAACCGCCGCTATGAAGATGAGTGTTTCAATAATTTTGTAACAAGCATGGGGTTATGGATAGTCGATAATAGATCTTTTAGTACAATAACTGTATCTTTCTCTCGCATTATACCATATAATGATATTATATCATATAATGGTGCAATTAGTAGAGATGATACCGTAGATATATATTGTGCAAGATTACCAGAATGGCATGAATTAGTTAAAAATCATGATGGAAATAGATATCCATCTACAGTAACACTCAAATATCTATTAGCATCATTAGTAAATAATTTCAATGAATCAATTTCCATATTCAAAGTTTTTTCTGGGGAATATAGAAAATTTAATAAGGATTGTCTTGGGCTGCATATTCTTTATCATCTTTATAAGGATAGAAATAATATTATGCCATCAGTAGAATCTACTGATATATTTTCAGAAGCTAATACTACCAATGAATTTCCTGTAGAATTCAATAAAGATGGAGATCTATTAATTAGTAAAGGAAGAAAAATAGATTTTGAAGGTGAATACTCTAGAACTCATTTAGCTTTAAAGATATATGAAAAGAATAATAACATAGTAGGGATGAAGTATTGTATTTGTAAGCTATGGTATTTAAATACTAAACTGGAAGAAAAGATACATGATAAAAAAACTACTATAGAAGAAAAAAGAAAAGCTGAAAAAGCTAGGTCTAAAATAGTTAATGACATAACTAAATATAGTCAAATTGTATTAAAAAAAGACTCTAACTTTGATATTATTAAATCATATCAAAATTCTCCATTTAATGATGACAAAATTAGAATACCAACTTCTACATTAGACCATACATTAGAATGGATTAAAAGAATACTTAATTTCAAAAAAGGTTTTTAACTATATATTATATTTATGGCAGTATCATTGTACCAAGGTTTTATAACCTTGGTACAAATTAAATATAGTATAGGAGATTAAAAATGATTTTAGGAGAAAAATGGTTTAATAATGAAGAAGTCATTAGAATAATGACTGATGTAAAAAATAGTATATATAAAAAGAAAGTTAAAGTGTATTCTGAGACTTTTAATAAATATAAATGGATGGAAGTAAACGATATTGAATATTGTTATAGAAAGCTTATTCCAGCAGCTTTTATGTATCTTACTGTAGTTAAAGCTAATAGTGCTTCTAGAAATATGGATGATTTGATTATAGAGCTTTATCTAAATAAGAATTCTATGTTTACTGATGAAGCTCAAATAGCAGAAGAGTATGAATATGGTTATAGTATGTATAGTGCTATATTCACTAGATTGAATTTATTAATAGATTCTACAGAATCATTATTAAAAGAAAACTATCATATATTAGATGATCCTAACAAACCAATCCAAAATAAACTCAATGAAATAATGGATAGATTTGTAGATGAAGATGAAAACTATGATGCATATGAAAGTAAATTATGGGAAGAAGATGAAAAAATAGGGATTAAGGATAGTATTAAACTGGCAATCTATATAGACGATTATTATGATAGTATAATAAACTTACTAAAGCCTAAACTACAAATGTACAATAATTTAATTATTTCTGCTTTTAAAGAAATTTATAAAATATCAAAGATAGATTTTAAGCTCACTAATCTTAAACAGCTTTTAGAGCTTTATTGCTTTATTCCAAGTATGGATGTACGATTAAATATAGACGAGTATCCAATCAAAGAAGCTAAACCTGTTATTAAAGAGAATGATCTTAACACATTATATACATTCGATCATGAAACTATGATGAGTATTGTTAGATATACTTTTGTTAGAACTATTCATGATTACATGATAATTAAGTATTGGTATGATATAGATATTACAGCATTTACATATAAATACCATTTAATACGTAATAGTAATAATGGGGATTTATTCATCATACTTTGTAAGACTGGTAGAGTAGTATACAGAACGTGATGTGTAAATAATAAAATAAATACATACTATATTTATGACATTATAAAATGTCATATTTAATTTCAGATTAAACAATATTGTAAATTAAACGATTGTTTAATCACACCATGTAATTATTTTAAAGGAGGAAATAACATGGCTACTATTAATGAAACAAAAAACACCGAAGCTCTCAATGTGACTTTTGAAAAGAGCGAATTTAATGGAGAACTTGAATACAAGCTCATCAGCACCAATAAGCTTGTAAAACAGATTTGCAAAACATTCGCAGCAATGACTGATGATTTTGTTGGTGCAAGATTCGTTCGAGTTGATAGAGTTCCACAGATTGCATCTGAGTTCCTCAATGCAAGACTGAATGATATTGACCATTTCATTGATGCTAAAGCTTCTAATGAAGAAAAAGCATCTCTGTTCCAGGTTTCTAATATCATTAGAAATTATATCAATGCAGAAGAGAATAATAAACTTAAACCGAATGGTGCTCTGTCCTATGTATGCCTTTATTTTGAAGACAGAAGAGAAGGAGAAGGCAAAGTTAAGTTTATTAAACCAAAAGATAAGATCATGAAAGAATCCAGCACTGATAAGATGAGTGGATGGATTAATGCATGGAATTCTAGAAACGATTATAAGTATCTCGCTATTACAGCAGATGCTAAGAAATGCCTTGAAGGATTCGTTCCTAGAAGAAATCCAATGAATAACAAAGAAGCATATAATAGCAAACAGGGTATTCTCTGGGATAACCTTTATGATGTAAGGACTATCAACGACCTTTACAATATGGGTTATTATCAGAAGCAGTATAACGTAGTAATGATTCCGATTGATATCAACAGATTCTTCTCCATGATTCATGGTAAGAATGTAGAAGGTAGCAATCAGAAGTATGAATACGAATTCAACTTTGTTGTTCCGAAAGCACCGTCTGTATTCGCTGAACAGGTTAGAACCAATAACTACATGCTCAACGTAGTTCAGATCAATGGTGAACGTGTACAGAAAGTCGCCAACGAAAATGGTGTAACCACTAATACTAATAAACTTGGTTTCTTGGTTAATGCCTAATCGTATTTTAGTACAATGAAATATAAAGAGACACATATGTGTCTCTTTATATTTTTTATGATTTTTAGTATTGGAGGCTTCTATGACAAAACGCATCAAGAATGAGATATCTATAGGTGGTAAATTACAGCCTGTAGTAGAAGATGTAAACACAGACTATGCTGGTAGAAGTGCTACTATGGAGGAATTACTTAACTATTTCACAGAAATTAGTTATCATCTTCCAGCAATCTATAATGTAGTAATGAATGACTCTGGTTATAATTCCGACATTATTTTTCAGAGTCATAGAACAAAAAAATTCTATTTTAGAATTCTTAATGCTGATTATGCGGGCTTATCTGGTATTTCGCTTATCATAAATCGTCTTGATACATATCATTACGATGATGCATATATTTATGTCTCTGGCATTAATAAAGATCCGCGTTCTCTTAAAATGGCTATTAAATATTTAAAAGCCATTATGAAAAATCCTACTGTAGCTATGTATTTGAGCGATAAATACCCATTTAAAAAGGATTTATTACTTGACGTTAAATACTTTACTGAAGAAGGTATTAAAACCGCCACTGAATTCTGTAATAGGTATTACCATTTTAGGAGAATTAGACAGCAATTCTATAATCGCATTAATAATAATATTATTGATAACTTTTATAAAATTGCTAAACAATATAATGATAGTATATACGAAATGGCTTATACATTCAAGCACATTAGCAACTGTATGATTGTTATTAAAACTAGGGCTAGATTATTTTATGGTGATTATAATAAATATGAACAGTTTAAAAAAGAAATTTACTCTATTATCTATAATGACTATAACAAAATAATCGAAGATATTAACACATGTAAAAAAGAAAATCCAAATGATTTTCAAGATACATGGCAATTCTATAACGAACCAGATATTATTATAGATGGAGTTGATGTTGATGGTGGACGGTTTTATTCATGTTTCTGCTTGTCCTCTAATTACAAGTATATTAAACACCCAGGAGTAAAACTCTATTATAACGATATTGTTTTCCCAAAAAGAAGTGATAAAAAATGAAAAGAGATAGACATCTTAGAAAAAATATAATTTCTACTGATGATAAATTGCAACCAGAAGTAGAAAAAGTATATAATGAGTATAAAGGTAAATATTTAGGTTTAGATGAAGTATTGAAATACTTTATTAAACTTAGTTATTACCTACCAGATATTTATAATATTGAAGTAAGATATAAATACTATATCCCTGATATCACTTTCCAAAGTTATAGAACTGAAGGATTTGTATACAGATTCTCCGGATATATCTATGATGAATCTTATGGTGAATCTAAAGATAAAGAATTAGAAGATTTAGATTTTTTAGTAGAAAATTATGAAACTTTTGATGCTTTTAGCTATAGTAGATCATACATTGGGATTAGTGAAGTGAATAAATTGGAGTCTTCATTTGACTTATGTGTTCAATATGTTAAAGCTATTATGAGAAATCCAAAAGTAGCTTTATATTTGAATATAGAAAAACCAAATTCTCCTGGTTTATTATTTACTGAAGAAGTCTTTCATGAGTCTAATGTAAAGACTGCTATTGAATACTGTAATAAGTATTTTCATTATAAAAGAAAAGCTCAACAGTATTTGAATAAAGCTAACAATGATTTCATTAAAAAAGTTCATTATATTGCTGAGAAGTATAATAATCAAATCTATAAGATTGGTTATAAAATTAGTAATATAAATGATAGAAACTTTATTACTATTAGAACTAGAGCTAAACTGTATTATGGTAATGATGAAAACTATAATCAGTTTATAAAAGAAATTAATCATTTATTTATGGATTCCAACACTAAAATTTATGAAGAGTTTAAACAGTACAAAAATTCTCATGAAGATTTTTATAGTTGGTGGAGATATAATATAAATCAACCTATAGTTATTATTGATGAAATCGATAATTGTAATTGCTATTGTCCATATTGGAGTTTATCTTTAAGAAAGTATATATTCCATCCAGAGATTAAACACTATTATGATGAAATTATTTATCCAAAAAGGAGCTAATAAAATGAAAAGAGATAATAACAAATCATTCACTTATCATGTAGGAGACGTAGATGAAGTTATTGATACTAAAGGTAATTCAGTAGTACTTCTTCGTAAACTTGCTTGGGGTGATGGAGAAGAAAAACTTGAATTAAGAAGATGGGTAATGGATATCAATAAAGAAACCCCATTGAAAGGATGTACTTTCTTAACTGATGAAGGTCCTCATGTATTAGCTAATAAATTAGTAGAACTTGGCTATGGTCATACTAATGAATTATTAGAAATTCTATCTCAAAGAGAAGACTTTAAAGAATCGCTTGATTCTCTAGGACATAAGAAAACGGGTAAAAAGAACTCGATTTATTATGATCCTAAAGAAATTATTGCTTAATATTTATTACCACTGTTTAATAAGGAGGTGTAACAGATATGAGTTTAGAAGATTCTATTAAAGGGCTTAATAATGATAAGAAAAGTAATGATGGAAGTAAATTAGAAGGTTCTACAGGAGAGCCTCCTTATGAACAGTTTGAAAAGTGTAGGCATGGTGAAGATTATCAATGTAAATGGAAAGATGTAAATGGCTGTTGTATATATGAAACTTGTGTTATGGATACAATAGATCCAATGAGACAAGATTTATGGTATACTAAATGCTTAATCTGTAAAAGAGATTTTGCACGTAAGCCAGAAGAAATGATTGTTCCATTTTGTGATTCATGCATACAACGAATGAACAAAGCTGAAGAGCTTCCTCATAAATGTATCTTCTGTGGTAGACAAATTAATTCTCCAGCTAAACTTATGTTTAGTGGTATCTGTGATGATTGTGCAGATGCAATGAGAGGACTTATTATGTTCTACAAGAGTAGAGGTAGAAGAGGATGGCGTCATACTATTTGAGGTGATATAAGTGCTATATGATACTAAAACCCCATTAGATATGGTTTTATATAATGAATTCATTACTTATAAAGAATTACAAAAGATTATACCACGAGAATTTAATGGAGATAATAATACTAAAACTATTAATGTATATATAGACTTATATCAATTTCTTGTTACAGCATTTAGGTATACTAGAATAGGTAATTTCTTTAATATATGCTCTTGCATAGTAAATTACTGTGCTCATATAAGAAACTACTTTAATACTAGGCATAAAGTTTATACTAATATATGTCTAGTATATTCTAGTAATGATTCTACTAATAATACGCAGTTTGTACCTACTTATAATTATGAGTATAATACTAGAATAAAGTTTAACGTTAAGATCAAAGATAATGTAGAGGAGAATATGAAACTAGTTAGATTACTAGTTCCATATCTCCCTAATGTTTTTCTTAAAGAAGGTACAGTAGAATCTTCAGTTATAATTCATAATATCATACAAAAAAAGTTATTAGGAGATAATCCTTCTTTAGTCCTTTCTAACTCTCAGCTAATGTATCAATTACCTATTAATAATAAAGATACAGTAGTTATTAGAAAAGACCTTAGATTACGTATTCCTGATGGTAGAGATAGAACTTATTCTTATAATCATACTAACTCTTTACATGCATATATTTATGAATTAAAAAAGAAAAATATTAGAGAGTATCTAAATCAAAAAACGATTTCTTTTATGATGACCTTAATAGGTATACCTAAGCGTAACATAAAAAGCCTTTGTGCATATCCGACTGCTCTATCTATATCTAAACTAGTCCCTTTAGGATGTGAATATGATTCTGAAGTACTATATGATGTTTGTACTGATTATTATAAATCCAAAAATAGAAAGTCTGTTCCTATAATAAAAGAACAATTTATTAGAACTTTCAAATGTGTAGATTTAAATTATCAATATAAACTTTACAAGTTACTACCAGAATATAAAGAGGAAAGTTTTATTAAGCAAGATCTAGATGATGTAGAAGGAGTTCAATATATTAACAATACATATTTCAAAGATTCTCCATTAAATCTAGAGTTCTTCTAAAGAGTATACCATATGGTATACTCTTTATTTTTTATTAGGTGGTGTAAAAATGAAATATGAATACCTTATAGAACTTAAATGGTCTAGTATCAAAGATGATGGTACTGAAGACACTATAAATTTTAATAATGAGAATATATCTAGTTTAATGCTAACTAATGATTATGAGCAATCAAATATGCCGATGTTAGCAGTTACATTAACTGCCGATAAGAATGATATGGATAAGATAATTACTAATGTTAAAACTGCTTGTTTTTATGTAAGTATCTATAAGCTGTTTATAAATGAAGTAACTAATCTTGAATTAAAACAACTTACTCCATATTATGGTAAAGCTACATATTTTGTAGATCAAGATATAAATTATAATAAAGAAATAGATTACTCCGATAATAAAGAAAAGAAAGATAACTTTATAGATTTTACTATAGGTATGATGTTTAGTGAATGCATAGATGCAAATAAACAGACTATCAATACTACTCTAGTAAACTCTACTAGATTCAATTCTGTTTGTTATTTTTTGTCTAGATATCCGTATTGTGTATCTCCATTTACTTATAATGATACTATTAGTCAACTTATAGTACCACCTATGGATTCATTATCTAAAACTATAAAATTCTTTAATGATATTAAAGTATTTTATGATACTCCGTACAGATTCTATATAGAACCTGGATGTATGTATCTATTAGATAGTTCTGGTAATGGAGTACAAAAACAAGGTGAAGATTATGATACATGTATGTTTAATATAAGGTCTTTAGATAGTACAGCAGCATTAGCAGAAGGTATGGAATCTAATGATGATATAGGATGCTACTATGCTGATGTAAATGTAAAAGATAGCTATTATACTATAGATTCAGATACTGAAAAGCTATATACAGAAATACAAGCAATAATAGACCCATCTATAGAACAGTCTGTAACTTTATTAAGCTCTGTAAATGAAGCTATTAATACTGTAAATAAAATGAAAGATAGTATTAATAATACTTTAAAGAAAGCTAATAATACTATAAAAAGTATACCTAGTGCTTTAACTGATTATAAATGTGCTATAAACAGTGGTACTGATATAATCAATAGTATATTAACTTTACCAGATGATGTAAAAAATAATAAGTATGATATTATAAATAGTTTAGGTAAAATATATGATGGTAAAACAGAGTATGATTCTAATGATAGCTTTAATAAATATGGAGCTATAGATTTAATAAAAAGGTCTATTAATTATATTAAAGAACTGGAAGAATTAGAAGTTACTATTACTAGTAGCAGTGAGTCTGGTGGAACTACTACTAGAACTGAAAGATATCTTACGGATAGTCAAATTGAACGTTGTGAAGAATGGATTAAAACATTAAATACATATATAGCTAATATTAATACTGATAATAGTATAGTAAATTCATTACCTGAAAAGTATCAGAATATAGCTAATAACTTAATAGGTACAGCTAGTAATGTAAGCAGAATATCATCTTTTATTAACTCTGTATCCCCTATTAATATATCTGATAATGTATCTAGTATGCTAAATAAAGTAAATAGCTTAAAAACTCAATCTGCTTCTCATACTACTTCTATAAATACAGAATTAATAGAAAGAGTAAATTCATGCTTTAAAATAGAGAATTATATTAATGCTAGTAAATCTATAATTAAAGATGCTAGTGATTTATGGGATGGTTATATAGCTTTACAAAATAGTGATACTGATGGTAGTAAAGCTAAACCTAATCCTTTTAAATCTGATAGATCTATTAGTAATCTAAGTGCAGCTACAACTATGATAGATGATTCTGCCACTAGAATACTAGATGCTGTAAATAGATTTAAATCTGCTAATCTTAGTATTAATAATGCTATAGAACAAGTATCTCCACAAATTAAAGATTTAAAAGAATTTAAAAATGATATTAAAACTACTATAACTGGTACTTGGGATAAACTTAGAGATATTAGTAAAACAGCTAAAGAATCTTTACAAAATATTGTAAAGTCTGCTAATCAATTAGCAGATAGAGTAAAATCGTTAAGTTTCTCTATAAATGATTTACAAGATTTACAAAAGAATATTAATATGGTTAAAGATATATCTAATATAGGTATGCTTGGTATATCTAACTTTGCAGTAAATTTAAATTTAAAAGATTCTGATAAAAAAGATAATACAACTAGCGATTCTGCAAATATTGGCACTAAACTAATAAGGCTTAGTAATGATAATGCTAATATGATTAAAAATATTAAAGCAGATTTAGAGAATCATGTAAATCAGTTGTCTATCAGTAAAACAAGTTTAGATACTACTATAATAACCCCTAATAAAAGATATATAGTTAAAAACTATGATGCTCATAGTAATAATGATGGAGTATTCTTATTAACTAGAAAGATAGATTACTTCATTAAGGCTGGTGATAGATTTACATTATCTACTAAACTAGACTTAATCAAAGTAGGAGAAAGTGGTAGTGTTACAGAAAAGGAAAAGCAATTAAAAGATATATTAAATAATTCTCAGAATATATTAAACACAGTTAAATCTGGCAATCTATCTATAGGAAGTATTGGTACTATAATGGGTAATGCTAAAAGTATAGAGAAATCATATAATAAATTAAGTAAATAATATCTTCCTATAGAATTTAGTTTAGATGAATCTTATGATGAAGACTATAGTGCTGTAGAAGATGCTATTATGAATGAAACTAAGAGCTATAAGAAAACACAGAGAGATAATGCAATTTTGAATAAAGGTGGGCAATACGCTTTAGATTCTTTTAATAGAGCTGTTGAGAGAGACCAGCGGAGAGAAAAAACATCTTGGCCTCATAATCATCTTAGATATGGTACAAAAGCACATCCATCACTTAAAGAAAGATTAGATAATTATAAAAAAGCAAAAAATGGTAATAATATATGGGATAAAGCCAACTTTATAGCAGATAGAATGGACAACGCTGAAAATAAATTAGAGAAAATTAAATAATAATTATCCCTTCATACCTAATATTAGGTATGAAGGGATAATATTTCAAACTAAGCTTTTACATGTGCATGAGGAATACTTTTACCGCCATTCCACCTTTTATCAATAGCATCTTTTAAAGCCTTATGGCGTAAAAGTGTTTGTTTTACTCCATATTTTTTAACTTCTTCGTTTGGATCAAAATTTGGATTATGGTGTTTATCATTATAATAATCAGTTACAATTTTATCATGTTTTTCTTTATTAACACTCTTAGTTTCATTCATAATAGCATCTTCTACAGCACTATAGTCTTCATCATAAGATTCATCTAAACTAAATTCTGTAGAGTCTTGTTCAATATATGCATTCACATCATCTACTGCTTCGTTATAACCCATATCATATGCTTGTTTTAAATCTTCTTCTGTATAAATCATACTATTAGCCTCCATTATAAAATATATTATGTTTATGATTTATATATACTAAATATAGTATTACATAAATGTATCAAAAAAAAAGAAAACTTATACTAACTAACTATAGTGTATTGAGAGGAGGATAATCCAGCACCATCAAAACCAGATGGTGGATTTTTAATCTTAACATCTCTAAGTTTAGGGCAGTCATAGAACATATCCACATAACTCTCACAATGCTTCATATCGATCATGCCTTTAATAGAAGTAAGGCTAGAACAATATCTAAACATATAACCCATATCAGTTACATTAGAAGTATCAAAATTAGATAAATCTAATGAAGTAAGATTAGAACAATACTCAAACATAGCATACATATTAGTTACATTGGAAGTATTAAAACTAGATACATCTATTGAGGCAAGAGATCTACAGTAATTAAACATATATGCCATATCAGTTACTTTAGAAGTATTAAAATTAGATATGTCTAATAAAGTAAGATTACGACAGCTATAGAACATTCCATTCATTTTAATTACATTGGAAGTATTAAGGTTAGATAAGTCTGCTGAAACAAGGCTAATACAGTCATAAAACAACCAATTCATATTTTTTACTTTAGAAGTATCAAAGTTTGATAAGTCTATAGAAGTAAGTTCAGAACAACCATTAAACATATCACCCATATTGGTTACATTTTTACATGTAACTGTAGCTTGACCAGGTATAGATTCATCCACATTAGTAACTCTATCGACATCAAACCATGTTTCTTCAGTATTATACCACGGAGCACTGCCTTTAGCTACAAAGATTTGTCCTTTCTTCTTAGCGGGACTAACACTAAAGGTTACCCCCCCCCCCATATAGTTCCTTTTAAAGTTGTTGGCATATTGAATCCTTTCTTATTTAAAAATAGAATAAAAGTATACCTTTGTGGTATACTTTTATTGTTGTTATATAGCCATAATCATAGGTTGAGATTTATTAGCAAATGTTACATAGCTATCCTGCATACGTTGTACTATATCATCTCGCCTATTAGAATAATCTTGTAGTATATCTATATTTAATTCTGCACTAGCATATGGTGTTTCAATATTCTGATAATATTTTAAATTATTATACAAATATATTGCTACATCACAAATAGCTAGTGATTCAAACAGCTCCATCTTAGTAGGCTCTATAGTCATTAAATTAGGGGAGTGCTTTACAAATAAAGATATAGGAATAGATTTTAGCATTTCCAGCATATTATTACTAAGATTAGATTCTAGTCTCACCATATTTGGTGGTTCAAATTCTACATATACACCGCACTTATATAGACTAGCATGGTCAGTAAGCATTTGTTGCTCAGCTATACCTTCTACATCCATACCATTTAAGAAGAAATCATATGTAGAATAGAATCCATAACCGAATCCAAATGCTGGAGCATTTTTAGATAATAGATGCCAATCTATATCCCCTACACCTATAATATCTACAGATGCAGCAGTCTTTTCATCTATTAAATAATAAGGGCCTTTTCTTCTATCATTAGTAAGATAGTATGGCATCTTAACTGGAAAATATCTAGAAAATGTATTTAAAGTAGATATATCTATAACATGCATCCATGTATCTTTATCTAAAGATTCTGGTAGATTAAGCTGTTTAGTTCCTAAACGCATTTCTATTAAATCTAATAAACGAGAAACCCTATTAGACATCGGCATTATAATCACCTCACTTATATTATTGTTTTAAACTAAAATTCGCATATTTTAATAAACTTTAAAATTATATATTATTATTATGACTTAGATATTTAGTCTAAGCTAATTTTATTATATTTCTTTTATAAGGAGGAAATTAAAATGAATTATCAGATTATTACAAAAAATGGTAAAAGATACTTGGCAGATAGAGATAATAGATATAAAATTTATATTGATGAAACTACTGAAGATAAAACACATAAATATAGATATATTCCCATTGAAATTAATAAAAATAAACTTTATATACGATTTACAGCAGACCCAGTATATTATATATATTCAACTATTGCAGCAGAATATATGATTAGTTATGCAATATATGATAATGAAAAAGCAATTTATGGATATAGTTTCTCTGTAATGGCTAATGAAAGCCCAATCGGTACTAAAGATTTTTATAAAAAAATAACGTATGTTATGAATGAATTCCTTAAAGAAAAAGGTAAATCATATGTTAATACAGAATGTAATACCGCATGCGATAGATAGTTTTTCTAAACTTATTAATCTGGACATTGATTCTATTGATATCCATTTTGATAATAATGAATACTTAGACTATATTGCTAAACAGACTGATAATTCTATTAGATTTAATCTTTGTAAAATTGTAGAATATCTCTATGAAACTAAAAGATTAGAATCTGAAGAAGAAATCAGAGCTTTCATATTACGTATAGTAGGTCATGAGTTATGCCATATCAACCAACTTATGGTTGGTAATATTGAAGCAGATTGTGATATTCATACTATTAAAATTATAGAATCTAATAAACAATATTTTATAAATAATTATGGGTATATTGATACTCATAAATTTAGTGGTATGCAGTATGTAGTAGATAATTATAAGGAGAAATGAAAATGAAAACCGTTAACAACCAGATTAGCTTTAACAAATTTATGAAAAAAATTAAAAAAGATAAAGTTATTAAATTTGATGGAATTACAGTAGTAGCTTTACCAACTTCATCTGAAAACGATGAACTTCCAAATGGAGTAATGATTAATATTATGCCTAAAGATAAGGGAAGCAATATTGATCAGTATTCAATTATAATTGAAAGAGACGATTTTGATGCTCCATTTGTTATTACAAGAATAATGGTTGCTGGTGGAAAAGAATTTCCAGAATTAAGCACAACAGCTAATAAATTTAAACTTCCTGTATTAATTTCATTTATTTCTTTAGCAATCGCTGACCCAGGTAATGATATCTCTGATGCTATTTATGAATTCTTTAGTTTAGATCATAAAACTTTTAATAAAATTAAATTATTAGATGTATCCTCATCCTTATTATTCGAGCTTTATATTCAAGAATTAGAAGGAATGCTTGATGAAGTACAGCACTCATATGAAGATAAATTAGATATTGTGAATACAACTTGTAGAGATAATGATTCTGATGTTTTTATGAGTACTATTTCTCCAAAAAATAGCAATGATATTTATATTGCTTTTGTAATTACCAAAATGTATCGTTCTGATACTATTGAATTTAGTAAATTAGCTTCAGTAGGGGTACATGAATATGGTAGATATATGAATTGCTATAAACTCGTTTTAAATAAAACAGGGGAAAGAGCCAATAGATTATTTAAACGTCTTAAGAAATATCATATATATAATGACAAAGCTATTGATGCAATTATGAGTAGACCTGTATTTAGAATTAAGTAATAAAGGTGAATTGAAAATGGTAATAGATTGTAAATGCAAGCATATAAATCATGTAGATTTTGAAGTTATTAGACTTAATCCAGAAGTTGTTGAATATGACACAGATAGGTCTGATAAAGCTTTAACGCTTACTTTTTCTGTGAAATATAAAAATGGTCTACTTCAAAATGAACCTATATTTACAGATGTAACTTTGAATAAAAACCACTCTATTGAGGTATATGTAAAGCAAAAGGATAAAGATACCGATGGTAATGATGAATTTTTATATGTACATCGTAGAGTATTTCAATCCGATAGAGTTGAAAAATTCTACGATATATATGGAAAACAAGTAATTGCTATTTTATTAATTTATGTATTAGGCGAAGCCAATTTAAGAGAAAAAATGTATCCTGATGCTGCTATGAATGGGCATTAAAAAAATAAGTAATAATTTATTTATGTAAAAATATATACTTAGACCCATATGGGTCTAAGTATATATTTTTATTTTTTATAATCTAGAGCAGAATTCATCAATCTTATTAGTTACATATCTATCAATAGGAACTATAATAGTATTATAAGATTCATCTACCATAACTACTTTCTTCTTATCATCAGAAAGTTTAATAGATTTATAGATAGGAGAGAAGTCTTCGCAAATCTGATTAAAGCTATAACTTTCTCTAAGTAATAAATCAGTTACATCTTTATTCAAAATAGGAGCAATAGAATCAGCTGATTCTTCTATAACTTGTTTATTACCCATAGAATTTAAGTATTCCTCATATGGATAAGAAGATGGTTTATAATCTGTAGATTCAGATACTATTCTTTCGGTGTATGCATTGTCATATGATGGATAATATACTCTATCATAGGTAATAATTCTAAGGTTAGTTACATTGGACTTACCATTTACAATTCTAATAGAACCAAGAGATCTTAAAGAGAATGATGGTTTTTGACCACATTTTAAATCTTCATTAAAGGCTTTACCTAATTCATTATTAGTTCCTCTAAATTGGGCTTTTACATAATCCCCGTCCATCCATACTTTAGTATACCAAACTTGTTCTAATGTTGGATCTACTTTCTGCTGTCTAGAAAGATTCATATCTAATGGATGTCCAGCTTCACCTTTAAAATTACCAGTTGTAATCAATTCTCTAAGTCTATCAGAATAAATCTCTCTATGAAGATCTTCTTGAGTATAATATCTTCTATTACGATTCATCTTACCAGCTTGCTGAATAATACCTTCAGCAGTAACAAACCCAGTTGTTTTGTTTTCATCTACTATATCAAAGCTAATAGCATCTTCTAATGATTCATTTATAATATATGCTACAGGTTTATCTGTATTAAGCATTTTAGAACCTCCTTTTATAATGAATAATTATAAGTATGTTTTTAAAATACCAATATAAAGAGAAATAGACTACTCTAATATAGAGTAGTCTATTATCTACTAAATTATTATTTATTACCAGCAGGTTGTTCACCATTAGCAGTCTGATTATCAGTACCGGTATTGCCTTGAGTTTCAGCATTATTTCCAGCTTGTTGCTGATCATTATTTTGAGTTGGCTGTTCTTGTTTTTTGGTATTATCTTCCCCAACTTTTAATGGAGCAGTTAATAAAGCATTAAAAATATTATAGTAGTTATCATACATTTGCTGGCATGCATAATTAGCACACTTAGAAATCGGTATAGCGTATTTATTAATATAATCACTCAATAATTTAGTTACTGCATTAATACCGTTATTGCTAGAATCAGTATTGCCATCTTGCTTAGTATTAGTATCGGCATCAGCCTCTTGCATAATATCACCAAAATATTCAGCCATTACCGATTCTATTGTAACCTTAGCAGCTTCTGCTTGAGCATTAGGTTTATCAAAGAAAGTAGCTAACTTATTTACATAATTAGTACCATTAGTGGTAAGATTATTACATTGGGTTCTTAATTGATCAATACGTATAGTCTTGATATTATTAATAATAGTATTAGCGGAATTTGATTTAATAGTGGCAATATTAATAGTAGTTGCTAAAATATTATTTTTAGCTTTTCCTTCAGTATTATTTTTAATATCATTAAATGCTGATTTAACTGCATTTGTATCATTACCAGCAAAATAGTTTTTCAATACAATTTTAGCATCTTCTGAAGAATAATACCCATTTGTTTCATTAGGCAGTGCTTGGCCCTCACTATGTGGTTTAAAGTAAGTGGTGAGGTCTTGATTCATTGAATCGATTGTTTTAATGAAGGTTTGTTTACTCTTATCAGCATCAAAATTCTTTATATCATTAGCATTATTAATATTTACAATCTTATCAATAGAATCTAATTTAATAGTATTGATACGTTTATTAGTAAGCTCTATATCACCATTATAAACTCTAAAAGTATAAGCGTCATCACTATTACTAAGATTTTCATTAATCTTCTTTACAGAATCAAAATCATTAATAATACCAAACAATCTATCTCTGCTTTTATTTACAGAGAAAGAAATCTTATCCATAAGATTTTTAATAAAAGCAGCTATCTTATTCCATAATGCTTTTAATTTATCCCCGAATTTTGCAATCTTAGATTGATTAGTATCAGTAGAAGCAGGGTTATCTTTAGAACCAGCTACTTTCTTAGTAGCATCTGCTGGGTCATTAGCAGTACCCGTCCTTGTATTATCGCCATTTTTCTTTACGATAGCAGTTCCAGCAGTATTAGTTCCCCCTGTATTGCCACCTTGCGGTGGTTCTGTAGTATCCCCTGTACCGGTGGCTCCTGCATCAGCCTCTAATAATGGTTTGATAGTATAAGCAAAGAAAGCTTCTTCTAATTCAATAGTTCTATAAGAGAAATCTACCTGTCTATCATCACCAGAAATAACTTCATCTTCAAATGCATCAGTAGATTCATTAAAGAAATCTTCATCATCATAGTATTCGTCTAATGAATTATCTTCTTTCATAGTAATTAATTCATCATAATCAGAATAGCTTGGTTGTAAATATTCTTTAATGCATTCTGCTTTAATAGAATATAAAATATTAGCAATGTTAAGATACTTCATAGCAAATGCGTATAATACATTTCTTAATTCTTCTTTTTTATATTCTACTTGCATAACTACTTGAGAATAACTAGAATTGTATTTAGTAGCTAATTTATTCATAACAGAATTAAACTTAATTAAAGTTTTTTGTAAGCCTTCATTATATCCTGCTACAGATTTAGCAATTTCTAAGTATTTACCTTTAACAGAATTAAAGTAAGAAGCAATATTCTGCTTATCTCCAGTAAACTTCTTAGTTTTAAATGAAGATTCACCTTTAAACAGTTTTTCTGCATTAATAATGAAATCATCATCTGTTACATTAGAAATTCTATTATCCATTACTATGGAATAGATATTTTCAGTAGAAGATTTAATTTCAGTAATAAATTCTTGAAGAGAATTATACAACTGATTACCAGTATCTTTACTTGCTACAATATTACTATGATTACCAAGAATGATATCAATTTGTTCTAAATAAAGATTTAATTTCTTAAAAGTTGGTACTTCAGGATTATCTAAGTTAGTATAATCGTAAGTATGAATATTTTTCCCTAAATATGAAGAATATGTAGAATATTTTGAAGAAACATTAAAGTTATAAATAGCAAAAAGAATATTTTTAGAAATAATCTTTTCTGCTTCTTTAATCTTATATTCAGATTCTTTAATTTCAGATTTATTAGAACTATCTACAGATATGGATTGTTTAATTGTATTAGTTGTAAGCATATTGCAAAGTGTACTACCAGCTGATAAACTCTTATACGTACTAGAGAAATCAGGAGTAAATACACTCTTAGTTACATCTCCTAAAGAGAGTTGAGAGTCCATATTTATATCTCCTTTCAAATAAATAAAATATTATATTAATGTTTTATTATTCAATAATATAGAAAGGGTAGTATATACTACCCTTTCTATATGTATATTAGTAATCTAATACGAATGTATACGATTCATCTTTACCAGAAATTTCATTTTCATTCTTAGCAGGTTCATAAATATTTTTTTCTACTTTGTTTAACCATTCCCATATTGATGGAGTTTTAGATTTTACAAGTGCATTACATGCATCCAAAAATTTACTAAATGTTTCAGTAGATCTTAATGCTTGATACGCTAAAATACCAAGTAACCCTATAAGCCCACTAACAGGAGGTAAAGCTAAAACACAATAAAATACAGCTATAAGTTCTAAAAACCCTGATACTAGCATGAATAATTTATGCTTCTTAATTGCTTCTGGGTCATCCAGGTTAAATTCTTTTGATTTAGATTCTTTAGCAATAGTTTTAGCTGCTCTTTTTTCGAGCTTAGCTTTTAAGTTTTTATATTGCTTAGTTTCTTTGAACTTCTTTTGTTCTTCTGGAGTTCTCTTTTTAATTTCGAGTTTAGTTCCTTTAGGAATTGATTTAATCTTACTAATAATCCCATCGAGTACTGAAGCTTCATCGATTCCTTCAATCTCTTCACTACTTTCTAAAAATGTATTAATAAAATTTTCTGTTAAAATATAATTTTCTACTATTGAAACTTGTTTCATTTTATTCCACTCCTATTATTTCAATATCTGGTACATCATTGCCTATAGAATCTTTAGCTATGTTTATATTAATAAATTCTGGAACTGTAGTAGAGTATAGATAATCATCGTTTTCATTATTCTTATATATACTTTGATAGATATACCCATAATCATTCAATCCAATGAATTTAATATAAACTATTTGTTTATAGAATTTATTCTTTATTGCTGTAATAAGATTTGGTATATGCAAATCTGATATATAATTCATATTTTCCATATAATTCTTAATATAATTTATAATATCATTTTCGCAATTCTTATCAGCTGAAGTTTGGTATTTAACTTCAAATTTAAGAGATATATTAATTCTATCTATTGGCATAGAAACTTTTTCATATCCTACATTGTATAACCTAGATGGCCCATATGTATTAAAGAATTTCATATCAATACCGAAACTATCTTCAAGTAATAATAATGCAGATTGAATATAAATTCTTCTATAATCAATAGATTGAATAAATGTATCTACTCTATCTCTCATACCGTATGGCTGTATTCCGTCAGAATAATCTTCAGTTGGGTCTATACCAAAATTCCAGAAATAGCTGTATCTAACTAATGGCATTCTCTTTATATGGAAATCTAATTCACCATTAGAAGCACTAGATAAATTAGCATAAGATTCCATTATATTAGTGTAGTCGATAAACATATCTAAACCAGTCTTAACTTCATAAATATTACACAATGTATATTTCTCTTCGTACAAACCTGGTACTATATATGAAATATCATCTTCATCGTTATTATTAGCTTTAAGAGAACCATATTGCTGGTCAAATTTAGCTAATATAAATATTTTAAATCTTACATTATTAGGTAAATATGTAGTAGCTTTAGTTCTAGTTCCTACATAATATATTCCATCATCTATACAAAGTTTAATATCTTTGTTTATAATATTATTAGTATGAAGTCTAAATTTATAGTTGTATGAATAATCTACTGAGCTATAATCAGCATCATCTAATTCTGCTTCAGTGTATCTAAATGGTTGATAATTACCATCTTCATCTTTATTATAGAATACACCTATAACTCTAAGATTATTCTTTATAATATGACCATTCTCATCTGTACTAACCAAATCAAAATCAGTAGAAATATTTTGTGTAAATAGGGTGCTGATTGTATAGTAGTCTCTTTCAGTTTCTGGATAGAATGGTTTCTCTACTACTATAGGACTAGATGTAGTACTAGTACAAATAAATTGTAATTCTGATTCATCATTGATGTAATCAAAATCAGCAAGTTTAGAGTAGTTTAATATATTTAAATAATAATTTAATACAAATGGCTCTTTGTTTATAACCGTTAAAAATGGATTGATATATAAGAACCCATTATTCTCTTTAGCTTTTAAATCTTCATTATTAGCTGAGCTTCCTAACGGTAAACCGGTAGCTTCAGTACCACCATTCTCTAAATAGAATAAAGAACCAGCTGGTAAAACATAATTTATTCTATTAATATTACTAAACATATCTCTTGTTACTTTTACATCTAAAGTATTTGTAGGAATAATATTATTATTCTCATCCTTCAATAGCATATAGCAAAAGAATATTCTTTGAATCTGATTATGAATCTTCTGTAAAAAATACAATCTAATATTATCACTGTTTAATGAGTTAAAGAAATTATTTAAATCAGTATATGTAGTTATACTATTTCTCATAAGCATTTGCTTAGGAATCATTTCTTTTAATTCATCTACTGATTTTTTATCTACCCCATATTCTGAATTAGATTGTGGTATAACTACCATATAGATATTATTATATGAATATCTACTAGAAGTTAAATCATAAACTGTATTCTTATTATATGTGAAATTACATTCACTACCTTTAGTAGTAAATACATGTACAGTTACATCAGCATTTTCTCTAGGCTGATATGAATCTCTATTAAATACAATTCTAATTGTGGATTCATCAATGTATTGATAATTGCAATATTCCCAATCGCTACCGGTATTATATAATCCATCATATAAGCATTGTAAGTAATGAGTTACATCTCCACCTGTAGTATGCTCTACTACTTCTACATAGAAATATGCTAATTGGTCAGTAAAACTAAATGATAATGATTTATTTTCTAACGGATTATCTACTAATATTTTTTCATAAATTTCATAATGATTAGTTTGCCTAATATTTGTAGTTAAAACAATCATATTAGTATTGCTAATACTAATAGTTCCTATAGCTGGTAAGTATGGATTAGTAATATCAGATATTTCATTAGTATTTACATCACCCATATCATAATGAGTATACATTAAATACATAGCTGTATATATCCATTTACCATTAGGAAGTTTGTTTCTTCTAATTTTTATATCATGATCTAAGTGGTATGTATAAGAACCATTAGTTACACCTATATTAATATCAATACTCTTATCTAAAATAAATTCATTATCTACCATGTTTTCAATTAATCTATCTTCTGGTATAGCAATATTGATAGTCATTTTAGCTGGTGTAGCTCTAATCTTATTAATACCTAAAGATAATGCATGGCATAATACATTTCGTTCAAATTTAGCTTGAGTAGGCACTGCTTCATTAGCATACTCAGCAGACATTATAGCAGTATTTTCAAGTATATTTGTTCCTAATTCTGATATATAACCAAACAAACCCATAGCTAAAGTATCAGTAGGAATACCATCAAAATATTTATTTTTTAATGTGTCTACATAAGAAGCTATTTCATATATATTACTAGTAAGAGGAGATTGAGTCTCTTCTTGTATAGTTAAAGAATCCTTTGGATCTTGTAAATCATTAGGGTTAATATTTATTAATGATTCAGACATTTCTCACTTCTCCTTTCTTATTCATCTAAATAATACCATTTAAGTAAATAATCGTATTTAGGTTTAAAGTCGTATCCATCACTAGATACTCTAGATTGAGTTTTTAATATTCCAGGTATAGTAGCTTTTCTACCAGTTACTGCACCTATATTACTATCATATAAATTCATTTCAACAAACTGACCTTGGTTAGCAGCTATAGCTTCTTTACATAAATTATCAAAATGGGTTAATATCATAGGATCCATGTCTTGTTGGAAAGTAGCTTTCCAATTTACAGTAAATTTTAAATTACCATCCGTAGGTAAATCAGAGAATGTAGATCTAGGAACAGACTTAGGATAGCAACCCCATAAGCATGCCCAATATATCAAAGTTTCTCCATCTTCTCCTACAATAAATTTAAATACTGTCATTTGATCAGAAAGTATCTTATAAACAATATAGTTTATATCTGTAGGAGTAACCATACCATGGTATTTCTGCTGTTCATACAAATCATATGCTTTAAACCATAGATAACAACTTAAGTACTTATTATCTTTAAATTCTATGCTGAATTCATTATCTTCATCTGCACTATCAGAAGGTTTTCTATAAAATATTTTAGTAGCATAAATATTTGAAGCAGTTTCTTCTTCTCCTACAGTAATATCCGATAAATCAAGATTAGACGTTTTATAATTAGACAGTATGTTTACAAATGGGGATTTAACCTCTCCTTCTAGAGGAAGTGCAGATTTTTGTAAACTAGTAAGTACTGATCTATAGCCTCTATTATATAAATCCAAGAAAAATGGAACAGATCTTAATTCAGGATTTAAATCATAATTATTGGTCAATGGAGTTTCTCTATTATAATCTGGAACACCATTATTTTTACCTCTAGCACCGAATATATGAAGATCTGGTTTAGTTATAAATATATATTCTCTAGTACCACCAAGCATTTTATATGGATCATTTCTAGGAAACACATAAAAGCTATTATAATCATCATAATCTTCTGGTCTAAATATACCATTGGCATTTAATAAGTCGTGTAAATTATCTTTATCTGAAGTCCCTCTAGAAGTAACACCAAATTGAGCTTGATCTGCTGCATCAGCAGCAGCATCTACTATAACTTTAGTTGCAGGGTATTTCATTCTGTCTAAAGTATCTCGTATTAACTTATCCCGTACATCATCAGTACCTTGTATTCTATTATCTCCATCGTATTGAGAGTTATTGGTAACAGTTGTTTTCTTACTCATATTAATAACGTCTTGTATATCCATTATCTTTAACCCCTCCTTAACTTTACTAAAATGTCTTTAAATAAATTTTAATTGTATATTATATTTATGACTTAGTAAAAATAAGTTAATATAATTTTAAAGGAGATTATTATTTATGCTTATTGATAAATTTAATTGGGAAAATGCAATAGATGAACGCAATAGAAAGGAGGAAGAATGGCAAACTTTTAGACAGTCATTATCTGAAGTTATTGATAAAATTAACGAATTAGTTGGAGATATTAATAGTCTTACCCATAAGTATGACCGTTTATCCAATAAAGTAAGTAATATTGAAGGACAGCTTAGAACTGTCATTATGATTAGTTCCAATAATAGCAATTATAAACCAGCCATTAAACGTAACCGCAATAGAAAAGTCAATAAATGAAACCCCAAATAAAATACTTTAAGAATATATAAATCCTTCGGCTGTATAGTGCGTAACCAAGCTAAATCTATAGTTATTTAATCATAATCACATTAGATTAAATAACTATAAGGAAGGGATAAAAGATTATTTTTTTGCTAAAAACATTTTAATAATTTATGTATTATAATATAGGAGGCATAAATGATAAAACGTAGTTCTGCAATGCAAGAAGGAGTTTTACGTGATATTGTTGAAATTCTTTCAGATAATGTAGATGGAATTATTAATCCTAGTAATTCTACATCATTTATTGGCAAAATGATAAATGATAGAGTAGGTTCAGGTAAATACTTTAGAAATATTTCTAGAGCTACTTCAAATTTAATTCTTACATTTCCAATGATCGTTGACGATTCTGTATCTATTGAAACTGCTAGTATGATTTCTAAAGCAGTAGAAAAGAAAATTGTATTAATGCTTCAAATGCTATTCTCAGCTATTAGTGTTACTAATAATAAAAATGCATTTGATTTCGTAAGTAAAATTCATAAAAACATTACATCTGATGATGTATTATCATATATTAATAAAATGGATAGTATGCCATATAAAGAATCAGTGAATTTAGACTTTAATGAAATTAATAATGATTTAGTTAGGATTATAAAAGAAGATCGTGTGACTCTTGTTAATAGGATAAATCCACCGTTAGATAAAGATGGTAATACTAATAAGAAAAAAGACGAAACCTTGTTCGACACCAAATTGGATCAGCCAGAAATTAAAAAAGCAAATGAAGCTGTTCCATCAATAATGGTAATTAAATTTAGATCAGGCGATAATGATAAAGTTGATGGTACTGCTGTAATTGGCGTTAAAGTAAAACTTATTTATGTAAATCAGGCAGATATGATTGAAAGAATTATTCTTAAATCTGGAGATCAAAATAGATTGTTTGAGTTCTTAAAAGCTACTACTGGTGAAATCTCTATGTTTAAAGATTTCATGTTTGCATTAGATAGAGCTAAATTAGATATCTTCTCTAAATCTGCTAAGTCTTCTCCTATTTGGAAATTATTGGAAAGAAGAGCTAATGTAAGTAGAACTAATAGCTTCTTTAATAACAATAATGGTGCTGGTACTGCTATAGCAACTTTGTTAGTATCTCAAGATACTATGGATATTCTTAAAAAAGAGCATAATTTCAATCAAAGAAATACTGGTAAGCTTATTAACATTATGACTGATTATAGTGCTATGGGATTCATTATTGCTAATGATGTAACTGAAAAAGTACAAATGTTATTTGATGATAATGATTTATCTTTTGAAACGCTTTCTTATTCTTCCCTTGAGCGTGAAGATAAAAACCAGTATAAAAAGGTAATCAATCTTTTAGCAGGTAAATAAGAAAGGAGATAAAGCATGTTTATTACCAAAGAAATAGAACAGATATATTCTGAATCGTTAGATTTTTCTAATTTAGATACATTTAGAACTGTAGCTTCTTTTACTGAAGCTGAGCAGAAGAATGGTATAGTTATTCTTGCTAATAAGCTTTATAGAATGATTATTGATAAATTAGAAAATACAGATTTTAAAGAAATAGAAGTTTCTAAAGGTGATATTACTAAATTAAAACAATATAAACAGATTAAAGATTCTATTGATGTATTAACTCAAATTGCTAGAGAATCTAACTCTGGTATTGATGAAGTAAATGAGATGGATAAAGCTTTATATAATATTATCAAACTTAAACCAGTATTTACAGATGGATTTAAGCATAATGTAGAAATGATTAAATATTTCTATGATAGTATTGTATTAGCACTTATTTCTGATATTGGTTTTATGACTACTGTATGTGTAGAATTCTTTAAAAATCCTAATTCTACAGTATCATTAGAAATTAATAATCTTCAGCAATATAAATCTAAATTCTATTTAGTACATAAAAACTTAATAGCATTCAATACTGCTTGTGATAAAGGTCAGATTGAAAAAGCATTTAAAGTATTGAATAATAATAAAATGCAAGGTGTTAAGTTTGAAGCTGTAGAAATTAATAATTATAACGAAGACTTTGTTGATACTGCTAAATCTGTAGGTAAGATGGCTATCTTTATTCCTGCTGCTATTATTGGCGGGGTATTCTTTATTATTATTAATGCTATTCTTCCTATACTTAGAGACTTAGCATATCTCTTCTTCTCATTTAGAACCCATTTATCTGATTGGTTTACTATTCAGCACGATTTACTTGAAGCTAATGCTTTAAGACTTAAATCTTTAAAGAGTACTAGTGATAAAGATTACCAAGAAATAGCTAAATCCCAGTTAGAATGGGCTAATAGAATGGGTAAAATTGCTAATATGTTAGCAGTAGAATATGTACCAGCTGAAAAGAAAGTATTAAAGAAAACAGCTGAAGATAAGGTTACTACTTTGTCTAAAGGTGAAGTAGATGAACCAAATTATCATGATTCTTTATTCTAATAGAATTGGTGGTGAAAGCATGAATATTAATGATACAATAAATTTAATGAAAAAAATTAATAAACAAAATAATGCTTATATTATGGGCAATGACTACAATGCCAATTCTATGGTTTCTAGTCCAGAACCAGTAGTTAAATCTACTAAAGACGTAAGTGCATATGATGAACTTATGAAAGAAGCATTATATAATAACTTTATTAAAATTGCTAATAAACTTAGATTAGATCAAAAATCTAAAAATACTGGTGCTAACTTTATTCAATCCATTATTGATAAATCTACTGATGAGGTAAATAAATCTCATTATAAAGCATTAAATACTAATAGCGAAGAAACTAGTGTTATTGAATACACATATGCTTCTATAATGGAAGATTATGCTAAAGAACTTCGTAGTATAAATTATGAATTAAATGGTGCTCAAGGTATTAGAGAAGACTCTACTACTCTTGCTCATGAAGGTATTGTTGATAAATTTAATGATACTATTAGCAAATTTACTCCATCTAAGATTAATGATACTATCGCAGATAGAGTAGAAAAAGCTACTACTAATTTTATTGATAATAGAAATGCTAAGATTGAAAAGATTAAAGATATCTATCAAAAAGCTAAATCGTTTGCAGCTAATCCTAATTTTAGTGATGAAGCTAAACAAAGGGTTGAGGAATCTGCTAGTAGACAAGTATTAGAAATTAGAAAATCTCAAAAATCTTTATTTGAATCTATGGTAGAAGCTTTAACTAGTGCTGCTATGATTAATCCAAATTTACAATCTAGATATATGAATGAATCTTCTGGATTAAATATGGATGCTATTATTGATGATACTGCTGCTATTTATACGGTATTAGAAGAATGCAATGTATTTGGATTCTTAGACGCAAATAAATTAGCAGATGCTTATATCGATTCATTAAAACAAAAATAATCTTTATTAGAGTAGAGCTATATAGCTCTACTCTATATTTTTAAAATGTAATTATAATCGTATTTTCATTAGGTCTTGTTATAGTATATAGATTTGAAATATTACTATAAATAGTATTCATTTCTTCTTCGGTAAATTTTAAATTATCACTTTCTTCTTGCAATAAAATTAGCAAACTTTCATTAATCATATTATAAAACATCATAGAATCGAAACTAAAATCAAATTTTTTAAAATATGTTTTTCTAAAAGTAGCTTTTATATAATCCTCATTAATAGTTAGAGTACTAAGATAACTCTTTAATTGATTATGAAATTCTAAAATTTCAAATAAATGATTTAGATGATTATCATTAAAAAAATGAATTTGTTTTAATTTATTTTTTTCTGCTAAACATTTTTTAAGCTCATTACCGTTTTCTATTATGGTGTTATTATACATTTATTCGTCTCTCCCATCATCGAAATACCTAATATCATCTTTATATATTTTCCTTATTGATTCTGCTTGATGTCTATTTTGTAGCATGTTTAAAAAATCTATGGTAATTTCTACTCTAGGAAGTACAGAATATAATTTTTCTACAGTTCCTTGAATTACTAATCTATCATCTACCCATAGATTCTCATTAGTCATATCACAATACTTCTTACCAATGTTATCCCAATCTGGTTTACTAATAGGAGTATATACTCCTAATTCTGCTAAATATTTTTCTACAGAATTAAAGCTAGATGGAGTTTTAAAAAAAGCTTTATAATCTACAATACAAGGAGTATAAATTAATTTAGTAAATTCCTTAAATTCTTCTTTAGTAAGTAAACGTTTCATGTACTTATTATCTTCAGCTCCTACTGGAGAATATACATGAATAAAATTAGGATTAGCAATAGCCATATTCCTTAGATTCTTTCTATTTACTAATCTAAATCTAGGTCTAGGAGAACCTTCTGGGATTTCATATAATACTATAAAGAATCTTTTAAAATATAATCTTTCTTTCATAGTATTATATTTACCTACAATAGTATCCATCTTCATAGAATTTAAATGAAGTTTATTAGATAACCATTCTAATCGTTCATTATAGTCTCTAGGTATATTATTAAATAACCTATCATATATTTTTTGTTTATCTTTTCTTTTTTTCATGTTTATAATTTATCCTTAATTAAAATCAGAAGGGAATATATTCCCTTCTGATGAATATATTCTATTTATTATTAAAATGTATATTCAAATATAATAATGGATTTATTTACTGATTACCAGTTATAGCATTTTTAATTTTATTAGCTGCTTTATCCGCTAAATAGTTACCCATTAAAGATACCATACCAAATTTAGTACTATTGATAGCATTGTTATAAATATTATTAACGCTATTATTCCATCCTTGAACAATAGAATCTTCGATTCTATTTAAGAAATCTATTGGTTTTCTCTTTTCTAATGTAATAGCTAAATCTATTAATCTGTTCCATTCAGGTTCATTATAGTTTACACCGCATAAGTTAGCTAAGTATTCCATTAATGGTTGATTTGTAAGCATATCAAGATTAGTTAAACTATCAAGAAGATTACTATTATTATTTGCATCTATTGTTATAGTTTGAGTAGCAAATAAATCATGTATACTTAATCTTACTTCAACTACAGTAGGAATATTATTATACGTCCATGCACCTTCAGCACCCTTAGAAATTTCCATGCTAGATATAATACCCATATTTACATTAAAGAATCCTTGATAATATGCTCTTACTAAGAATGGTGAAGCATATGTAGTCAAACCAGTAGATCTAGGAGCAGCAAATGCTGTAAGATGAATTAACGGAACAATTATATTTAAAAATACCGATAATGGATCATTATCAGGGGAATCTAGTTTTATGGTAGCACTATAATCTCTAGAAAAAGTAGAATCTTGCCATAATTCAGGGAATTGCATTTTAGCACCAGTAACTGAATTACCTATACCACCCATTATAGCTTGTATTACACCTTGAGATCTAAATTTAGATGCATATTCACCTACAACTACACGGCTCGCAATTTGTTCTGCTTTAGCAGTAGCTCCACTAAACATCGTTGCTGCACTTGATGCAAGATTACCTAATGCAGAAGCAGCATCTGAAGCACCTCCAGATAAGAAAGCTAATTCTCTAGCTTTTTCTGAATAGGAATTTACTTTACTTGCTAATTGTGATTGTGTAGTAGAGTTACTGTACGTTTCAGATATTTGAGTTTCAGAATTTACATAGAATGCACAAGACCCTTTATAAAAGGTAGAATTAAGAGAAGATGGTAAAGCATCTTGCCATCTATAACTTCCTAAAGTACCAGGTTTACTACCATCAGCATATGGAAATCTTACATCAGCTACACCCATAAATACAGCAGCAGCTGCACACATTTTATTTACATAGTTAAAATATTCAGTCCATGCCGGATAGAATGTATAATAACTACTGCGTGATTTAGCTTGCTTATTTACAAGAAATTCAAAAGCTTTATTATTTGTATAGCTATCTTCACTATTAGTCATCAAATTTTGAATTGCTTTTTCTTTAGCTTGATAACCATAGTTAGGCATAAAGTTTACTATACCAGGCATCATTACTAATAAAGGCATTCTTGATAATATTTTTTCTCTATACTTCATACCTATAGCTTGTAGTTCTGAAGTTTTTAATTTAGGAGAAGTACTACCATCAGGATCCATTCGTAAATCTGCATTAGGCATATATTGATATGGCATACCAAATACAGTTCTAAGATTAGTCAGATTAACTTTAGCTAAATCCACAGCATTTTTATATTTAGTATTAACTCGTTGATTATAAGCATCTTTTAATACTGTATTATATTCACCAAACCCAGTTACTTCTTCTATTGCGTATGGGGATTTTTTATTAGGGTCTTCTTCATTTTCCTTATCTTTTTTATCATCATCTTCAAAAAACCCTAAAAAATAAGTAGATATCATATTTGACGTATCATCTTCTATTGAATCATCAATATCTGATTCATCTACAAAGAAATATGTATTATCTTCAGCTTTAACTTTGTAATACCCATCTATTGTTTTTACACTATCTATTACAAAAAACTTCCTTCTATCTCTTTCTGCAATTACTTCTATAAGCTTATTATCTTTAGTCAAATATTTATTTTCATTTTGATTAGGCTTTATATATACTACAGTTCCTATCTTTAAATCATTATCTTTATTTATTTCTACATTAATAGGATTTATTATTAATTTATTTTTATCAAATGGATACAGCCATACTAAAGTATCATTATATTTTATTCTTAGCCACGGCCCATTTGAATATAATTTATGTAAAGTAGTATTCTGTTTTATCTCATCAATTACTTTAGAATCAAATGAGCAATCAGTATATACTTTGGCGTTTTTAGTTAAAATAAAATCCATAATAACTCCTTTCTTTATAGTTTAAAATTTTAAATATATGTTGAGAAGCTCTAAAATAGAGCTTCTCAAACATTTTATACTTTAATGAGATGCAATATTCATCATACTCTTTACTATATTTAATAATGAAGTATTAGGAGTTGTAGTACTCATAGTATCACTCATGTTAGTTGGTACATTAGCTGCTACAACTGGAGTAGAAGCTTGAGATTGTACCGCACCTGCAATTATACTGAGTAATGAAATAATTTGATTTAACTGATCTGAGTAGTCTTTAACTGCTATATTATTATTAACTAAGCTATCTCCAGGTAATGGGCCTCCAACACCTACATTATCAGTGCCGTATCCTTTCTTAAGTGCTTTAATAGCAGCTCTATTACCAGCATTAGCAAGATCATTAACTTTCTTTCTAAACTTAAGCGTACTATCACCAGATAATGGACCGCCCATATATTTACCAGGATTTATATGCGGTTTAGAAGTTTCAGCGCCTCTATTTACAGCATCATCATCTATCTCGTAATGAACGTGAGGGCCAGTTGAATTACCAGTAGAACCAATATACCCTACAGTATCGCCAACTGATACTTCTGTACCTTCTTCTAACGGAGATGGAGATACCATATGTGGGAATAAGTGATCCATGTTGTTCTTATCTTTAATTTGAACATAGTTACCATATCCACCACCATAGCGATTATCTATTACAGTACCAGCTATTGGGGATTTAATAGGGGTTCCTTCTGGTGCAGCTATATCAATACCACCATGAGTATGACCCTGGTGATTTGCTTCACCATATGGAGCACTTACTACTGCGTCTCCCCCAGCTTCAGACTTAAGATTAGCAAGCAACTTATCAGCAGTAGAACCAGAGTCTATAGTTCCAGACATATCTGTCGCAGCACTACCTGCTCCACCACTACCACTAGAGTTACTATTACTATCCGAAGAGCCACCGAATATATTACCAAAAATAGATGTAAATGGAGCAAATGCTTTATCAAATAATTTATCAATTCTACCAAATATAGAATTATCTCCAGAAGATTTACTACCAGAGCCTCCACTAGCTGAACCAGAAGTAGTTATACCTCTACCTTGGTTCTGGAATATTTGTCTAGCATAATTGTCTCTATTACCTACTTCGCCATATCCCTCATATTGTTGCATTACTTTAAGTGCATCATCTACTGAACCAGCACTATTGAATGCAGCGTTAGAACCTCTTTGTCCCATTTCATAGTTCATGAAAGCAATCTGTCCTTCAGCAGTAGTAGGATCAAGATTATTAGAACTACAGAAGTTTACTAATGCTTGTGTTCTAGAACCAGTCCACTGGCAAAGACCAAATCCGTTTTTACCTTCACCCTGTGCAATAGAAGCTTCAATGCCACCACCGTTCTGACTAGCATTAGGATCAAATGAAGATTCCTGTTGCATACTACCCATAATTGCGGCAGCAGCTTGGTTAGAATAATGATATTTAGTAGTAAGAGTATCCCAGATTGCAGCTGGTGTCATATCTCCACCGCCGATACTAGCTAATCTATATCTAAGTAAGCTATTACCAGACAATGGCCCACCTGTAGCAACTTTCTTACCTCTTACATAAATACCGTCATACTTTTCTCTCCAAGTCTTTTTCGTATTGGTTCCATTTTCACCTGTACCTATACCGTTATCTGGGTCAACGTTCAAGTCTGGCTTACCATAGTTGATAGCAGTAGAAGGTAATCCAGTTCCAATACCATGATCTGGGTCTACATTAGGATCAACTTTACTAGTATCAGCTGGAATTGCAGCTGCTGTTGGTTTAGGAGAAGTATATGTTTTATTAGTAGCAGGAGTTGATGTTTTCTTATCATCTCCACCAAAACCAAATATAGAACTAGCTTTATTCTTCATCCATTCAATAGGAGATTTAAGAATTTCTACTAACGTATCATAACCAATCTTTTTAAACTTTTCAAATGTATCTTTAATATTTTGAATAGCATTTCCTACTGTATTCTTAATACCATCCCAAACATTACCGAATGATGTCTTAACTTTATTCCACATTTCTTTACCAGTATTAAGAAGTTTATCTTTATAGCCTGAAATAGTACTCATAATACTAGATGCTTTTTCTTTAATAGTATCAGTAACACCTTTTATCTTACCAAATATAGATTTAGCAATACCAAGTACTTCAGATGGGGTCATTATTCCCATAAGTAATTCATTAGCTACAACTGAGCAAACACCGCATATTGCTTTATCACCCATTGATAAATCTTCATCAGAAGAGGTATTAGCAGATCCACCTTTCCAAATTGTTTCAGCATTATTATATCCTTGATAAAAGCTAACTGCAATACTGCCTGCTAAGAAAGCCCAACCTATAGGCCCTAACCCTAATTGTATTCCTTTGCTAGAAGCTTTTTCAGCTACTTTAACTGCTACTTTAGGATTAGATACTTTCTTTAATATTGCAGAACCAAATGAAGATATTTTATTACCAATATTAGATGGTAAGAATTTAGCTGCAAAATTGAATGCTTTCTTTAACCCGTTTTGTACCCAGCCTACTACTGAACCAACAGCAGACATAGCTTTAGAACTAACTGCTTTTACACCATTCCATACTGAGGATGCAACTCCAGTAACGCCAGTCCATGCTGAAGATAACCATCCACCAAGGAAGCCTTTTCCAGTTTTAGCATTAACGGGTTTACCAGTTTTAGGATCTATTGTAGTATGTATACTACCAGGAGCTTTTAAAAAATCAGGCATCTGGTTGTTTGTAAACTGATCCATAGCTACTACAGCAGCTTCAACACCAGAAATCTTTCTAGCCATATAATTAAATGCTTCTAACTCGGTTTCAAATTCAGGAGTAGATTCTTCTGCATCAGCAGCAGCACTAGCAGCATCAGCCATATTCTTAAGTAAGAATGAACCAGCACCTAAAAGCTTTCCGCCTACTTTACCCAAGAATTTACCAGTACCTTTTAAGTTTTGAGCTTTATTAGCTAATTTATCAGCCCAACCACCTAATTTATTACCGGCAATTCTTGTTAATTTACCTTTAAGTAGATTAGCACCTGGAATCATACCAAGTATATCTCCTATTATACCCAAAGGTGTTCCAAATATACTTTTAAATATATCTTTAAATCCACCAAACATTGCTGAGTTAGCAAACTTAGAGGCTCGATTCTTTAATGACTTTTTAGTACTTTTAAGTTTTGATTTAGCGTACTGACCTAAAGACATTATAGCATCGCGTTCTGCATCTGCTTTTTCAATAGCTTCTTTGGTATCTTTATCAGTTGTATCAGGTTTATATCCACCATCAGAAGTCTTAACCATTTTAATCATAGTACCAGTCTTCTGAGAGAATTGGTAGGCTGATTCTTCAATACTATCTTTACTATCAGTTTTAGCTACTATATTACCGCCATCCATAGCAGTAAATTTTTTGAATTTTCTTTCTGTTTCATCTGATACTTTACCGTATTTTAAATAATCGGTAATAGCGGATAAATATATATTACTTAATCTTATTGATTCATTAACTTTATTAGTGGATTCTACAATAGCAGCATCACCTTTATCAAGTGATTCTTTTTCTACTGTTTCACCTTTGCTCTTTCTACTCTGTAATTCACTATCAACTTGTTCAAGAGCTTTATCTATATCACCATCTACTACGTTAAAATTGAAATTCTTTTTAAGATATTCACTTCTATTAGCAGTATCCTGTTCCATGGCATTCTTAACTGCTTTATTAGCAGATAACCCAGACATACCTATTCTTAAAGGCCTAATATAACTTTCTATTTGGTCATCGCTTAAACCTCTTAAGCGTAGATAGTTAGATATTTTATCAATAGCTTCTGCTACAGATCTTTCATCTTTACTCTTAATAGCATTTCTGATAATCTTTAAGATTTTCTGCATTCCAGATAAATCCAAGTTAGGAATGGATTTAACTACATTCTTAATTTCTTTTTCTATTTTACCTCTATCATAATTAGACTTCTTTTTGTTCTCTTTAATTATCTCAATAGTACTTTTCATAGCTTGTAACTGACTTGCAGATGAATCTCTTAAAGTTATATCGTTCTGCTTATACTCTTCTTTAGCATATGCATACCCATGTTTTTCCATGAAGTCTACTCTGTCTTTAGCACTCATAGAAATAGAATCCATATTACCTTTAGCTATTAATTTCTTATCGAGTTTTCTAGTAACGAAATCTAAAGCTTTACCAGGTACAGTACCAATAGTAGCTATACCTTTTCCTAACCAACTTGCTATAGTCTTATCTTTAACTTTAAATGCAGATGCTCCACCAAGTACACCACCAATTAATGCACCTAATGGGCCGCCATACATAAACCCACCTGCTGCACCAGCTAAACCATGACCTATATATCTACCAGCTGGTCCTTTCATTATAGTAGGAAGATTAGCATACCATCTCATTTTTAAAGAAGGATTTGTAATGGCATCAAACCCTTTTTGAAGACCTCTAAATAACTTTCTCATACCTAACTGAGTAATTCTGGTTAAAGGTGTTAAAGCTCTACTAATTGGCTGGAATACATTCTTATCCATATATTTAACAATATCATCTTTTAATGTACCTAATGGAGCTAATATCTTTTCACCAATCTTACCTAAGAACCCATTTTTATAATTTCTTTTACCTTTTTTATTTCTCTTACCAAACAAAAAGTCTTTAAACTTTTCAGAATCAGAAGCGTATTTACCAGCTACACCAAGCATAGCACCGCCAAGCATCCCTAACGGGCCACCTAATACTCCACCAGCTAATCCCCCTAATCCTATAGATTTAAGATACTTCTTATCTAATATTTTATCTATATTACCTTTTACATTGTGGTTGCCAAACATTAAGTTTTGAGCACCTTCATAATTTTTAAGCAACCCAGTAGTAGCACCTAGCATTAAGCCACCCATTAAACCAACTGGACCGCCTACAGCTCCTAATACTACACCACCTAAGCCACCAGCAATAGTAAACTTACCGATGTCTTTAACTTTTTTAGTCTGTTCATCAAAAAAGTTAGTTATACTCTTAGGTAATATTTTTCTTAAACCAGATTTAGTTCTAGTTAATAAGCTTTTTTTATCAGTATCACCAAATAAGAATTTATTAGCAGTAGTAGAGTTCTTAAGAATATAGTTAGCGGCACCTAATGTAGCACCACCTATTAAACCAAATGGGCCTGCTATAATAGTGCCTAATATACCACCTACAGTACTTTCGCCTAAAGCTGCTGGGTATTTTTCCTTTAGAACTTTAAGCATAGACTCCTTATCTTTTTTCTCTCTTTTAGATTCGTCGTTTACAGTACCTTTAGCATAACCTTTTACATTTAACCCATATTCCTTAGCTACAGCTGCTTCATCTTTAGCGTGTTTATTTGGGTCTATATCAGTTCCAGTATAAGATGGATTCATATATGCTGGAATTACTGCTTCACCCTTATGAAGAGTATAAATATCGGTTTCAGGAACCATTCCTAAACCAAATGCCGCACCTCTTATTCTCCTACGATTTCTACGCTTTCTTCTTTGTCTTGCAGCTCTTCTAGAGTTTTTTCTATTATTCTTATTAACTTTATTTTTAGATGTTTCAGCAGCAGTCTCTGCGTTTTCATCGGTTTTTTCTTCTTCAGTATTGGTATTTTCTTCTTCGTCATCATCGAAAAAGCTCTTACCATAATTTACCATAGATGAAAAAGCACCATAAACAGTATTTTTATAGGTATTCCACTGCTCTTTACCCCAAATACGTTTTTTAATATCACTATATAAGTTTTCTACAGTATCACCAATTTTAGAAGTCATTAACTGAAAGAATCCAGTAATTTTTTTACCAGTATTTTTATCAGTCATTTGCTCATTACCAAAAAACATATCATAGATAATCTTATCAGTTTTAGCTATTACACTACCGAGTATATCAAATGGCATACTAGTTAATTTCTTACTATAGCTCATTAATACACCAAGTTTATCTATACCTTTAGCTTTATCTAATTTATCAAATAATCCATTACCTTTATATTTATCGTAACTATATTCTTGTTTAGTATTATGAGCATTATCAACACTCTTAGCCAATCCTTCAGAAGTACTAATAGCTTCTTTAGATACTAAACCCATAATAAACGTATAGAAGTTTTTACATACTAAAGGTAATTCATTATATTGACTTTCTTTAATAGAAAATTTTCCTCTTTCTTTTTTTAGATCAATAAAATCAGCATACTGTTTACAATCAGATCGATAATCATAAGAGTCTAATGACCTAGCCATAGAAATAAAATTAGCGATAGGTTCATCTTTTTCATTCAAATCTTCTATAGACTTTAACCCATTGAAGTAACCAATCATTGCTCGTATAATAGGTTCAGCATTAGAAGGATGTAGTTCTATAAATTCATCTACAGTACTTATTTTATAAAATACTTGTTTAGCATAATCTACTGGTTTATTCTTTCTAGCAACTATAGAAGTATTAGAAATATTATTAGATTTTCTTCCTTTGTTTTTCTTATTTTTACCATTAGTCTCTATTAAATTATCGCTAGGAATATATCTATCTGGTGCTTCCATAGATCCTTCACCAAATGCAGCAGCATATTGTACAAATCTAGAACCAGATAATTGACCATTAACTATGTTTCTATATACACTATTTGGGTCATTTTCTATTTCTTGCTTGAACCGTGAATCAGAACCTTTAGCTTGTCTTACACTATTATTTAAACTCGCTCTAGTAGATGTAGAAGTATTAGCTAATGCTGTAGCCATTACATCGATCATAGCCTTTTGGGATTCTGTAAGTTGTGAAGGTGTAAACCCAAAAGCTTTATAAAAAGCTTTAAAATCTATATTACCTTCACCATTCTTACCTTTTCGTTTAACGATGAATTTATCATCCATATCACCATTATTATCAACAATGGTTTGCATTATTTTATTAAATATTTCATCTTTATCTTTAGAGCTTATTTTAGTACCATTATAATTATCAAAATTTATTTTATTTAAAGAACTACCTATCTCACTAAATAAATCAGATAACCCAGCATTTTCTCTAGCATTATTTATTTCTTTATCATATTTATTACGTATCTTTTTGGCATTAGTCCATCTACCACCAGCAAAATCATAGAATCTTTCTTCTCCACCGGTTAATGCAGATTCGATTCTAGCTAAGTACCCAGGAATTACTTCAGTAATAGCCCTATTAGCAATACCATTAAATTGCATAGGCCCTTTTTGATAATTGCCTGTATCGATATCAAATTTTTTACTGTTTCTTACACCAAATATATCATTTAATGTATCCCAAATACCACCATTCTTTTTAGCTTGCTTTTCTAAAAATGATAAATACTTACCAAATGTACCAGATAAAGTTTTATTTAAATCGGCTCCAGCTTTTTTCATACTATCTGAGCCTAAAACGCTTAATCCACCTTGAATGAGCATTTCCAATGGATTTGCTTTTATCATGTTAAGCATCATCATTATTGGTTCTGACCATTCACTAAAGTTGGACTTAATATTTTTAAAGTATTCAGATAAATTAACTACACCACCAGATGAAACTATATTAGCGTATTTATTAAAATCAGTTTTATTTTCATTAGCTTGATTAGCTTTATATACATTTCTCTGCATTTCAAGCATTTCTTTCATCATAGCATTTTGCTCAGCTAAAAGTTTGCTTGTATTATCAAAGAATGTAGTAGAGTTTTGAATATGCTTTTGCAAAATATCAGAATTAAAATGAACTAATTTCTTTAATCCATCATCTAAGCTCTTAAAGCCAGTTCTCATTAAAAAAGTTTGTTCACTATTCTGTGCATATGCCATAGCAGCACTAGCTTTTACTGTCTCTCCTACATATCTAGCAGATTCTATAGTAGTATTAGATATAGCAGTAGCACTAGCTTCAAATCCAGAATTAAGATCATTATTTAATTCATTTAAGCTATCAGCATTTTCATTTAATGAATCTTCACTCTCATCAAAGCCTTCTTCATCTTTGAAATCATCATCAAAGTTAAAGTCCTCTCCCATAAAGCTTTTCATAAATTCATTATCAGCTTTATCTTGTCTTTTCTGAGAATAAAAATTCCCAGTCTTTATAGAAGACTTTAAGTTCTTATATATATCATTTCCAGTTTTATAGAATTCACTATCTTTAGCAATAGTAGATATAGTCTTTAATTTATTTTTATTACGAAAACTTGAACGTATTGAACTAATAGCTTCTTCATTAGTTTCTTTAGTTTCAAATACTATTGGCAAGGTTTCTCGTATTTCGTTAATAGCTACATACTTAATAGACTTTCCTAAGTTTTTCATATAGTTATTAACTTTCGGTAGTTTATCCAAAATAGAATTTCCTCCTTTCATAGGTAAGGTTTAATGATATGTTGAGGAAGCTCATTCTAACACAAATGCGGTGGATTAGACTACCTTATATAAGGTAGTCTAATTTGTAATACTTGTATTTTATAGTTGTATACTATAACAATGAATACATAATGAGTATTCATTTATCTATGTTACTAGAGAAAAATAAACTCTAGTCATTTGTCTATAAGGAGGACAAATATTATGATCACGATTAATGTTACAGTTGACCAGGAAACTAAGCAGTGGATTTCTGAAAGATTCCCGAAGCTGGCTCTCAAGGAAAGATGCAAATCGGGATCCTTTGAATCCTTGGGGTTCAGAGGCAACATGATTGAGACGGGAAGCTTCCTCTTCGTTTCCTTCAAGCTCAAGCAGAACTTGATCGAAGAGGTATGCGACCTTGTTGAAAGGTACTATGAACCGATCACTAATATTGTAAAGACAATTATGTCTTTACAGAAGAGTATCTTCAAGGATGCTCAGAAGATCGGCAAAAAATATCTGACTGAAATCAAAAAGTAAGTCAGATAAAATAAAAGGTACTCATATGAGTACCTTTTATTTTTTGTTATTTTACCCATTCTGGAGAAGGTGCAGTTACTTTAATACTTTCATAGCCTTTTACATAAGTTTTACCAGTGGTATAAATCTTATTACCTTTTTTATCTGTTCCAGTACACTGAGGATAAGTTCTTTCTCCTGCTGGTACTTCTTTCAATGCAAGAGAAATATTAGATTTTTCTCTACCACCAAGATTAAGCTTTCTACCACTATGAATGTATGTGTTTACAAATTCTTTACTGATATTAACCATACTGGTAGCTTCAGATTTTTTAAAGGTATATTTCTCCATAAGGCTATTTGCTTCAGCCAATGGAATAGATGCGGCAGAACTAAGGATAGAAGTACACATACTTCTCATTTCTTTAGATGGATTAAATTCTCCAATTTTACCTGTACCAGCGTATACATCTACGGAATAACTCGTATCATTAAGCATTGCTTTCATTACTCTAGTTTCATCCTTTTTAGATGCGGTGCAAGTAGATGCCTGTTTAATGATATTAAGCAGTTCTGTAACAGTAGGTTCTTTCTTTTCCATTTCCATGATATTTCCTCCTAAAAATAACTTTATTTTTTATTATTAGATTTAGTTACTCTTTTAATAACAACTAATAATTTTCTTTTTTTATTAATTTTTCTATATAAGTATTTCTTAAAATCTTCTCTAGAGAAACCCTTAACTATTTCTAAGAACTCTTGTTTTTCCATACTTTATAACCCTTTCTAAACTATTCCTATTACTATGTAAGTTAATAGGAATATAAACTTTTAATTTCTATACCCATTAATTCTAATGTGAATAGAGAAACACTTAATTAAAATTTTACTTTTTGTAAAGAAAGGAAAATAGCTATGCCATATACGATAGAAAAACTCATTCCTTTAAGGTTAATGAAAACAAAACTATTTTACCCAGCATATACGCAAAATGATATTTATCATAATAGTGCTTTGTTTATATTAACCAAGGATATTGATGATACTATTAGCTTCTTAAATAATAATAAGTTTCTTGTTAATAGAAATACTTTTATTTCATATTATACTGAAAAAGATTTCACATTTTTCACTAATGAAGCTTCTACTATAAATGAACCGTTTATGAAGACTATGTTAGAGTCTAAATTTGATGGTGATAATAATGATTTATACTATGACTTAGATGATAGCAGAGTATTCTTTCCTGATAAAGTAGATGAAATATTAAATGAAGATTTTAGAACGAATCAAAACTACCCAAATATATTTAGAAATCTTCTTTATAATGAAAGAATAAAAAATCAAAAAGAAATATTTGAAATCTATAGTAAAGTTAAAGCTAAAGTTCCATTTATTAGAAATACTTTTGTTAATCTAAAGCAGTATAATAGAAAGAATCTTATCGTAGATTTATCCCATTATATAAATATATTCTTGAAAAATAATAAAGTTTATCAAAGAGATAGAGGATTAGACTTACTTCATCATATTATCACTAGATACTTAGATGATTCTAGAATTAATCAATATTATTCTAGAAAAACCTGTATTATTCCTGTAGAATCATGGATTCCTAAAGGCTGCGATATATTTGATTTTAATAATTCTATAAACCCATTTTCTATGATTTATAGATTGGTTAGACAAAGACAGGTTATATCTAATTATTGGAATGGTATAGACTTTATTATTGCTTCTAAAAATGCATACTTCAAAGTAGACTTCTCTAATTTCGATATTAAAGATTTAATTAGATTTGTATTCTTTACTAAAAAATTAATAAAGAATGACTTATCTAATGCAGATGATGCTGAGTTTAATCCAAATCCTTCTGATTCAATAGTTATAGATAATAGATTTGGTGTTACTAAATCTAAAAAGAAAAATAATTCTGATTCTATTTCAGCTAAAGCATCTTTTAATCCAGATGATTTAGATGATGATGGATTCAATGATGATGAAACCCCTAAAGAAAAATCTGAGGAAGAACAAGAAGAAGAGTCCCAAGAAAAAGAATTAAAAGAAATTACGGTAGATAACGATGACGATTATATCAAAGATGTAATATTAGACTTAGATAATCCTCCTATTACTAAAATAACTGAAGCTAGAAAAAAGAGAATGGAGCAGTTAGATAAAGATTTTGATAAAACTGTAATCCATGGTAAAAAAGTAGGAGATGTATTAAAGAATTACTATACTAAGAAAAGAGAATTAAAGCCTGAAACTATTCCGATTGATTCTATTAATGAAGAATGGAAAGATGTAACAGCTTTAGACTTTAATAAATCCTATGATATAGATGAAGATATTATTGCTATATTTAAATCTCTTAGAAATAAATCTAGACCATTATGTGTTGCTAGTATGGAAATGACAGATGAATCTACTAATGAAGATTATATCTATACATTAAGAGTACAATTAGAAGATATCAATGGTACTAGATCTAATATAGCTATAGATATTCCTAAATTTATAAATCATAGATTTATGAAATTAAGAGGAAACACTAAGACTATAGCTGGACAGATTCTTTTACTTCCTATAATTAAAACAGAAGAGGATACAACTCAGATAGTTACCTCTTATCATAAAATATTTATTTCAAGAGTTAATCCTTCTGGTGGTACTAAGTCTACTAAAGGTGTATCTAAGCTTACTAAAGCTTTAAAGAACTTAAAAGACACAGATTCTAAAGTTAAAGTTTATATCGGTGATAATACTTTTATTCTTTCCAAGTATGATATGCCGATAGAATTTAAAGACTTAGGTGCTTTATACTCTAAAATTACTACAGCTGATGGAAGTTATATAGCTTTTGACTATGATGCATTAAAGAAACTTCCTGTAGATAAAAAGTTTAATGAAAAAACTGATATCTTAATTGGGTATGATAGTAAAACTAAAAAAGCTATCTATTCTAATAAAGAAAATGCAGCTTATACTATTGGTAAATTCTTAGCTTCTAAAGATAAAGTATTTGCAGAAACTTATGCTTTAGCTAAACCATCTAATAAACTTTCTTACTCTCAAGCATCTATCATGAATACTAAAATTCCAGTTATTATTCTTATGGCTTTTTCTGAAGGTTTACAGAAGTCTATGGATAAAGCTAAGATTAAATACAGATTCTCTGATACTAGACCTAAGGTAACTGAAACAGAATCTGTAATTAGATTTAGTGATGGATATTTAGTTTATAATGATGAGAAGCCAGAAGATTCATTATTAATGACAGGATTGGCTAAAACTGATTTATCTAGATTCTCTATTAAAGATATCAACGCAAAAAATATGTGGTTAGATATCTTAGATGAATTTGGTGGTAGAATTAAAGCTGATGGTTTTGATAACTTCTATGATTGTGAATTTGATCCTATGACTATTGATATTTGCAAGAAGTACGATATTCCATACGATTATATAGAAGCATTAGCTTATGCTAGTAGCTTATTAGCTTCTACTTCTTATAATAAGCATGCAGATATCTCTGGTAATAGATTACGTTCTAATGAAATATTAGCTGGTTATTTATATCAAGCTATTGCTAATGCATATGGTCAATATGCTAATAAATCGAAGAGAACTGGTAGAGGAGTTAAATTTACTATTAAACAATCTGCTCTTATAGATGCAGTTATGAAAGATCCTGGTATATCTGATCTTTCGGTATCTTCTCCATTATTAGAAGCTGAAGCTATTAATACATACTCATTCAAAGGCTTATCTGGTATGAATGCTGATAGAGCTTATACATTAGATAAACGTGTATATGATGATTCCATGTTAGGCATCTTATCTATGTCTACTGGGTTTGCTGGTAATGTAGGTATTACTAGACAGGCTACTATTAACTCTTCTATAGCTGATGGTAGAGGTATACTTAAAGTAAGTAATGATAAATCTAAATTGAATACATTGAATGGTATGTCTGTTTATGAAGCTATGGCTCCTTATGCTACTACACATGATGACCCAATTCGTACTGCAATGGGTTATATTCAGACCACTAAGCATATTATGAGAGTTAAATCTTCATCTCCGAATTTTATTACTTATGGTATGGATGAGGCATTACCTTACTTTACTTCTAATATTTTCTCTTATAAATTTAAAGGAGTAAAAGGAAAAGTTTTAAATATTACTGATGACTTTATTATCTTTGAAGAAGTAGATAAAGACGGTAATAAATCCAAGCATTCTGTAGATTTAAGAGAGAAAACACAGAAGAACTCTGATGGTGGTTTCTATGTAACAGTTAAACTTAAACCTTTTGTAAAGAAAGGTCAAACCTTAAAGTATAACGATATCTTAGCATATGACCCAACTTCATTCAGTCCCTCTATAGGGCATAACGCTGATAATAAAAACGTTGCATTTAACATTGGTACTATGGCTAAAATAGCTATAATGTGTACAGATGAAGCATATGAAGATTCTTCTATTATAGATGAACGTATTTCAGATGCTCTTACTTCATTCTATTGTGTAGAAAAAACATGTTCTTTAGATGCTGGTTCTAATGTATTCTTCTTAGCTGAAAAAGGTAAACCTATAGAAGAAGGTTCTCCATTAATAATCTTCCAGAATGCATTTACTGATGATGAAGCTAATACTTTAATGAAGAATATTTCTGATGATGAATTAGAATTAGCTACGGACTTTGGTAGAATTCAAGTTCATTCTAAGATTACTGGTACTCTTCAAGATATTAAAATATTTAGAACTTGTGAATTGGATGAATTATCTCCATCATTAAAGAAGATAGTTTCTAAATATGAGAATTCTATAAAGAAAGAAAAGAAATATCTTAAAGATAACGGAGTAACAGATATAGAAATTAATGAATCAGTGCCTTCTACAGAAAAGTTATTACCGGAAGGCAAATTCAAGAATTTGGAAAAAGGTGTAATGTTCTGCTTCTACATCAAGTGTGAAGATAAGATGGGCGTTGGTGATAAACTGACTTACAACACTGCAATCAAAGGTGTAGTAAAGGATATTATGCCTAAGGGTAAAGAACCATATACTGATTTTAGACCTGATGAACCGATAGATGCTTTATTAACTTCAGCATCGGTTAATGCTCGTATGACAGCTTCTATCATTAGTAGTGGTTCATTGAACAAAGTACTTATGGAATTATCTAGACAGTGTAAGGAAAAACTTGGTATAAAATGGAATAACCTTACTAATGTAGATAATCTTCATGATTAATATTTTTACCTACATTATAGTATACCAACTGAAGATAGCGTGAATACTCAGTACAGGTTTATCCTGTACTGGGTTTCTGCTGTCTTTTATCATGTTTTTTATTTTCTTTAAAAATAAATTATAAACTAATTATAAACTTTTGTTTATAATTTCGTAGTGACCACATGTTAATTGATATTTCAATTTTAACTAAATTTTTAGAAAAATTTGAAAAGTCATATTTCCATTAGAATCAATGGGAATACGAACATGGCTAAAAAAGGGTATGTTAATTGATATTTCAATTTTAACTAAATTTTTAGCAAGGTATGAGAAAGTCATATTTCCATTAAAACTAATGGGAATACGAAAATAGCGAAAAAAGGGTATGTTAGTTGCTTTTTAAATTTTAACTAAAAAATTAGCGATTTTTTCAGTTTATAATTATAAACTTTTTCTAACAAATGCGAATGATTCGCATTTAGACAGAAAATATTGATATTTAGGTAAAAATTCATGAAAAAATCATTTTTTTATAGGAAGTATCTAATGCTGTATTTTTAAACCATGCTCCTATGGCTATTATTTTTAATAGGAATACGATACTATATTTTGAGATATAGCATTTTTTGTATGAAAGCAATATACGAGGTAAGATATGGGTATGAGAATCAATCTCATACCCTTGTTTTTACGCTGAAGTTATAAGAAAAATCATTTTATTTTTTACTACTGAATAGCCATATTTCTATTAGAATTCATTGAAATACAACTTATAAAGATAGAAAAGAATCTATACATTTTTATGAAGTTGAAAAAAGAAAGGGAGAAAAAGGTTCCCTTCCCCCCC